>Ga0209340_1000077_pt1 | contig 135569 bp, 139 predicted proteins | sample EPASupsiteSAE323_FD_187266 | JGI IMG/M metagenome (GOLD analysis project Ga0209340, IMG submission 187266) | Bioremediated contaminated groundwater from EPA Superfund site, New Mexico - Sample SAE3-23 (SPAdes) (version 2) | ecosystem: Environmental > Aquatic > Deep subsurface > Groundwater >...
TATAAAGGTTTCTGTTTTGTCTCTTGTGAGTGTTAATTTTTAGTAATACTATCAGTGTTGTAATCAACGATAGGTTAGCTTAAGCTCACTTTGATGAAGTTGTTACATAAAAAATAATGGCACAGTCTACTCTTATTGATTCTTATAGAGAATACTATTTTTCAACTTTTTTACCTGCATATGCAGATTTAACGGGTTATACGTTGATGAAGCATAAAGAGATCCTTTATTCGATAGATTCAGCGAATTCTCATCTCATGAAATATTTATCACCAGAATTGGAACCAAATATCCAAGATGAAAATATTAAAAAAGCTATGACCCATCTTGAAAGGGCAACTCTTGATTGTTATAAATTATTGTGGATGCACTTTGAGAAAGATTTGAAATCTCTTATCAGTGACTCCGAAAAGCGTGTATTATGTGTTAATATGAGCGAATCGGATTTATTAGATAGATATCACAAGGCAGAATTTGCTATTGTTGATTCAAGAAGGTTTGAGCTTCAGAATGTGGGATTGGATCTAAAAGACACAATTGAAAAATACAAAAATGCTTTCCAGTTGGTAAAAACAATTTTAGAGAATGTGGATCCCAAAGCACTTGAAATGTTTGATAAAAAGCGTAAGCACAATAAATGGAGAGATATTGGAATTGCTTTTATCATTGGTTTGATAGCTGGTATTATAGCCAGTATTATAGCTGTACCGATTATCAGATTTTTATTTCCATAGAGTGAGTTTTAGTTTCGTTGGTGCCTAGAAGAATAATTATGGTGAAGATACGAATATTGAATATCTAATGAATCCACAGGAAAATATTGAAAAGGTATACCGGCGTGTTATGGATAAACTCAAATCAATTGTATGAATCTTTCTCTTTATTTATACCACTAAAGAAGAAATGGCTGATAAGATTGGATATAGGCTAGATATAAAACGTGGGTGTACTACTCATACTCATCTAGTTTCTCTTCAAGAAGAGCCTTAAACTGCGGTATCTTTTCTTTATAAATTCTAATAAAATTTAATGGTTTTTTGGCGGTATGCCGCATGAGGTTGTAATTTCCCCACGAGTAACTCCAAATATTGCATAGTTTAATGAATTGGTTTCTCCCTTTACATAATATTCTTTGATAGTTTTATTACAGATATCAGATATATATTCAATAGTTGATAAAATTAAATCAAGATTTAAATTGTAATAATACTTATTTATTTGATCTGCATTTTTATTTATTTGATCTCGAATATCCATTCTAATAATAGGGTATGATGCATAATCTACTATTAGAGATGATATACCTATAAGATATAAACTTGGAAAATATGCACAATTCTCTTTTATTTTTTCCATAGAAAGATCAACCATATTAGTTTTCAAAAATGCTGAAATGATATAAACTTCAGTGAGTGGCCTTAAATCACCAATAAAAAAAGTTGGTGAATTTAACATTAACCATTCGAAGAACACTGCTGCTGGGCATACTCGCCTATCGGGAATATTAATATTAGACTTATTTCTATTTCCAGGAAAATTACAGTAACCTATTTCATGCCCTACTAGCCCATATTTACTATAAGGGGCGTTATTCATTCCAAAGCTTTCACTTATTTTATTATCTGGTTCCAAACGCCATGAACCAATATATCCTTTAATTGCATTTTGAATACCTGGATTTTTAAAAAATTTAATTATATTACTATTCTCATCGTCATCCAATAAAATTGAATCAATAATATAGTTTATAGCCTCGATCGATGATTCGACTGACCAGATATTGGATTTTCCTGGTGTAATAGTTTTTTTAATAACGTTATCCAGTAATAAAGAATTTAAGTGGGATTTAATATTTCTTTGAGCAGTTAATCCTAATTTTTCATTTATTTTTTCTCGTAAAATCGGTTCTTCAATTCCTTCTTCCCACATAGAAATTAAAATAAATAATTCTTTTCGTACGAATCCAGGTTTATATGTATAACCCCGCTCCATTAGGGATATATCTTGTTTGTTACGAGAAAATGCTTTTCTCATAACGTCACTGTCACCCTATCATCTTAAGGGATATACTAAATACTCGTATAACAAATATACTAGCATGACGCGGAAAACCGTTGTCAGTTTTACAATAGAACCAGAGGTTCTAAATGCGATAGATCGTCAAAGAGGGCAGGTATCGCGGAGTTTAGTAGTAAACGAATATCTTAAGAAACGCTTTGTGGAGGCGCGGGATGCTCAATCAACCACAATTTAAAAGATGTAACCAGGATCCTGTAAGTTTCCAGCCTTCCGGACCCTGGAAGAACCACTCACCCAATTGGAGCATGGAGAATGATCGGTGTAATATTGATCGCACTAACTCTAAAAATTTTACTCCATTGAAGGTTACTACGGATGATATTAGGGCTCTGCCAGACATATACAGATCTTTTGCTGAATACTTGATTAGGGCAGGATATCCCGGCCTCAAAATTGTTGAAAATGACAGCGATTGATTCAACAGACGACAGGTCAGAAAAGCCTGATTATTGCTCCTGGGAGTCACTTGCGCGAATTATTCCTGGATTTGGATATGATCCACGAAGACCAGTTCCAGCAGAGGGGATCTAATCTTGACAGAGGTAATTTCTGAACCTCCGGTATTTAATCCCTCTCATCAGTCAACAATAAATTTTGATTCAATCCCACAGGAGTTAAAGGAATTAAAACGGTGGGTAGTATGGAAGTTAGAACTTGGACATGATAAGAGACTCACAAAAATTCCTTACAATCCTCGGACCGGGAATAAAGCATCAAGTACCAACCCTAAAACATGGGAAGACTTTACTTTTTGTCGGAAAATCCTTGATATGACCAACTCATATGCAGGAGTTGGTTTTGTCCTTTCAGATCAGGATGATATCATCTGTATTGATCTGGATTCAAAGGAAGGAAAAGATAAGATAGAAGAGTATTCTTCTATTGCACGCAGATTTAACTCTTTCAGCGAGATCAGTCATTCCGGCAAAGGGCTTCATATTTGGTGCCGTGGTACGAAACCAGGCGACAAATGCAGATGTGGAGATCTTGAAATCTATTCTTCAGGTCGTTTTATTGCCTTGACTGGTAATCTGGTTGACGGGACACCAGGAGAATTACACCGTTGTCAGCAGCAGATAAACGAATTTTACGATACAATATCAAAGGATGATAATCCAGTTAGTAAACCATATCCTGATGAGTCTGCCTCCGGATGTGAACTATCTGATGATGAGATAATCAGGCTAGCCTCAAAAAAATCTGCTGGGTTTTCTTCACTGTTTGGTGGGAATCACTCACAATATCCGAGTCAATCAGAAGCCGATGGGGCGTTATGTTGCATTCTCGCTTGGTATACCAGGGATATTTTTCAGATTGACAGAATTTTTAGAAGATCCGGACTATATCGCACAAAGTGGGAGCGTGAGGATTATAGAACGCGAACAATTGGTACTGCCTTACAGAAAGTTAAGGGTCGATACGACCCCAATTACAAAAAGAGTGGCGGTAAGGAATGGCTGGATAAAGTCATACCTGAGGTTACATCTGACCCGGTAAAAAAAACAACAATTGTTGTAAATGGAGTGGATCTCCCTACTCTCTCAGACAATTCTCTGGATGCACTGATGATCAACAATGATCCACCTCGTCTTTTTATCCGTTCAGGAGGATTAGCCAGAATTATCACTGGCGAATCAGGGGATCCGGTGATAGATCAGGTAAAAGAATCCGCTTTGCGTGGAAGGATGGCAAGATGTGCTGATTTTGTCAGAAGACGACCAGGGAAAGATGGAATCTATTATGATGCTCCTGTCAGCCCACCATTGGATGCAGTACGAGACATAATGAGCTTAGGCGAATGGTCATTTCCTCCCATAATCGGAATAACTGAATCTCCTGTAATTCATCCAGACGGTTCAATAACTGCAACCCTTGGATATGATTATGAAACAAGGTTGTTTTACGCACCAGATTCTAGTTTAACCCTCCCGAAAATTCCTGATAAACCTTCTCCAGAAGATATAAAACAGTCAGTTGAACTAATCCAGGAAAGTGTATGTGACTTTCCTTTCCAGAATAACTTTTGTACATCTAACCTATACGGAGCAATGCTAACAAGTGTGGTTAGGAATCTGATAACCGGACCGGTTCCAATGCTTATAATTGATAAACCTCAGGCAGGGACTGGGGCTTCTTTACTTGCAGAAGTCCTTTCAATCATTTCAACAGGTGGACCCGCTGAAATGTTTCCAGCTCCCCGTAAACCCGAAGAGTGGCCAAAGTCTATTTTATCAATTCTTCTAAAAGGAAAACCTGTAGCGGTTATAGATAATCTTGAGGGAATACTCAATTCTTCCGATCTTGCAGCACTTCTAACCTGCAGGATTTATAGCAATCGTTTATTAGGAAAGTCTGAAATGACCAATATTCTTCACCGGACGGTGTGGATAGGAAGCGGGAATAATGTTCAGTTAGGCGGGGATTTACCAAGGCGATGCTATTGGTGTCGGCTGGATGCAAAGGAAGCCAGACCGTGGATGAGGACAGGATTTAAGCACCCTGACCTTACCAGATGGTTATATGATAACCGTGGAAGAATACTTGCAGCAATTTTAACCCTGGCACGAGGTTGGATCCAGGCAGGCAGGCCGAAAGGAGATTCACCTGTAATTGGTAGTTTTGAAGAATGGTCAAAAATAATTGGCGGGATACTTTATTTTTCTGGCATAACTGGATTCCTTGGTAACCTCGACGAGATGTATGATGAATCAGATACAGACACACCACAATGGGAAGCCTTTCTTACAACCTGGAAAGAGATTTTTAACAACCGGGCCGTTACTGTCGCTGAATTAACTGACAGGATTGAAGCTGAAAGAAAATCTTCCAGGAATGAAGGAGACAACAGGCTGATAGATTCACTACCCGGTTCTCTTGTGGGAGAGATAGATAAAAGAGCTGCCTTTGTACGGACCTTAGGACGGAATCTTGCAAGACGTAACGGGATGAGATTCCCATGCGGACTCCATCTCATAAAGGATGGATCATCACATAGGGCAATAAAATGGAGTGTTGTATCCATTTATGATAATCACTTAAAAAACAACTCACCTAACTCACCTTTACAACATAAAAATATATCAACCGACATTTTAACTCACATTAACTCACCCAACTCACCGAAGTCCGACATGTTGACACCACAAGAAGGTGAGTTAGGTGAGTCTGGTGAGTTGAATTACAACGCTTATGTGTGGAGATCTAAGAATGAAATTCATATAGATAATGATGCAAAACCAACTCACCAGACTCACTCAACTCACCCATCAGAAAATACCTCAACAACCAGTGAGGTTTCAACTCATCCTAACTCATCCCTGAAAGAGTTGTTATCTTATCATGGTATCCCAGACGTATCACCTGAAAAATATGTGAGGATACCAGATTCAAAACGAAAAGGTCAATTTTGTATCTGTCACTGTGGACACCAGGCTGATTACTGGATTCCTGGTATTTTGTATAAGCAAATATGTAGCAGGCATCTTGAAGAATTCAAACACCTGTGGGAATTGGAGCATCAGGAGGACCTATGACCCCCCTGTCACTTTATGATCCCCGGATAGACCCTGAAGCAGCTAAGGCCCTGATAAAGGGTGATGCAATCACTATCCTGGAATACGAAGTCAGAATCATCACCGATGGCAGACGAATAGGGATTAATGGAGGGATATTTCCGGGACCATTCAAGGATAAGGAATTGTGGATACCATTGTACCAGTCTGCAATGAATGCAATCAACCAGGACACTGATAAATGGATTATCCGGAATATTGATGCCGTAGCACTTCAGGTAATGAAATTCCCGTATAAACTAGGATTCTTTTTATTATCAGTGTTTATGGGGATAACCGATGATGGACAGCCATACTTAAAGGCAGAGTATACTCCTCAATCGGATTTGGGTAAGGTATTCATCAATAGCCCTGCTGCTGAAAGAGCCAGACTTATGACTCTTGAACTGGCAAGCGACTATATCAACAAATTAGGAAGAGAATTACCATGTTAACAGACGTATTAAACAAAAACAACAAAGTAATGCCAGAAGACGACAAGGATGCAGAACTCCAAAAACTCCGTGAGCAGGTATCAACCTTGAAAAAGAAAACCGGTATTGATGACCTGGCACTTGAAACTGAAAAAATCAGGCAGGAAAACGAAGCCCGGATGCAACAGGCATTAGAGGAAGAGAAGAAAAAACGCGAAGAAAATGCGGAAAGAAAGAAAAAAGAAAGAGCAGAGCAGATTCAGCAGATATTCAAAGAGCAGTTAAACAAGAAAATCAAGGTGTTTATAATTGAATCTGATGCATCAGGCAGACGGGCAAAATTTCAAGAAAAAACACCTATAGGATGTCCTTATTGTGGATTTGGTGAGATTAACTCATTAATTCGTGAATCCATTCCACAGGCAGTAATGGTTTATGAAGATATTCAAAAAGATCCGGTAATACTCCTGGAAAAACCTTACATAAGTGTTCATGCAAGAGAACACCACTGCCCTAAATGTAAAAGACATTTCACTTTGAACTTTCAGATCACCCTCTGAATCGAATCAGTAACCATAGACAAATGCCACGAGAATGCACTATTTGCACTCATAAAGACCGATTAGAAATTGATAAAGCACTGTTGGCAGGGGTATCAAATCGAACCTTATCGGCTCAGTACGGTGTGAGTATTTCAGCGGTACAACGACACAGGCAACATATACCGGGACACCTGGCTAAGGCAAAGCAGGCCGAAGAAGTAACACAGGCTGATAACCTACTTGATGACCTCCAGTACCTGAAAGGCAAGGCTATAAGCCTCCTGGAGCAGGCTGAAAAGGAATCTAACCTTTCTGCTGCTGCACAATTGATATCTCAGGCAAGACAGACGGTGGAAGTCCTGGCAGAAGTCAGGGGAGAACTAGACCGTAAAACTACAATTAACATCCTGGTCAACCCGCAATGGATAGAAACCCGGACCGTGATACTAAAAGCCCTAGCTCCATACCCTGAAGCAAGACAAGCGGTGGCTCTGGCACTGGAGGAGAAATGCAAGAAGAGATCGTAAACGATCTTCGGTATGCTCTGTCACCTGTGGCTTTCTCCTGCGAGGTCCTAGGGGTAACTCCTGACCCCTGGCAGGCAGAAGTAATGATGTCTCCGGTAAAGAGAATCCTGTTAAATTGCTCAAGACAAAGCGGAAAGTCTACAAGCAGCGCAATTATCGCATTACACCAGGCACTTTACTATCCTGACTCTCTAATTCTTCTCATCAGTCCATCCCTCAGACAGTCTTCAGAGTTATTCAAGAAGGTTCAGGCATTTTATAAGATGCTGGCTGACAGGCCGAAGCTCCCTGAAGACAATAAACTCTCAATGGCCTTGGATAATGGCAGCCGGATAGTCAGCCTTCCTTCAAGTGAAGCGAATATCAGAGGGTTCAGTGCTGTAAACCTGGTGATAGAAGATGAGGCTTCCAGGGTACCTGATGATTTATACCGGGCAACCAGGCCGATGTTAGCGGTATCCAGCGGTAAAATAATGTTAATGTCTACTCCCTGGGGAAAGCGAGGTCATTTTTTCCAGGAATGGACAGGTAATAACGAGTGGGAAAGAATAGAGATCCCGGCTACAAAATGCCCTAGAATTTCTCCTGAATTCCTGGAAGAAGAACGGCAGGCATTGGGTGACTGGTGGTATCAACAGGAATACATGTGCCAGTTCATGGAGACAACAGACTCCTTATTCCAATATGATACCATTATGGCTGCTTTCAGCGATGAAGTTAAACCCTTATTCCCGGTGGTATCCGGCTCTAGGCAATACAACCATTCTTCTGTTTTGACAGACGAGGTTCAACCTCTGTTTATTGGAGGAAAGTAAATGTCAGATTTCTTTATTGGTGTTGATTTAGGACAGGCAGCCGATTATACTGCCATTTCTGTAATTGAGAAAACCGATGAATATTTATTGTTAAGACATCTGGAGCGGTTACAGTTAGGTACATCTTATCCTGTCCAGGTAGAGAGGGTGAAAAAGATCTTTCAGGCACTGGATAAAGAAGAAAATACAGTTGAACTTATCGTTGATCACACCGGAGTAGGTCGGGCCGTAGTTGACTTAATGGAACAGGCTGGCTTATTACCTATTGCCCTGACGATTACAGCAGGAAATGAGGCTACAAAGACAGGTTACATATGGCATATTCCTAAGCGTGACCTAGTATCTGCCTTAATTATTGCTTTCCAGACCGGAGAGTTAAAGATCGCACAATCACTGCCTGAGGCTGAAATACTGGTTAAAGAATTGATGAACTTTAAACTTAAAGTCAATCTCCAGACAGGCCATGATAGTTATGAAGCCTGGAGGGAAGGGATCCATGACGACCTGGTGTTATCTGTTGCACTGGCAGTATATGCAGCACGGGAATATGTGGATCAATCTTACCTTACAATGATATACACGAGATAGAAATGAGCCTCATAAACCAGGTCCGGGAAGTTTTAAACAAAGCAGAGGAATATAATTAAATCTTTTTCCACTTGAATTGGTAATAATCTTATTATTTTCTCTAGTTAGAGACTTGAGAAACAATTTAACCTAATAACCACAACTTTATATATATCAGGGAGTATTTCTTCTTTGGTCGGTAATTAGTATAATTGGAATGATTCTTACATTTATTGGAGAATATATGAAAATAATACATGATTACTTGGATATTTATGAGATGAGTGGATTGAACACCGGGAAGGGAGAAGATCATCTCATTTAATATCTTGATACCAAATTTGAGAAAAACCTGCCTGGTGTAGAAGGTTCAATTCCTTCCTCCCTGTTTACTATTTTTTTATAATTATCTTAATTGGTTCTAATCTGAAATAATAATATTCCTGATGGAAATATCCTTAAAATTTAAAATAGAGTCTAATTGTGCATTTTCATTAATTAAGTCTATGTCGAAGACTCATTGAGGGTTTAAAACAAGGAATTGAAACTTAAACGACTAATCTCATATTTAGTAGTCAGACCTTTAATAATGAAAGACATCAGCAACTAATTGAAAATAACATAATAATACTACGGAATAAAAGAGGCGATATTATCCAGAATAACATCAATTTGTGTCGATGGATTCGACGCCCGTGAATAAATATCGACATTTAATCCTTCATGATATTGTCTTAATTGTTTAGCATTTTGTTTTGCTATTCGTTCATTTTGTGTTAATTGGTGATAAAATACATCAATTCCGGTTTTAGAGTAATTAGGAATATACTTTAGAACTTCATCAAAGGTCTCATCCTTCATTATCTGATTAGAAAAATATTTAAAGTGAAGTAATATCCAAATTTCAAAGTTCGGATTGGATAGGATTAAATCAACTTTTGTTTTTTTGTTTTTTAATCCCGTTTGAATCGCTTGATCCGAATTATCATCTACATCCATTACACAAAAAACTCTATCATTTTTAGAGATATCCCCTCTTTCATATTCTTGAGATACTCTATATAATAACTTAGACGGACTGCCAGCATTTTCAAAAAAAGGTTGTAGAATTATACTTGGATTACGCAAATCACTTTTTATTTTTAAAAAGTATTCATGTTCTGTATGACCATTTGTGTAAATATGAATATAATTTCGTTGAGGGATATTTTTAGATTTTCTCGTAAATTTAGTCATACTCCCTACATATTATTTGATTATTCCATATTTGATATCTGGTAATCCTCCATACCTACCCAAATAATACCCTTTTTCGATTGATTTGTCTTGTCTTGGTTCATAATCATATAATGAATATAGTGTTGTAGATTTTGTTTGTGGATCTTTCTCTACAAAATTAATTTGTTCTCTTCTGAAAAAAGCCTTTGATAGTAATCTAGTATTATGGGTTGTAAAGATCAACTGCGAATTTGTTATATTTATTTCCGGGTCATGAAATACTTGAATAAGGTATCTTTGTAATTCAGGATGAAGTCGAATATCAAACTCATCAAAAACTAGAGTTTGACTCTTATTAAGCAAAGTATCTAACCAAAGGCCCGCCATTTTAAAAAATTGCTTTGTACCATCTGATTCAAATTTTGAGAAATCTTGAATAACTTCAGTTCCATCAATTTTTTTACGGATAGATTTAATGTCAGGAATAACAATTTCTATATTTTCCTTAGATCCACTATTCACCTTTTCTTCATTTATTAATTTTATAATTTGACTGAATTTATTGATAACTTCAGGATCATTAACTTTTTTATTTTCCCCTGATATTGCATAAATATCAAAATCAGCAAAATTCATTAAATTAATTATGCGCTGCTTGTTGTCTGATGACTTATTCATAAATTGTATAGTTACATCATCTGATAGTGTACTTGTAGGGCCAATAATATTCAGGTGATTATTAAACCATTCGAAGACAGGTCCAAATTTTTTATATTCATTATTAGCTTTTGATAAAAAAAGAACATTCTCTCCTGTTGATTTAAACAATTGCATCAATTCTTCATGATCTGTAAAGGGTTCTATATTATTGAAAATCCTTTTAAATATGAATATTTCTTTCTTCCCGCTATAATATGAAAGCTCTTCAGAAACAATTTTTATATAATCATATGAAAAAGAATATCTATATTGAACATTATCTTGAATGAAATCGGCAGTAAAAGAAGTGGGCTTCTTTGAATGAGAATCATCTAATACAAAAGGATCATAATCATTAAAAGTATCGCCACTATTCATTAATTTTGAATGTATGATTATCGCTTTCATTGTAAATAATGCCCTTATGACATTTGTTTTACCTGATCCATTGGACCCAAAAATAACAATACTTTTTAATAATTTCTTAATATTAGGATTTTTATCAATTTTGATTATATTGTACATTTTTGAGTTCCCTCTAGCGGGAATCATATTTAATGAAATATCTTTTGTAATTGAACGAAAATTTTCAACTTGAAAATTAATCAACATGATATTTACTTATACTGGATATTATAATATTTTTACGAAAAAACCGTAACAACTACTCCTGTTTATATATGCTAAAATAATCCATGATTAAAAATCGGGTAATTATGTCTGTAAAAAAGAATATAATTAACCACTATTTTACAGACTAGTTTTACACTTTTATGCCTTTTTTCTTTAAATGACTCCAAGAGCATAACCTGTACTTCTTTTCCGAGTAGGACATCAGAGTATAGATTGTATTCCACTAACATCGTATCACACAGAGAAAGTAATACCTTCAACGCAGCGTTGATACTGGTAACAATGCTTTGTTGTTACTTAGTACTGATAATATGTCCTTGCCTGGTAGAGCGATCAGCATGAATTTCCTTCAACTTGAGGGAAAGTGATAAGTTAGAGTTAACTAGTTATCCAGGGTTGAATCTGTCACCAATAGGGTAACACTATCGGCTAGCATTTCAACCACTAATCAGGGATTAAAGTATTAATCAGCCCGAGTTTTTTACTTATAACAGTATGATGTATTTTTTACTGTCTATGGCTCATGAACTGTTAAAGCAAAAATAAATCATTCCTTGAGGAAATGATAATCCTGTAGGTCAGTTATTGGCTGATCTGGTTAATTATGTAGCAAGGGGATATGTGGATCAATCTTACCTGACAATGATATACAAGATAGAAATGAACCTCCTAAACTAGGTCCGGGAGTTATAAATAAAGCGGCGGAATATAATAAATACTTTTTCTTCATATCCCATATCAATTAATGACAATTGAACATAGAATTATTATTTTTTATAACAAATTTTATCTTACAATATTCTCAATTAGTTAACTTTAATTTTTCCACAACATTTATAATGAATATCTTCAATTAACGGTGAAAATGATTCAATTATAGCACATATTTTTATCCCTGTGGACTTAATTTCATTAAAATCCGTGTTTACATCCAACTTGGCCAACTTTTTTATTAATATATTAATATCTCTACAGGGATCATAATCTGGTTTATCAAATAATTCTGGGATAAATCTTCGTTGATTATTTAATATTTGAGTATACCTTTCGATGTCTCTTGAAATATCCATAATACACAATCCCTTTATACTGGTTATAGTACTAGATCTTCCAATTTTATTTACTTGATTTAGTATAACTTGTGTTTCAGCTTTTATTGTGGATATTATTGATAAAATATGATTATTATCCAATTCTTCTCGAATTGTCTTTAGATATTCTTTTGCTTTTTTTGCATAAAATATGGTAACCCCCATTGATACTATTGTGATGATCGAACCAAAAATTGATATATAATTATCTAATGTCATACATCCCACTTATTTAATTTGAAATTACGACATTCTGTTGGAGAATGTGAAGAATCCATTTTTTCAATAAGGGATGTAAATTGATCATTAGCATATAGATATTTTATAATTGTAATAGCCTCTCCTCGAGTTATCCCATATTTTTTTAATTCATCCTGAATAGTATAATATCCTTTAAATGTATCCAAATTGTTTTTATTCCAATATGAATCCAATATGTCAACTACTGTATTAAATTTATCAGTACTAATAAACCCTACCGATTCAAGGACTTGATCAATAATCGGCTCTATTCCATTTAAAAGTCCATAAATTGTAGCATCATTTACTGAATGCTCCATATTTTTGCTATATTTTTGAATTCGTAAGATCTCTCCAAGAATTTTTCCAAAAAATATTTTTATGTTATTATTCATTTCATAAATGTCAGGTTCCATATTACAAAATGTATTTATATTTTTAAATATCTTACGACCATCTTTAACATAGTTTATTTACCCGTCTATCTAAAAAGGGATGCATACGGAAAGATCTTTCTCTCTGATAACTTATGTCATAAGATGTTTATATGGGCTATTGCACAACTATTTTTCATTGGCACAATAAGGTTAATTAGCAGTGAAAAAAAATATTACAGGTTTATTGGCTTTATTATGGTACTAAATTATATCTGTGCAAAAGTCTCTATTGTTTCATAAATTTTTTTAAGTAATTAGTTATACGATTTAACAAAGATGATATTAAATATTTTAAGACAATGTAACATTATCAATGGGCCAATTTCCCCCTCTTAATTTACAATAATCATAATTTGGGTGAATTATCCTCTTCTTCTAATGGCTCCAGGAGAAGCACCCGGACTTTCTTTCCTATCCAAGATGCAGGTAAGTAAACAACGCCCCCTGTTGTTTGTGCCTTTACCTCCTTATTTTTCATATCATAGCATTTTGCAGTAATATTAACAGGTTCCATACCTAGTCTATTACCTAGGTAACTATTTATGAGTATAGGTATAATGAAATATTATACCTAGGTTATAACCTAGGTATGTGAAAACAATGCAATCAATCAAAGAAATGATAGAAGCACACACAATGCACCTTACTTTCTGCTATGCTGGCAGAAATGGGCACTGTTCAAGCGCTGGAAAAGATAGCAGTCAGGTTATGCACTTATGCCGAAATGAAATGAAAGAAGGAGTGATTTAAGATGGATTCTGCCATAATCCACCACACCCCTTGTGGACTCGCGATTGAGACCGGTAAAGAATCTTACCTGATTTCAGATAAAGACATCCCATTACTCATGTGTGGGTTGTCTGTAGCACTCCATAACCAGGACGGAAAGAGTCTCGGACCTGGATGGTATGCATATATCAGGCAAAGAAACATAGAAGTCAGGCTTCCTTCAGGTGAATTCCTGAATATCCCGGACCGACTTATGCATGTAACAAAGACAAACATCCGGAGGGTTATCATAACCTCTCCTATGGCGGTGGTATGAATGACAGAAGAATCAACATTGTGGCTTCACGGTGACGATGGTCAGGATACCCACCTGGTAGCAAACCTTGGATTATTCGATGTAAAGATTTGTAACGGTCCTAGGGTTCTGCTTGAGATGGTGAAAGCTTCTCTACAGGATAAAGTAACTGCCCCATTAAAGATTGTGAACAATAACGAAATCCGGGGTTTACGTCCTGAATGGTCTGGTGTGCCATGTGGGTTTACTGTCGTGACTAATGACGGTGCCTATGCACCGGAAATTATTTACTAACTTTTTTTCTTATCGTTTTGTATTAAGCCATTTGTGATAAATGCAGGAAGATCATATCCCGGATGAGCGAGAAACCCGGGTGGGATTTTACTTGAGGAGATATTAACTTAGCGTAATGGCCAACCCCACAACAAGATTGGTGACCTTACAATAATGACGTTTTATCATTACCACCATGTGGCAGGTGCCAGACATTTTACATCTCTTCTTATGCATATAGTGCGCTTTCTACAATATCCTCAATTGTTGCTCTAATTCATAATTAATAAAAATTATCTACATGTTAACGGTTATGTTAACAGTATTGTTAACAATTCTCTCTAATTGTTAACACATAGTTAACAGTCTGTTAACATAAATCCAGGTATCTGTTAACATTAGGTTAACAGCAGATTAACAATATTATTATCTCTGTTAACATATGGTTAACATATCCGTTAACACGGATCTCAATATTTGTTAACATAAGAAAAGGTTCTGTTAACATCCTGTTAACGTCATGTTTACATCAATCCCAATACTTGTTAACTTACTGTTAACTTACTGTTAACCTTTTTGTTAACATGAGGAATAAGTTGTTAACATAATGTTAACCTTTTGTTAACATCAATCCCAATGCTTGTTAACCTTATTGTTAACATATCTGTTAACATAAGAAATGATCTGTTAACCCTCTGTTAACGCACCGTTAACATTATCATCTCTTGCGTTAACATATCTGTTAACATGGTGGTTAACATGAGTAAAGAAACGACACATATCAGGATAGAGAAAGACTTAAAACAAGCATTAGAAGAGCAAGCCGGACCGGATGAGAGTATTAATGATGTTATCAGGCGGTTGTTAACAAGCGTTAACAGTAATGTTAACCAGAATGTTAACTGTGATGTTAACACCTGGCAGGATGCAATTCAGGCGCTCACAGCCAGAGTGGAAAGGTTGGAACAGGACAGGCAGATACAACCGGAGGTTACACCGGTGCCTGACCAGCAGGAAAGTACACAACCTCCTCGTGTGGATGAAAGTACGATGCATGAAGCGTGCCACCTACCAGGTGATGAGAGCATACCCGGCAACCAAGAGGATACACAGGCTTCTCATGAGGTTGAACCAGGTGACCGGGCTGAGATAGAGACAGGTATACCAGACAGACAGGAGAAGATTACCATTACCGAAGAGGTAAGAGAAGCATTGATCCATAAGATAGAGACTCTCGAAGCCAGAGGTATGAGGCCGGTAGAGATTGCCAGTGCAGCAGGGTTTAATAGATCACTGATAACCAAAATAAGAAAATCGATGGATGATAGTAATCGAGCAAAGACTATCACCAGGTTGCATTATAATTCATTGATGGTTCTGTGATCTTACCTGGCAGGTTGTAAAACCATTCACGTAGAAGCACCAGGAGCCATTATCTTTTTTTAGTCGATGAAACCTATGGCCAAATCCTGTAAAGTAAATAGCGTAAAGATATGATGGTGTTATTACCCCGCCGTGGTTATGAAGCATCGACAATAACAGAAATTGGATCTTGAAAATATTAGCAATATAAAACAGAACTATAACGGCTTTATTCTGAAAAAGCGCTTTTAACTTTGGTTAGAGAGCCTCAGCCGAGATTTGAACTCGGGACCTGCTGATTACAAGTCAGCCGCTCTGCCAGCTAAGCCACTGAGGCGCCTTACTTTATTACACGTTCCATGAAATAAACATGACTGATCGATCGGATTCTTTTTCCACTTATGACATAAACTTTCTACAATGGTTCAGCTCACTGTGGACATCGGAGGCAGGCCCGGAGCAGACTGCAGAGGATATTGCAACTACTGTTATTTCAAACACGCCAAGGATATCCCCGCATTCGGTTGTAAATACTGCCTCCCGTATACCAAGGGCTGTGACTACTGTTCCAGAAGTGTAAAGGAAAAATACTCCGGATTTTTTAATCTCCGTGAGATCGCGGATACCATCCTCGCCGATCTCCAGTGTCTTTCGGGAGATCTCACTAAAGTTACCATATCAGGCGGGGGCGACCCAAGTTGTTACCCGGAATTTGCTGATCTCATCGACTTAATCTCCTCGCTTGAGGCACCGATTCATATCGGGTACACAAGCGGGAAGGGATTTGATGATCCGGACATTGCAGAATTTCTCATCGAAAAAGGATTAAAAGAGATCTCATTTACCGTTTTTTCTTCAAACCCCAGACTTCGAAAGCAATATATGAACGATCCTACTCCTGAAGCCTCCCTTGAAATCATAAAAAGGCTGGCAGATGTGATTGAAGTATACGCGGCAATTGTAATTCTTCCCGGAATAAATGACGGGGAAGAACTTGTAAGAACAATCGAGTGGCTTGAGGCAGTCGGAGTCAAGGGAACAATACTGATGCGGTTTGCCAACTCTCTAAAACAGGGACTAATACTTGAGAACGCCCCGGTCATTTCAGAACAGAGAACCCAGTCTGTAGAAGAATTTTCGGATCTGGTCAGAAAGACAAAAGAAATAACAACCATGAGGATATCAGGCACTCCCCTCTGTGACCCTGACCTCGGCTCACCCTTTATTCTTACAAATGAACCCGATCTAATCAGAACACTTCCGGAATTAACAAAACAAGCAGGAATAATCACCGGAACTGTGGCAGCACCCTTCATAACACGGATTCTGGATGCAAGGGGAGGAGCGGGCCTTGTCATACCGGTTGAGAAAGAGATTGCAGACCTTATTACAATAAATGACCTTAAGGATCTAAATCTCGGGACCCTCCCTGATACAATCATCATTCCGGGAAGGGCTTTCGTTCACATGATGGAAGCTGAAGAAGTCCTGTCAGCCGATGGAGTTTTACGAACAGTAATACGCGGCCCTGATGTGTTAACCGCAGATGGAGAGACATCCATGGGAATGAACCGCGATGAAGTCATAGCACTCGAACTTGACGGCTTTAGATCTCTAATCAGCCTTATCAACCAATACGGTGTCTGACAACAGCATTATCAGCTGTCAGGGTAACTGAATAATGCACTTTTATACAGGTGCCTACAGATGCAAATCCGACGTGATTTCAATCACGGCCCGGTCAGGGCTTTGGGATTGCAGAAAGTTGGCAGAATTAATTATCTGGCTCTTTCTATCGCAGGATTTTGCTCTGTTTTCAGGAGGATTTTGTTATGGCAAGAATGCATGCCCGAAGAAGAGGTATCTCCCGTTCAGTCAGACCATACCGGACAGAAGCACCGGAATGGTCCAACAAGGATAAAGATACAATTATAAAACAGATCATCGATCTGCGCAGGAAAGGTATGTCGACAGCCGAGATAGGGCTGGTAATGCGCGACAAGTATGGAATTCCAAGAGTAAAACTGGTTACAGGAAAGCGAATCACAGAAATTCTCAATGAGAATGGCATGGGAGTGGATATTCCTGAAGACCTTCGTAATCTTATTGAAAAAGCACTTGGATTACGAAAACACCTTGCAGCAAATAAGCGTGATATCCATAACAAGCGGCAACTGATGCTTACCGAATCAAAGGTAAGAAGACTGGTAAAATATTACGTAAAAAGCAAACGTCTTCCTGCAGGCTGGGTATACAAACCTGAAACCGCAGAAATTCTCCTGTCCAGATAAACCGCTGATATGACCCTAGATAATGCCGTAAAAGATCTCGCTGATGAATTATTACGTCAGGAGTTCGTCGAAATACTCTGCCATCATGATGCTGATGGAATAGCGGCAGGATCTATCATGGGCATAGCATTGTTCAGGGCAGGTATTCCGTTCAGACTTCGAATAACCCACAGATTATCAGACAATAACTACCCAAAAAGCCATCGCCTCCTTCTCTGTGATCTCGGATCCGGTTCTGACAACCTCCCGGAGGAGACCATGATCATCGACCACCATATTCCTTTCTTTGAAGGTCCTTTTCATGTGAACCCTAGACTTGAAGGGATAGATGGAGACACGGACCTGTCATCTGCAGGTGCATCATATCTGGTTGCAAATCATCTTGGAGACAACCGCGATCTTTCAGGCTTGTTTCTCCCCGGAGTAATAGGGGATGGACAGACCTTAAGCGGAAAAAACCTGGAGATATACCATGAGGCTCTGGCTAATGATATGATCCAGAAAAAAAGAGGGCTCAAATTACCTGGAAGAACACTTAAAGAGCAGATAATGCTGGCAACCGAGCCTTTCGTTCCCGGAGTTTCTGGTTCAGAGGAAGAGACTAATAAACTAATTAATCTCTCTGAAACTGTTGGAAACGACCCGAATGATATACTCTGTTCACTCCTTGTTATCGCTTCATCCAAAGTGTGTCGACCGGATGTTATCCTTAATCTCTGGGGAGATAAATGGCACCTTGAACGCGAGGTTATAGAAGATGCATTTTCTATGACATATGTCATCGATTCCTGTGGTAAATCCGGATCAGGAAGTCTTGCAGCTTCTCTTTGTCTTCGTTCATCAAACGATATTGATTTGGCATATGACCTGGCACAAAACCACAGAATGATGCTCATCGAAGAGATGTCACGCTTTCTGGCATCTCCAGGGACTGAATCAATTCAATTCTTCATGAGCAACAACCTTCAGGTAACAAGTGATCTGGCTGATACCATCCAGAGAAATATTCCCGGAGACCTGCCTGTTCTTGTAACATCACAGAGAAAAGAGGGCACTTGTTCCTGTTCTGTAAGGGCTCCCTTAAAATCCGGAAAGATGCTTGGTGAAATCGTCCAGAAACTTGCAGAAGAATGCGGAGGTAACGGGGGAGGACATCAGAGACGGGCCGGAGCGGTGATAAACTGTGACCGGATAAAGCACTTTGCCGCAGGAATTATCGAGGAGTGTGCAGTATGAAGATTGAAGGGATTATCAGGACATTCCATGATAATGCCAGGGAAGTCGCAGATTCAATCTCTGTAGATAATTTAAGTGAGATGGAAACATTTGCAGATGGAAATTACGTTATTACAAAAATATCCAGCACAAAGATTAGATCAGTGATTGCATCTGTCGATGATTACCTTACGGATTTATACGTGGCTGATGGTATTTGTGGAGAGATTTCTTCCCAAAATACGGATACGGACCTTGATACCAGAGAGGACCGGAAGAGATGTGAGGGCTATAACCCTGATAAAAAACCGGAGTCAGTCTGAATTTGAATTAATCAAAAGGCTATCTTAAAGAAATATGAAAAGGTGTAACTAATGGCAGCAAAAAAACCGACCGGAAGAAGAGTCGATGGATGGAAAGCAAAGTCCTGGTACAAGGTATACAGCCCGGATAATGTAGGGAAGGTATACCTTGGTGAGACTGTTGCTAATGAGCCGGAGAAACTCATGGGAAGAGTCATTGTCACTCCGCTCTCAGAACTGGTAAATGATTATTCCAAGCAGAATATAAAGATGAAGTTTTCAATCACCAGTGTTTCAGGTGATTCAGCTTACACATCCTTTATCGGGCATGAACTCGCCCGGGACTTTATCAGATCTCTCGTAAAACGCAGAACTTCACGAATAGACTGTGTTGTTAACTTTACAAGCAAAGATGGCTACAAAGTCAGGGCAACAACAACCTGTTTCACTCTCACAAAAGCTGACCAGAGTCAGCAGCATGAGATCAGGAAAGTCCTTACCGCAGACATACTTGCATTCGGAGTTGAGAACGAACTAGGTGTCTTTGTTAACGGTATCATCAACGGTGATATCGCAAAGGAGTCCTTTAAGAAGGTAAAAGAACTTCATCCGGTAAGAAGGGTGGAGATCATAAAAACAAAAGTTGAACTTCCAAAGAAAACATCCTGAACCGAATATTGTTAAATTCCTTTGGGATCAAAGACCTTTGGAACAGGTTCACATAACTTTTTTGTATACAACCCTTGGATCATGGTGATGTAGGGGTAACACCAAACATATCTGGATATCCATGCACATAAGAGACATTCAATACATGGTTACTGGTGACATGAATGCTTGATATACGTTTTGTAAGGGCAAATCCTGATATTATTAAGGCAGATCTGAAGAAGAGAAACAGTACTGACAAGTTGGCATGGGTGGATGACCTTCTGAAAGATGATACTCGCTACCGAGAACTGATCGGAGAGACTAACGAACTCAGGAGAAGGCGTAATTCCATCTCATTTGACATTAACCGGGCAAAAAAAGCCGGAGAAAACCCACAAAACCTAATAACGGAAGCAGGACATCTCCCTTCCAGAATAAAAAAGAATGAAGCCGAGATAGAAGAGTTATCAGGAAAGATCCGTTACTGTCTGATGCGTCTGCCAAATATTCTTCATGAAAGTGTCCCGGTTGGAACTGATGACAGTGAGAATGTAGAACTTCGTAAGGTAGGAACCCCACGGAGGTTTGATTTTGAACTTATCGGTCACGGACAGTTAGCAGTTGATAATAACTGGGCTGATTTTGAACGCGCTACAAAGACATCAGGATCAGGCTTTTATTTTCTAAAAGGCTCCCTTGTTCTCCTCGATCTTGCACTTCAGCGTTTTGCTCTGGACCTGTTGATGAGTAAAGGGTATACCCCGGTTATTCCCCCGTACATGATCAACCGCAAGTCATACGAAGAGGTTACTGATCTTGAAGACTTCGAAAAGGTCATGTATAAAATCGAGAATGATGATGCGTATCTGATAGCCACAAGTGAACATCCAATAGCTGCGATGTACCAGGACGAGATATTTGAAGAGAAAGATCTTCCACTCCGGTTAGCCGGACTGTCCCCGTGCTTTAGGAGAGAGATCGGATCGCATGGTATCGATACAAAGGGTCTCTTCAGGGTTCATCAGTTTCATAAAGTAGAGCAGTTTGTATACTGCTCTGCTGAAGAGTCCTGGACCATTCATGAAGAACTGAGAGAGAATACAGAAGAGATCTACAAAAAACTGAACCTTCCATACCGCATCGTAAATATCTGTACTGGAGATATTGGAACAGTGGCTGCAAAAAAATATGATATTGAAGCCTGGATGCCAAGAGAGAATACTTACAGGGAGGTTGTATCATGTTCCAATTGTACCTCTTACCAGGCAGTCAGATTAAATATTAAAGTAAGGGACAGGACTGATTTTGAGACAAAACATTTTGTACATACCCTAAACTCCACTGCAATTGCAACTTCAAGAACCATCCGGGCAATTCTTGAAAATTATCAGGAGAAAGACGGATCAGTCAGGATTCCTGAAGTACTTATCCCTTATATGAACAACAGGGAGTATCTTTAGGGAAATTATCATTTAAATTTTTGATGGGATACCTGAATTATCCCGGAGGATAATAAACCGATACATCTTTTCTTTCAGAGTCCAAACAGAATTAGGCTTTAATTAATGAGGATTGCTGAATTACTGGAACTTGATAGTATCGAACCGGTGGAACCTTTCTTTTCTGATCTGATATATCTTGAAATGGATGAGGTCTTCCTGGCTAATAATGCAAAATCCGGGCGTATCCTGGTTGATGAAGATGAAAACCCTGCTGCTTTTGCCATTGAAACTGATAATACCTGGAAAGGTTGTTTCACAGCCTACAGGCAGCCATCCACAGCCATTCTGGACCTGTTTGAGCAATTGGACCTGGATATTTATCAGGAGGACAGAGAATTAATTGAAGATTGCATCAGGGAGTATTATAGCAATAAACTTCTGCAGACCACACCTCCGGGAGCAGATGATCTTAATCCGACAAGAGCCCAAAGCATTAAAGATCTTATTAAACAGACACTGGGGCCCGTTTCTCGTATGCATTCTCTTGACTGTTGTTGCGGAACAGGAGTTGGATCACTGATAATGGAAGATCTCGGGCTTATACCTCTGGCCTACGATAACGATGAATCCCTTTTATCCCGGGGGTTATCCTCTAAAAGACTGAAGCCGGAACGGACAATCTGGATCGATGGAAGAGAACTCGGTAATTACATCACAAGGCCCTATGAGTTTGCATGTGGATTGATGTTTGGAGAGATCTATTCGTTTAATAGCGACATATGGTATGATATCACCACATCAATCTGTGAGGCTGCAGAAAGGATTCTAATAACAACAGGGAAAAAAGAGGAGATAAAATTAATAGAGGATTGGATATCAGACTCCGGGAAAAGTCCGGAGGTCTTTGAGTCCGATGCAGACCCGATTTACGATCGCTGGATTTGTTATGCAAAATGAATTTGTTTTCAGGATCTGCGACGGTTTCCCTTCCTTCTTCCTTTCTTGTCTTTTCCCGCACTTTCTCCCCTGTTTGAACCTCCCGTTCCAGCAAGTGCTGCCTCATCATCAGTTGCACATTCAAGATCCGCCAGAATATCCAAAGGATCTTTCATATCATGAACCAGGTGGATCATACGCATCAGCCTTTCAACCCCTATGAAATGTTCAGCCATTATTCTTGCCAGAGGGTTCAGATGAATAATACCATCCTTCTCTTCAATCAGGTTCTTCTCAAAAAGTAACTCCTCAACGGGTTCAGTCTTACCTACAAGATTCTCATCAATCCTGTTCATAGTTGCCAGATTACCTTTGCTGATAACTGCATTGGCTACATAGATCTCTGAACTCTGTTCCAGAGTATACTGAGGAGAGACCTCCCCCATCTCACCTTTAAGCAGACACATGGCAACTTCGTCTTCAGTCATCCTGGATTCTCTGACATATCTCGAACCAGGTTCTGCAAGTATAACAACCTTTCCCAGATCATGAAAATCCGGTCTTCCTGCACGCCCGGACATCTGCTGAAACTCCTGAACGGTCAGCCATTCTATACCCATGGCCAGTGAATCAAATATTACCTGGGATGCAGGAAAATCAACCCCCGCTGCAAGGGCTGCGGTAGTAACAACAGCACGAAGTTGTCCCTTTTCAAACCTTTCCTCTACTGTTCTGCGTTCCTGCTGGGTAAGCCCTGCATGATAAGGAGCTACACCGTCACCGATCTTTTCAGCAATCAGGTGACAACGGGCCCTCGAATTTGTGAATATTATCGTCTTGCCATGAAAGCCCTTTGAAGAGACCTGATTGTACTCTTCTGCAACAAGATTCTTTTCGGTAGGTATCTTCTGTTCACGTTCAGGAAAAATTAGATATCTCTCCAGTGAAACAGGCCTGTCATCATAACTTACCAGTTTACAGTCAAGCTTTTCTGCCAGGAGTTTTGGATGTCCGATAGTTGCACTAAGGTACAGAAACTGTGCCTTTGGAGCGGTAAATTTCAATCTCGCTATAAGTCCGTCCAGACGGTGACCACGCTCTTTATCCTCAAGCATCTGAACTTCATCAATTACAACGGTACTTATGGATGAAAGGACTACTCCGGTTCGCATCAGATGGTCAATCCCTTCATAAGTTGCAACCACTATTCCGGCATTCCTGTTCCTGTTTGCCTGACGCCGGTTATCCCTTACTTTTATCCGGCTCATTCCGGTGATTATGGAGACTTCCCCAAGTTTTCCATACTTCTGTGAGAAACGTTCATACTTCTGATATGCGAGAGCAACAAGGGGAACCAGGAAGATTACTCTTCCACGCTTTTCCAGCAGATTTTTGAGGCCCGCCATCTCACCGATAAAAGTTTTTCCACTAGCTGTGGCTGATACCACAAGGAGATCTTTGCCATAAAGTAACCCGGCCTCAACTGCAAGCTGTTGAACTGGCATCAGGGTTTTGACACCACATGTGGCAACAAACTCATAAGGCACAGGAAGCTCTTCGATCTTACTGGTTTCACCTACCTGGTGGGCTTCGAGCCGGTCATAAAGAGTCTGGCCGACAGATAACCGGTCAGGTTCTATCGTTGCAAGAACCCGGTCAACATTCCGATATTTGAGGAGTAACTCATCAAGGTGTGAAAGAGCAGAACGTCCGAGTTTTCCCATGTGCACAAGTTCCCTTCGGAGTTCCTTTCTTGCACAGTCCATGCATATCTCTTCACCTTCCCCAAAAAACACCGTGTTCTTTCGATCTAACTGAGTTATCCGGTCATCCATAAGACAGAAGCGACAAAGAGAGACATATGAGAAATGAATCTGAAGATCTCTTAAAAAAGATTCGAATTCTCCATTCCTGCCGGTCAGATAAACCTGGGCACGACGAAGATGGGTTATCAGATCCCTTGTAGGGACATTTCGAAACCCCGAACTTTTAGCATGTCTTATCCTGTATTTAACAGGCCTTATACCTTTTGGCGTTTCACACAGGTCCAGAACCCCGGTGAGTCTGATATGATGGGTATCAATATAAAAAATCCGGTAATTTTTTTTTATCGGCTGGATAATTGCCTTCATGAAGATGTAAGGTCGAAGATCTCATAACAGAGATCCGCCTGTTCCAGCTGTTTGAGAAAATCAGTAAAATATTCGTCAACAATGACAATACCACAGGGTATACCATGCAGAGCAGCTTCGACTGCTCCTTCCCTTGAACCAAAATAGAGATCCGGGATCTTACCGATCTTTTTAAGGGATACCCAGGCTTCAAGTCCCACACAGGCTATTACAGTAACCTTCCCCATGACTTCCCGAAGCAGATCATATCTGACCATTCTTGACCCCCCGCGTTCAACTCTGGGGACTTTGCATACCATGACTGAGGCCTCCTGATGATCGATGATACCATCAAGATTGGATATACCTACATCTTCTCCTTTAGGGGTATCAGAGATAGAGATGCCATTTGCAGATTGATGCCCCTTGGATGCATAAAGCAGACCGTCTTTCATAAACACGCCTACCTCTTCTCCTTTCCTTATCTCATCCGCCGCGATGGCAGTCCAGACAGACACCTGTTTTATGATGTCGCTACGGATATGCCTCGCATAGTGCTCAAGTGCCTCTGCATGATGCAGAATCCATTCAACTCCCTCCCGGGTAACTTCATATCTGCCCCTTCCAGGAGCTTTGAGCATCCCCTCATCGGCCAGGTCACGGACATATTCAGAAATTGCCTGGGGTGTGACGCCTAGCCCCATGGCTATCTCCTGCTGTCTTACTGCCGGCTGATGTTCTGCAATATCAACCAGTATCTGAAACCTGGTTACATCGCGTTTATTTTTCAGGATCGTATATCCCGGCTCATCTTCACTCTTCAAGAATAACCAGCCCCTGCCCTTTCACATCGAGATTTGGGATTCTTTTGGCAATCCCCTTGATAAATACCGGTGAAACTCCGAATTTTCTGGCGATATCATTAATTGAGCTGTTACCTTTGGACATCTCAGACAAAACACTATCCGCTTTAAGTTTCAGATCATCACCATTTGTAAAGGCTATCGTTAGAAGATCTTCCAGATCCGAGAAGTTACACTGAAAATTTGTTCTGACTTTATTATAAGTCGCCCGGTACTCTTTCTCTGGTTTGTTTCCAGGCTCCGGCATTCTCCATTTCTCTTCAATCAGATTCCCTTTACGAAGAAGAAGGAGGCAATCGGTCACATGGTCCTCCCCAACAAGATCACCTATCTCTTTCCGGGTCATCCAGTTTTTATTCAACAAATCCAGAATCTTTTTGTAGGTGGCGTTATTAAACACCACAAAGAGCGGAACTAACTCCACCGGATCATTAACAATCCGTACATGACCCGTCAATTCAAAACCCTCTTATAATAACGTCATATAAAAAATTAAAGGTTTGTCGTACTAAAATGCCAGAAAGAGGCCGCATTATAATCAGAGGAATAGTACAAGGGGTGGGTTTTCGCCCGTTTGTATATTCACAGGCGATAAAATATGGAATATCAGGTAGCGTAAGAAACCTTGGATCTGAGGTCAGGATTGAGGCATGGGGTGATCAGTTTAAACTCTTTTTAAAGGAAGTGAGCAGGGGTACACCGCTCTCTGTAATCGATTCGGTTGATGTAGAACCTTTGAGTGGAATGGCACCTTCTTCATTTACGATATCAGCAAGTGAGGACGGCATAAGGACAGGTCTGATCCCCCCCGATATTGCAACCTGTCAGGAGTGTGTAAAGGACATTATGAACCCGTTAGGGAGATATCATAACTATTTTGCCACTTCATGTGTAAACTGCGGCCCCAGATATTCCATCATCAAAAGATTGCCATATGATAGAGAACGCACTGCGATGGATGAATTCCCAATGTGCGAAGGATGTTCTCTGGAGTATTCGGACCCGTCATGCAGAAGGCATCATGCGCAGACGATTGCATGCACAATCTGCGGACCTTCTCTATTCCTTCATACTCATGACGGAGGTATCCTTCCGGGCAATGAACCTCTGAAAAGTGCGGCAGAATATCTTGATAAAGGTAAGATCGTCGCAATAAAGGGTATAGGTGGTTTTCATATCGCTTGCATCGGGGAAATGGCTCCTGAACTTAAGAGACGGCTTGGAAGAGAAGAACAGCCTTTTGCTGTCATGGCAAAGAAGGATTGGATCGTTCATCATACGCGAATAAGCCAGGAAGAAGAGCGCATACTTCTCAGTGAAATATCCCCTATTGTCATACTTGACAAAAAAGATCCTTGTGCGTTTGAAACAATTAGCAATCTCCACACTATTGGATGCATGGTCCCTTACACTGGTCTGCATCACCTGCTTTTCTCTTGTCTGAAGAGTCAGTTTCTGATAATGACTAGTGCAAATGTTCCGGGGTATCCCATGATCACCACCCTTCCACAGGCAATAAAGAAACTCCAGGGAGTTGTTGATCTATACCTTGACCATAACAGGGAGATTGTAAACAGGTGTGATGATTCGGTTATCAGAAAGGGATGTATCATCAGACTTTCAAGGGGTTTTGCACCTAAAAGAACAAAGATATCGCTTGGAGAAAACACTATTCTTGGAACAGGCCCTGAATTAAACTCAACAGTTTCCCTATATAGCAACGGGTTCTGCATAACGTCTCCTCATATCGGAAATGTCCGTAACCCTGGGACTTATGCATACCTTGAAGAGACCATTTCATGCATCAGGGATCTCATGCAACCTGATATCAGGATAATTGCCCATGATCTTCACCCACAATTCCTGTCCACAAGATATGCAAAAGAACTGGCTGATGAGATCGGTGCGGATATCATTCCGGTTCAGCATCATATCGCCCATATTGCTGCCACATGCCAGCAGGAGTGTATCGGAGTTGCGCTTGATGGTGTAGGGTATGGATCTGACGGCACAGTATGGGGGGGTGAGATCTTCCAGGGAATAACACCGGATTTTACCAGGATTGGTCACCTTATGCCGGTTCTTATGCCTGGCGGAGACATGGCTGCCATATGGCCGGAGAGAATGCTGTACGGAGTTCTTGATGACGAAGAGACCCTCGCACTTCTTGCCGGAAGAGGATGGAAAGAGGATGAACTTTCTGTTTTGGAAAAGCAGGTATCAAGACGGTTTAATACAACTTTTACAACCAGTACCGGAAGGATTCTGGATGCTGCATCGGCACTTCTCGGGATATGCACGAAGAAAACATATGACGGTGAACCTGCCATGAAACTGGAATCGGCAGCATATGGAGTAAAACCAGAAAAATGGGACACTCCGGTATTTCATTCAGGCGATGCTATGATTCTTGATACTAGATTCCTGCTAAAGAAAGCTCGGGAAAAATACCTGATGGATAAAGAAAACCCGGATAACATCAGAAGTATTGCTTCATCTTTCCAGTACAATCTTGCAAGGGGGGTTGCAATGATCGCCAGTGATGCCGCTGCATCATCAGGATTCTCAAGAATCGCATTATCAGGTGGCGTTTCATATAACGAACTCATCAGAAACACCATCGGTGAACAGGTAAGAAAAGATGGATTTGAACTTATTATTAATCTCGAGTTACCCCAGGGAGACGGATGCATCTCTTTCGGGCAATGCGTGGTTGCATCCGGGAGGTAAAAAGTATTATTGTGGGATTGGTTTTAGAATTACAATCGGAACCAGTTTTATCTCATCCGGCCTGATATCCACCTGTACTGTCTTGTTCATATACCCTTCTTTCTTATAGGAAAGTGCCTTAGATCCTGCCGGAACTATCAGGGTTGAAGGTGTGGTTCCAAGGTACCTGTTATCAGTGAATACCTGTGCACCGGACGGATTAGAGGTTACCAATACAAATCCTGCCGGACCCTTCGGATAATCTCCTGTGACCTGGATTAATTCCTGTTTTCTTACTGTCGAACTGTTATTCGAATTGCTTACATCCAATGTGACCGTATACCTGCCAATTCCTCCGTATACATGAACCGGATTTTGTTTCCTTGACATTGTTCCGTCGCCAAAGTTCCATTCCCACTTAATCGGGTGACCGGTTGAGAGATCAGTAAAGTTCACGGCAAGCGGGGGTGTACCGGACTGTGGCATTGCGGAAAATTCGGCTTTTAGTATCCCTTTGTGCTCATCGGTTTCCTTTGTAGGCTCCTGTGAGGGCATGGTTGTTGGAATAGTGGTCGGGACTGTGGTTGGCATTGATGTAGGTATTACCTGCGGTTCGCCTGGAGAAGTAGTGGGCATTACTGTGGGCGGAACTGTTGTGGGTTCTCCCGTCGGAGAAGTTGTAGGTGAGGCTGTCGGCTGTCCTGTTGGAGGCACCTGTGTATCCTGTTTAGTACCTACCCTGATAGATGATACCTTTGTTGTTGCTGGAATTGGACTTCCACTATCATCGGTGAGTTCTGGGATTGAAATCTTCATATCAGTAACCCCGTCAGACAAACCCTTGACATCAAGTGTAACAAGAAGAACGTTCAATTCTCCTGGCTTGATCTGGTCTGAAAGATCAACTCCGACAACATTTACCAAGGAAGACGGAAGCGAAGAGGCTGAGTTCATACTAAAGGCTTCAGGCCAGTTAACATGCGTAAATTCAGCGACACCAGGTTTAGAGAAGTTTATCTCAATCTGATAACCTGCAAGTCCTCCTGCCGGAACCTGATCCAGGACAATATCAATCGCCCCTGAAGAGTTTGAAGTACCCAGACTGAGATCAGTTCCGGATATTTCTGTCCCGTCAATTACTGTAATAATACTGATGAGAAGGACCAGTCCCATCATGAAATAATAAGTTTTAGACATGGTTAATCACCGGGCCATACTATATTATATACATCTTTCTTCTTGTAAAATAAATAAAGGGATGGATTAATATCAGGGAGTCGGAACATACTCCACCGTCCTGTTAAGAGGGAAGTATGGCTCTTCATATACATAACTCTGAATTACCGTCAGACCATTCTTAATCTCCAGAGTGTCATTCCATGCTTCAAAGCCTTTCTTATTCAGAGTAAGATTATGCATTCCAATCGGAAGATTTGTAACCATAATATCTGTTTTTCCGACAGGTATATTATCTATACTTAAATTTACCATTTCAGGGTATGATACAATATATGCCGCCCCCGTCTTTGGAGGTTGTGCAACCGGGGAGCCTATTTCAGCCGGATGCGGAAGAAGTTCAAATCCGGAGATGTAGGTTGGCAATACTCCTTTATTGGTGATAATCGTCTGGACAGTGTCATAATACCCGTCTTTATGAAGCCTAAGCTGATAATTTCTCGGGGTAATATTATTTATTGTAACAGGAGATAATCCAAAGAATGCATTATCAAGATAGACTTCTGCCTTGCCAGGTACACTGGAGATCGTGGTAGTAACATTTTCTCCGGGCTTTATTCCCGATGAGAGATTTCTGACACTGATGAAGTTCTCTTTTACAACAGTATCATGGTACTGTCCATTTGATGCAGATAATGTAACCGAAAAGATCCCCGGTATCCTGTAGGTATGCTGAGGGTTCTGGACCACAGAAGTACTGTCACTGGATTTATCACCAAAGTCCCATAAGAACCGGTCGGGATATCCTGTAGAATTATCAGTGAAAGATATCGTGATCGGGGCAGTTCCTGATACTACATCTGAATAAAAGTCAGCTTTTACAGTTGGAACCGGCTTGATTTCAGGTTCGGGAGCGGAAGGTTCATCAGGGGTTTGTGGAGCCTGGGCCTGAGTTGGGGTTACCATTGGAACCGCAGGATTTACAGGCTCCTGACTCGCGGTAGGCACAGGAGATGGAACCTGAGAGGTTACGGGAACAGGAGATACTGAACCATCGGTACTGATTGTTCCCTGAACCGGACTGGATACTGCTATAAGGTTCCCATTATCATCGGTTAAATCCTTAACAGTCAGAGTATATGCTGTACTTCCTTCTCCGGTCTTGTTCAGCACAACAGTAGCCAGTAACACACCGCTGGCTCCGGGTTTTAATTTATCATCAAGATCCACTGCCGAGATCGTAACGGAAGCCGATGGGAGCCCACCGTCTACAGACTTTAATGAGGCCCAGTCCGGGATATCAACCCTTGAAATCATGGCGACCTCTGGTTTTTCTACGGTGAAGATCATCTTGTATCCTGATAGACCTGCATCCGCAATATCAAGTGCCAAAGGAATACTTACGGTATCAGATCCCGACTGGAATTCAATTGATTGCGGGATAGTTAATGCTCCCATTACTGCTGACGGGCACACTAACAGCACCATTGCCAGCAGGATAATAATTCTGACAGACTTCATATTTCTCATATATTAACACCATCCATATTATGCCCAGTATTTCTCAAAGAATACAACAATATCATTAACATCTACTCTTCCATTTTTATTATAATCGAAAGGTGCAACCGGGAGACGGTCCGTTGTCCCTACACTCCATGAGTAAAAAAACACAACTACATCATCAATATCTATGAGATGATTACCATTAAAATCATCCAGTAAACCATTATGGTCCATATCCCTTGGAGCATTCACAGATGATTCCAGAGGAGGTACTGAATATACTACAACCGATGAGTCAGGGAAAGGATCTATTGGAACCGGTTTTCCATTGTCATCCGTCATTTCAATTACCTCAACGTTTATACCAGTCTTTCCCTCGTTGATTCCGCTGATATCAATTGAACAAAGCGAGACATTAACAGAACCCTTTTGGATCTTCTGATTCAGATCTGCCGCACTTACCGTCACCTTCTGCCCAGGCAGGGTGCCTATGACATTATTTGTTGAATTTGTCCAGTTGGGAAATGATACCGAATTTATCCTTGCAACGGTCTCATCTGTAAATCCGATTGTCATTTTATACCCGGATAACCCATCTTTGGCACTATTCAGCATCAATGAAATATTGCCCGGTTCCCCGTCATTTGCATAACAGTTCGCAATCTGAGTTGAGGGAACAACCACCATTGAACCGTCAACAATTGATAATCCCATCAATCCAATAATGCAGAGTAAAAATACTCCGACTAGCACTCTTCTTTTCATTTCAATCCCCCATCCATACTTTCAATTATTTTCAGCCATCTGTTCATATGAGATCTCTTTTTTTCTCATGAAAATTTTCATTTAATCACCTTTCCCGAATATCAGGTTAAAATACGTTGTAATATCATCAGGATCAAACCGATTGTTATGATTATAATCAAATGGTCCTGGTGAGAGGTTATCCAGAGCTCCCTTTGACCATGCATTGAAAAAGACCTGTACATCCTTAGTATTCACGACTCCGTTCCCATCAAAATCATCCACAAGCCCGTCGTGAACATTTGTTGGCCAGATATCCCTGGGCTGACCAACGCCCCCTGGTAGAACAGGAACAGCACAGGTAGTAAGATTTGCCTGGATCAGGGTAAGAATCATGGAGTGTGAATTATACATGAGACTATCAGTTTTGCAACTGGAGTTATAACTCAGTACAGACGACCCTGGAGATCCTCCATATAGACTGATGTTTCCAAGAGAAATATTTCTTGAACCTGTCGGCCAGCTCCAACTCATATTTAATCCGCTTATTGTCATAGATCCCGAGGCATTTGATAGTTCATAGGAAGAATATTGATCAGGTATCCAAAAAGGCCGCTGATACCAGTTTTTAATTGTTGAATTGTTGATTGAACTTAAGTCAATACGGATTTTGAATGAATTTAATCCGAAATCTGCCCTGTCCAGAAGTAAATTGATCTGCCTGTCATTTTGTGAGCCATTTATAAGGGTGATATTATTTGGAACAAAACTCAAAGTTCCGGTATTCTGGGCGGAATTAATCTCAACCTGATTAGTCACCTCGGCTTCTGCTCGGTACTTGTTCCAGCCTGTTAATTTTACATCATAGGTACCGACTTCGGTAAAGTTGTGACGGACAGGATTACCCTGGAGATCCGGAGTGCCATCGTTAAAGTCCCAATCCCATTTGACAAGATTGTCATGACTGGTATCAGTGAAGGTAAAGTCCTGGCCTGCTACTCCCGGAGGTTCCGGACTTATGCTGAATGATAATTTTAGGGGTTTGTATACTCCTATCTGGTCCTGGTAAGCCGCATATCCCTGGCCATAGGTCTTATTTGTTATTGAGATCGTCGGAGTATAATCCCTGGCATCATAATAGTAAATAGAAGTATTCTCGCACCACAGATTGTCATTGGCCCAGCCGGTCGGGCGGGACATAACGGATTTATTGCCGTCACCGAAATCCCATGTAGCAGTGTCGATTAACGTACCATCGGTAGTATCAGCAATAAATGATACATGTAATGGTGATGTCCCGTTTACCTTGGCGGGAGAATACGGAGCGGTATTATTCCCGAACAGAACCTTCGGGGTCATGTTGCCATTAACAACAATATAAGTCGGAAGGGAAGTCGCAGTATTCCCGCATACTGATCGAACTGTTAATGTTACCGGATATAAACCGGATTTTTCATAGGTATGGGACGGATTTTGTTTGGTTTCATCCGGGGTATCGTCACCAAATTTCCAGGTATATCCTTCAATCAATCCTAGGGATTGATCTGTAAACTGCACATCAAGAGGTGCGGTTCCATTGAGAGGTGATGCTGAAAAACCTGCCAACACGTCTCCTGCAACAGATATCAAATTTGTTTTCTGTATAGTGCTGCTCCCGGCAACATTGGAGACCGTAAGCGTCACCGTGTATATCCCTGGATTGCCATAAGTATGCGTGGAATTCTGTACGGTTGCATTATCAGTATTATCTCCGAAATTCCATTGCCAGGAGGTCGGAGCACTGTGTGTAGCATCTGAACCGGATCTATCCTCAAAGTTGTAAGTCAACGGTGAACAAATGTTACCCGGAGTGTTATTCGAAAACTGAGCTGATGGGGGGGCAAGAACACTGATATTTCTTGAACCCTGCTTTATTGAATTATCACAGCAGGTTCCCAGAGTTGCAGTCAGGTTTACCCTGTATGTCCCGACATTTGCAAATGCATGAGTCGTTGATGGAGTGTCCAAAGTCTGATTGGCTGTACCATCACCAAACTGCCATTTATATAGGGACGGAGTGAAATTTTTCGGTTCGGCTGTAAAGGTAACAGCCTGTTTCCATGGGACATAAATAGGATCCTGGGTTTTTTCAGCGTTATCAAATCCTGGAACCGTATAATTTACCGACATATCCTGATTACATACTGTAATCCTTACCGGAGGACTCGTAATTCTGTCTGTGTAGGTGTAAATGGTCAGAGTTACATCATACGTTCCGGGTTTCGTGAAATCATGATCTACGGTTGTCGGAAGAGGACCGCTGTCAAAACCCTGAGAGTTATCTCCAAAATTCCAGATCCGATTTAAAATATTTCCTGAACCTGTTGTAGTATCAGTAAATTTCACTAAAAGATTTGGGTCGCCACTTCCACAGGTTCTGTTAGCGGAGATAGAAGGCTCAATTGTAGCTTTGCCAAATTTCATTACGAAAGTATCAAAACTCCCGGCATTTTTCCCTCCGTTGTATTTATTACCGCCGCCATATACAAACTGATAAATCCAATTTAACTCTGGAAATGCCATATCCACACAATCTGACGAGAGACAATCCATGATTCCAGGTGAGTTGGTATACCCGGTCACATAACTGGTACTACCATCTCCATCAGGACCGATGGCAACCGCCCTGCTGATATCATCCCTGTAACCACCAAAGAAAGTTGAGAATTCAGCCGCAGATCCCGCCGGATTTACCACGGTAAGGAAACCATCCTGGCTCCCGGATGCACCTTTTAGCGGATTAACAAGTCCGCTGCTTGGGATCTGTGAAGAACTGCTGTAACCGGTTACAAAGGCACGGCCGGTATTATCTATATCAATACCATATCCCCAGTCATCCTTGGTTCCTCCAAGGAAGGTTGAATATACGAGATTGTCACCATTAAAGTTGAATTTAGTGACAAAGGCATCCTTCTCAAAGGCATCATACGGCCATCCCTTCTTGGTCTGCATGGCTCCGTTGGTCACGGGGAAATTATCCGCAGCAGCTCCGTTCATAATGTATGATGCAGTAGCTCCGGTGACAAAGGCCTGCCCTGCGGTATCAACTGCAACTGCCTGACCATAATCATACCCGGTTGAACCACCAAGATACGTCGCATAAACCGGAGGGACTCCGGCCTGGAAGTTCATCTTAAAGAGGAAGGCATCCTGACTGCCTTTCAGGACTTTCTGGTAACCCGGAACCCCTGATGGCAAAAGGTTAGGAGAAGTTGTAGTACCGAAGATATATGCACATCCCTGTCCGTCGACATCTATTCCATTTCCTGAATCCTCCCCTGAACCTGATATATAAGAAGAGTATTCAATCTTCTTGCCGTCAGCACTTATCTTCGTGGCGAAGGCATCTCCAAGTGTTGCATCCGGATTCGGGCTGGTCTGATATGCATTGTCAGTAACCGGGAAGACCTGGTCAGGATTTTTATATTGATTGTTACCGACCGTCTTACCTGTCAGATATACTGCATCAAGACTGTCAAGGGCGATATCATTTGCCTGATCCGCAAAATTTCCCCCAAGATAATCAGACCATTGAATGCTATTCAGGTTCGAATTTATCTTCAATACGAAGGCATCATCTGATCCATGCAGACTCTGGCCATTAGCAAACGGATATAAAACAGGGAAATCCGACGAAAATGTGTCTCCGGTAATATATATGTTATTCATCGAATCGACTGCAATTCCCCTCCCAAAGTCATCAGCACTTCCACCTATATATGTGGATAAGAGAATTGTTGCATTTCCGTTTTGATCAGACCCAATCTTTGTGATGAAGACATCACGGTTTTTCTGGATGTGAGAACCGTTAAACCTTATCGGAGATGTCATATTGAGAGGGTTTAAAAGAGGATAATCACAGGATGAGGTATATCCGGTAATATACGCATTACCGGTCTTATCCACTTTTATATCCATACCGTAGTCTTCAAGCGAGCCGCCGATCAGGGTTGAATATTCAAGGTAGGGATCGATAATTAGAGCATATGCAGGATCATACCCGGTGACGGAGTACCCAATCTCACTCTCATTATATATCTTATACGAGGAGTCGACCGGAACCTGAACTCCGTTTATCATCTGATAAGAGTAGGGGGGAAGTTCGGATATGGTCCCGAATGAAGTATTTACAAGGAGGGATCCGTCATCTGCAATCGACGGATCTCCGGCCCCGGAATAAACCAGCCTTATTACGGAGGGATCAACTCCTTTACCTACCTCAAACTCCCGTTTCAAAACCCCGTCCTTCCCGGTATAAGTAAGATTAATCCCTGGAAGAATCTCCTCGTACAGGATTTTACCATACCAGGGAACATCCTTATGCCACTCTGATTCGTTCTGCCCGATTAAAAAATTAGCATTTCCCGGAAGTTGGTCAACCGCCCTTACATCGGATGAATCATCTGCTCCCTTAATTGTTATCAGGACAGGAACTGACAGATCTTCACTGCAATTCCCGCAGGTTTTATTAAGTCCGCTTACAATAAGCCCGCCCTTAGTAAAATCAAAGGAGATATCGGCGGATTTAACCTGGAATAAAATATTATTATCAACCTGTCCCACATTTTTTATAAACTGAATCTGATGAAGGGATATATCATCAGATATAGATGTTCCATTATCACCGAGTACCTGACTACTGCAGATTATTAAAATTAGGAGCGCAGTTATGACTCCCACCATCGTTTTACGGATCATTCCATCATCACCCCGACACCTGGCAACTCCCATCAGGAAATATTGAGTTTTATTTCCTCTTCTCCATTAAATCTGAAGATACGCCATATTCAAAGAATGACATATTCTACATCCCCCCGACCAGGAAAAAGCACAAAAATTGCCACGCGTACAATATAGGTAGGATGTTTTTTATAAGATTATAAAATTTTCTAAAGAAATCCGAAAATTATGCCGTATAATCAAAAAAAGAGATAGGGAAACATCCGGTATCTGAAACCAGAAACTCCCCGGATTTGAATTATTTCTTCAAATAAAAAAGATCTAATAAAAATTATTCCCCTATTATATCAGAATCAGATACTGTATCCTGAGTTTCTTCTATTGATGACTCCTCCCGTTTCATCGAGGGGAAGAGAATAACCTCTTTTATTGAGACATTTCCGGTTATCAGCATGACCAGCCGATCAATTCCAATTCCAACTCCTCCCGTCGGGGGCATCCCATATCCAAGAGCATTTACAAAGTCATAATCATGCATCTGGGCTTCTTCATCACCAAGCCTGCGTTTCTCTTCCTGTGCTTCAAATCTCTGGACCTGATCAATCGGATCATTAAGCTCTGAAAATCCGTTGGCAAGTTCCATTCCGGCGATGAAGAGTTCGAACCGTTCTACATACCCCTCCTTATCACGGTGCCTCTTTGCAAGAGGAGAGTTTTCAACGGGGAACTCAGTGATGAATGTCGGCTGGATTAACTTATCTTCAACCAGTGCTTCAAAGAAGAGAACAAGCATCTCTTTTTGGGATTCGGCCTTTTCAATCTCTGCAATACCCTTTTGTTTACCAATAACCCTGAGGGTGTCAATATCATTTGCAAAGATATCGACATCCCCGATGACCCTGACGGCCTCCTCCATCGTCATGACCTTCCAGGGTTTTTGAAATGAGATCTGATGCTCATCAAAATTAATATCAGGACTGCCATTTATTTCAGAAACAACTTCACTTATTAATGACTCAGTAAGGGTCATCATATCATGGTAATCAGCATAACCCTGGTATATCTCTACCATGGAGAATTCAGGATTATGACTTGTATCGATATCCTCATTTCTGAAGTTTTTTGCTACTTCAAAGACCTTCTCAAATCCACCGACGATAAGACGTTTAAGATATAGTTCTGGGGCTATCCGGAGGTACAACTTCTGCCCGAGGAAGTTGTGAAACGTCGTAAAAGGTCTGGCATTTGCACCTCCATATATCGGTTGCAGTGTCGGGGTTTCAAACTCCAGAAATCCCTGATCACTGAGAGATTTCCTTATCTGGGTGATAATTTTACTTCTCTTTCTGAAAGTATCCCGGATTTCTTCATTAACGATAAGGTCCACATATCTTTGCCTGTAACGTTTCTCAAGATTAATGAGCCCATGAAATTTCTCAGGAAGAGTACAAACCGATTTATTCAGGAGAGTAAAATCATCTACAAATATCGAGATTTCACCGACCTTAGTTCTGAAAACCCTTCCCTTCACTCCGATAATATCCCCACGTTCAATACATGCTTTAAAACTCTGATACTTACCTTCAGGCAGAGCATCTTTCCTGATGTATAATTGTATTCTTCCGCTCTCGTCTCTGAGATCTGCAAACTGTGTCTTACCATGATCCCTGACACCATAAAGCCTGCCGGCTGTAATAACCTGTTCAGACGAGGGATCATGCTGACAATCCTTAAATTGTTCTCTGATATTAACAATAATATGGGATCGCTGAAACTCAGCCGGGTAGAGCGGTATTCCGGCATCAATAAGCTGCTGGCGCTTATCAAGTCGCTGGGCATCAAATAAAGTAAGTGGATTCTCCTGCATACTAATCTCCCGAGATTAATTCGATTTTAAGTCTCTTATTGCCTTATTTATCGATTGTTCTTTGGTCAGATAGAATAACTTTATACATGTTGCCCTGCACGATATATATCTGCACGCAAACCAGGGTAAATTCCGATTGTTCGCAGGTCATATAAGATAATATCTATTAATGGAAATATATCCTATTAAAAATAAAGAAACATAAACCTGGATGGATTATTTTTAATCAACAAAAAATGAGAATGAGATCGACATCGGCCGAATCAGGCACCTGATACCATAAAGGGGTTGATTGGTATACACTTTGAGAAAAGTTATCCATTGATCATTTTGGGAGTTCTATTTTTCAGTATAAGTGTATGCGCTCTGATTATTCCCGTCAATTCAGATCTCACGGGGAAGGAAGATCAGGGTATCCCATGCATCGGAACAACGAACACCGAAGGAGATATTCTGGTGAGAAGTAACGGTATCAGAGAAACTTTTGGAGCAAACGGCCAGGGAATCAGAGTAGGTGTAATTGGTAACGGGGCAGAGTCACTAAGGTTATCACAACAAAGAGGTGAACTCGGCACTGTGAACGTATTTGATCTGGGTTCTGGAGATGAAGGAACGGCAATGATGGAGATTATTCACGATCTAGCTCCAAAAGCCGAACTGTATTTTCATGCATACGGAAATAATTCATCTGATTTTAAAAAAGCAGTCACAACCCTGGCCGATGCAGGATGCCAGATCATATGTGATGATCTATACTTCTTCCACCAGCCCTTTCTTGAAGACGGAGACGTAGCACAGCATATCAGTTCGGTAATCCGGGATCATCCTGACCTGATATATATAACAGTATCCGGAAATTTTGCACCCCTTCATTACCAGGGAGCCTGGAAGCCAGGCCTTTCAGCAGGCCCTGAACAGACTTTCCATGACTTTGGGGATGGAAACAACGCCATTCATATGTACCTATTCTCAGGGGATGAGGTGATAGTAACTCTGCAATGGGATGATACATGGGGTAAATCCACAACTGATTACGATCTCTTCCTGACTGATCCACAGAAAGGAGAGGTCATTGCAACCAGTATGAACGTACAGGACGGTAATAGCGAACCTTTTGAGCATCTTGTCTATAAGGTGAAAGGGACAGACCCAGAACGTGTCTCTCTATCTATTGTAAGAAATGGTGAGAATACGACACCAAACACTCTTGAAATGTTCATCAGGAATATTAGTCCTGATCAGGTAGACGAAGCAGTAGTAAAAGATCCGTATGACTCAATATTCGGCCATGCAGCGGTCCCTGAAGTGATAACAGTCGGATCTGTAGGGATATCAACTCCGTTTGACATCTCACCGGACTCTTCCAGAGGTCCGGTTACAATAAAAAATCCTGAACCTGCGCTAAGATTTAAACCTGACATTTGTGCCCCGACAAACGTCCAGGTAAGCGGAGTGGGTAAATTTCCGGTATCTTTTCCGGGTACTAGTGCAGCTGCTCCTCATGTAGCAGGAGTAATTGCACAATTATGGGGAAATTTCCCAGATGTTCCAAGGGATGACATAAAAAAAGCGATATATAACAGTGCTGTTGATCTAGGATCTTCGGGATGGGATGAAACCTATGGGTATGGGCTTATAGATGCAGTCAGGGCATTTCAATACCTCTCTGAAGATTATAAACCACCCGGACAGGAGAATATTACTAACAATCAAACCCTGTGATCAAATATTATCCCTTGATTTATCACTGTAAAAATTAAGAGGGGAACCGGTTGATGGACGGTTTACCATACTCCATCAATATTCATATTAAATAATTTTGAATACGGAACGCAGCTCCATCTCAAGTTGAACCTTCGGAAGAGCTCCTGCTACCTGATGCACAAGTTTTTCGTTTTGGTAGAAAAAGAGGGTGGGAATAGCTGAAATTCCAAACCGGTAGGCAATCTGCTGATTTTCATCAGTATTGCACTTTCCAAACCTTATCTTTCCGGCATATTCAGATGCCAGAGCTTCGATCACGGGAGCTACCATACGACAGGGCCCACACCATGGTGCCCAGAAATCCACTACAAGATTTTGATTGTTTTTCACAGATTCTGCATAATTCTCATGGTTTAGAACCAGAATACTTGCCTCATCGGATTGGGGGGATGACATGCGCTGCTTCATCTCTTCCAATTTTTTCGCCCTTATTCTCTCGAGATCTTCATCCATACTGCAGATTATGTCTACCATAAGTATAAGGATTTTGTTTGGTTTGTGGAAACGTATATATGCAGAGCGGACAGAAATTTATATCCACTCTTAGCGAGGTGGGGTAGTCAGGATATCCCGACGGGCTCATAACCCGTAGACCGATGGTTCAAATCCATCCCTCGCTATCCTTTTTTTTATATTTTGGCATATGGCGCAAGATCCTCTTCAGATAAAATATGATGATCTGCTTTGTAAGGCCGGTTTTTTAAATCTGCAATATACGGTAAGAATCAGACCTGCAGAAAAAGGGTCGCTTTACCTGTCTGAAATTACCCGTATTACACTTCAGGATTTAAGACGGATTATCATCTGTTCCGTCCGGGAATATATAGATCCCGAAGATGCGATAAAGAAAGAGATGGAGAGTTACCTCAAATCATGCGGAGCCATCTGTGGAATACTTATCCTTCCTTCGCAAATCCTTCTGGTTTTCATGGATAAAGACCTGACATATAAATGGGAACCTGATAATAAAAATTTAAACCGGACATTATCCTCCGAGATTACTCCATGCACAGCAGAATTTTTTCAGAAGATTGAGGAGTACCTCGAAAAGGTGTACAGAGTTATACAAAAGGTATATTTCCGTGAGTTTGGGGAGAGAGAGACCAAAAAAAGAAGATTACAGATCTTATCATCGATTATTGAGGTGCTTATTCTGAATATGTGTAAGCAGCATGATATTATCCTAACAAAATTACCTGATTCATCTCTGGTTAATCAATTGATATCTTTTGCATGTGAAGTACCATATTCAACGCCGGACCTAAAAAATGAGACAGGAACTGATACCTCTGCCAAGGAAGTTATGTTAAATGCCGGACTCAATATCCCGGTACCTGAAGAGGTGAAGATCTCATGGTTAGATCCCCTTCTTCTCACAAAAATCCTGAGTTTGGTTCTAGAAAAGGATAAAAGAGAACCACAGAGAAAGAAGAGAACTGAAGATATTCCGGATAGTATAAAAAGAGAATCCACATTATCCTTAAAACTCTTTAACGGAGTTTTAGACAAGATCAGCAAAAAATACTGCGCAATGCCTACGGTCATTGATCCGGCATGTAATATCGGGGAGAGCCTGTTATTACTCTTAAGATATTATGACAAAGGACCGGATGAACTGATATTAAGGCATGATACGGTTTCAAAAAGGATATATGGTGCAGAACCTTCATCTGACAGGTTAATGATCACCAGATTTGGACTTGTTCTCTCCATTATTGATTCTTCTTTTGATGATAAAGCATTGATACAACAAGATCCGTCGGACGGGATATCTCTGATCCGGGGCCATATTACGACAGGATCCTGCATAATATCTGAAAATACGGCATATGACTGCATTTCAGAACTGGAAAGAAGGAAAGCCATGTCAATACTGACTCCATTACCTGAAGACTGGTTTTTTGAAACTTCAGACTCCCCAAATATTATCATCACAAATCCTCAAAACAGGGTTTACGAATCCGAACCGGCAATCAAAGATTATGTATGCAGAAACTATTCCTCTTATTCAGAAGAGATAGGATATTCGCTTCTTGTTGCTGAATATGTGTTTAACCAGACCAGCTTTCCGGCATATGTCTTCCTGAATGAAAACTGGCTTTCAGAGGCCAGAGCAGCACGGTTTAGAAAAATGCTTAAAAAAAGCCGCATACAGGAGATTATGTATATAGAATCCGTCCCTGATTACCTGGCAGATATCTCATCATCAGTCCTTATTGGATCAGAATATTCAGACGGGATAATCATCAAAGTATCTAATCAGGCAGGAGCATGGAGATCACACCTGCAGATACGTAAGGATCTTCCTGAATCTGATGGCTGGAACCTTAAAGATCCTGTAAGATCCAGATTAATGGACCTTATAAAGACTGATTCGGTCTCATTGTATGATTACTGCCTGGGTGAGATGTACCATCCCGGGGAGAGTTACAATTTTTCAAAAGAAGAATACTGGATCTCTATAATTTTAGAGGGAGATACATTGAATACTGCCGGATGCGGGCGACCTGATCCTGATGCCCGGGCAATAATTAAAGGTCCGGATCAATTTCTGGAAGGTATTTTAATTTCATCTCTGATGCAGTGGTACTTAAGGCACCTTATTTCCAAATTGGAACTGGACAACCCGTTCAGATTATTAGCAGGACTTCCAATCCGTCAACCTGACTGGTACGAATCCGGTGATTCTTCAACTGTTGGGATCATCACAAAATGCATCAACAAAAGATCGTATCTCTTAAATCTCCTGAACTTGTGCAGGTATGATCATGATCGAAAGAGGATACAGAAAGGCCTTGTACAGGTCATGATGGATCTTGATAATGCTATCTTCAGTTTATACCGGATACCAGAAGACCTTCATGAGAGATTAAGGTATTAATCTTCCCATCTGAAAAACACGAGTGAAACTTATCTGAAAAACAATGCAATCTATCCTGATCAATTATGGTCAGGATTCGTATCAGGGCTATCGGAAAGATAAAGGAGGTGTACCTGCAGGAGGGAATCCGTGATTATTCCAAAAGAATAATGGCGTTCTCCCAGATAGAGATAATTGAATCCCTGGAATCTTCTGCAGATTACCGTATGTCAGGGAATAAGAGGGCAATCATTAATGAAGGAGAGAAACTCTGTGATTCGTTACCTGAAGATTCATATACCATAGCTTTAGACCCTGCAGGTAAAGAGATCACTTCCACCGATCTTGCTGAGATAATCCACAGATGCGAGGTTAACGGCCCTTACCAGATAACATTTCTAATAGGCGGACCGCTGGGTTTATCTGAAACATGTAAAGAAAAGGCAAATATTATTATATCGCTCTCAAAACTGATATTTCCCCACCAACTTGCAAGACTCATCCTGTGCGAACAGATCTACAGGGCCTTTACTATTATCAGGGGACTCCCATATCACAGGTAAATAATTATGTAGAGCAGATTAAGGATTTATCCGGCAGACTACGATCATGACGCACAGGAGGATTCCGTATCTCCTGGCTTAGTGCAATCAGTTGCTCAACATCTGCTGACATTTCAACTATCCTGATAAGATCCTGCCAGGGTTCAGGATAGACATGCTGATCAAGCCACTCTCCATTACTTTGCGGATAATAAGTTATCTTATCTTCGTCAACTGAAAAATCCGCCATAATTTCGGACGTGTTTCCTCTAGGATCCAGTCGTATCCAACGCCCGGGTTGTTCCAGATATACTGCTGTAAATCCGTGAAGAACCCATTTCTGATCACCGACTTTAACCCTTTGATAACACAATCCTGCAGGAATACCAAGAGATCGGCAGAGGGCAACCAAAAGATGAGACTTACCAAAACAAAGCCCATGACCTGATTTTAACACATCAACCGCTTTCCACATAATTTCATGATAACCTGAATCACCCGAATGGGCGACATTATCCCTTACCCAGAGGTAAAGAGACCTGGCACGTCCGGGATCGTCATTATCAGATGTCGTCAGAGACCTTGCCAATGATCTGATTTCTGCATTTGTACAATTAATCACCTCAGAACATGAAAGAAACGGGGTGATTGAAACCGGAGATATAACTGGGGAGAGATGCATCATAATTCACCATCGTTGATCTTCATGTGAAGGGATAGATGAAGATTTCGATCTGCTCATATTCAAATCTACAGCCGGTGAAGAGGTTAAATCAGGTATATTGTTATTACATCAGGAAATGAAATATCATGACAAGGAATGATTACCAGATTATGACAAGTTTGAAAACACCTGTTTTTACTGATTTATATGAATTGACCATGATGCAGGTCTGGTTTCAGAATGGTATGAAAGATAGGGAAACCTGCTTTGATCTTTTCTTCAGAAATTGTCCTTTTGGAGGTGAATACATCATCGGGGCAGGAATAGACGATGCGCTCTCATTCCTAAAAAGGGCACGTTTTTCAGAGCATGAAATCAATTATCTCCGATCATTGGAACTATTTGATGAGGACTTCCTTAAATGGTTGTCTGACTGGATATTTGACGGGGATGTATATGCTGTAAATGAAGGATGCGTTATCTTTCCCCATGAACCGATAATCAGAATCCATGGCCCTCTTGCTTCATGTCAGTTAGTCGAGACAGCACTCCTCAATCTGGTAAACTTTCAGTCGCTAATTGCTACAAAATCTGCAAGAATATGCAGTATTGCCGGATGGGATGCCGTCCTGGAGTTTGGGGCCAGAAGGGCTCAGGGACCTGACGGAGCTCTTTCTGCATCAAAAGCAGCATATATCGGTGGATGTGCCGCCACCTCAAACCTAAAAGCAGGTATGGCATTTGATATACCGGTCAGGGGAACACACGCACATTCATTTGTAATGTCATTCGGATCAGAAATCGATGCCTTCAGAATGTATGCGGAGAGTTATCCCGATGCAACCGTACTGCTCATAGATACCTATGACACATTAAAATGCGGCCTTCCCAATGCAATTAGTGTGGGAAAAGAGATGGAAATTTCAGGGAATACTCTTGCAGGCATAAGACTTGACAGCGGGGATCTTCTGGCACTCTCAAGAGAAACCAGGAAAAAACTTGATGAAGCGGGTATGACCTCAACTAAGATTGTTGCTTCGGGAGATCTTGATGAGTACGTTATAAGCTCTTTAACACAAAATAAGGCGCCTATCGATACATATGGCGTTGGAACAAGACTCGTCACAGGGTATGACTCTCCTGCACTGGCCGGAGTATATAAGATGTCGGCCATAAAGAACAGGGACGGAATTCGGGAGATGAGGCTTAAGATAACAGACGGAAAGGATAAACAGTCACTTCCAGGCATAAAACAGGCCTTTAGGAGATATGATACCTCGGGAATGATGGAACAGGATACAATAGAACTCGAAGAATACTCAGATAATTATGATGATGCCGTCCCGCTTCTTACACTTGCCCTTTCAGGCGGGAAATTAATGAGGGAAATAAAAAATGTCCGGCTGATACGGGAACAAGTGATACAATCGTTTGGAAAGATTCCGCCGGTGGTCAGCAGGATCTATAATCCCGAAAAGTATCGGGTTGTAATCGGACCTGCCCTAAAGTCTGCACAAAAAGAAGTTATGCAGCAATATGTGCCAGATCCAAAAAAACAACAGGGTTATTCAACAATCTGACCCTCTGAAAACCTGTCTTCTGTTGCCAGGAGAAAATCCGATGACATCGAAAGGCAGTTCTTCGGACATGCATCATTGCACTGACTACAGAATATACACTGTGTTATCCAGATTCTGATCCTTTTTGTTTCAGGAAGAAACTCAATAGCATTGGCCGGGCATACGCGGATACATATCTTACACCCGATGCAGGTATCCCTGTCATATCGTATCTTTCCCCTGAATTTAACTGGTGTAGCGACAGGCGGATTAATTACTGCCTTTCCTGCAGCCACATCTCCAAGGTACCCGGTAATCGACGGGGGAAGATGTTTGGCAGGAAATAGATTTGTTGCCGGCTTTTTAAGCAGCTGCCTTAAAACCATGGGAACCGAAGGAAGCCTGATCATAACAGGTATCCTCCCTGGATAATAGTCCCGTCCAGAATGATAAGGAGCATTCCTATCATTCCGATTAGTGAAATCCAGCCCCAGTAAAGGGATACTATCGTGTTTATTCTAAATCTTGCCATGACCACACGGACCAGTGTTACTGAGAAGAAGAGGACAACAATCACCTTGATCAGAAAGAAGATTAAATCAAGCGCTGAAGCCATAATGCCTGAAAGCCCAAGAACCGGGGAGAGATTCCACGGGATAAACAGGAGAACCGACAGGCCTGCCATTGCAACAAGTTTTGCAGCCATTGAAAGGGAGAAAAGCGCAAGGTTTCTCCCTGAGTACTCAACAAGCAATCCTCCGCAGAGTTCTGTCTCTGCTTCGGGGGTATCACAGGGAATCCTTGACAGTTCAGCAGGAGTAACCCATATCATCACAAGGAACAGGAGGAAAACTCCGATTAATCCGACTGGTCCGACTATTGTCCATATTGGATTGGCTGCCAGGACATTAACCGAGAATGGGGAGATGATACCTGAAACCGCAAGCCTCCATGCGATAGCAACTATTGCTATGGCAAGAGGGAACTCATAGGCTATCATCGTCACCATCTCACGCTGGGCACCCACACTGGCATATGGAGAGCCTGAAGAAAATCCTCCTGCAACCATTGCAAGAGCCGGTACAGTGAGAAGATACATTATGAGAATAATATCCCCGTATTCCCCGACCACAGGAAGTGGTGTCCCGACAGGGATGATACTTCCAAGCGGAAGGTAAAAGAGCACTGTTACTGCAGAAGCAAAGGCGACAATGGGAGCTGCATTAAAGAGGAACGGTATGGCATTTCCAGGAATGACCGAATCTTTACAGAGGAGTTTTCTTATATCAGTAAATGGCTGAAGCAGGGGCGGACCCTGTCTCATCTGCATCCGTGCTGCACAGACCCTGTCTATCCCCATAAGAAAGAGGCCGGCCAGGATGCCAAAGATTGTTACAAGCACAACTCCCGTCAGAGAAACAAGGATATCAACGGTCATTGCTGCATCCTCCTGGTCTTTTCAACCGAAAGCCGATGGAGATGCTCTTTTGTCAGGATGTCATGCTCTCCACCGGATCCTACTACAGCCACACGATCCGTGCATGACATGCACGGATCTATCGAAGCGACTATTATCGGAATATCTGCAATCTGTTCACCTTTCAGGATCTCAACCCAGGCCATCTGGTTTGAATATGTCGAAGCTTTGACTTTCCACATCTCAGGAGGTTCCTGCTTTCCGTTCATCCTGACATAATGCATATCTTCTCCACGTGGGGCTTCAACCCTTGCAAATGCCTCACCTGCGGCCTTCTTAAGTCCGGATAATATCTTTGCATACTTCTCTTCGGCCAGGACCGGACCATCAGGCATATTCTGCATACACTGCCTGATAATCGAGATAGATTGGGGGATCTCATATAGCCGGACTACAATCCTGTCATATACATCTCCTACGGTCTCATTACCATACACATCAGGAAGTACGATATCAAAATCAAGATCCCCGTATGCTGCATAGGGGGAATCTTTTCTCACATCCATTGCCAGCCCCGACGCCCTTGAAGTAGGCCCGACGGTGGCTAACTCAAGAGCCCGCCGCTTTGTCAATATGCCGGTATTCTTGCAACGCATTGCAATCGTTTTGTCTGTGAGGAAGAGGCGGACCATCTTATCGAAAAGACTCTCGTAATACCGGAGTGCCTGCTCGATGCGGGGGAACATGTCGGCAGTGATATCCCGTCGGGTACCACCAATCTGGATAATACCGTAATTGATCCTGTTACCTGTAATGTACTCTATCACATCCACTGACTCTTCCCTGACCTGCCATGCCAGATAAAATAGCGTATCAAATCCCAGTTCATGGGCTGCAACTCCTGCCCAGAGCAGATGTGACTGAATACGCTCAAACTCTGCAATTATGGTCCTGACATAATATGCCCTGTCAGGCACCTCTACCTTTGCTATCTGCTCAACGGCCTGACCGAACGCAAGGGCGTGAGAAACTCCGCATATCCCGCATATACGGTCACAAAGGTGAAGGATCTGGACAGGATTTCTCCTCATGCCCATCCATTCTATACCCCGGTGAGCCCTTCCGGGAGCAAAATCCACCTCTTCTACTACCTCACCATTCATTTTGAAAGTAAAATTTATAGGTTCTTTTAAAGCCGGATGGATAGGACCTATCGGGAGATCGTAGCTGGCTTTTTTTCCGCTCATAGTTCGCCTCCTTGCTCATTCTTAGGTGCTTTGGTAGTATCCCCTGTGGAGTCTTCATCAGCTTTCTTATCGCTTACCGGAGGAGCCGGCCTGTCTGTCGGCCTGCCTACCTTCCAGAGATCCCTGACCATTGAAGCCGGAATTCCCTTTTCATCCTTTCTCCAGGGATAAACATCTTCCGGGAAATCATCCGGCAGAAATATTCTACGTGAATCGGGGATGCCATCCACGATAACTCCGATCATATCCTGCTTTTCACGTTCGGTATAGACGGCCCCGGGAATCAATGCAGATATCGTCGGAACATGTGGATCAGACTTCGGGATCTTCACTGTGAAAATTACCTCTATCTCCTCATGCACTCCACCAAAGAATACCTGAAGATGGTAAAGCAGATCGATAATATCTCCGTTATCAGCAGCGGCAACCACTCCAAGATGTGGATAATCTATAGTGATCAGTTCATTTACTGCATCCACAAGAATATCACGAGGAATTGTCATCCAGACGGACCTTTGAGGGATCTTCTTAATGCCCTCTGACCATTCTATTATTCGGACATCACTGATCTCATCGCCAAATCTTGAAACAAATCTGTCTGCAAGTTCTCTCTGGGTTAAGGTGGCTCTCATCTCTTTGCCTCCGCGATAAGCCGCTCAAGCTTGGCAATAGCCTGTACCACCCCGAAGATAATCGCTTCCGGCCTTGGAGCACAGCCGGGAACGTATACGTCAACCGGGATAATCTGATCAAGCGGACCGTCAAGGTTATACGAGTCATAAAATACCCCGCCTGACTGACCACATGTTCCGATACAGAGAACCACTTTAGGACCGGCTGCCTGGGCATACACACGCCGGACCTTCTCCGCCATCTGGTGCGTAACCGGACCGGTGACAAGCAGGACATCAGCATGACGGGGTGAACCAACGAGTTTTATCCCGAAACGTTCGGGATCATACCTCGGGCATATCGTAGCTACAATCTCAACATCACACCCGTTACACGAACCAGAATTCATATGAAAGACCCAGAGAGACCGGTTAAATGAAGGAGAGAGCCTCATCTGAAGATCACCACCACGATAAGAAGAATTGCCGTGACAAACAGGTATGCAAGTAGGTAATCAGAGGCATTTCCAGTATGAAACGGTTTTATAAACCTGTAATATCCTGACAGGGCATCTGTATAACCCCAGTAAAGATTGCCTGCCCTTATATGTACAGCACCCTTTTCAGGTTCTGCATTACCCGAGATATATGGAGATGATGCCTCACGTCCACTGTCATAAGTCTTCTCACCCCTGGACCAAATAATCCACCCAATTATGAGTGCTATGGCAAAGGCAATAACCCAGAAGACAGGATTCCAGGATCCATATCCTGTGCTTAATGTAAATAATTCAATCATCTAAACCCCTCCAAGCACTGCATGGATATAACCCGGATAATTTACCAGGGCTGTTGCGGCTGGTGTAACCATAAAATCAATCACCTGTTGAGGGAATATGCCGAAGAGGATGACAAGAAAGGCCAGTATCCCCATTGCTATGAGCATCGGTTTCGGTGCCTCCTTTACTTCCGAATATTCAGGAAGGACCGGACCCATAAACATGGAATGGAAAACCTTGACAAAAGAAGCCAGGGTCAGTATACTCACCACCATAGCAATGACAGATAAAACCGGATTAAAGATGAACGTTGATTCGTAGATGAGTAATTTTGATGCAAACCCGTTAAACGGCGGAATACCTGCGATGGCAAGGGCTCCTATCATGAAAAATATCATGGTCCATTTCATGTTATGACCAAGCCCTCCAAGTTGATTCAGATTCCTGGTTCCGCATCTGAAAAAGATTACACCCGCCGTAAGGAAGAGAAGCCCCTTGTACAATGCATGATTCATGATATGAAAGATACCACCCGTGAGAGCCATCATTCCCGCACTTTCAAACATATTCATATTCGAAAGAGCAGCCAGACCCACACCCACACCCAGCAACATATAACCCGTCTGTGAGACTGCATGATATGCCATCAGGCGTTTCACATCCTTTTGAGGAATCGCCATGGTGACACCGATGAACATTGAAAGAACACCAAGGACAATAATCACCCAGCCTATAGTAAGTGGATTTATCTGTGCCCCAAAGAGAGTAAAACATATCCGGAAAAGCCCGTAGAGACTTGCCTGGGATGAAACAACAAGGAATGCCGTCACTCCCGAAGGTGCCATTGAATACGAGTCGGGTGTCCAGAAATGCATAGGAACTGCTCCGCATTTCATGGCAAGTGCAGTGAATAGGAGCACAAAGGCAATTATATCAAGATTTGTCAGTTGGATCCTGGATGCAAGCACTGCTATATTAAGAGAATTATACTGGACAAACAGGAGGCCGATCCCAACGAGGAACATCAGCCCGCCGAGCGTTGACAAAGCACCGTACTTAAGGCCTGCCTCGGCGGCTACTCCTTTATCAACCCTGTATGCCACCAGTGCTGCTCCTGAAAGGGAACTTATCTCAAGGAAGACGAAGAAGTTAAAAAGGTCGCCTGTTGAGATCATCCCTATCACTCCGGCGGTCAGGAGCATAAGGAGAGTGTAGAATCCATCTTTTCCGGAGAGCCTGGAGATACCTGATATTGAATAGACCGTGATACAAAAACCTACGATTGCAGCAATGACAAGCATGAAAGCGTTCATCTGATCGATGACGAAGATGATCCTTACGGGAATTCCCCCGGAATCAGGAGGAATTACCTGGTTTATGGCAGATATACCAAAGGTATATACTAAGGCTCCCTGAGCGAAGACCTTCTCTGCCACGGCAAGACAAGTCAGTGAAGTCAGGGCGGAAATCAGGAGTACCCAGCCGTTTCTTACATTATCTGAAATCCTGGATATGACCGGACAGAGAATTGCTCCAAGAATAGGAAGTGCAATGAGTAATGCAGGTAAATTGTCTAATATTACACTCATTATTATTCACCCCTGCAGTTTTGTCGCTTTTCTGACATCTTTTGTCTTGTAATGGCGCCAGATGAGCATAACCATTGAAAGCATCAATGCCTCGGTTGCAACCCCTATCACAATACTGGTAAGGGTAAGAGCCTGTACTGTAGGCATAACCATCTGAAGAGAAGGGGCATTTGTATAGATAGGAGCAACCCCTTCCCATCGGTATCCTATCGTAATCAGGAAGAGATTAACCCCGGATTCAATGATTGACAGCCCCATTATTATCTTTATCAGGTCTTTTCTGATCAGAATTGTATAAATACCGAGAATTATCGTTATTGCTACCACGAAATAGGGAAGATTATCAATCATTCCAAATCCTCCTGCCATTGAATTGCTTTAGTCATATAGATAATAATAATTGAAAGCCCTCCGAGGACTTCCATTCCAACAGCAAGGTTCAGGATAGGAATTACTCCGGCAGTATTCAGGGAACCCGGATTTATCCCGAATGAAACCGTCTGACCAAAAAGTCCGCCTGAATTTGCCAGAAAATTCATAAAAAAGGTATATCCCAGTGCGATTGCAACAAGGGCAGTCCCTATAAATAAAAAGAGACCGAATGCCTCAAAGTTTTGAAAGAGTTTCTTTCCGAATATACATGTTACATCATCAATCCGGTGGGCTGCAAAGAGCAGGATAAAGCCGGTAGCAATCACTGCACCACCCTGAAATCCCCCTCCCGGAGTAAGATGGCCATGAAGTACTATGTAAAAGCCGAATATCACGATGAAGGGAAACAACAGGTCAGCTGTTACACGGATGATCTTACTCATACTCATAGTCTTCCTCCTTTTTACGTAGCCTGAGCAACACTCCTACCCCGATAACAGCAGTAAAAAGGACACAGGCCTCTCCAAGGGTATCAAATCCACGATAATCAAACACAATCGAAGTAACTATGTTATTTGCTGCAGTCTGTTCCTGACCGTGTGCAATAAAATAGTCATCCATATCAGAAGTGAAAGGAGAACCAAATGGAATTGCCCATGCCGCATAAAACAGAGCAACCCCCAGAATGACCAGGGTAACCCAGGTTATGATATTTTTCATCAGGTCACCTCATTCTTATCAGTAGCCCGTATTGCAATGATGTATATTGCAGTTGACAATCCCGCACCTACTGCTGCTTCTGCAATTGCCACGTCCGGAGCCTGAAGAATATAGAATTCAATCGAGAGGAGAAAACTGAATGCTGCAAATATAATTGCGGCACCGATAAGATCTTTCTGCCAGACAATCAGTGCTGCTGTTATAACAACCCCTATAAGAACCAGGATCTGGATAATATCTATCATAACCTGGCCTCCTTTAATCTATCCACAACAGCAGGTTCAGGAAGAGCTCCGGATTTATATGCAGCCCTTGCAATAGCATGTGATCCTGCGGCATTCGTAATTGCCAGGGCAAATATTGCTATTATTACATGAACCACAAGCATCAGATACTGCCCGTCTGATGTCGTGAGGTATACGGAAACACCATACACAATAATTCCCAGGCAGAGAAAGATAGTACCAAAGGTCGTTGCTTTCGTTGAAGCGTGGAGCCTTGTATATACATCTGGAAACCGGATAATGCCTATGATACCAAGGGCATTGAATACGAGCCCGATAATAACACAGATTACAATAAGGATTATCGCGATCATCACAACTCCCCTCCTACATACTTTGCAATATAGAGAGTAGATACAAAAGAGAGCAAAGCGTAGACAATGGCGACATCAATAAAGATAAGCTCCTTGTATACCACACCCAGCAGAAGCATCACCGCAACCGTTAGTGTGTTTATTGCATCAGCAGCCACGACCCTGTCAGGAAGAGTCGGCCCCAGGTACAGTCTGACCATTGCCAGGAGTGCAAGGATTGCAAGAATTATTATAGCATAGTAAAAGAGATCCAATGCCTGAATCATTCAGCTATCCTCCTTATCCAGGCAGGTAGATCCATGTATGAAAAGATCTCCCTGGCCTCCAAAGCCTCTTTCTTCTGAGTCTCTTCGTCAATATTTATCACATGAATAAAAAGATCATTTGTCTTCTCATCCACATCAACACTCAGAGTACCAGGTGTGAGTGTAATAGAGTGTGCCAGCATGGTAAGGGCAAAGTCTGATTTCATTCCTGATTTCAGTCTGATTATTCCAGGCCTTATCCTCCCGGTTATCACCCGGTATGCCACATCAAAATTAGCCTTGGTCAATTCTATAAAGAACGGGCCTATGATGTAGATCCCTAGGAGTACCAGTTTAACCGGATTTATCATCCTGAAGTTTTTATTCCTGCACATTACACTGCCGGAGATCGTCCCTACTACTATTGCCAGAATAACTCCTGCAACAAGTTCTTCCATAGACCAGACCAGGATATTCCCCGATCCTACAACCAAAAGCAGATAAAACAGAAAAACTGCTATTATTGTCACCAGGAAGGGTAACATCCGCCCACCTCTCCGGGATCATGCTCATGGCGTACTACTACCAAATCCTCTCGATATATCATGATAGATCGTGAAGATCGAAGTTGATATTTTATTCATATAATCCTTTGTTTTTGGTTATTCGGGAGAAAAATTAAATATAGAATCAAACAACAAATAATAGGGAAACTGTTTTGTATTGAACGTGACCAAAGAATTGAGATTCATGAATTCGGATCTCTCACCTTTTTGCAAAGTCGTATTTAGAGACATAACATACCTGATAATCACATATGGGTGGACTTTATCACGGCAGAATCCTCCTCCATTGGTGTGATCACTGTCATGTCCCTGTTCTCGGGGAGCAATGTTCTTGTGGCAATAATACAAGATCGGTCCCGGTAACTCCTCCGGGTGATGCAAGACCCGCCTTTCCGGATGATATCTCGTTTGTTAATTCATTATATGAAGAAGAGTTCGGACTTACTCTCATACCTGACGGGCATATAGCCCTCCTGAATAAAGTTCCGGATTCCGACCGGATGGAAGAGATTATCGTAGGCGGAGCAGTTGTGGGATCTGTAAGATATCTGCCTGATGAAAGAAGATGGGAGGCTTTGCCAAGACCTGAAGCAGCGTGCATAGCAATGCCGGAAAAGAAATTTATTGAGATAGATGAAGGAGCCGCCCCATCAGTAAGCCAGGGTTCCAGTCTGCTTGCACCAGGACTTATACACTGCGAAAAATCCGTAAGAGCAGGCGATGAAGTCTTTATGATCACTGGTTCTCGTAAATGTGCAGGAACAGGAAGGGCTAAAGTGGATGCGGAAGAAGCAAACCGCATGGAAAGAGGCCAGGTTGTCAAAACCAGGAAGAATATCAGATCAGAATATCTCGGGGGAAAGGCTTCGTGGGATGATGTTATCTCTGCAAACCAGGAGATCCTTGCCAGGACGGAAGCTGCAAGCGGCAAATTTATTAATGACAATATTGGTAAATTCGAAGGACTTAAGATCTGTGTTTCATACTCGGGAGGAAAAGATAGTCTGGCGACACTTCTGGTTGTGATGAACACTTATAAAAAGACACCAATTATGTACATAGACACCGGACTGGAATTTCCATCCACTGAAGAAAATGTAAAAGAAGTCACATCCGGATATGATCTTGAATGTATCAGAATTGAATCGGGAGAAGAGTTCTGGCGGGAATATGAAACCGCAGGGCCACCTGCAGTTGATAACAGGTGGTGCTGTAAAACAGCCAAACTTGAACCATTAAGGCAATTCATCGAGAAGAACTGGGGTGAGTGCGTATCCTTTGTGGGTCAGCGTAAATATGAATCCTTCTCGAGGATGAAAAACCCCCGTATCTGGAGAAATTCGTTTGTGAGGAACCAGATCTGTCTTGCACCTATTCATAACTGGACGGCACTGCATGTCTGGCTATACATCTTCCAAAACCATGCTCCATACAACTCCATGTACGAACATGGCGTAGACAGGATGGGCTGTTATATATGCCCTGCAAGTGATCTCGCAATTCTTGAACGGATTAAGATAGTCCATCCGGATTTATGGGAGAAGTGGATGAAAAAACTCATTGAATGGCAGATCAATAATAAACTGCCTGAATCCTGGGTTTTTAATGGTGAGTGGAGAAAACAGGGGGATAAACCGGCATGAAAAAGGTAGTAATCGTTGACTATGGGCTTGGAAACCTGCGAAGTGTAAGCAAAGCTGTTGAAAAAACAGGCGGCTGCGTCTCAATAACTCATGATTATGAGGAGATACGGGCAGCAGAGGGGATTATCCTTCCGGGTGTCGGCGCATTTAAAGAAGGGATGTCTCAGTTATCCGACCTGTCTCATACTCTTATAGAGGCAGAGGGACAGGTTCCCATACTCGGGATATGCCTCGGCATGCAGATGATGATGGAGTACTCACAAGAACATGGTATTAATAAGGGACTTGGTCTTATACCAGGGACTGCAAGACGTTTTTGTGAGTCGCCCGGATATAAAATCCCACATATGGGATGGAACCAGATCACAATAATTAACAGGGATATACCCCTGTTTAATGGGATCCCCGACGGATCCTTTGTATATTTTGTACATTCATACTGGGCAGACACACAAATAGAGAATACTCTGACGACTACCGATTACATCTGCCGGTTTTCATCATCAATACAGAATGGTACTGCTCTTGGAGTACAGTTCCATCCTGAAAAAAGCGGAGAGACCGGGCTTAAAATCATGAAAAACTTTCTGGATATGATATGACAGGAATTTAATCCTGAAGTGCCATCTCTACCGTTGCGCGGAGCTGATTGTCGGTGAATGGTTTTACTATGTATCCCCGTGGTCCTGTCTTCTTTGCCCGTTCAATTACAGGCGGATCAAGAATAGAACTAATATATACGATTGGAATATTATAGAGCCTGATAATCTCCGCTGCAGTATCAATCCCATCCATCTCTCCCGGAAGCCCAATATCCATCAGTATAAGTACTGGCTTCTCCTTCTCTGCCCGGTTAATAGCCTCGGTGCTATCTTCAGCAACCCCCGCAATACTGTATCCCATCTCTGTAAGACGCCAGGAGATGAGATCTGCGATTACAGGATTGTCTTCAACAATTAGGATTCTGCCTTCCACTAAACCCCCCCTATGGCCTTATGTGGGCTTCGCGGAAATATATATCGCTTTTACATTTTACTCATCAAAAAAATATTTAACAGGATTTGTAAGTAACTGAATTATAACCCAAAATTTTGGACTTTCCAGTGGATAAGTACCCCTTCATCAGAGATATCTGCACTGATGCATTCAAGCCTTGGAAATTCTGATTCAATTGTAAATCCCTGCCCGTCAGCAAGGGTTGGTGCATTAAGCCCTCCGATAATAATCTTACCAGTAAAAACAAACAACTCATCAACCAGCCCTGCAGATAAAAGAGACCATATAAGTGTCCCACCACCTTCTACCATCAGGAAACGGATATTTATCTGATATAACTCTTCAAGTAGCATGGTAAGATCAACTTTCCCGTACCCGGCTCTGATAATATCCGCATAATCAGAAAGGGAAGTTATTAAACCTTCAGAGGCTGATTCCGAAACAGCAATTAACCGTTTTCCTGATCCTTTGTGAAGTATCTTCGCATCAGGCGGTGTCCTGGCACTGCTATCTACAACGATTCTGACAGGATGCTCAGATCTTCCTGATTTCACCCTGGCAGAAATCCGCTCGGGTGATTTAATAGTAAGAGAGGGATTATCTGCAAGGACGGTTCCGATTCCGACCATAACTGCATCACTGGTTGCTTTCAGCTCATCAACCCGCTCAAAATCCTGCTTACCAGATATCTTCACCTGCCGGCGTTCACGGGTGGACAACTTTCCATCAGCACTTACCGCTACATTGACAACGACGTATGGTCTCATTCCTATCTTTTACGCTCCCGAAGCCTGGCTATCTCGTCGGTTGCATCTGGCACTTTGAGAAGAAAAGTTCCATGGCATGGTTTTGTAAAAGGGAATAATACTGCATTCCCGTCAACAGCAACTCTTATCGGAGGCACGCCGATTATTCTTACTTCAAATATCTTGTAACCCGGTTCAACATCATACTTTTCAGGATATCTTGAGAGAAACACACGCGCCTCCTTAAATGAGACCTTGGAAAGTATTACTTCATATGGTAGTGATTCTAGGCATCCCATGGTGCTACCTCATCTATCTTTCTCTTCAGGGGCATCGGGTTATGCGTAACAGGTTCTGCAATAACTCTGCATGGGAAAGTAATTTCTGCCATAACTGAATTGGCATCCTCCCCAAACACCAAAGAGGTTACCTGGTTGCCTGTAAGCGATTGTATGGTTGCAGCATAACTAACCCCGGCATCATTATGAACAAATACATAACTTTCAGACACCTTCAAATCACCTTCAGCAAGACTACTGATTGTTGCATCAAGATCCTTCATCTCCATGATATAATGCCCATCGGGATCAGCTACGCGTATCAACTGGCGTGCAGACGGTGTTCCGGCAATAATGGTATGAATCCCTGCTTTTTTCATCCGATTCGCAAGATAAAGCACAAGACTAGTCTGGACAGGAACCCTGGGACAGCCCATAACAAGAAGTGCTACCCTGTTATTCTCCTCCGGAGGCATAATGATAATATTATTTACCTATAAAGGTATGAAATAGGGTCATATCCCCGGATTATATAATTGTCCGGGAGAAGAATCGGATAATAAGGAGTGTATCAGCATGTACAAATTATTCTTGGGACTAATCATCGCATGTGTTCTTATAAGCCCTGGATCGGCATCTTTACAGGAACTCTTCGGGACGAAAATTTACGTCAACTCAACACCCACCGGGGCGGGACTTACATTTGACGGTGAATTATTAGGGAAAACACCGATGACCATTACAGGGATCCAAATCGGAATTCACGAGATCCAACTTTCACTGGAGGAATATGAAACGTACCGGACATCTGTTGAGATAGGAAGAGAAAAAAAATACACAATTTATGTAACGCTTACACCCGCAACTGCAGGGCAGAACAAGGTCCAGGTACCTGAAACCGCTGTAACTTCTCCCACCACCGGACAATCGACAACATATACGGATTATTATACAACTAATGACCTTGATACTACACTATCAGGCGCGGTTGTCCTCATAAATCCACCGACGATACAGCCAACACAACAACCAGTTCATGCAGATCTTGAGGGATCTGTTAAAAACACAATAAAGGATAAGATTTCTGAAGGGCTGCCCGTCGGTATGGAGACAGGTCAGAATGAGGGCCCTGTTACATCCCAGGTAAAAAACCCCTTTACTTCAACTGAAGCCGGAACTTTTTCCATCGATTCTTTTCCATCAGGTGCAGATGTACTGATTGATGGAGTAAAAGCAGGAACCACACCCCTTACTATTACAAGTCTTCCTGTAGGAACCCATGAAGTATCCCTGGCTCTTGATGGATTTGATTCATTTTCTTCACCGGTAACAATAAAACCAAAGTCCTTTAACCAACTCCCCCAGGGACAGACTATACAATTAAATCCAAAATTAAAGTCAGGTGGCTCTTCGGGTCTTCCGATGAAACACTCCATTGGCAAATAGAAGGCTTTAAGACAAAAACAGGGAGAAATAACAGTTATCTACCATATCCCCACCAGAAGATCTTAAGTAATCCTCTAAAGAAAGTTCATGAAGGGGAAGGATGTACCCAGATATATGCAAAGGAAGTATATCTGGATAATCAGCCTTGCGCTGATTATTGTAGGTGGAACAATAGTCTCTGTTTTTGGTGCCGATCAGGTCTCTGTTCCCTGCGGCAAGAGTTTTTATAACCCAAGTTATCAGTCCTGCTGTCTGGGACAGGTATATGAAGGGTTACATTACGGAGTATGTAAGGGAACCTGTTATAATACGGAAAAACAGGTCTGTTGTAATGGTGTCCCGATGAACGGAACGAGATGTCTGCCTACATGCGGAAACACAGTGTATAATCCCACATCGCAGTCGTGCTGCCAGGGACAACCAAAAGACGGGCTCCTCTGGGGAGTATGCGGGGGGAAATGCTATGACATGACTACAGAGACATGTTGTAACAATAAGATCTATGAAGGAGAAGGCTGGAGCAAATGCGGAGACACCTGTTATAATACAAAAAACCAATCCTGTTGCCAGGGAAAAATCTATGAAGGGAAGGAATACCGGGCATGCGGGGATTCATGTTACGATCCAAAGAAACAGACCTGTTGCAAAGGGAAGGTGCTTGACGGAAAACAGGACTGTATTTACTAGAGTTTCACCTCTTTAAACCTTTTTTCAGAATATTGAAAGTTAAATTACGATATAAGTAATCCAGCTTTACTGATATCAGCCATAAACCATTCAATGATCAGAACCAACCTTTATGATATGCATATTTGGGAGAAGATACCCCCTCATGAAAGACGGGATCTGCTGATTGCATGGCTTGCCTTATCCCTCGCTTTTACCCTGATGATGGTTTGGGGGCAGCGTTTAAGTCCTGTTATCATCGGAACATACTTTATGGTATCGCTTCTGACCGCTGGTATAGGATTTATTGTCCACGAAATGGCCCATAAATTCACAGCGATGCGATACGGATTCTGGGCGGAATTCCAGATGAGCAGTATGATGCTTGTTGTGGCCGTGGCTATGGCAGCTATTGCAGGAGTAGTATTTGCAGCACCAGGAGCTACGGTAATTTATGGCAACTATATCTCAAAAGATGAGAACGGAAAGATATCACTCGCCGGGCCGCTAAGCAACCTTATCCTCATCATCCCGTTTGCAGCTGTTCTCTTCGCAGGGATTACGATGGGAGCTACAATCCTCACAGTAATAGGATTAGAAGGAATCAGGGTGAACTCCATGCTTGCAGCCTTCAATCTTCTCCCAATCGGACCACTGGACGGGGCCAAGATACTTAAGTGGAACCCGGCGATATTTGCCGGCATGATCCTTGTGGCATTTGGATTGCTATATGGCACCTTATCAGGAATTTTATTTAACGGAGTAATATAATCGTCAATTTGGAAATTTTTTTACATTATCTTTTAAAGATTAGAGAATTCATACTGAAACTGAACCACTCCTTTCCCTCTTCTCTTTCCATGCTCCGGATAACAGGTAATCCGGATTAAATAATGCAAAAAGCCGGAACACGATGGAATCTGTCTGACCTCCGCTTATTATTGTCCTAATCAGGTCCTCAAAATCTATCCAGACCATATGGTCGTCACCAACGGTATGGTGCCTCCCGTTCTGCTGCATAAAAGCCTTAATAGAGCAGTCAAAAGAGCCTAACATAAAATTATTCTGAATCCTGGTATCAGTTATGTCAAGATGCGTTACGACCCTGTCAGGAACTTCCATTATTCCAAATACTTCATCTGTAAGGATTCCAAATCTCGAGGAATTAGCGTTTTCAGGGATGAAGATGATGATCTTCTTCTTTAAACCTTCTGCTCCGAGAGGAATGATCCTCCTCATATCTATTACTTTTACAATATCAGATCTGATTCGTATAACTCCGGGTATAAACTCTGGTGCCCCTGGGAGAGGGATCTTCTCCTGATCCTGAACAATCTCCCGGATATACAGGACATCCGCACCGTATAGTCCCTCTCCAAGCGAGAAAAGAAGTAATCTGTGAATTTTTTCCTGCTCTGACGCCATCGCATACCTGCCGGGGAAGGCCGGGCCATTAATATCACTTTCCAGTCTTCCCTGATACTCTGTATGCATGATATAAGGATAGGATTTTGCATCAGGGAGAGTATATGATCGAAGAGTTTGAATATTGGAAAAGTCGAAGATAAACAGAGCTGACCGAACACTCATGCATGAAAATCTTACCCTCGTGGAGATACTGCTCGGCAAGGATCACTACCTTATCGATGGGGATATTATTGATAAATTTGTCAACCCATTAAAGACGATCCCGGTTTATGATGCCCCTGAGTATATCGAAGGGATGGCTGAATGGGAAGAGAATAAGATCCCGGTCATAAGTATCGCTCCGCTTCTTGGGATGGAACGGATTGGAATTAAAAAGCAAAGAACCCTCATTATCCATAAAGGAACGGTATGTGAGACTGAAATGGCAGTATCAGTTGACGATGTCTATAATGTCAGGAAGGTAATGTCTTCTGATGTCCTTCCGGTGGATATATCGGTCTGTAAGGGTATCGAAGAGTATGTAAAAGGGCTAATCAGATTTGAGATCCATAACGATGCAAAAGATGAGGAAATTCTTTTACTTTATTTAAATCTTTTTAAAATGCTTACAGAATTATTAAAGGGTAAGATTGCGCGACCAGTACCTGATTTCTATATCTGGAGATGGGATACAAACAATACCGGTATAAAAGTTTGATCTGAATAAATCCCCCCTCACTCTTTTTTGCGCATATATTCAAATATAATACATATGAACTGGAGTTCAATCAACCTCGATGACTGGTTAAGCAGACAAAAGAGGTCATTTGATGAAGTCAGCACTACGGTAAAAGAGATAATCGATGAGGTAAGATCCCGGGGTGACTCTGCTCTGCTTGACTTAAGCGAGAAGTTTGATAAGATAAGACCTGAAAGTATCAAAATTACCGGGAGTGAGATAGATGCAGCATACGAACAGGTCTCACCAGAAATTTGTGAAGCCCTTTCAGAAGCTTATGCCAGGATCAGCCGCTTTCATGAACTCCAACACAGGGATGATCTTTGGCTTGCCACTACAGAGCCAGGTATTACTCTTGGAGTAAAGACCACTCCACTCTCAAGAGTCGGGATATATGTACCGGGAGGCAGGGCAGCATATCCTACTACTGTCCTTATGTGCGCCATTCCTGCATCCGTCGCCGGAGTCAGGAACATCATATGCTGTACCCCTCCGCCGGTAAACCCACTTACCCTCATAGCCTGTGATATAGTAGGAATAGAAGAGATATACCAGACAGGAGGGGCACAGGCCATAGCCGCCATGGCTTACGGAACAGAATCCATCGCTCCGGTTGAGAAGATAGTAGGTCCGGGCAACAGATATGTTACTGCTGCAAAGATGCTTGTCAGGGATACAGTAGAGATTGATTTTCCTGCAGGCCCGTCGGAGATAGTAATAATCGCTGATGATACCGCGAGGCCTGACTTTATAGCGGCAGATATACTTGCCCAGTCAGAACATGATCCCCTGGCTTCATCCATGCTTATAACAACAAGTCCGGGAATTGCCAGGGAGGTAGGAGAATGGATCAATACTCTCGCTTCGGGTACCAAAAGAAAGACGCTTATAGAACAATCCCTGCAGAGATCCGGATACATGCTTGCCGTAAGTCCGGATGAAGCAGTCCGCGCTGCAAACCTGATAGCACCTGAACATCTGTCGATCCAGGTAAATGATTCTCTCTCCATGCTTAAAAAGATAAGAAACGCCGGGTCCATATTTATTGGACCATATACTGCCGTAGCGTGCGGGGACTATGCATCAGGAACCAATCACGTATTACCAACAGCTGGTAATGCACGCCTATATTCAGGGCTTAATGTTGCTCACTTCACAAAAACATCCACGGTTCAGATGATCGATAAAGAGGGTCTTGAAGAGATCGGGGACACCGTGGAGATCCTTGCAGATGCCGAAGGCCTCTTTTCCCATGCTGATTCAATAAGGATCAGGCGAAAAGAATTATGAACCTGAATCGATACAAACCCCCTGTTTTTCCATTCGACCGGAATGGTGGGGATTAAGCCGGATGAATCCTGCGCTTAAATTCCAGTTCTTATCCGGATCAGAGTTCTGAACATGGATATTGTATCAGAGATCTTAAGCCTTGAGTCCATAGTATCGTTCCAAATAACAGGCACTTCCAGAATTGAATAACCCCTCTTATTCATCTGCCATAAGAGTTCAACATCAAATTCAAAGCCACTGGCCTTGAGATATGGGAGAACCGAATCTATTGCCTCTTTTTTGAATATCTTTGCCCCACACTGTGTATCATGGAAAGGAAGTCTGAATAATAATCTGATAAGGCCATTGAAGATACGACTCTGAAGTCTGCGGGACATCGGCTGCTTCCTGTGCAAAACCTGACCAGGAAGATGGCGCGAACCAATTACCCCGGAATTATCCCCGATAAGCGTGCATATACGAATAAGTTCTGTAACAGGAGTCGAATTATCTGCATCCATAAATCCTACGAGAGAAGATGATGCTTCATTAAAGCCTGCATATACACCTCCGCCTTTCCCAAGACGTTCACGAAAACTAATAACCCTGATGTTCAGTTCAGGATGATTTGAGGAATAATCACGAATTATTTCATCGGTGGTATCAGTACCGTCGCAGATGAATATAAACTCAATATCAGGCTGAGATAACTCCAGTAAAAGTGGAGTTATGCGTTTTGATTCATTATACGCAGGAATTACAATGCTGCAGAAAGGGTATGACATTTTTTTTGAGAGTGTTCTGGCCCTTATCTGTTTCATCTGAAGAGCTCATATGTGTTCTCCATATCAGCGACATTATCATAATTCAAAAAATTTAACGATATATGATGAATTATCTTAATGAAATTGCAATAAAAGGGCAGTTAGCCAATCCATTCTTCTGTATGATGGGAATACAGCCCATATCATTTAAAGAAGGGGCTTCAAGACTCACGATGGAGGTGAGACATGATATGACAAACGGGGAGGGATGGCTTCAGGGCGGAATATATACTGCTCTCGGGGATGAGGCAATGGCCCTTGCCATCTATACTCTGCTAAACGAGAAAGAGACTATTGCTACAGTTTCATGTACAACACAGTTCATAAAAGGAGTCAGGAGTGGCACAGTTCAGGTCGATGGTAGTGTTATCAGGAAAGGAAGGCAGATGATCTTTGCTGAAGCCAGGTTAACTGAAACGGAATCAGGAAAACTCCTGGCAATATGCACTGCAGCCTTTACGGTAAGGTCTGGTTCGGGACAGGATAAAGAGGGATAAGAGATAAAACTTCTGCACGATTTGGGAGGAGAGTGTGAAATATATCTTTATAACCGGGGGTGTCATGAGCGGACTTGGAAAAGGTATTACTGCGGCATCCGTCGGAAGGTTACTGAAAAACAGGGGTTACAACGTTACAGCAGTCAAGATCGATCCATATCTGAATATTGATGCCGGTACAATGAATCCTGCCCAACACGGCGAGGTCTTTGTCCTGTACGATGGAGGAGAAGTAGATCTTGATCTTGGGAATTATGAACGCTTTCTGGACATAGAACTTAAATCCTCCCACAATATTACCACAGGCAAGGTTTACAGACTGGTCATTGATAAAGAGCGAAAGGGAGATTACCTGGGCCAGACAGTCCAGATAATCCCGCACATTACAGACCAGATAAAGGAGTGCATAAGGTTTGCAGCAGAAGAAACAGGAAACGGATGTCAGAAAGCCGAAGTATGTATTGTTGAAGTAGGAGGAACAGTAGGGGATATCGAGAGTATGCCGTTTCTCGATGCCGTAAGACAGATGAGAGGTGAACTTGCCGTTTCAGACAGGGCACTAATCCATGTTACCCTTATGCCTTCCGATTCAATGGGAGATCTCAAAACCAAACCAACGCAACACTCAGTAAAGGCTCTGCGCGAAGTGGGTCTTTTTACCGATATTATCGTCGGAAGAAGTGATCGTCCGATAAACCAGCATACAAAACGTAAACTATCATCCCTCTGTGATATACCTCAAAACGGAATCATAAGTCTGGCAACCGTCGCTGATACATATCAGGTTCCGATGGAGCTCGAAAAAGAGGGGCTTGCAGGTTATCTCTGCCAGCTCCTGAATCTTAACGATCAGGTTACCGACAGAGAGTGGTACAGGGTGGTAACCATGGAGTATACGCATCGTATCACAGTCGGAATTGTAAGCAAATACGGGAAAGAAGACGTGTATCTCTCGATAAAGGAAGCACTCAAGCATGCAGGAAGGAAACATTCAACAGAAGTATCAATAAAGTGGCTTGATGCAGAAAGGGTAGAACCGGGAGAGCTACGTGAATGTGATGGAGTGTTAATCCCGGGCGGCTTTGGCAGCAGGGGAATTGAAGGAAAGATCAGTGCTATCAGACTCTGCAGGGAAGAAAAGATACCACTCCTGGGATTATGCCTGGGATTTCAGTTGGCCGTTGTTGAATATGCCCGAAATGTCCTTGGAATCGTGGATGCATGTAGCAGCGAGTGCGGGGACGGGACTGCAGTAATCACGATTCTCCCGGAACAGGAGGAAGTGGAGAATCTGGGAGGAACAATGAGACTTGGAGACTGGCCTGTTACAATAAAACACGGGAGCACGGCATATCATCTTTACCAAAAGGATGAGATCAGAGAGAGACACAGACACAGGTATGAAGTGGATCCGGTTTTTATCAATCAACTGGAGAATGCAGGGCTGATGTTTTCAGGAACGTATAAAGACAGGATGGAAATTGCAGAGATCCCTGATCATCCATTCTTCTTTGCAACCCAATATCACCCTGAGTTCAGGTCACGCCCGACCAGGCCATCACCACCTTTCCTGGGATTTGTAGATGCATGCCTGAAAAACAGAAGTATTGGAGAGTAACAGTGAATACGGAAAAATTTATCGCACAAGCAATAAGCAAAATACAAAAAGAAGCCGGAGATAACATGGTTGTTATCGCCCTTTCAGGCGGAGTCGACAGTTCTGTATGTGCTGAACTGGCCTCAAGGGCGATTGGCAGCCGGCTTATTCCGATATACGTAGATACCGGTCTTATGAGAAAAGGGGAGACAACCAGAATCAGAGAACTTTTCGGGCACATCGGTGTGAAGATCATTGATGCAGCCGACGAGTTTCTTGATGCACTGGAAGGCGTCAGTGATCCTGAAAAGAAACGCAGGATCGTTGGAGAACGCTTTATAAGGGTCTTCGAACGGGAGGCAGAAACATCCGGGGCAAAGTATCTGCTCCAGGGAACAATATATCCGGACTGTATTGAGAGCGAAGGAGGCATTAAAAGCCATCATAACGTGGGTGGAATGCCACTCTCCATGAAATTCGAGAAGGTAATAGAACCTTTGCGCGAACTCTACAAGGACGAGGTAAGACAGGTGGCAGAAGCACTTGATCTGCCAAAAGAGATTGCTCACCGGATGCCATTTCCCGGACCTGGTCTATCGGTCAGGGTCGTCGGGCCGGTTACACGTGAATCCATAACAGTAATCCGTGAGGCAAATGCCATCATCGAGGATGTACTGATAGAGAAATACAGACCCTGGCAATGCCTTGGAGCCCTGGTAGGCCACGGAACAGGAGTTAAAGGAGACAACCGGTTGTTTGGCTGGATCGTATCGGTAAGGGCGGTAAATTCCCGTGATGGTATGACTGCAGATCCGATAAAGATCGATTATGAAGATCTTCAGGAGATCGAATCCAGAATAACCTCAACAATCCAGAGTGTTGCAAGGGTGGTTTATGATATTACACCCAAGCCCCCTGCAACTATTGAGTACGAATGAGTTGATACTGTGAAATTTGAAGAAAATTACAGGGAACTAGATTTAAAATATTATATGCCCGCATTCAGCCGGGACACTATGATCGTGAAGGGATCAGGATGCACTGTAACTGATGCCGAAGGAAATAACTATATTGACCTTGTAGCAGGAATTGCAGTCTGTAGTACTGGTCACTGTCATCCGGAGATCGTCAGGGCGATACAGGAGCAGGCAGCAGAACTTATCCACTGTTCCAATCTTTATTACGTACCGCACCAGGCAAAACTTGCAGAAGAACTTGTGAACCTCTCCGGACTAAGCAAAGCTTTCTTTTCAAATTCAGGAGCGGAAGCAAACGAAGCAGCGTTCAAACTTGCCAGAATCGCAACCGGGAAACGCGAATTTATTGCCTGCGAGGATGGGTTTCACGGCAGGACCATGGGATCGCTTGCATGTACGCATAAACCTGCGATTAGAGAACCTTTCCTCCCCCTGGAACCCCGCTGTACCTTTATTCCTTATGGAGATGCAGATGCGATAAAGCATGCTATCACCAAGGATACCGCAGGAGTTATCCTTGAACCTATCCAGGGAGAAGCCGGAGTCATTATTCCTCCGGCAGGATATCTGGATGAAGCCAGGGAGATCTGTGATGACAGGGATGTATTACTCATACTTGATGAGGTTCAGACAGGAATGGGGCGTACGGGGAAGTGGTTTGCATATCAGCATGATAAGGTAAAACCTGATATTGTCTCCCTGGCCAAGGGAATAGCCAGTGGTTTTCCGATGGGAGCTATAATAGCAAGGGAGGATCTTGAATTCTCGAAATCAGAACACGGAAGCACCTTTGCCGGAGGCCCTCTGGCCTGTGCAGCCTCTCTTGCCACAATATCAGTTCTGAAAGAGATCATCCCCTCTGTCGGAAAGAAAGGACAAAAACTTGAAAAAGCCCTTTCAGCCCATAACCCAAGGGTAAAGGGACTAATAGCAGGGATATCTGTGGGCGATGCATGCGGAGCGGTTCAGCAGTACTGTAAAAAAGAGGGAGTTCTGATCAACTGTGCTGCCCATGGAAATCTCAGGATCATTCCACCTCTGGTAATAACCGAAGAAGAGATCGATCAGGTGTGTGGAGTTATTGATGCGGCGATCAGAGCCTCCGTTTAAGTTAGCAAGAGACCTCTACAGAGAGGGACCGGCATACATATTTGCAAAAAACCCTGAAGAAATTGCCGGAGAGTTTGGATTTGACAGGATTGCCAGGCTTGCGAGCAATGAAAATCCTTTCGGTCCCTCTCCCCTCGCAGTAAAACACGCAGAACTCGCATTGTCAGGTATGCACAGGTATCCTGATTCGACCAACATAACCCTGATTGATGCACTTCGAAATTATCATGGAGACTACGAGTTTGTAACCGGGGTAGGGATGGATGGTGTTATTGAGACCTGTATCAGGGCCCTGGTAAACCCGGGCGACAAGGTTACAATCTCAACACCCACATTCTCATTTTACAGGCTTGCGGCATCTGCACAGGGAGCATCAGTAAATTTTGTTCCGAGAAATGAAGATTTTTCAGTTGACACCAGAGCATTTATCAGGGCTGCCGAAGGTTCCAAAATATCCTTCCTGTGTACTCCTAACAATCCTTCAGGCACTGTAACTTCTGAAGAAGACATAAAAGAAATTCTCGACAATGTTGACGGTATACTGTTTCTTGACAACGCCTACGTTGAGTTTTCAGACATTGATTATCGTCCGCTCATCAGACAATATGAGAATCTGGTAATTGGCAGGACTATGTCCAAAGTCTTCGGTCTGGCCGGATGCAGGGTTGGCTATGCATTTATCCCGGCCTGGTTCAGACAGATTTATGAAAAAGCCTCTACTCCCTTTACCTTAAATGTAATATCAGTTGCGGCAGCAACCGGAGCCCTCCAGGACAGGGAGTATATAGAGCGTACAATCAGATACACAAAGGAGTGGAGAGAGAGGTTTATTGTCTCATCCTCAAAAACCGTTCAACAAAGCGGGGCTAATTTTATTATGATCGATACCTCTCCTCTGACCGGGGACGAAGCAAGTGAAAAATTCGCAAAAAACGGGGTATTAGTCAGATCATGCCGCAGCTTCCCGGGTCTTGCCGATCATTATATCAGGGTATGTATCGGAGAGGAATGGGAGAATGAGAGGTTTCTAATGGCTCTTAAAAAACTATGATGATTGCACTTTCGGGAACACCGGGGACAGGAAAAACATCAGTCGGGGAAGAACTGGAAAAAAGGGGAGTAAAGGTAACCAAAGCAGGAGATACTGTGAATGATTACCGTATCGGAAGAGATCCTGATCGTGATACAGATATTATTGATGATGAACGCTGGGCCTTGGAATTTAGGCCGGTATATGGGTTAATTGAAGGCCATATCTCTCATCTTCTGCCTGCCGACCGGGTAATTATCTTCAGGTGCAGACCTGAAATCCTTATGGACCGACTTAAAACCCGTAACTATTCAAAAGCCAAGATCAGGGAGAATGTCGAGGCTGAGCTCCTGGATGTAATTCTTATTGAAGCCCTGGAGATTCATGGATCAGAAAAGATTTATGAGATCGATACAACAGGGCAGGATATATCATCTCTTGCTGACCAGGTTATAGAAGTGATAAAAGGGACCGCTACACCATCATCGGGTTTAGTAGACTGGCTGGAATGCTCTGGAGATCTGTTATGACACTAGACTCATACCGGGACCATGTAAAACCAATTATTGATCCCTTTGTAAGAGTATGCATAAAAATCGGATTAACTCCTGATATCTGTACTGTTCTCTCATTGTTTGCAGCGGCAGGTGCAGGAATTGCATTTTATTTTTACGAGATATGGCTTGGAACCGCCTGCATTCTCCTTAATGCAATCTTTGATGCACTTGACGGATCTATTGCCAGAAAACTCGAAGTCCATGGCCTGAAGGGAGATTTCCTTGATCATACCGTGGACAGATATGCAGATATATTCATGATATGTGGGATCTTTGCCGGTCCTCTCTGCCCCTGGCAGATAGGAGTATTTGGCCTGACCGGTGTTCTTATGGCATCTTACCTTGGAACACAAGCCCAGGCGGTTGGGATCGGCAGGTTTTACGGCGGGTTTCTCGGAAGGGCAGACAGGCTTATGCTCTTAATTGGTGCCGGAATTGTAACATTAATAACTTCTGCCGATATCATGGGGCTTTCAATCTTCGCCTGGATTTTATTAATATTCGGAATATTCGGACACATCACCGCGATACAGCGGTTCTGTCATGTATGGAAACAATTGTAAGACCACTCCTTGGATTACAATGCCATACCTATCATCCGGGCGGATGAATTCATAAATATCCAGTAACCATCTCCCGGATCCACTGTTGTTACCGCACTATTGACACCTTTTTTAACAAGAGCAGAATTTCTATGATTCTCTGCATCATAGCCGAGGAGATAATTCCAGGACTTCTCAACAGATGCAAAGGCTTCATCTGCAGAGATGGGTTCTACATCAGCAAAACCTACAAGATTCCAGCCGGGAGAAAGCATCCGGGTAAGGTTTTGCTCAGGAGACTCCTGAGCGATTGAAAGTGGAACCAATAGCGGATCAACCGAATAAATCCAGAATGCAGAGAGAGGATCTACATGGTCTGTTAAACTGACCTTATACCACCCTCCTTTTGTACTATTCCATGAAAAGACAGAATGCCCCCCGGTATTTACCTCTGAAAGTATCTCCATAGTATCCTTTCCATCATCTAGTGTAACAGGAACAGATACAAGATTCCAGCCCGGCATAAGAGATATATTCAGATAAGAAGGGTCAAGTGCAACAATATACCCGGGTTTTATGATATCCATACAGCCACTGCTGTCATTACAGGCATGTAGTTTAGGGGTGTAGATACCTGCGGATTCATAACAATGGAAAGGATTTAGTTCAGAAGTAGTCTGTCCATCTCCAAATTCAAACTGCGGATTTTTTATCTGTCTGCTAATCTGGTATGAGATGCAGACGGGAACTGCACCGCGTCTTGGAAGTCCTGAAAAATTAAAAGCGGGCGATTCTTTTTTCGTCACATGAACTGTCTTTAAATTGTTTGACCAGCAACCACCCTCACCCCAGACAGTAAGGGTAATATTGTAATCACCCGGTTCGTTATACCTGTGCTCTGTAGAGATATCCGTACCAGTGGTTCCATCACCAAAATCCCAGAATCTCTTTACATAATCGTCATAGGTCGTATCAGATACCTTTACAGTCAGTGGAGCATATCCCTGCGGGGGATACACTGAAAAAGCCGGTTCAGGAACTCCATATACTATAATTAAGTCCTGCTTTTTTTCCTGCTCCACATGATCAGAATATTTGTCGGTCAGTGTAACTGAGTACTTCCCTGAAAAACGGTAACAATGAAAAGGATTTTTCTCCTCACCGGTCTCCCCGTCACCAAATTCCCATAGCCTTGATACAGGTTCCCTCACCGACTGTTCATTGAATTGTACACAATGCGGGGCACATCCGCTTATGGGAGTAGCCGTAAAGGATAGTTTTTCATCAGGTTCAATCTCTACTTTGGTCTTTATTACCTCATTACACCCGCAATTTCCATTTATAACCAGTGATACGGGAAAAGTGCCTGCTGACATATATGTGTGGTTTACTGCAGCTCCATCCGCACCGGAACCATCTCCAAAGTCCCAGGTGTATCTCATACCAGAAGGTGCATCGGTTCTGAATGTAAACTGGTTTGGAGTTTTTCCAGCGGAAACATCGATTTTGGGTTTACGGACCTCAACAGGTACTGATTTATTTACAGTATTGCATAGTCCGTTGGAACATGAGATAAGAGAGGGATAATAGATGCCGCTTTTGTAACAGTGTGTAACCTGGGCACTTTTGGATGTGCTGTTATCACCGAACTGAAATTCCCATGATTGTGACGGGTTTATTATGGTATAAGAGACACAAAGGGGAGCAATTCCTTCAAGAGGCGTAACATTGAAATCAGACACTTCCTTTGAGAGATATGTAAGATATTTCGCCCTGGTTATCGTGTAATATGCCCCGTCGATAGAATAAGTTAATTCAACGGTATAGGTCCCTGCATTCTTGTAACAGTGGACAGGATCTCTCTCGTAAGAGATCTCTCCATCACCAAAATCCCATCTGAAATCATCTGCATCTCCAAGGACTGAAAATCTGGTACATATCGGAGCCATACCGGTCTCATGATCGGCACTGAAATTAACAGAACGGCCATCTCCAACCGAGATATAATTTACCTTATAGATCTTATCGCACTCTCCCGAGGCACAATATGTAAGGGTGGGTGTGTACTCCCCGGGAAGTACGTACTGGTGCTGAGGATTTAGATCGCTGCTATCATCAGTTCCATCTCCAAAATGCCAGATAATATTTGTCGGATTCCCTGTGGCAGAGAACTGGGTTGTGAGGGGAGCAGAACCTGATGTAGGATTTGCTGTGAAACTGATATTTAGTTCTGGACTTTTAACAGATATATAATTCTGTTTAACCACCTCCCTCACTGTCGAACCATAATAATACTTCAGTTTTACCCAGAACAATCCCTCCTCCTTATAGCAATGGACCGGATTTTTCACAGTTGAAGTGGTTCCGTCACCAAAATCCCACGAATAATCACCATCAGGACCATTAAGGGTAAACTTTACACACAACGGAGGAAATCCTTCGGTAGGTGATGCAGAAAAGTTTAAAACTGCTTCCGGAGCGGAATCTCCTGTTGTATTACCCAAAAGTTGCGGTTTTAAGATCTCATCTGCATTAACTGTTACAAACGCTCCGGATATCTCTGAAAATAAGCCCGGAACAATACCTGAAAATATAAAAAACAGAAAAATTATCCTGATAAACCCATGCATTGGTCCTTTTCTCCAGTCTACGGTTATATATTGTTAAGAGATTATTAACAATATATAAATAACGATATAAAAATCTGGCTAATAAGATTAGAACCATTTCTCAAGTGTTATCTGCCCACTTTTATTTGCTATCCTCTCAAGTAAGGGATTAACCCTCTCTTCTGAAAAACCATAAGAGTCACAGAGAAATCTTCTGATACCCTGGATATCCGGGGAATTCGGATTGAGGATGTAATCTTCCGTTACAGGTGGAGAGCGAAAAAAAACGCGAATAGGTTCCGGATCAAACCCAGGATATTTTTCCTCCAGTATTGAATTGAACTCCCCGTTTTTAACTTTTTTTAACCCGGTTTTTGCCCCGATACCTTTAACTCCCGGATGAAAATCCGTTCCCGTGAGAATTGCAATATCGATCAGTTGATCCCTTGTAATAGAAAGATTACTGAGAAGTTCATCCAGGACCACCTTTTCAGGTTTAAGGGTGACAATCCTTCCATGCATGCGTCTCTTTCCGGATATTGTCATGTTTCTCACGAGAACCGGTGCACCAAAAAGTAATGTATCATAATCCTGGGAAATTACATAGTCCACATCCCCTTTCATCGCCATAAATGCTGCCTGGGCCTCTCCCTCAGAAGGTGCGTCAATCACCTGCATACCCATCAACCGGATAAGTTCACGTGATGACCTGATTATCTCCTCGTTCACACTTGAAGAAGACATTGCATACCTGAATGCTCCTGCAATATCTCCTTCTCTCTTTGCTTCCTGCCATTTTTCCCTGGATTCATCCCTGACAGCCCTTCTCTCCTCTATTGTCCGTGCTTTAAATTCAGGAGGAGTACCGTCAAAGATCCAGACCGGTATTATTCCCTCCTCCAGAAAGTGCGCAGTCCGAAAGAAGATCCCGGAAAGATGAGATGTTACTCTTCCATTCTCATCCATGAGAGGGGTACCGTCAGGTTGTCTGATAATTGAGAGAAACTGAAACAGTGAGTTAAACCCGTCAACGGCAGCAATCCCTTTCAGATCTTTTTGTTCAACCTCATGTTTACAGGTCGTTAAAATATCCCTTAATGCAACACCCATGATAAATTTACCTGTATACCCTGCGAGCGAGGTCAGTGCTCATATCAATCACATGTTGCATAGTCTCATCATATCTCCGCTTTAATTCAGTTGTCTGAATATCCATTGATTTTTGTATTACTCTTCCCTGGCATTTTATTTCAAAAGCCATATAATCTATCCTTATCAGTATATACCAACACAGGAGGATTACCGGGATTGTTATCAGAAGAAGACCAATTAAAGCTTCAGCCCGGAATGAACAGATAAAAACGGTTAAGATACACCCTATGGTGACAACAAAGAGAGGGATAATACCAGCCAGAAGGATACGTGAATCCATATATTCAGATAGGTGGTTCTCCCATGATTTAAGTACTGTTACTATGATATCCAAAGGACAAATCCGGGAAACCCTGGCAATTCTGGCACTACCGGTAATGCTCCTTGTAGTTGAGACCGGATCTGTAATTCTTGCTTTACCTATGACAAGATCAGGATATGAGGTATTTGAAGATCCGACATCACTTACCAACCCGATCTGGTTTATTGTCATGCTACTTGGTTTTACCGCGCTTTTGTTGATCCTGATAAAATTTAAATTTAAAAAAATTCTTGACTGGATTATAAGATTTTCACTATTTGTAGCCTTTATCTATGTATTTTCATGCCTGTTCAGCCTGATCTCAGATCCTGATACTTCAGTTGTTGCAGGGATTGTTCTGGCGGTTTTAGCCACATTACTCCTGTGGAAATTTCCTGAGTGGTACGTGGTTGATCTCCTTGGTGTCCTGCTGGCAGCGGGTATTGCTTCCATGTTTGGAATATCACTTGAACCTCTCCCGGTCATAATCCTCCTGGTTCTGCTGGCAGTATATGATGCCATCTCAGTATACAAAACAAAGCATATGCTGACACTGGCTGAAGGTGTTATTGAAGGAAGAATGCCGATTATGGTTGTTGTCCCCAAAAAAGAGGGATATTCCTTTATTAAAGACGGAATCGGGGGATCTATTACGGGATCTGTGGATTCTGAAAAAGGAGAAGAGAGACCAAAACATGACAGGGCTGCTTATATGATGGGACTTGGTGATCTTATTATGCCTGCAATTCTTGTAACTTCAGCTTCTGTCTTTCTTCCTGGAAGTGGTCTTGGAAATTTCAGTGTTCCTGCCATAGGAGCCATTATCGGTTCGATTGCAGGACTTACAATATTACTGAGAGCAGTTTCATCAGGAAAGCCTCAGGCCGGTCTCCCTCCTCTTAACGGGGGCACAATAATTGGTTTTCTCATCGGATTGATAATTATTACGGTTTACTAAAAACACTGAGTCCTAACAGACTCCAAGATGAATATTATGACAGATCATATCATTGAAGCTGACGGATTAATCAAGAGATACGGCGAACTTATTGCAGTAGACAATATCCGGTTTTCAGTGAGAAGAGGAGAGTTATTTGGGTTTCTTGGACCGAACGGGGCGGGAAAAACTACTACAATGAAGATGGTGCAGTGTGTCTCGCCTAAATCGGAAGGTAAACTATCAATATTTGGACTTGATCCTGACAAGTATGGAAAGGAGATCAGGAGGCGGATCGGGGTTGTCCCACAGGAAACAAATCTTGACCCTGACCTTTCTGTAATAGATAACCTTACAGTATATGCCCGGTTTTTTGATATACCACCCCGTGAAGCAATATCACGTGCACAGGAGATCCTTGAATTTTTCGAACTTGAATTAAAAAAAGATACAATAATCGAGAAACTTTCAGGAGGTATGAAACGCAGGCTTCTCCTGGCCAGGGCCCTTATTAACCAGCCCGAACTATTGATTCTTGACGAACCAAGCATCGGGCTTGACCCTCAGGCCAGGCATCATATCTGGGAAAAACTTATTAAACTGCGTACAGAAGGACATACGATTCTGCTTACGACACATTACCTGGATGAGGCTGCAAGGCTTTGTGACAGGCTGGTTATAATGGATCATGGCCATATTCTTGTAGAAGGTACCCCTGATTCACTAGTAAAAGAATATATCGGAATGGACATCGTGGAGACGGATACTGATCCTTATATTATAAAATATCTTGAAGATTCCGGTATTAAGTATGAATCTGGCGGTGATACTCTGCAAATACGTACCGAAAAACCGAGGGAGATCGCTGATGGCATTATAAGCAGATTCAACAGGGTAAGGGTAATAACACGTCCTGCTTCACTAGAAGATGTATTTCTGATGCTCACAGGAAGGAGAATGCGGGAATGAACATTTTAATCCTTAGGGAGGCAGAATTAATTGTTTCTGGTATATTAAAAGTTTGGTACAGAAACGCCCTGGTATTTCGGAAAAATATCAGGGTTAACCTTATCCCTCCATTCATAGAACCACTTTTATATCTTGGTGCCATAGGTTATGGAATTGGAACATACATTACGGATGTTGAAGGATTACCTTATGTCAGATTTATCGCGCCTGCAATTCTTGCTGCGTCTGTTATGAATGCATCATTCTTTGAATGTTCATACGGATCTTATGTCAGGATGTATTATCAGAAGACATTTGATGCAATCCTGGCCACCCCGGTTACATTAAGAGAAGTAATCCTCGGAGAAATTGTATGGGGAGCAACACGGGGGGTGATTTCAGCAATTTCAATAAGTATTATTCTTCTGATTTTAGGAGTTGCCGATCCAATCGGTACTATTCTGACAATCCCCCTGTCATTCCTTGCAGGTATCCTCTTTTCAAGTATTGCCGCATGTTTTACTGCAATATCTCCATCGATTGACACAATTTCATACCCTGCAACCTTATTCATCGCACCAATGTTTGTATTTTCAGGAACTTTTTTTCCGCTTAATATTCTTCCTGAATTCATCCAGATATTAGCCCTTGTTTTTCTGCCTCTAACCCACGTAGTCAGCATATCCCGGGCATTAATGACAGGCATCCCTGATCCTCTCTTGCTTCTGAATATTTCATGGATAGTCGCAGGAATGATTATTTTTTCATATATTGCCGTCCGTTTGTTTGAAAAGAGATTAATTGTCTGAATTCCAGGACTAATCAACACCCATCTCTTTCAGGACAACAGACAATCTCCTGACTCCTTCGGTTATCTTTTCAGGTGAGGAGTTGGTAAAGTTCAGCCTCATGGTATTCTCTCCTCCACCATTTGTATAAAAGGGTATACCGGGCAATACTGCCACACCCTTCTCCAGCGCATGATTAAAGAGATCAAGTGAAGAACATCCTGTCGGGAGAGAAATCCAGAGAAACATTCCACCGTCAGGTATCCTGAAAGTAATTGAAGCGGGAAGCATCTCCTTAATTGCAGTTACCATACAATCACAAAGCATTCTGTATTTATCTGATATTTTTTTGATATACTCATCTACGGGATATTCTGCCAGATATCTATTGATTATTCGCTGGGCAAATATACTGGAGTGAAGATCTGTTGCCTGTTTGGCTGTCACCAGGTGGGTTATTATATCTTTTGGAGCACATATCCAGCCCATACGCATTCCAGGGGAGATTATCTTTGAAAATGTTCCGTTCAGTATTACATTATCATAAGCTAATTTTTTGACAGGAGAAGAGATCTTTTCTGAAAATCTTATCTCCCCATATGCATCATCTTCAATAAATAGTGAATCATATTCAGTAAGATACTCAGCAATCTTTATCCTTTTTTCATCAGACCATGTTACACCGGACGGATTCTGAGAGTTAGGTACCCCATAAAAAAGTCTGCACCCACCCTCATCCATCGATATCTTAACCTCCTGCAGAGAAGGGCCGTCATTCTCCAGATTTACCGGGTAAAATTCAGGTTCAAATAATGAGAATGCCTGGATAGCTCCGAGATATCCCGGACGTTCTATTGCAACCCGGGTTCCTTTGTCAATAAGTACTTTACCACATAAATCCAGGGACTGTTGAGAACCGTGTGTTATTAGTACCTCCTCCGGAGACACATCAAGATTATATCTTTTTTTATAACGATCACAGATCCATTCTCTCAATGGCAGGAATCCTTCTGTGGTTGCATATTGTAAAGCAGAAACTCCCTCCTTTTCCAGTACAAGTTCAGTTGCACGGGCAAGTTCAGGTACTGGAAATGCTAATGGATTCGGGAGTCCACCGGCGAATGAGATTATATCTGGTTGTTCGGTAACTTTTAGTATCTCCCGGATGAATGAACGTGGGGTTTTACTCATCCGTTCGGCAAAACAATACTCCATGATCAGGATTTTTTTTAAAACACCATATTACTGATCTTTCCGTCAGGCGAATAAAACCTGATTCAATAAGAATTACAATCAAATCAGAAAAAAGCGCCTCAAATATCAGCAAATAACCATTTGATGACTTTGATAACTTACCTAAAGCCGCTTATTACCAGTTGGTGATTTGAAATTTACAAAAAAAAAGATCTGATCCCATATAGGAAGATCAGATCAACTGTCAGAAGATTCAGGCAGTTTTGTTAGCAGCTTCTGCAACAACGGCTGATGCAGTCTCATTGACTGTTTCAGTTACATTGGATACAGTTGCGTTAACATCTTCCTTAACTTCTGCTACAGCTGTGGAAACAGCCTCAGATACATTTGAATCGTTGACTGGCTCTACATTTGCTGCTGCTGCTACTTCAGTTACCTCGTCGGCGACCTTGGTAGCTGCCTGCTCGACCGGAGAGACTTCTCCAGCCTCAACAATGTTGAAGAGAGCAGTCTCAACAACATCGGTGGTTACACCTGAAACACGGACTATGTATTCATCCGGCTTGAAAGTGCTTGCATCAACGGTAAAGCTCCACTTGTTCAGACCGTCAGTGCCCTGTTGAACCTGTACAGTTCCACTGGCTCCGCTAAACTCTCCACTCTGACTCTTGTCGGTCGGCTTGAATGAGGATGAAGTTACCTCAACCTGCAGATCGTTGTCATCATATGCGAGGTTAGTAGTTCCTGCGATCTCAAACTTTGATCCTACAGCCTGTTCTCCAATCGGGTTGATAGTAACCTTGGGCTCCTCAACCAGGAACTGGAGTTTAGTGTAGATATCATCGACCATTGCAGAATCAATTGCCTTGACAAGTGCATCTGCTGCATCAGTTCCCTGAAGTGAACCTGATCCTCCGATTCTGAAGAGTTCAGAGTCGCGGGTTGGGTATGCTCCAAGGACCTTCTGTGGTTCAAGTGCATTGTCCGGGTAAACATCAAACTCGTTGTTGTACATCGGGTGCTGAACGACTACGAAGTACTGGCCTGCATAGAGAGACTCGGTTTCAGAACCGGTGATCTCGTGCTCGAATGACATGTCATCGTTCACGGACTCGGTTGCATAAAGAACTTTGTTCTTTCCAAGAATCCAGATTGCAACACCCTGACTCGGGTCGCCTTCTGCAGTTCCGCGTACATAGAGCTTGTCACCCTTTGCAACAACACTTGCCGAAGCTGTTGCCTGGATGTAAGGCTTCTTGATTACGAGTGAAACTGTGTCATACTGTGCGTCGCTGAGGTGGTTTGCATCACGTGGTGCACTGACTGCGTAAACAGTGTAGGTACCTGCATCCATCTCAAGGTTGGCGGTCTGCCACTTGAACTCCCACGTGTCGTCATCCTGAACATCAGCCTGATCAAATGATGCGGCCTGTTCATTGATAACTTCTTTGTGTGGGGATTTCAGCATTCCACCTGCTGTTGGGAGGTTTGGACCTGTAATGTAAAGGTAAGTTAAGTCAGTCTCGGAGTTAGTACCGGAGAGCTTGACCTCTTCACCAAGGTAGTAGCTCTGGTCGCCTGAAGCAACGATGGTTACATCGCCCTTCTCTACCTTGATATCGACCTCATCAGACTTGTACTGGGTTCCGGACTTGCGCTCGACACGGATCGTGTACTTCTTGTCCTTGGTGTCTTTGGAGGTCTTCCACTCAACGGTTCTGGTACCACTGTCATTAAGTTTTACAAGGGCGTAGAACTTTGTTCCGTGGTAGTCGGGATCATCGGGGACATCCTGCTTAATACTCTTCCCTGCTCCACCCTCATACTGGTACTTACCGATATCATAGGGACCTGCTGCTGGATCCTGAGCGACATCCACCTGGGTGTCAAGGATCATCGGCGGCTGGTCATCAGGAAGTCCGGTCATTGAGCCGGTTCCCTTTACCCAGACATAGTAGCCAGCATTCGGGACACCGGTTATGGTTACTGAGAACGGGTTGCCGCGGACAACTGTGTCCTTGTTGGCCTCGATCTTAACCTGGTCGGTGGCAATGTCTACACTCTTGACTGCAGAGATTGTCTTCCCGGTATAATCTGAACCGTCGGGTGCTTTGTACATATCCTTCATACCGTTGGCATTACATTCGGTCCAGACAGTATAGGTTCCAGCTTTGTACATGCGGTTACCATACTTGTCTTCTGCTGCTGTGTTCCAACCGTCGTTGGCTGCTGGTGCGGTATGTGTGTCGTCAGTACCTACCCAGTACCAAAGCTGCTGGTTAACACCTAACAGGACAAGAGAAATGTCTTTTCCATTGTTACCAACAAGTGATGTGTAAACTCCACCATCTGCACTCTTTACTTTGATCTTAAAGGGTGCATCTGCTGGTGTATATCCTGGTCTGGTAATGATACTCTGCATGTTGGTTTCAACAACAAAGTTACCATAGTTACCTACCGGAATAGCCTTGCCAGAAACATCCTTATTGGTAGTTCCATCCCAAACCTTGAGATTTAAGGACGGTTCCTTGATGTTAAAAGCAAGTGAGCTTTTTACACTACCATTCCACTGATACCAGTTGCCGGTCTTACCGACAAAGATGTCAGGGGAAACGTAAAATGACTGTGCATTGGTAACCTGCTGGATATCTGCAGGCTGCTCAGTCTCAGTATTGGTACCTGGCTGCCACCATGCTATCTGGGTAGCTCCGCCTACTGCCGCTGTAACATCAAGATTCTTTTCACCAAGGAAGATCTCTCCCCCGGCCGGAACCTTGCTGATTGTTGCTGCAGCAGGAAAAGCTATGACAGCAAGTGCAACCATTACCATCATGACTACTGCAAATCGTGCGTTCATTACATGTCCTCCGAATGAATACGACCCATATCCCAGTTATCAGGATAATATCCGGATATCTGAACATATGGAATACTCCGAGAGTTATTCCGAAGTATCATTACTTAGTTGACTGGTATACTTTATACTCTTCTGATCTGATTGTGGGAGATCTAAAAAAACAATCAACATTAAGGAAATTCCTAAATATTAAATTAAAACTGATGATTTGAATAATAACGCCCGTTTTTTTAATTTTTTTTTAGCAGAAAGCATTTATGCTACTAAACGCGTTTTAATCATACTAGTGGATTTTGATAAATACAGAGCGCAAGCGCAGAGAATATAACATGTATTGAAATACTATGGAAGTACCCCCCTCATTCTTAAATAATATATGGATATTCTATCTGTATGAAACATAAATCAGTTTCGTCTTCTAAAGGTGATAAGAATAGATATCAGATCAAAAATTATTGGTGAATGCCTGATTCTTACACCTGATGCCAGGCTTGATGGATATGGATCCACCTTAATTGAACGGTTATTCCTGGAGAAAATTACAGATCAAATCAGATTTGTAATCCTTGATCTTGATGATGTTCCATACATCAGTAGTGCCGGTATTCGTTTTTTTCTCAATGTCCGAAAGATAATGATCGCAAGATCCGGTAATATAATACTCTGTCACGTCCATCCATTCCCGGAAAATATCTTAAAGATGGCAGGGATGGAGAAAATATTTTTAACTTACACTGAAATGGAACAAGCCATCGCTTCCTGCACTAATTTTGAATCAAATATATCAGATTCCTCTTCTTTTCACTCATCAGAATATCAAACCGATGAGGAACTAATAAAAGTAACCAGTACCGGAAAAGGGGAATGCAGGCTTCAGGTTACCGGTAGCCTGACACGAATTCTTCATTCCAGCATCAGACCTGAGGATGTTTATGAAATAAGATTCTCTGATTGTGAATATTCAATAGGTTGTGGAGCCCTTGCCGAAAATAAATGGCAGGCCAGGCAACTCCTTGGTGAGATGATCACTTTGCATGGCTCGATTGTATGGCTTCCGACTGATGGCAATAGTACGCCTGATTATTTTATCCCGGTAAAAGACACGGGTGAAATCAGAATTTACAGTGGTTTTAATGCTGCCTTGCACGGGCAGTTCCATGATTCCTTTACCATCACTTCAAATACACAGGGAGGTACTCCAATCAGTCGGATATATAAGCTTATTTTTGATCATGCACGCAAAAAAAGAGAGAATTATTCAGGAATTGTTGCCCTGGCATTAACGGGAAATTCAGGGGGAGTGAGGAGTTCTGCAATTATTCATCCGCCAATACAGGAGTTCGCACCCCCGGACGGGGGATCTATAATGGATCCTGACAATATAAAAAACTGGATTGAAGTAAAGGAAGATTCAAATTATAACGGAGATATCATCGTTGCGTTCGGAATAGGTGTTGACCTTAAACATGACCTGTCAGCATTTAACCCGGATGATCTTTCTAACCTGTATTATATACATCCTTCCAACAGGGGTTTACAGGAGATGTCCCTGCATACACACGGAGTTATCTTCAGGGATCTCCCTCTTAAGCATTATTCAGATATTAACCATAAAATAAAACATATACTTGTTTCAGGAGAATTTCTTGATATGAGGCATCTTATGGATGATACCAGAATATATAATATATCAGGTGCAGTCGCTTACATTTCAGGGATTGATATAATAAATCAACCGCCCTTTTCAGAGACTACATGATTCCCTATTGAGTCGTTGCTGTTCTCTAAAATTCTACAGAAGAATAAACGGATTTTATTGCTTAAAATTTTCCATCTGCAAGAGATGTTTCACCTCTCGTTACTTTCATCACCTTTGGTCGTTTCAAAAGCCCCGGGTATTTCCCGGAAGTTCCATAACGGTCTTCATCGCATGAATAATATGGGGAACAGCCACAAAGGCCAGAGCTCCACAAATCATGAACAACACAAACCCAAAACCTTCATTTATCTAGCCGGGGATCAAAGCAAGAATAAACATGGCGACCATTGATATTAATACAAATCCTGCAATTAGCCGTATCCCTGGTTTTCCACTTGGTATTTTAAATGCACGGGGACATCAGGAAGTATATACCGGAGGCAGATTAACGCTCCATAGATCAGGATATACATTGCGATATAGACTGTCGTTGTCGGTGCAAGAAGAACCCAGAATGCACTGGTCGTATCGGTCTGCCTTGCATTATCCTGCAAAACCTATACTCCTGAAAACAGGGGAGAATTTTTTTTCTCTGTCACCTGCATTCCGGTAATTAAAGGGAGTTATGGTCCATCTGACGTATAGCTATCTCAATTTTCCCTTTGATAATTTCCATGTAATTTTTCCAGGTAGCCTCAAGGTTGTCATAATGTGATATGAACGGGTTTAACATACAGAGCCGTAGGACCATCACCGACTTTATGCGGTCCCACTCTTTCCCGGGAATCCCAAGACGACCGACAAACGATTTTGGTGCATCCCCGTAATCCACATATTTAAGTTCGGTCTGGGATGTGATCCAGTCGTTCAGGTACACGGGACCGTCCACGTAGGATGATTCCTGGAAGATAATATCGTTTATTTTGTTCATTTTTTCGAGATCTGTGTTACCTTTCTCGTTGAACGCCATACAAACGATGTTAAAGTCCGGGTTTATAGTAAGCGGCTCTACGACAAACTCCCTTCCGGCTACACTGATGCCTTTTATGGTCTTTAATTCGCTGGTGAACATCTGTGCCCCTTCAATGCTTCGCCCGATGATCTGCCCGTAACCGGTAATATTGAGCGGGATCACCCTGTGGCTGGCCCACACGGCCGCAGCGGTTGCACCGGCCTTAGAACCTTCCAGGATATAACTCCCGAGGAGTGCCGGGGTGTCTTCGCCTTTTTCATAGAAATACGAGGCCAGGTACGAGATCAGGTCGAGAATCCGCCGGTCTTTAACAACAATTCCACCTGCTGCATAGGGAATATACCCCATTTTGTGGGGATCGATGGTGATTGAATCGGCAGCTGGAATGGCCTTGTAAGACTCGTAAATCTCTTTTGTCGGACCATCGTTCGAATAGACAAAAATACCGTCGGTTATCAGGCGTTTTTTCAACTCATCGTACTCCATAAACCGGCTGTTCTCGTCAAGGAACATTGAACGTGAATAGCCGCCATATGCTGCATCCACATGGAAGTAAAACGAAACACCTTTCTTTTCATAGTCCTGCCGTAGTTTAACTATGTTTGCAATCTCATCGATTGACCCCTCTTCAGTTGTGCCAACAACAGCCACAAGGGCAATAATGGGGATCTTCTTACTGATCAAATCGTCAATGATCTTCTTTAGGATTTTTATGTCCATGTGGAAATTTTCGTTCACCTGTACTTCGATGAAGTACTTGTTCCCAATTCCAAGCACATCTGCAGCCTTTACCCATGAATAATGCTTGGACTGGGGAATCAGGACTACCCCGAGTTTTCCTTCACCAACTCCTGTTGCCCGTACAGTTTCATTGCGGACATCATCATAGACACCTGCTTTCTTCACAGAATCCACAAGATCCAGTATTTTTTTAACCGGCATGTTTAGAAGTGCCCAATCATCCATGCCTTTAACCAGATCTGGGAGAACCTGTTTTACGGCCAATGGAAACGATTTGAGGTTTCGGGCCATCCAAAGCCCTTCGTAATTTGCAACGGTCCCGTCCGTTGTAATATGTCCCCACGATGTTTCAGGAGGAAAACCAAGCATGGTGGCCATATCCTTTCCAGCCTCTATCTCCATGGGAGTGGTTACCGTGGATGCCTCGTATGCACAGTTATTCGGGTTGTACAGCATTGTCATCATGTACGCAAGATTGGCGACCATAAGTGTGTCCGAATTCATATGCCCGAGGTAACGGGCAGAAAACCAGGGCATTGAGGTCTTTTTCAGCTTGGCAGAAAGATCAAGGAGAACATCGGTAGTCCGGTCAAGAGTGGCTTGGAAATGCTCGCTACGCATTTCCTTGAAATCCATGACATTACGGTCTTCCGGGTGAAAATCCCTGCGCCAGTGCATGTGCTCATCCATGAGGAAACCAAGGGTCTCCTTAAAAAAATCCCGGTTTTCAGATTTCGGCCCAAGAAACAGGGCATTCACTTCAACATTCTCCTGCACGGGCTGTTTTGGTGTTTCCGGTTTATTACCCGATTTTTGTGTCATTTATTTCATCTCTTTTGTTGTTCAATCTTCAATTATCACGTTTCAATATTTTTTCACTATCTGATTCAGGCTTAAGTTTCCATTCGGGTTTCTTGAATGCATAGATAACCAATGGAATTGCAGTTACCAGCAGGGTTCCGATTAACATAAAAGCGACAAAACTGCTGCCTTCCTTAATCTCACTGGGAGGTAACATGGCCAGGATAAACAAAAGTGCCATCATCAGGAAACCAAATCCGGCCACGATCCACATCCCTGTTTTTCCTCCGGGTATCTTAAACGCTCGTGGAACATCAGGCCGGGTGTACCTGAGGCGGATAGCTGCGGCATACATCAGGAAATACATAACGATATAGACGGTAGTCGTAAGGGCAAAAAGCATCCAGAAAGAACTGTTAACGCCACCTGGAAGGAGTACATACACGACGCCCCAAAATGTGATGAGTATTCCCTGCAGGATCAACATGTTCACAGGGATATCATTCTTATTTTTCTTCTGCAGGATGGGAGGAAGCGTACCTTCATGAGCCGTTGCATAAAGGCCCCTTACAGGTCCGAGAATCCAGGTCGAAACCTGTCCGATTGCACCAATGGCGATGAATAAGGCAAATAGCATGACCAGCCATGATAACGAGGGACTTGAAAAAATCACGCTGAACGACTGCATAATCCCTGCCAGGAGGTTGAGATTGCCTACCGGGACAAGTATTGCAACGATTAGGGCCCCAACAATACTTACGGCTGCCATGACGACACCCACCACAAGGATACCAAGTGGATAGTTTTTCTGGACATCCTTGATCTCTTTTGCATGTGCAGCAGTCATTTCAATCCCGATAAATACAAAGACAAAGGTCACGAGCAGGACAAGGTTGGATGCCGAAGACAGGTTTGGAATGAAATCGCTTAGTGTCGGGTTTAGGGTTATCTGCACCGGGTTGCCTGAAATAATATACCAGAGCCCCCCGATGATAAGTACTGCCGCAGGAATAAATGTCCCTATAACGACAGAGACTGAACTGACCCGGGAGTAGTCTTTCAGCCCCCGGAAATTTATAAATGTCAGGCCCCACCAGATTACGACAATTATCAGAAACTCGTATAATTTATTGTTTGCCAGGGCCGGATTAAACAGGAACGAAAGGGTCGCCGCAATAAATGTGAGGATACTGATAAACCCGATTGTCATCTGGAACCATTGCAGCCAGACTGCAGTAAATCCCCACTTCTCTCCAAATGCTTCCCTGACCCAGACATAGATGCCCCCCTCCTGAGGCCAGCCTGTTGCAAGTTCTGCTGATACCAGAGATGCCGGAATAAGGTATATGATAATGGCAATGATGCAAAAAAAGACAGATTGCCATCCGACTACACCTTGCGTAGGGAAGGTGCGTATACTCATCAGCGCTGCACTGGTGATGAGAATAAACGCCAGAAGGGTTAATTTAAAATTATTGCCGGAATTATTCGTCATAATACTCCTGGAAAAAAATTAATCGGTTTTTTTAACCGATGTTTTTCATAGGTATGGAAGGCATTTATACCCTGTCATATGAGTAAAAAGGCAATTATTCATTCAGCATAAAAATTAACTCATCACATCGGTTAACATCGGTTTTACATCCGGTGTGAGAGTCAAATTAAGACTTACGGTATGAGTTTCCGGAAACCGGTTAACCACACTCACGTATCAGGACAGTAATCCCGACATGACGGTTTAATTATCATTACAAGGGTCCTGTAATATTTTTAAGGCATCTTATACTTCAAATCAATTCCCGACAATACTCTGATTTTGGGATTTCGTAAAGCACGGGGAATACAAATGGAACATATACTTTCAAACAAACTTGATTTGGTGGATTCCTCCTTGTGTTATTGCTGTATGTTAAATTAAAGTTTAATCGGCACTACTTTCTATTTTCATCATGAATACTACAATCAAGGTGATGCAAATCATGTATGGAGATTTAAAACCTCTTCTAAATGAAATCCAAATGTCCTGAATTTCTGATTGACTAATCTGATATCAATTAAATCCGTGAGTTTCCAGAAACATGACTTTGGTAAAAATTCCTTCTGATTTAAGCATCCTGATAAATTATACTAAAGACAACTTAATCCATAATATACGTCTTTGAGCCGTTAATTAGAGAGGTTATTTAATTTAAATATGAAGCGTAAACTTTCGTAATATTACTTTTATGCTGGTTTGTCAGAGTGTAGTAAACGAAAAAATTAATATGCCCCTTTGATGTTCTTATTGATAATGAGACTTGTGATGGAACAATACCATTATGCAATGATAATATTACGGTTTTCATCATTAACATGCTTTCTTCGGCCAAATAATTAAAAAATTGAGGTATTTTTTGATCTCTAAACCCGGAAAATCCATAATAGTATTCACGACTCTTTCGATTCATCTTCAATATCTTTATCATAAAGACGCACTTTTTGAGCTCATCCAAATTATTGTCAAAATAAAGGTCTAAGTCGGTAATCCCTTTTTTTAGTAAACTGTTTAAATAAATAAATAGTGCTGAAAAATCTTCCTCATTAATTGCAATCGGAGAATTTTCAAACAGAGAATTTAAACAATCATTATGCTCCATTAATTCCTGCAAAAAAATAAATTTCTTTGTGATATCAACCACTATAATTAAAATTAATATATTTCCGGAATTTATCGAAAGACTCATAATCGAGATCTCATAGTGCCTGTCTAATCCAATATCATTATATGGTATCTCGAATTTTAATATTTCATGAGGATTAAATATTTTTAGACCATTAATTACATCTGGATGAGAAAATATACTGGATTTAAGCGTATCAATCCGTGATCCAATAATCTCACTTTCTTTTAAGTTTATTAGTCTTTTAACAGGCGGATTAATATATTGTATCTCCCATCGCTCATTGATAACGATTATGAAATCAGAATATATTTCAGGCAAATCTAATTTCGTAGATAATCCTGACAAAAAAAAACGCTTAGCATTACCAATTTGAATTTTTCTTACAATGCCTAACAACTCTAAAGTATCTAGTTTTCTTGCTATGGTATGTCTGTCTGCACCACATTCTGAAGCAATCTCTTTAATCATCATAGAACGATGATCCCCCGATAGTGATTGGATTATCTTACTTTCAAGGGAATTCATTAAAAGAAAAAATATTTATCAATATATATGTTCTCTTATTAGGGTTACCACATTCATTATCTTTATTTTAATTTTTGATCTTACCTTTATACGATATAACAAATTATGCTTAATAAATAAGAATTTTATAATTTCAGGCATATAATGGAAGATTACAGATTAAATCTGGAAAAAACCAAATATTCAATACTATGTGTTGACGATGATGAGGATATTTTATATCTATGTAAAAGGTATCTTGAAAGATCGGGAGAATTTTTAGTTGATACAATATTATCTGCTGAAAAAGCTTTGATTTCAAAATCTTTTCTAAAATATAATGCAATTATTTCAGATTATGAAATGCCCGGAATTAACGGAATAGAATTTTTAAAAGAGATAAGAAAGATTTATTATGATCTTCCATTTATTCTTTTTACCGGCCTTGAAAGAGATAAAGTTCTGATTGATGCCATCAATAATGGAGCTGATTTCTATTTACAAAAAGGAGGGGATCCCAAAACATTGTTCTTTGATTTGTCACATAAGATTAAACAGGCAATTAAAAGGATTAGTGCTGAAAAGCGATTAAAAATTGTTGAATCTCAAAATTTTGATTATATAAATACCATAAGAGATCCCACATATGCAATTAACAGGCAAGGAGAAGTAATTGCCTGGAATCATGCAATTGAAGAGATGACAGGCATCTATTCTGAGGAAATCATTGGGAGAGGTAATCGGGCATATTCAGTTGCTCTTAATAAAAATCACTACCCGTTACTAATAGATCTAATTGACATGCCTGATGAAAAGATTAAAAAATTCTACCCTAATTTTTACAGGGACGGTAATACTATCATATCAGAATCCGACTACTGTATATCACCAAAAAACCATATAAAAGCTCAACTCACCAGCTATCCGATATTTAACCGGTTCGATGAATATATCGGTTCTGTTGAAACAATCAGGGATATCACCGATTTTTTTACAATTAAATCTAATCTCAAAAAGAATGATGAAATCTTAAGGATAATAATGACTCATAGTTCCAATATATACATAATAATTTCAAAGACTCTTGAAATATTATTTATAAGTCCCAAGGTGGAGTCCCTATCTGGTTTTTTAATGGAAGAGATACATGGGCCTATTTGTAATTATGTTCATCCGGATGATTTAAGCAAAGTCACAATAATCCTTGAAAGTATAATTAATAAACCCGATTTATCGGAAATATCTGAATTCAGGACTTTAAAACGTGATGGATCATATATGAATCTTGAGGGATATGCAATAAATTGTTTAGATAATCCTGTTATTCAGGGCATATTAGTAATTGCATGGGATATTTCATCCAAAAAAAAGATAGAAGATAAATTTTCCAGAAAATTAAATATTTTTAAAAATATTGTGAATTCTTCAAAAGCTCTTTTTGCTATTTTTAATCCGGAGGGTGACCTGTTATATGCAAATGAAATATTCTATATTTATTTTAACCATGAATATAATGCTGGGGTCAATATTTCAATTAAAAACCTTTTTAAAACTGATTGGGATAATGAATGGATAAAAATCATTAATTTGTTAAAATATAACGATAATAAAACGACATATGAGTTAAATATCTTTAAAAATGACCAGGAATTTATTTTATCAACTCTTTTTTTTCTTATTCAGGACGGAGATTCTCAATTAATTGGATTTTTTGGTATTGATATAACTGAAAGAAAAATTGTTAAAAACAGACTTGATGAGTTAATAAATCAAAACAGAGCATTAGAAGAGACACTAACAAAAAAAAACGAAGAGATCTCAAAACTGCTGGAATTAAAAAATGAACTGGTAAATGGAATTGCTCATGAACTTAGAACACCTTTAACTCCACTTACTGTTCTTATTCCATTACTTAGTGTAGAAGAAGATAAGCATGCCAGAATGGAGATTATCAAGGTTATTAAAAGGAATATTCTTTGTATCTCTAACATAGTGAATAAAATACTAGATCTTGCCAGGCAAGGGACAATGTATAAAATTGAAGATCTGGTTCCGGTTAATATCTTGATCTTAATGAATAATCTCGTAAATATTTATAAACAAAATATTCAGGATAAAGAGATTTCAATAATATTTGATATCCCTAAAAATACCTGCCTTATTACATATTATCCACATCTTTATTCTATCCTTGAAAATATTTTATCAAATGCAATAAAATATTCTCATAAGAAAGGAAAAATTTATATTATAGGTCATGAGGCTGCTGATATAATTACATTAAATATTATTGATGAAGGGCTAGGATTAACAAAAGATGAATTGCCCCTGATTTTTAATCCTTTCTATAAAGGAGATGTTTCACGACATGAAAGGATGTCACCAGGACTGGGTTTATCGATTACACAGCAACTGCTGCAGACAATTGGTGGGAAAATACTAGTTGATAGCGAGGGCAAAGGTAAAGGAACCAAAGTTACTCTTTTTTTTAGTAAACCGGATATGAGCCAATCCAGCTAAATAAAGCATTTATATTTGGGCAGATATTCAGGATTTACAGGACTCACATGCTTTTCAGATTATCAGATCTTCAACTTCCCTTACCGGGAAAAAAACCGATGCTGAATGCCCCTGGTGAAATTTGATAAAAGATTGTCTTGTTTCATCCTTAATAAATGGATATTCGTTGCCTGAACTTTTTTCCTGGATATATTGGTTTAAAAATACCGGATTGTCGTTGTTTAGCTCTTTTTGATAAACCTTAACATATAGTCCTCCAGGAATTGTCAGATAATCTGTTCCGGGAATAATTGATTTAGAATTCATCACCTGACCACCAAAAAAGGATGACATAATTCCATTTTCACATGATGAATACCCGATGTAATCCTGTAAATATGGCCTGCGACTATCAATTGAATCAATATTCTTTGCGGTCTGTGAAAAAAACTGATAAATAAGATCTTTACCATGAATCTTATCAGTTTTAATACCGAGAACAATGAGGGGAGGAAGAGAAACAATTTTGGATCTAACCGAGTTATATTTCTCATCTGGTGAAGACGCTGTATTTATCGGTTCATCCGCAGAAATCAGCTCTCCCCTTGAATTTATTCTATGGATTGATTCTCTGCCATCCTCATAAACATATGATGTATCCTTGTAAAATTTACCAGTAAAATATTCACCTGTATCGTAAAATGAGCCCCAAATATTTATTATTCTAGCATACATTCCCGGGCCGGTTATTTGCGTGCAGGTATTATCCGGAAGACCATCCGGAAGCATATCAATAAATTTCACCTCATATCCAAAAGTATATGTGTAACAACCATCCTCACCGGGCCTAAATATTCCAATATAATTTCCAGGGTTCACATTCTTGATTTTTTTTTCCAGAAGTGAAATAGTGCCATCATTCAACAGGTATGAAACCATTTGATTAGGGCCGTATATCGATTCAGGGGTAAAATGTCGCTTTATTCCCACTATGATCAGATCATTTTGTTCAATAATTGAACATATCTCATTCACTTTAGAGATTATCTTATTATAACTCATGATATCGTTATCATCACTCACAAATCTGATGCAGCCTTGTAATTAATACTATTCTTTCAAAATAACACGGTCTGATTTTATTTAACATTACTCAACCGATACTTTTCATGGTTTTCGGTAATTATCAACCGGTGCTTTTTTCCGTTGTTCATAATTTCATCGAACTTTAAATTATCATAGATAGTTAAGGGATTTACTATAGATTAATTAATCATATTATTTATACATCTTTATTTAAAAAAGTTATATAAATAATTATCTCGCTAATCTATAAACATTCACTTAAATGATGACATATGTCACAAATGTGCATAGGTCATCATTTTTGTATTCAAAATGTACCCATTTCTATCCAACCGGGACCCACAATACCGCTTTCTCCTCGGCCATTTCTCAAGCATTTTCCTGACCTGCCTTATTATTGCTAAATAAATTATCCATCTGTCCCGGGTATCACCATATTATACCCTTTCTCTGTCAATGACAATACGAAATATCCATCCGGTGATATAGATGGCACGTTTCACAAAGTTTTACCCCATCTCCAAACCACGAAGCCGGAGCAACCTTACAGACATCACACCTGCCTTTCCTGCCCTCTCAAGCTTAATGAACCTGTCCGGATTGATATCACATGTAAAACCCTGTGAGTTAGTGGAAGCTTTTCACCCTCATTCACCCTGATCGGAAGCTCTGAGCTTCCAACTAATCCTTGCCCTGATAACAACACCGGCCCTGTATCTTCGTCTGAGTAACCTTTTGGATCATTAGTGGAAGCTGTGCAGGGATCACACACATGATGACCTGCTTTGGTGACGTTCTCTGATCCCGTTATCAGCTTCCGATCATCATTCTCTAAGAAATATTCTTTATTATACCTATTATTATTAAGATCTAAGTTAGTATCTTCGATTTCTGATTGGAAGCTTACAGCTTCCGGTCGTGGAGAATCAGCTTCCAAGCTTCCACTATAATCGCGGGATCATTATGATCATGATCCTCGTCTCCTGAGATACAATTATTGTCACCAGAGAGCCAGCACTCACCACTCGATACCTAACTGTCATAGATCTCCTTATCCCAGACAAAGGATCTGGCCCTTCTGGTTATCCCGCCACCCTCTGTAAGATCACTCCGGTCAAGATAAGAGAGGGCGGAACATTTTTCAAGCAGCCCGGTGTAATGTACCCCGTTATGACCCTTGTATCCCCCGAACATCTTGTATATTGCACTGTTTGACTTTCCTGTCATCTTCTTGAGATCAGCCACTATCCTGATCAAATTTTCTTACTTTTCACTTTCACCCGGTTTGGATAATACTCATAACAATTCCTTTACCTTATATTAGCATGGAAAATAATGGAGATTACCGCCACTGTATGATGTGTCAGTCATGCTGGGCATATTATAATGATTTCATAAACCCAATCCGATGCAGGATAAACAGATTTGATAAGAACAGGCCTGATGAGATCTCTCCCGACCGGTTACGATGGCAGTTTTACGTGACCGAACTGGACCTGCTTAAAACCTGGAGATGTGAGTATCGGTATACTATTGAAGAAGTCGAAAAATTGAAAGCGGGAAAATTCAAGGAAGTTCACGTGACTCCGGGGCAGGCGAAGAAGATTTTGGAGAAGGTCCGGGAGAGCATATAAACAAAATTTTTCGTCAGACAAATGTCTGCCGGATTTCAATAAGTTTGGTTTTTCTCAAGTATCATATCGAAAATATAGAATAGACTTTTTAATGATGCCCGGATTTTCATATATTTCGATCCGGATATTTTTTTTGAAGTGGAGAATTAAAAAAGTAAAACCAACTCATAATTATTCTACGAAATCAGTTAAAATATACAGATAAGTATAATTTAATCTCAATTTAACCCTGGTTTTTAAATCTCCCTTTTATTTTAATCCTACAAACTCAAAAAAACAAATATCTGAAGCTCAAAACACACCGTAATTTATATCATAGAAAAAATATGAGAAGATCACTCAGCCAGGAGTTCTTAACAATATAAGATCTTGTTAAGAACTCTAATGGCCTGCAAAATAGATGATTTTCATCAATTAAATTAAAAATCTCCGGATTCCTCATCCGGAGGTTCTTAACATTGTTAAGAACTCTGTTAAGAACTCTTGAGCAGGTATTTTCTTTGAGAGCCTTTCCCTTCAGTAATCAGAAAACCATCCTCTCCTGACCATTTTTTTAAGTAACGGGATGCCTCTACCTGAGCTGATTTACTATCTCCGAGATCCAGTAATTGACGACATTCTTTGTTCTTGATCATACCATGATCAGAAACATATCCTCTGACCAGTTCTGCATACCTGGCAGAATCAATTCCTTTGGATTTTGAATATGCAACTTTCCCAATGAGATCTTTTGCCACCGGTTTTGCAAGATAATACGTTGCAGTTTTTGTTTGTCCCTTTCTTTCAAGAATTCCTCGCTTCGGATGACTCATCTTATCAAGGACTGTAATACCCATATCACGATCTAATTGGAGGAGTGTTGTAGCATCATCGGTACTGATAAACCGGTGATCTTTGAGATAGGTCAGGACAATCAATTCATCAAGTCCTATATCTTTTCCCTCCCGATGCCATCTGGCGATTAGACTTGCCATTGCATGATCAAATGCTCCATCGAAGATATGGAGAGTAACATGAGAACTATCCGCCTCATACTTGGGCATTCGCTTCCCATATTCAAGCATCGGGATGAATATCTTACGTCGTCCGGTCCCTGCTGATTCAACAAGTCGGAGTTTTAAGAAAGTATTTGCCAATGTCCGGTTTCGAGGAGCAGATTCATGACGAAGGATGTTTTGTAGGGTAATCCCTCCAATAAATCCTCCTGGACTGGTAACCACCAGTTCTTGGGCAGCATGACGGATAAGCACTTCTCCAGGATTCGTATAATCACGGGGGGTCACTGCATTAAGGACTACTTCACGGACCACATCAAGAGGAAATGCCGGGATTCGTAGGTTAAATAAACCAACCTGGATCTCTTCTTCCGGATTAATCGGGCTGGAGAAGATGCTTTCTATCTTCTCAATAATCTGGAGAAGACCAACTCTCCATTGGTCATTCCGAGCCACTTTGGTTTCTGACGGCTGGTGGACATAATGTACCTGACTCTGTGGACAGAGAGCAGAGATGATGTCAGGTTTTCCAAAAAGGAGGAGTCCGGTGTTGGTTACATTTTCTCCCCGGATAGCCTCAAGCCCTCTTAAAAAGGGTTCATCATCCATTTTAAGGAGTTCAGACTCCGGGTTTTTGCTTCGTAAAATTGCTCGTGACCTAGCGATTTCCAAAGTGTCAAGATCATCAAGAGTAATTCCTGGAACTGGTTGTCCACTCCAGTCCACTGCTCCGGTTGAAACCCTGGCAGACGCGAATGCAACTGGGTCAATCGGCATACAATTTTTTCCAACCCGCTTTTTAAAAAGACCTTGGGCGGTTCCGTATGGTGGATTGTCTCCCTTCGGAATCCGGACGATGAGAAGTTGCCCAGTGCCTTCAGGGACTTTCAGTTCTTCCACTTCGGTAGGGATATGGAGAGAAGTTCCATCAAAAATTCCTCTTCGCCATATGAGCCCATCCAACCAATCCATCTAATATTTGAACTTTTTTTTAAAACCTGTTGTCCTAATAATAATAGCAATTTCACTATGAATAAACTATTGGATTGGTTAAAGGCATATTATTCGCGCTCTTTCCAGTAATTTAACTTATAGCATCCAAATATTGGCTAAACCTGTAGTGATTATTTGAATAAGTGTCTCGTTAAGGGTGGCTTTATATACTCCTGACGCGAGCCAATATGGTCTCTTTATTAGAAAAAGAAGGAGATTTTGGCTCTTTAGTAAGTTTATCTCAAGGTACTTCGATATGTTTGCTTTTATCGCAACTGTGTCTTGATACCTTAAGAACATTAATACTTGAAAAGTATTATTGTGCAGATCATAAACGATTTCGTTATGATCCAATTCTGTTACTTAAACTCGCAATAGTTCGCAATTTCCTAAATTTAACCTACAAATCAATAGGTTTTAATTTAACTCCGGATGATTGTACACTTTTGGATATTCCGATGATAAATGGAGAATACCAAATTCCATCCGGCTCAACGGTTCATCATTTTGTTAAAACACGTTTAGGAGTTGATGGATTCAACGAGATTATGGCATACATCGCCAAACAAATACGGTTTTTCCTACCAGATGATATTGGGATAATTGATTCAACTCCCAATGAAGCATCTCGTTACGATAAATATGCTGATTTCAATCCCCATTATCGCATAAATATGTATAAAAGTCATATTTTTCATTTGGGTGATGCTTCACTTTTTATGGTTTTCTCTGAAGGAAATGGATCAGATATGACATACGTTCATCCCTTAATAAGCAACGTAACTCAGTTAATATCTGATTTGCTTGAGGTTTATGCTGATGCGGGTTATGATTCATATGAAATTTATTCTCAAATTTGGTATGAACTTGGTGCATTTCCATATATTGACTGGAGGGACAATGCAGTGATAAATCCTGAAGGTTCTATAGCAAGAATAGATCATTGGGTTAATAAAAACTGGAAAAAAGGGGGAGATGTTAATGCACCAATTGAACAAAAATTAAGGCTCTTATATGAAATTGGGAGAAAAAAACAAGTTGGAATGTTTTTAAGAAACCTAAATTTAAAGGATCCTTTATTTGAAGAAAAATACCAAATTCGAGGAGATTGTGAGAAGACACATAATAACATCAAATCCATTGTAAAATTTGATGTTCGTAAAATAAGGGAGGAAAGTAAAGAATTTAACATTCTCATGAATTTTGTCTCATATCAATTGTTAATCCTAGCAAGGTTACAAAACGGACTAATGCCGATTCACGTTTTCTCAAATTACATCTAATAACAGGAATTTCGCATTTGGGTGTTTCATTAGCTTAGGCTATCTAATTTGATTCTGGTTTTTCATACTTTATGTCTTTTCACTGTAAATCTGTAAGAGATTATTACTAGATGATGCTTACTTTATCACGAGGCGCTTCAAAATAATTAATTATATTCATTATATCGTTATATTATGCTGATTAATCCATCCAATCAAATTTGTTATGGTTAGATGGACTCAAGTGTTGATAAGCATAAAATTCTGAACCTACAATTTAGAATCTGTAATTTCAGGATTGTTTTGCTTATAATTTTCAGAAAATTGAATAAAATCGAAATCATCCATTTTTATGGTGACTGTACTAAAGCGCTCGGCGCTTTAAATCATGAGTTGAAGTCTGAAGGACGAAACTCATGGTTTGCAAGGGCTGAGGGTTTTGCCCTTTCCCATTTTTTACTTTGCGCGATTATAAACCGCACCTTCATCCTTTGCCAAGAATGATATTGAAATCTACAATCACCAAGGAAAATTTAGTTTAAGTGCTATATAAAAATTATTTTTTAAATTTTTATTCAGGAGTTATGTCGAGGCACACAACCCCTAAAGCGGTGACCGGATTGATCCGGTTCATCCGCTGAAAACAGTCTCCGCCGCTTTCACGGCACTACAATATCCGCTCTTCTCCGGCATAAGTGCTAACCAGGAAATCCCGGACAGGCCATCAAGCAGATTAACAATCTCCACCTCTCCGGCTTTGGTTGCCTTCACTATCATGATAGCACCCCGGATAACCTGAGCATATCGCCAGTACATCAGTATCATCCCGATGCCATTCCCGATTGCAAGAACCAGGGACACAACGGTAACGATATTCATGAGATTCATGATTCACACCCGTATTCTACATACTCACTCACATTCATCCTGCCTGCTGCAACAGATCGCTCTTCCTGTGTCCAGTTCACGGTCCCGGTCTTCTTATTCAGTGAAAACATCCCGGACCCGGTGATATCAACACCTCCGGATGTCAGATCCTCTGACATACCCCGGAATGCAGTATAATTCCCTGATGTCAGGATTCCCCGGGTCTCGATCTCATACTTCCTACCGGTCTCATCATCTGACCTAGCAAACATACATCGCCAGACCTCAGAATCCGGAGTACTGGCCTGTGCAGAATACTCCTGGATCCCAACCGGACCGGTTGACGATATCCGGGTATGAGTATCAAGATCCTTTGAGAAGTCGATCGTCTGGTGACCGTTGACCGGTCATTTGTGTTGTTATCACATTTTAAAGCAGTTCTAAATGAATCTTCTAAGATGTCATATGGTGGATATCAGGTCATTGCGGCAGTCAGGGCCGCATTGACGAGCGTGTTAAAATCGCCGTCTTGAACCCGGAAGTGCTGTTGGCCTTGATGGTGATATTTCCGATAGTCTTAGCCTCGACATCTTCATAGACAACCTTCCCGGTAAAATACTAAGAAGTCTTCCCAACCGCCGGCTTATTGACTCCGGCTGAAGTATATGCGGTACATCCCCACGGGTTATTGTCCAGGACATCCTGGATGAGCGTGTTGAAGGTATTCGGTTCAAGTTCGTTGGTTCTTAGTTGTTTTTGCGTTTTGGTTGATTCAAACATCTTTAAGAACCCATATATTTCTTGTTTGTGGCAAATTTGAATTATATATGAGGTCATTTTTGAATTGCCATAAACAATCAACAATATGATAAAACTATATCTGGGTTGAGTGCTTATTATTACTAAAATAGAAGAAAAGAAATGTTAGCCAAGAAAAAATATAAGAAGGGACGAATATTTAAATTATGTGACTCTGATTCTAATTCTATTGAAAATGATTTGACAAAATGTCTTGATGATGAAGATTTAGAGGTACGAAATTATACAAAATGGGCTATACATATACTACATTCTAATAGTCCTAAAGAGTCTTTGATAAGTTGTTTAAGTAGTGAAGATCCAATTGTCAGAAGATATGCTGTAAAAGCTTTGATAGAAATTGATCCTGATTCTTCAGCAGATGCTTTGATGAGATGTTTTGGTAAAAAAGATCTAGAATTCTTAGGGTGTTCAACAGAAGCCTTGAAAGCATTATACTCAGATAATAAATCAAACGTCCTATTTAATAAGGTTAATAATAATCTTGGTAAATCTGATGAGAGTCAAAATCAATCTCCCATGATTGTAGAAGTAGAAGATCCACTGACTACGATGAATTGGATACAGGAGATAAATGCTTCGGGTAACTGGAGTAAAGGTCATGTTCCAACCTTTAAAGAGGTGGATGAAATCCTTGCTAAAGCTACGCGAAAAACCATTAAAGATATTTAGTTGAGTAGATGGGTGAATTTTTTATCTTTGCAGGACCGAACGGATCAGGGAAATCTACATTAATTTATAAAATTTTACAAAAGTATCCTGATCTTGAATATGTAAATGCAGATTATATAGCACGTGAACATCATGAAATAAGGGATCAGCCCGAAGGTGCTGATAGGGACAAAGCTGCATGGTCTCTAACTAATGACATATTGAAAAAAAAATTATCTTCTGGCAATTGCAGTATTGTATGGGAAACGGTATTTTCCGATGAACGCCGATTTGAATTTATAGATTTAGCTAAAAAAAATGGATTTGATATCTATCTTACCTATGTTACAACAATTAATTCTAATATTAACGTAAATCGAGTTCAAAAACGAATGTCGGAGGGAGGACATGGAGTAATCCCTGATAAAATAGAAAAAAGATATGCAAAATCTACAGGATTAATCCCAAAAATGATAAATTTTGTCGATGAAATTGCGATCTTCGACAATTCAAGAGAAAATAAATCGCATGAGTTGGTTTTTAGTAAAAGTATTATCAATACTAACCATACTCTTCCGGCACTTTACAAAGAAATGTGTCTGGAGCCAAGAATGGTTTACTACCTTTCCACCGATTCTGAAATTCGAGGATGGTCTCAAAAAAATATTATCGATAAAATATAGAATAATTTTTTTGAACTTTGAAAATAACCGATTGAGAGAAAATACTCTGCTTAGTTGGATTTAGATGTTTCCAACAGTAGTGGTTATGAAGGGATATCATTTCAATTTTTATTAGTATCTAAAATAGTGGGTTTCTTTTCAAATTCCCCTATATTTTGGGTAGTGCCCTGCTAAAAAGCTGATAATACAAAAACATGATAAGTATTAATTTTTATGTGCTAAAATTTAATATAAATTTGGTGATAATAATTAGTTATGGTTGGAAAGCGTGGTCCAATATTGATCACCTGTTAAAAACCCTGATTGTACTTATTTTCAAATCGAAGATGGAAAAAACATTACGTGGAAGAGCTCAAGACATCGTGACCCTGGAAAAGCTCAAGACATAGTACCCCTTCATTTGTCTATTTTGGTTCAGTACATCGTGACCCTGTTAATCAATATAATATTCATATTTCTTTATCGCACGTATATCCATAATTTTATCGATATCAAATATTATCGCCGATCCCCGGCGATGTTAGAGAGTGTTACTGATCATCTCAGGAGTTGGGGGTGAATTTAAGTTATCATCATCAGTTATAAATTAGGCCATTGCCGAATTTTTTGAGAGTATATGGGATAAAGGCCCGGTTTGATTCTACACACTTAATACTAGCCTCATCAAGACTGTGAGAAATTCCCTTAAGAATTATTTCAAACACTGGCAGAAGTTTTTCTGAAGAGAATATGGCTGCTGTTATTGATAAACCTGATGATTCACGTGGATTATTGCGGGAAGGGAAGATCCTTACCTTAATGCAAACTGTTACGCACCCGGCTGTTACAACTATCCATGTAAAACAGGTGATAACTGTCTGGCTGCTTGGTAAGTATGGGAATGCATAGACTGCCGCCGATGAATTTACCAAAATGGGGTTATCAAAAAATTCACCAAAGACGCATGAATCATTTTCATGAATGTATAATGAGTTGGGCGGTCCGGTAACAGGATTAAATAATCTATATCTTCAGTAACATTTGCATGCAATCTGTATGTATCCATTGTTATTCGGATGCATCTCCTGATTCAGATATTTTCTATCCGGTTGATAATCTCCCAAAAATAGCCAGAGAATCAGCTGAGCTCGGGTTCAGGCATCTTGTAATAACCGGTGGTAAACCCCTTGTCCATCCGCAAAGGGAGAAGATACTTGATGTTCTTTTATCGATTAGACAGGATGTCAAACCAATGCTGACCGTTTTAAGGACGAATCTTACAGTATTGATGGAGTAAATGAAATAATCAGATCAGATCGGTTTTTGGATCTCAGAAGACATACAATAAATTCAAATGATAAGTGTAAAGCATGTCAGTTGCGGTACCTCTGCGGTGGTACATACCGTGCATGGAACTGGAAAGCTGAACTTTTGGCAGGGCATGATGCCAGGCAGGAGAATTGTAAAGCGCTGAAGGAAAGAGCGGAAACAATACTCTATGCAGCGGGGAATATCTGAATATTGAGGTGAGTTAGTTGTTTGATAATTTGTTTAAACCTGATGTAAAAAAATTAGAGGAAAAAAGGGAAGTCGCAGGTTTAATAAAGGCTTTGAAATATAAAAAGGACTTTTCTGTACGTTTAAAGGCCGTTGACGCATTGGGTAAGATTGGGGATCCTAAAGCTGTTGAACCTTTAATTCTTGTACTTAAGGATTCGGACTATAATGTGCGTTATCATGCCATTGATGCATTGAGTAAGATTGGGGATCCTAGAGCTGTTGAACCTCTGATTCTTGCATTTAAGGATTCGAGCGAGTCGGTGCGTTATCATGCCATTGACGCATTGAGTAAGAATGGGGATCCTAGAGCTGTTGAACCTCTGATTCTTGCACTTAAGGATTCGGCTAGTCATATACGTTATCATGCCGTAGAAGTATTGGATAAGATTGGAGATCCTAGAGCTGTTGACCCATTGATTCTTGCACTTAAGGATTCGGACCATAATGTGCGTAGAGAGGCAGCCAGAGTATTGGGTAAGATCGGGGATCCTAGAGCTGTTGACCCACTAATTCTTGCACTTAAGGACTACAACGAGTATGTGCGTAGAGAGGCAGCCAGAGTATTGGATAATCTAAATTGGTATCCAGGTAATGATGAAGTAGCCGCATATTATTGGATTGCAAAAAGAGATTTAGATAAATGTATTGCAATTGGAGGAACGTCGGTCAAACCTTTAACTCTTGCACTTGAAGATTCGGACTATAATGTGCGTTATCATGCTGTACAAGTATTGGATAAGATCGGGGATCCTAGAGCTGTTGACCCATTGATTCTTGCTCTTAAGGATCCGGACGAGAATGTGAGGATCTATGCCGCCATAGTATTGGGTAAGATAGGGGATCCAAAGGCAGTTTACCCTTTGATTCTTACACTTACGCATTCGAAGCACTGTCTTGTGATAGCAAATACCGCTGAAGCATTGGGTAAGATTGGCGAACCTGCAGTTGAACTTTTGATTCTTGCACTTAAGGATTCGGATAGTAATGTGCGTGCAACAGCCGTCGGAGTATTGGGTGGGATCAGGGATCCTAGAGTTGTTGAATCTTTGATTCTTGAACTTAAGGATTCGGACAGTAAAGTACGTGAAAAGGCCGCCGAAGCATTGGGTAAGATAGGGGATCCTAGAGCTGTTGAACCTTTAATTCTTGCTCTTAAGGATTCGGACAAGGATGTGCGTGCAATGGCTGCTAAAGTATTGGATGGGACCGGGGATCCTAGAGCCGTTGAACCTTTGATTCTTGCACTTAAGGACTACAACGTGTATGTGCGTTATAACGCCGCCATAGCATTGAGTAATTTAAATTGGAATCCAGAAAATGATAAAATAGCCGCATATTACTGGATTGCCAGAAGAAATTTAGATAAATGTATTTTAATTGGAGAGCCATCGGTTAAACCTTTAATTCTTGCACTCAAGGATTCGAGCGAGTCGGTGCGTGAAATGGCCGCCATAGCATTAGGTAAGATAGGGGATCCTAGAGCTGTTGACCCACTAATTCTTGCACTTAAGGATTCGAGAGATATTGTTCGTTATAATGCCGCCATAGCATTAGGTAAGATTGGCGAACCTGCATCTTACCCTTTGATTCTTTCACTTAAGGATTCGGATAGTAAAGTGCGTGCAACAGCCATCGAAGTATTGGGTGGGATCGGGGATCCTAGAGCTGTTGACCCACTAATTCTTACACTTAAGGATTCGAGCCATTCTGTGCGTTATAATGCCGTGGAAGCATTGGGTAAGATCGGGGATCCTAGAGCTGTTGAGCCTTTGACTCTTGCACTTAAGGATTCAAGCAATTATGTGCGTGAAAAGGCTGTCGAAGCATTGGGTAAGATTAGAAACATGCAATTAAACCTTTGACTCTTGCACTTAAGGACTACGATGTGTATGTGCGTAGAGATGACGCCGTAGTATTGGATAATCTGAAATAGAATCCTGGAAATGATGAAGTACCCGCACATTATTGGATTATGAAAAATAATTTTGATGAATGTACTGTAATTGGAGGACCAGCAGTTAAACCCTTGATTCATCTACTTAAAGATAATAAAAAATCAACTCATAAATCTGCAGCTACTTCATTAATTAAGATCAATCAAAGCGGAAAATTAAATAAGGAATTAAGGGAATTAATTCTCATAAATCGATATACCATTCAAGCACCACATACTAATGAATCTAAATCGAGCGATTGTTCTTATCATCATGATTCAGGAATAGGATTATCTTTTCCAGTTTAAAGGATTGATATAACCTACCTTTTCGCTGATTTTTCCAGTAATTTCAAAAAAAAACGGCAATTATTTCTATATTCGCAATTGGTTGGAATATGTTTCCATGTTAACTGCAAACATTGAACGATTTCGATCCTCAAGCCATCGCTGAATACCGGCGGTTGAGGAAAGAAAAGGATCCTGAAGCAGAGGAATTAACGTATAATAATACCGGCCTGCTCGAGTCATTAAACTGTATTTTGTCTGTTGATGGTACCTATTGCCCTACAATAGCAGGTATTCTCCTTTTTGGGAAACGGGCAGCTATTCGGAGATTTTTTTTTCCCAATGGTTCGCCTTGATTATATTCGTGTTTCAGGAAGAAAGTGGGTGGAAGATCCCGATTCTCCTTTCGAGACGATTGAGATGAAGGATCCATTTTTCGGCTGATGTCTCGTGGAAGAGGGGCTATTCTGGATGATCTTCCTACGAAGAATCTTTTTACTGACGGTTCAGTTGAGAGAAAGATGAGCCCCGAATTCCCCGGCGGGTTATTCGTGAAGCACTTACGAATGCTCTTATGCACCGGAGTTATCAGGTTCATAGCCCGGTGCAGGTCATCAGGTATTCTAACAGGCTTGAGATTCACAATCCCGGTTTTTCCTTAAAGTCCGTAGAGGAACTCGGAAGACCTGGTTCCCGGTCAAGAAATCCGACTATTGTTTCAGTCCTTCATGAGACGAAAGAGGCAGAAACGAAGGGGAGTGGGATTAGGGTTATGCGGCAATATATGAAGGATGCCCATCTTTCTCCTCCCTCTTTTGAGTCTAACTATGATGAAAATCAGTTTGTTGCGACGTTGTTATTTCATCATTTTCTGGATTGTGAGGATATTGAATGGCTTTTTCATTTTAAGGATGCAAATCTTTCAGAGGATGAAGCCAGGATTCTGATCCATGCCCGTGAGATGAATTGGGTGAATAATGCAATCTGTAGGGATTATACCCGGCTTGATACTCCGGGAGTAAGTGGGATTCTTAAGAAACTTCGAAATCTCGGCCTCCTTAAGCAGCACTCTCATGCATCAGCTACCTATTACACTCCAACAAAACGGTTATTACATCCGGATGCCGAATCTCCGGAAAATGGTCTGAAGGATGTATTACCTGGTGGCCAGCCGACACTTGATTTCTTTGATGAGGAAAGAAGCGGGTCCTTACCTACCAAGATTGACACGGAAATACATGATGCCGACTTGTTACCTACCAAGTTGAATCCCTTACCTGCTCAGCTTGAGCAAAGGATTCAGCGTTTAGGAAAAAGAAGTGTTCCTGGAAATGTACAGGTAATCATCGCTCAACTCTGTGAGATCCGCCCGTATACCCGTTCAGAGTTGTCTCTTATTCTTGACCGAAGTCCGAAATATATCTATCAGACTTACCTGAAATCCATGCTTCGTGACGGGATACTTGAATTATTGATACCGGAGAGTCTGAGCAGCCCGAAACAGGCATACCGGGTGAGATCCCGGGAGGATGAGGAATGACGGGGAGAATCTGCCGATATCAGGCCGGCCAGGATCGTGATCGTGTCTGCCCAGGACTCGATACCGGTAAACGTTGCATCGAGTTCATAGTTCGAGACAACCAGTGAATCATTCATACGTGATGATAATGGCTGTTAGCCCTGTGACATTTCACCACACAACTGAATGAGTCCTCTGAACTGTCATGAGAAGGAGTCCCCCCATTGTGGTGTTGATCCGGTGTGGCTGCGATGATGGTGCTCACATCAGTAATGAACGCTGAAGAGGTCGGTGACATCTGATATCTGCCCGACAGTTTTGGCCTCGCTGTTCTCGTACACAACTTTGCCGGTGTAATATTCTTTCCCCCTGACAACTCCGGCAATCGTTTTCCCACCTGACTCATAGGACGTGCAACCCCACGGGTTGTTGTTGAGAATGTCCTGGACAAGAGCCAGGAAGTGTGCTACGGTGTCGATCGGAGTGGTCAGTTTCCGCTCCGCTGACTTGGTTATGCTCTTTGATACAAAGTCTGATATTCGATATTCCCCCGCCGCTTTGGTCGTGGCTGATAAGAACATCGTTGTCTATATAAATAATGGTTAAAAAGATGAGTTATAAATTGAACATTTTCTCTTATTTTTAAAATGGATGGGATAAATTATTTTTCTGTTGAATAAGAATTACAAACGTTCATTCTTCTTTTTGATTCTGGCAACAACAGTATCAAAATCTTCATCTTGGATAGAATATTTTTCTGCAGTATAATCGCCTGTTCCCTGATCATAACTATTAATGTACCGTATTGCATCCCCCGGACCGAGGGCTTTGACTAATGCCGCAAATCCTTCATTTCGAATCTGCGAAATAGTTTTAAATTCAGGCATGATGTTCCTCCATTACCCAGAATACCGGGTTATTTACTCTTGTTCTTGTAAGATTGGGATTATTGCGTATCGTTCTGATTATTTTATCATATGATGTGATAAAGATTGCACTCGCTAATTCAACACAAGCAAGATGCAGGGCGTCATATGTTCTTAATCCTGCCTCATGGAATAGTTGTGCTCTTGAAACAATCTCGTCAGTCAGGAAAATATATTCTCCAGTTATTGAAAGGAGATTAAGAACCTGGTTACGTTTTTCAGGATTAGATATCTTCTGTATCTCATCTTTGGAAACCTGGCTGGAAACTAACGTGTGTTCATGTTTACAAAGATCGAGTATAGTGTGAACCGCTTCTGATTCGAGAAGGATCTTATGATTTTGAAGGTGATCGAAAGGTCTGCATAAACAACAGACATCAAGATATTGTTTCATTTAGCCGCCACTTTGTTATTTTTCTATCTTCCTTATTTATTAGTCTATGGAGATCTTTCATTTGGGTTTGATATCTTCGTTGCTGATATGAATCAGTAATCAAATGAGCGAGTTATCATATAATTATGCATGATAGATTCTCCCTTACGAATAGGATTGGGAGAGTGACAGTGAAATGGGGTTATCTTTCAACCAGACGCAGGAATATATTACATACCAATCATCCAGGAGATGCAACGGGCTTGTAATATGATGGAGGAAGAAAAATGACCGGAAGAATAAAAGGGTATGGGTAAATGAGAGAGGATAAGGCAAAAATCATTTCAAAAAAGAGATCAATGATCTCTCACTCTCTAGAATCAGTTGTTTATGCCTCTATTGACAAAGTTCTTTTTAAAAAATTAAATCTTGTTCATTTGGAATTCCATTTATCATTATACACTTTATGATTATCTTGTTAAGAAGAGAAGCCGATTTCTCTACAAGATCAGATAATTCCCCTTTAATTTTATCCCCATGAACAGCTTTTGATCGAGCATTATACAAACTTTTAGTTTCATTAAACATTACTTTGGCCTTTTCTTTATCACTGCCTGCTAAAAAGTTAGATATGAATAGGGAGATTTTAAAGGTTATTTCACCATGAATGCGAAATAATCCTTCTATACCCGCCCATAAAATAGCCAACTGGACTCTAGGCATTGAATGCCATCTAAAGGTAGCCATTGAATGGATAGCATTACAAAAAAAATCATTAGATAATAGTGATTGTCCATTAGAAAAATAATTATTGAGCCATATGGTGTCTTCTTTTGTAATTGTATAGGGCTTATTAAAAAATCCATGCATATAATAATTGGTTACTTGTAATATCGCATCTTCCTCAATCGCTTCAACTGGATGTGTGCATTGAATATTAATCATAGCTTCACATTTGAATATTGCACTTAATAAAATTAAATCCCACTGGGAATTCCATGCAGAAATTGCAAGTTTTTCTGAATTATCGCTAATTATTTTCAATTGAGAGTTTATTGCCCCAGAACATAAGATAAAAATTGCAAAATCAATATCACTTTTAACACTTTTTGATATAGTATTTAAAGGAAGTTTGCATAGTACAGGCATGAGAAATTTATTTTTATTTAACTGAATTTCTTCGCTAACAATTAGACCATTAATATATAGATATGTCTCTTTCCCTATCCCAAAAATACCTACCAATTATTCACCTTCAAGGTATTTACTTAGTAATGGGAACAATTAATGCATTCTCTTTTCTTCGGAGAATTAAAATAATAATTATGAATCGTATAATTTCATAAATTGAATAAGAGAGGTATATAGATGCTTTTTTAACATGGGCTGTGTAGAATATTACTGGACAACCAAAACTTGGAATAAGGATTGCATAAGGGATATTCTATAGAATTGATTTCCAAAACCCATGTAACCAGGCACATACTTTTTTCATTTATCAGAAATTATTGAATACTTTGAAAAGACACGAGTTCAGATAGTGATCAATGAGCACGGTTACGAACCCTATTAAACGAATGCTTACCCCATCAGGATTATCGAACAATATTTGATCTCTGCATTTAAAGTCCAGAGAATGACTATCTTGATTATCACTCACCTCTTTATAGTTGGATCACCTGATTCAAACCTATACGCACCAAGTTAAACACAAAAAAAACTAATAAGATTTATGCCAGAAAGCAGAGATATAACCTGAAAGGACAGACAATACTCGAGGATATAGTAAAACCTATAACACCCGGCCTGGGATATTAGGTAATGAATGGATGTAAATATATCCATTATTGATACCTTTTTAAAAAATTTATCAGAAGATCAGGAGGCTGTTGCATAGACTCATTTTAGTGATACAATAAGGGCAATTTATACAGAGAAGTCATTATATATCACTGTGGATTTGTCCCATTGTACTAATAAAACTCTTTATGCAACTACCCCTCAGGATGATCCTGACATATTCTGCGAAGAAATCAGCCGATCTTTCTGCCCCCTCATCTAAACTATTCCCGCAGATATGACAGTAAGAAGACATCGGGCTGTTCATCTCCCGACAGTGAGGACAGATCCTCGGCTCAAGAGCATCCCCTAACACCTGGGCTGATGTTCCCTCAATCCTATACAACTTACAGATCTCCCGATCAGGTGTGCATAATTAATGAACATCTTTGAATCTACTGATCCCCACATCATCAGTTTGATCACCGACTCATTCACACCCTGCTGAATCAAGTGGATTATCCGGGAGTGTCTGAAGATATGGGGGGGATATGCTTGGTGATCCCGGACCGTTGGCAGAGACGACCGAGCTGCCGGGAGATTGCTGATGGGTCATTGGCTGTCGTCGTTCATTCAGGAAGACCAGGGCATCTTCGGTGATCTCCTCTGGATAACCACTCTTCCATTTTATCAGATGCTCTTTTGCCATGACTAGGCGGATATACCGGGGCTTTCTGGTCTTGAAGGTGACATTCACCACAACTACAGTCCCGTCGATCTTGAGGTATCCCATCTCATCAGTCCCATCTACCCGACTCTGAACCCTCCCTCGTACATGGAGATCAGTAATGCACGATCCCGGGAGGTCTGACATTTTTCGATGAGTGCCTGGATCTCGTCACAGGTCAGGAGATCGGATGCTGTCTTTGTGGGTACCTGTTTCGGGGTCTTGATAGATCGGATCTTCTTCTCTGTTAATGTGATCTCTTCGTTATTAATCATCCAGAGGTAGAACTGTTTGAAGATAGAGATCAGATCGATCCTGGTGTTTCTGGAGAATGGATTCCTCTGTTTGAGTTTGCTGAGTTGATCCGTTCAATACCCTGGTAGACTGCTGATATAGTTAGGGTATGATATTGGGGGATGAACCGACGGATCGTGATTAGGCTTGATACCAGTTTGAGTGATCGTTTTGATGAGATCCCGGCAGTTATCCTTCTCTCGGAGACGAAAGCAGAAATAAGGCATGCGTCATCCTGTGTTATAAGGTTCTCAGTGAGTACCTGAGATAAAGATCTCTCCTGATAACACGATTTTAGGCCACTGAATCGATCAATATCACTTCGATACACAGCATCGGGCATAGTCAGATTTCTGACCGGATCCAAAAAAAAGTATGCAGGTAACCAAACCTGAAATTAATATGCTGTTGACGGGATCCGAACCCGTGACCTCCAGATATCTCAGTTTATATTACTTATGAGTCTGGCGCCCTAACCAACTAGGCCACAACAGCACAAAGTGCATTATAAGAAGATCGTCTGAATGGATAAATCTGACGCTTTTCAGATCAGTGAACCTCATTAATTGTAAAGATTAACCTTCCACCATGACTGACAACGGTAACCCGGAGGTAATGGTTGTACTCTGCACAGCCCCACACGATTCTGCAGAAACCATAGCAAAAGAGATAATTAAAAAACACCTGGGGGCCTGCGTAAACATACTACCGGTAAAATCAGTATACAGGTGGGAAGGAGAGATCTGCAATGAATCAGAAGACCTCCTGATAATCAAGACCACCAGCGAGGTTACGCGCGAATTAACCGACACTCTGGTATCAATACATCCTTATGATATCCCTGAAGTTATCTGCCTCCCGGTTACTTCAGGTCATACAGATTACTTATCCTGGGTCACCGGGGAGATAAACGTGAAAAATTGAAATATTGCTGGCAATAAAAATTAAACAGGACCCGATCTCCTGCCGGTGCAGGAAGTCATCTCAACCGCAATAACGGCAATTCTCTCGATCCTGCCGGCGGAATATGGGCTTTCGGAATATTCCGCATATTTTTCAGCAATTATCTCAAGCCCGTGCTCTTTTTCTTTTCCATGCAAAAAACATGCCAATCCCTCTATCATCACACTCTCATATCGCATCCCGTATCCACAGACGGAATCAGAGGTTATCAGACTGCATCCCTGCTCAATAATAATACAGACCTTTGGATTTACTTTAAGGATCTCTATCTTTCTGCCTTCACCCACAGAATGCAGATACACTTTCTCATCCTTATAAGCAAAACACATCGGAACACAATAAGGAACACCGCCGTTGCACATGGCAACATGGCAAAAAGAAGCATTTGAGAGGATTTCCCGGATTCTCAAGGGATCGGAAAGATCTTTATCTTTCCTTCTCATCAGGTCTGTTGATTCTTTTCGATAACTGCAATAAGGCCTGCAGTTATTGCAGCAACCTTCTTATCATTTCTAAGAGGTGTTGAGAGCTGAGTCATTCTTGTCTCATCCTCTAGGATATATCGCTTCAGGGTTTTACTGATATGTTCTTCCTGAAGGAAATGTGTGTGTGTATTTCCTGACATAAATTCAGGATTATGAATAATAGCATGATGAAGGGGAAGAGTAGTCTTCACACCAAGGATGACATACTCATAAATTGCCCTCCTCATCCGGGCAATCGCATAACTTCTGCACATCCCCCAGGCACATAGTTTGGCTATCATGGAATCATAAAACGGGGGTATGGTATATCCTGCATGTATTCCGGAATCAAGCCGGATTCCGGGACCTCCGGGCGATCTGTACCTTGTAATCTTTCCAGGATCTGCGGCAAAATTATTAAGGGGATCTTCTGCGTTAATCCTGCACTCGATTGCATGACCCCGCAGGGTAATATCTTCCTGCCCATACTCAAGAGGATCACCGGAAGCAACTATTATCTGTTGTTTTACGATGTCAATACCGGTTACAAGTTCGGTGATTGTATGCTCAACCTGAAGCCGGGTATTCATCTCCATAAAGTAATAGTTACCGTTATCGTAGAGAAACTCCACAGTCCCTGCATTAACATAATTTACTGCATCCGCCACCTTAAGGGCTGAATTGGTCATCTTTTCCCGCAGTTCCGGTGTCATGACCGGGCAGGGGGCTTCTTCTATCAGTTTCTGGTGCCGGCGCTGGATAGAGCATTCCCTCTCAAACATATGAACCTGGTTTTTATGCTCATCACAGAAGATCTGAACCTCAACATGGCGTGGTTTCTCCAGGTATTTCTCAATAAAAACCGTGCGATCACCGAATGCTGACTCTGCTATCCTCATTGCCCCTTCAATTGCAGATTCTATCTCTGAAGGATCAGAAACGATCTGCATTCCAATACCGCCACCTCCGGCACTGGCCTTTACAATCACCGGATAACCGATACTGTCCGCAGTCTTCGCCGCTGTTTCGAGATCGTCAATACCCCCCTCTGTCCCCGGCAGCACAGGGACTCCGGCTTTTCTCATGGTTCTCTTTGATTCAATCTTTGAGCCCATCGCGGAAATTGTCCGTTCCTTGGGACCGATAAAAGTAATCCCTTCTTCATTGCATAGCCTGGCAAACTCTGCATTTTCCGCCAGAAAACCATATCCTGGATGAATTGCCTCAGCCCCGGCTTTCTTTGCCACTGAAACAATCCGTTCCTTGTTAAGGTATGACTTGGACGGAGGTGAAGGCCCTACCGGGAAAGCTTCATCTGCATAATGAACAAAAAGAGAATTTTTGTCTGCGTCTGAGTATATCGCTACCGTATCTATCTCAAGTTCCCTGCAGGCCCTCATAACCCTGATGGCTATCTCACCACGATTTGCTATCAGTACTTTCTCGAAATATTTCATTCGATCACCAAAAGCACATCCCCTGCCAGGACCGTATCTCCTGTTTCAACAAAGATCTCTTTAACTTTTCCATCGCGTGGACAGGTGATTGGGTTCTCCATCTTCATCGCTTCAAGCACGATTAAGACCTCTCCTGCCTTTACACTGTCGCCCCTGCCGACATTGATCTGCAGAACCATCCCCTGCATATTGCTCTTTACACCGCCAGGTATATCCTCTTTAGGGACTTCGGTTGGTTTTGTCCTGGTCTCTGCCACCCTGTCCCCGATTGCCAGGATCTTAACGGTAAAAGTCTCCCCGTCGACCTCAACCTGCATACTAGAGGGAAGTTCAAGGCAACTTTCCTTTTTGGACGATACCTTTGGAATCTGTTCGGGTTTTCTCTCTCCCTTTAGGAATGAAGGGGCGATTGCAGGATATAAAATATAAGTCAGAACATCCTCTTCCTTTTTAATAAGTCCTGCTTTTTCGGCTTCCTCTTTCATTTTCACGTACATTGGTTCAATCAGGTCTGCCGGCCTTACTGTTATGACAGGTTCATCCCCGATGATCAACGTTTTAATCTCGTCGGAGATGGGCCCCGGCGATCTTCCATATAGCCCCCTGACATAATCCTTGACTTCGTTCGAGATGGTTTTATAGCGCCCGCCGGTCAGGACATTAAACACTGCCTGTGTTCCCACGATCTGCGATGTCGGAGTTACAAGAGGAGGATACCCGAGATCCTGGCGTACTCTCGGGACTTCACCTAAAACTTCCTCATGCTTGTCCATTGCATCCTGTTCCTGCAGTTGTGATACGAGGTTTGTTATCATTCCTCCAGGGAGCTGATAGATCAATACATCGCTGTCAACCCGTTCTGCAACCGGTGTGAAGAGTCCTTCGTACTTTTTGCGTATCTTAAGGCACTCGTTCTTTACCATCCGTAGTTTTATAAGGTCTATCCCGGTATCCCTGGGCGTTCCTTTCACTGAAGCGACTACACTTTCAGTAGGAGGCTGACTTGTTCCAAGTGCAAAGGGTGACATCGCGGTATCAAGAATGTCTACCCCGGATTCTATTGCAGCCTCATAAGCCAGGGGAGCTATTCCACTGGTGCAATGACTGTGAAGATCCACCAGAATATCCATCTCATCCTTAATTCCGGTGATTAATTCACATGCTATGTGAGGCATTACAAGTCCCGCCATATCCTTGATACAAAGTGAATCACAGTCATGTGCGTAGAGATCACGGGCCATCTCCACGAATCCCTTGACAGAATGAACGGGACTAGTTGTGTATGATATTGTTCCCTGAAGATGTGCACCTGTCTCTTTGACCATCTTCATGGATCTTTCCATATTCCTTAAATCATTCAGAGCATCAAAAACCCTGAAAATGTCAACACCGTTTTTATGAGAGAGATTAACAAACTGATCAACTACATCATCAGCATAATGACGATAGCCCACTAGATTCTGACCACGAAGAAGCATCTGAATCGGGGTATGTTTCAGTTCCTCCTTGAGTAAACGCAGTCTTTCCCATGGATCTTCATTAAGATACCTGATACAGCTGTCAAAAGTTGCTCCTCCCCATGCTTCAACCGAAAAGAACCCGGCCTGATCTATTGCGCGTGTAAGAGGGATCATATCATCAGTCCGCATCCTGGTTGCGATGAGTGACTGATGTGCATCCCGAAGGGTTGTATCGGTTATATAGAGCCGTTTTTGTCGGTTAGAACTCATGTAGACACCTGTTATTTACCGCCAGGAGCGGTCTAGACATTATAAGTTTGACAGAATATGATAAATAAGTCTCTTGAGAAGAAGGATACCACCAGAATAAATATAGCAAAGATACCTGCAATCCATTCTGAAACGGACGTATGAAATACCGGGTAATGAGTACCACCGCCCATATATCCCCTGGTTGCCAGCAGACATGCACGATCATGTGAAAGCACGAATTGCCTCATTAAGAGAGATGAAAATACTGCAGGAATTATCATAGGATTAAGTTTCTCTCCTTTCTGGGATAATGCGATATTAATCCGCTCTATCTCATATACAAGCCCTTCCAGAGTAGATATACTAAGTTCACCGATTAATCCGAGATCAAATCCAATCCGATCTCCAAAAAACCAGACACCAAGATCAAGGAATTCTCCCTGGTATCTTTCTGCATACATCCATGAGGCGATAATCAGAACTGCCGTCATCCTGATAAAATAGGAGACTCCATCATGTCCGGTAAACCATGCTGCAAAGCCCATTATTAAAGGAAGTAAAAGCAAAATTACCAGAGATTTAAATGATCTGACCGATGTTTTAACTCTTCCAAAGATCACCCACCATAAAAGGGTGAACAAAGCACACGGAAGAGAAAGTAACGATGCAAAGGAGAGAGAGATTATCGATATCAGTCTGATTCTCGGGTCCTGCATGCGGCCTCCTCAAGTAATGTCCGTGACAGACCGGAAGGGGGGTGTCCGGCTTTATTAAGATACCTGATAAGCATCGGTGCCCTTACCCATTTTGTGAGAGGAATCGGCATTATTCCCAGGTCATAGAGTTTTCCATCACGCATCTCCCAGATTCTGTCAACATCAGGTAACATCGTTATAGAATGACTAATAATCACGGTGATCTTTTCTGTCCTCATAGAGATCTGCCGACTTACCCACTTTCCGGCCTTATCATCCAGTCCGGCGAAGGGTTCATCAAGAACAACCAGATCATCATTACGGGCGAGTATAGCTGTGAGTACCAGTCTTCGAAGCTCCCCCCGTGAAAGCTGGAGGAGATCGGAGTTACGTTTTTCAAAAAGCCCTGCAGAACTGATGACTTTATCCGGATCAACCTTCCAGCTCTCTGCTTCTTTAAATACTGTTGTGGTACTGATGTGAAAACCGGCGTCCTGCATAAGCATTACCCTGTTATTCCCTGTCCAAACTAAATTGCCCCTCTCCTGCCTGATAATTCCGGCAATTAACTCTCCAAGTGTTGTTTTACCAGCCCCTATTACCCCGGTAATCAGATGAACCCCCGGACCAATTCGCCCTTCGGCGTGAAGGGCAAATGACCCTTTCCTTACTATGACATTGTTAAGGCTCATTTCAGGTCCGTCTTTCACCATGAACTCTTCACCCGTTTCTTGTGCTGGTCATCACTCTGCGCCAGAACTGTAAATCTGACAGGCACTCGCTTGATCGAGGGAACTGAGATACCGGATATTGCCCTTTTATCCGTCCATTTTCAAGCTCTACAATCTCATCTGCAACTGCCATCCTTTCATATCTGTGAGTGGATGAGATCCTGTACCTGATACCTGAATTATTCAGGACATCATCCATTTCAAAGCAGAATTCTTCATCCAGATGTGAATCGGTCTCATCGAGGATTATAATATCAGGCTTATGGATAAGGGCTGCGGCGTAAGCCACCAGTATTTTTTGACCTGCAGAGAGTGTCCTTACATCACGATCAAGTAATGGTTCGATCATGAGATCATTAGCAATTTTAACAACTGATGACCCTATGCTATCAAATGGCTCCCTGCTAAAGCGTAACGGACCTGCTATCTCGTCATATACCCTGTTAAAGAGGATGTTTCTGTCAGGATATTCTCCTACCCATCCTATTCTGCATAATGAAGGAGGCTTTCCGTCAACCATTACAGATCCAAAAGAAGAAGTGATAATTCCTGCAATAACTTTAAGCAGTGTTGTCTTTCCTGATCCGTTTGGCCCTACAATAACACAGGTACCAGGGCTTATGGAAAGAATTCCGATGTCAAGGATTCCTGCCCTGATATTACCGATCTGTATCATTGAACCTTATCCTGGGAAGATATGCTTCAAATCGCCGGGTTATGAGAAAAGCTGCTGCCGCCTTTAAAATATCACCGGGAATAAAAGGGAGCATCCCCGTAATAACGGCATATACAGGATCTAATGGAACGGATATCACAAGCCATGTAACTCCACACAAATAAATCAGGAATGTTGCAACTCCCAGACCGAAGATCCTGACGGCAACCGACTTTTTTTCATATAAGATCCCCAGAATAAATGCAGCAGGAATAAACCCAATCAGGTAGCCTCCGGTAGGTCCCAGAAGAACACCGATTCCTGCAGTCAGGTTATGAAACACAGGAAGTCCAAGGAGACCGAGGAGAATGTATAAAACCATCACAATCCCGGCATATCTCTTCATTATTGTACCGGTAAGGAGGACTGCCAGCGTCTGCAGGGTCAGGGGAACAGGAAAGAAAGGAATTGATATCCATGAAAAAACGGCAGTCAGGGCGATAAACAGGGAAGTATGTGTGATAATGACCGACCGGTTATAATCTCCGGCCATGATCAGATATGTATACAATCACCGGCAATTACATGCTCAATATTACCATTATCTTTTTTGACAACAAGGGCACCATTTGGATCAATATCGATTGCTTCGCCCTCAAACTGTGTACGGAGAGTTACTATACGCACACGCCTTCCGATTGTTGAGGAGAAATTTTTCCACTCACGGATTACGGCATCGTATTCACCCTGGGATATCATCTCATATCTGTTCTCATACTCCTTGAGAAGTGATGCCAGCACAATCGCCCGGTCGACATTGTGATCCACTTCCTGGCTGATGGAAGTCATGGTATTCCGGACAGACTGATTTAGTGTTTCGAGTTTGACATTTGCATCAATTCCGATACTAATAAGGCAGTAATCAACTTTCTGACCTTCGGCACCAAGTTCTAGAAGTATTCCGGCAACTTTTTTATCCCCGATTATGATGTCGTTAGGCCATTTTATGAGCGCACCTATATCGAACATCTTGCGCAGAACCCGTGCGACAGATACCGATGCAGCCAGGGTAAGCATAAACAGGTGATCGATTGGGATACTGGGTTTTAAGAGGATCGTGATCCAGATGCCACCGGCAGGCGAAATCCAGGCCCTTCCCATCCTACCGATTCCTCCGGTCTGCTCCTTGGCAATTATGACAAGCCCGTTCATCTCATCTATTCCTCCCTGCTCAGCAAGATCTTTTCCATACCAGATTGTAGAAGGAATACTATCAAAAAACCTCATCTTTCTCCCGATTAATTTGGTTTTAAGATGCTTGTAGATAATATGGGGACGATAATCGAGATCCTTTGTATTTAAGAGATATCCTTCTTCATCAGATGAGGTGATATCATATCCTAACAGACGGAGTTCGTTAATATGTTTCCAAACTGCGGATTTAGAGATTGATAACGCACTAGAGATCTCATTTGTGTGTACCGGTTTTCCCGCCTTTTCCAGAATATCAAGGACTTTAAATGCCTGTGTGTACATGTCATCACCGCTTAGACCCGGTTCTTTCACCCGGAAGAGGGCAGGGGTCTGTTCCGCATACCTGTTTAATAATCATAGACTGGTGCTCCATAAGGGTTGCCAGATCAAAAATACCCGTAATATCAACAATCCCTACAACTGCAATCGTATCGCCCTGATCCCCATGAATTGGGGCCACTATCACAGGAATCCCTTTATACTGACCTGTTGCAGGGGTTACCTTCTGAATTATACCCGACTTTAGTACTTCTTCAAGAACCGGACCGGAATATGCCTGGTCAAGCACTTCACCATTCTCAAGTCTGATTCCAGGATAAACCTGTGACCTGGCAGTTACAGGGAGTCTTCCAACCATCTCGTGTATCGCCATACAGATAGGGATCAGATCATTCGCTTTTGCCTCTCGTGACAGTATATATTGTTCCATCCTCATTCCCCATTTAATCCCTTACGTCTCATTACAATAATCCTTCGGTCCCCCCGGAACAAAAACCGGTGATGAACTTCCTTGAGGGGTATTCATGCAGGCTGGTAATAATGATTTTCCCATACCCATATGTAATACTAATAAGAACAGGTCCATCAGGAGATGTAAGTATGACCTCCCCCGGTGACCCCACGATTGTTCCATCTATTGTCAAAGGTTCAGATATATCCTCGACAATGTCATTAGAGACCCCTTTTTTGTCTCCATACAACATACAGGAAGAAAAACCAAACCTATATTCCACCTGGACAGGTAACCAGTCATATGCGTTATTTCGTTCGAATGCAGCTCCAAAAGCAAGAATTGTCCCCCCTTCCTCTACATACCGCTTTATTCTTGAACTGATGGCCCGAAGCGCTGCAAGAACCACAGCAGATCCTGGAGCTGCAAATCCTGCAGGGATAAGAACCCCGTGAAACTTTTTTCTAAAAAAAGGAGCTGCCAGAATATTTGGAGTGACAAGTTCACAAGAATGCCCGCAATCCTCGATCAACCTGGTAAACATAATAGGTTTATCCCAGATTACCGCTATTCTGGTATCACTCATCCTTTAATAACTCCAAGGGGATTAAGTCGTCCTACCAATTCAGAGATCCCCAGACTGTGAACTACTGATACAACTTCACCGGATGGTTTGTACGCATCCGGCGCTTCCTCTGCAATAGCTCCGTCATGCGGAGCCTTGACCATTATACCATCTCTCAGGAGGGTTTCCCTTATGCTCTTACCCTGAAGGGATTTTTTTGCCTTGGATCTTGACAGAACCCTGCCTGCACCATGGCAAGTGGAACCAAATGTAAGATCCATGGCTACAGCGGTCCCTTTTAAAAGGTAAGAAGATGTTCCCATACTTCCTGGAATTATCACCGGCTGGCCCGTCGATTTGTAATCTGAAGGAACATCAGGACACCCCGGGCCAAAAGCTCTTGTTGCCCCTTTCCGGTGAACACATACTTTTATTCTTTTTTGATCAATGGTGTGCTCCTCGATCTTTGCCACATTATGTGCAACATCATATACAAGTTTCATGTCATCGTAACTGATGCCGCACATCTTCGTAAGCACCATCCTGATCTGATGGGTTATTACCTGGCGATTTGCCCATGCATAATTGGCCGCCGCTGCCATAGCTGCAAAATATCCCCTCCCCTCAGGAGAGGTTACCGGAGCACATGCCAGTTGTTTATCAGCAAGGGGGATATGGTACTTCTCTACTGCACGCTCTAAAATTTCAAGATGATCTGTACATACCTGATGTCCAAGCCCCCTTGAGCCACAATGGACCATTATACAAACCTGCCCTTTTTCTATTCCAAAGGTTTTTGCAGCTCTTTCGTCATATATCTCTTCAACAGCCTGGATCTCAAGGAAATGATTGCCCGCACCGAGTGTTCCACTCTGGGGAATCCCTCTTGCCCTTGCCTTACCTGAAACGTAGGAGGTATCAGCACCACTCATCCGCCCGTTTTCTTCACAATGTATAAGATCAGCCTGGTTCCCATAACCTTCTTCCACTGCCCAGCCTGAACCGTCTGTCATCATGGCATCAAGCTGCTTTTGTGAGAGTTTAATTGAGGAACGCGCTCCAACCCCTACCGGAACCACACTGTATAACCGATCCAGTATCTCCTTCTTTTTTTCCAGATCAGATATCGTGAGCGGTGTTGTGATCAGTCTGACGCCACAGTTTATATCAAATCCCACTCCTCCAGGAGATATAACGCCGTTTTGGTAATCAAAAGCTGCTACACCCCCGATTGGAAAACCATATCCCCAGTGGATATCAGGCATTGCAAGAGCATTTTTTATAATTCCCGGAAGGGTTGCGACATTGGCCAGCTGAGTTACCGCACCTTCTTCCAGGGTTTTTATCAGTTCCTCGGAGAGGAAAAAACGCCCTGGGACCTTCATTCCAGGGATAAACCCGATTGGTATCTCCCATTCGAGAGGACCTGCCCGATTAATACCTTTTATCATATCCTCAATCACTCACACATCAAACAGTACATCACAGACATAATCATTATTATCCTGAATTATGGAGAGCCCGTACCATGAAACGCCCTTTACTTCAGTGCCCCCGCCATGCAGGTCCCTGTCAAAAGGCTCACCAAGAAGTGTAGCTGATATCTCATTATCATGCTCCGTCACGATTATCCTGGAGAAGACCAGATTCTCAACTTCAGTAATGTAAAGCAGTTCTGATAAAAAGGAGTGGAACAGGTGTTCAGGAGTCTGGCCATATACAGTCAGGCTTTTTTCATTTACAGGTCTTGCACTTCCCCGGTACATCGTCTTCATGAGAGCCATTCCAGCCTCCTCACACAGTCCGGCAAGTGTTTTGGCTCTAATCCGAAGCAATAAATCAGCTGTGTGTTCCCTCTCCTCAAAACTCATTACATCCTCTGATAATCCGGGATATAGGATCTGCTTTTATCCAGATTATAGGGAACAAGCCCCATATGTATATGGTCAATATATCTGACCTGGTAAGTGGAGATATAAATCACATGATTTCCAGCTTTTATTATAATATCTGAAGATTTTGGGGGTTTAAACGAGATCGGAAGAAGAACAGGACCACCGCATGAGGTTGATATCCGGAAATCCGAGTTGCGCTCCCGGATATATGCGATTACTTCGTCGTCTACAAAGATTGAATGACTGCCAACCTCATCGTCCTGGCCGGCATTAAAATCTAACATCCTAACATTTAGGACGGGACTCTAAAAAAATGAGTATGATTTTCAGGAGAACATTATCCTCATGTATGCCCTCCTGGACGCGATCATATCAGACCTTACTCCAATTATTATCCGGGGTGATGAAACCGTCCGGTATCAGATGATGGTTTAATGAGTGTATGGCTCAAACGTTTTTGATCATGAGTTTTAGATATGATATAAGTTCCATCTCTCCCAAAAAACTCTGTATCATTCCCATGGTAATATTAGTATTATCTTTAATATTGCTTGGAGTGACCTGGGCGCAGACTGGACTTCCTGTCAAACCTGGAATTGACTTTGTAGGAGGTATTAGTGTTTCTATTGTGACTACCGATACTCCTGATGAAGTAACGGCATATTTTTCCGGATATCCACTTCTCGCGGTTGAAGAGGGAGTGAACGGAGGGAAATATCTAAAGTTTGGACCGATGGAAGGTTCCACCCTCATGGAATTTACGAAAAAGGTGGAAGATAAATACCTGGATGCAAAGATCGACCAAATCGGTTCTTCATTTGGAAAAACCCTTCAGGATCAGGCTGTTTTTGCCCTTCTAATCTCTTTTATCGGAATGGCAATTGTGGTTTTTTTAATTTTCCGGACCTTCGTTCCATCTGCAGCGATTGTTCTTTCCGCATTTGCTGATATGGTCATGACAGCAGCTGCCATGAATATACTAGGGTTTGAACTCTCACTTGGAACCACGGCGGCTCTTCTGATGCTTATCGGATATTCCGTGGACAGTGATATACTGCTTACCTCACGTGTATTGAAAAGGAAAGGTAAACTGGATGAAAAAATCCAGGGAGCTTTCACAACAGGTATCATTATGACAACAACAGCTCTCGCCGCAGCCTTCGCAATGTGGGTAGTATCAGCGGTAGGTGGTATTCAAATCATCTGGGAGATTTCATCTATTATTCTGATAGGCCTTTTCTTTGATATAATGAACACGTGGCTTACAAATGCCGGAATTATCAAGTGGTACATGACGGATGGGAAAGGAAAACTCTCCACAAATAAGAGGGGTGCTTAAATGGATAAGCAAACTTTTATTGAGATGATTAAGGATTACCGTGTGGCTGCCTATCTGATATTAGTGATCGCAGCCATAATCATTCTCTTTCCTCATCCGGGACCTAATGGCATAGATACAAATCTTCAGTTCGGACTAGACCTTGATGGAGGATCATGGATGCAACTCGAGTTCCAGTCTGCAGTCGTGACATTTAAGACAGATATGCCGTTAGAGCAATTTGTCACAGATTTAAAGACAAAACTGAATGCAGAGGTCGATCTTGTAGATCAGGATACTGTTGAGATAAGAAGTAATGTTACTCAATCCGAACTGACCAGTATCTTTTCAGGGATGAATACAACATTGGTCTCATATAATCAGGGTGTTACCAAATCAACCGGAGAAGATGTCAAAAGGATCATGGAAAACAAGATAAACAGTCTTGGAACCCGTGACGCCAAGGTCTATGTCATAACAGGTCTCAACAGCATCAGCAAATATGTCCGTGTTGAAATGGCAGGCGTATCTATGGCAGAAGCCCAGGATATCATCGGAAAACAGGGGAAATTTGAGATACGAATTCATACAAACGGTAACGAGACCGAACATGTTCTCTTTGGCGATTCCATTCAGTCTGTATCAAATCCGTCACAGACTCAGACTAACAGCGATAACTGGGGAGTTTCCTTTGTAATCACTTCAGATGGTGCAAAAGCTCTGCAACAGGCTGCAATCTCAACCGGGGCGGTAACCAGCCCTGAAGGACATAACCTGGATATGATACTCGATGGGCAGGTTGTATATTCAGCCCCTCTCTCACCGGATCTTGCATCAGAACTGCAGACAAGACCTACCTCGAACCTGATGGCATCCACCGGATCTGGTGAATATGGAAAGAATGAAGCGAAGACGCTTGAGATTCATCTGCGTAACGGGGCACTCCCGGTAGCCGTAATAACAGCAGGATCAGGCTCTGTCTCTGCGGAACTTGGAGAACAATTCAAATTCTGGTGTGTAATTGCAGGTATCTTTGCACTTATTGCCGTTGGTATCAGTATTTTTGTCAGGTACCATGAACCAGCCATTGTTTTACCGATGGTCATCATAAATGCCTCTGAAGTAATCATTCTGCTTGCAGCTACATGCTTTTTCCTTCAGTTGGATCTGGCTACAATCGCAGGTCTGATTGCAGTGCTTGGAACTGGTATTGACCAGCTTGTGATAATAACAGACGAAATCCTGCATGAAGGTAAAGTTCCCTCCCCGAACCTTTACATGAAAAGATTAAAAAGAGCCCTTGGCATAATCGTCGCATCCGCAGCGACGGTCTTTATTGCAATGCTCCCACTTGCTTTAATGGATCTCTCAACGCTCAGAGGTTTTGCAATAATTACCATGCTTGGAGTCCTGGTTGGAGTCATTGTCACCCGGCCTGCATACGGACGGATTATCATGTCTATCCTCTCCAAATAACCAAACCATACTTTTATCTGTTTTTTAAGCGCAATTCACCTAAGGTGTAGCATGTCAAAACCTGTTCTTATGGATTTTTATGCTGAATGGTGCGGACCCTGTAAAAGAATGGGACCAATTATTGAGGAACTCTCTAAAAGAATGGGAGATCTGGTAGAGATTAAGAAGATTAATGTTGATGAGAATATGAGCCTGGCCCAGAAATACCAGATCTCAGTTGTTCCAACCATTATTGTCGAGAAAGATGGAAAAATTATTCAGAAATACCAGGGAATAACAGATGTTGATACCCTTGAGTCTGTACTTCGTCCATTGGTGATCTAGCGTGCAGGTTGGAATCATTGGAGGAACTGGTGAGATTGGAGAAGGCATGGCCATGCGACTTTCCAGGATCATGGATGTATGCGTTGGGTCGCGTGATGAAGTAAAAGCCAGTGAAACATGTGAATTATGTCTGCAGTTAGCATCAGACAAGGGACTTTCATGTTTTGTAAGAGGTGGAACCAATCAGGAGGTTCTGAACAGTAGTGATATTGTGATTCTTGCAATTCCCTTCAGACATCTGAAATCAACAGTGGAAAGCCTTACAGGATTTGAAGACAAGATCGTCATAAGCCCTGTAAACCCGATGGAGAAAGTGGATCATTTTGTATTCACACCACCATCTGAAGGTTCAGCAGCATTATTCTTAAAAGGGATTCTGCCGGATTCTACACGTATTTGTACTGCATTTAATAATATATCAGGAAAGCGATGGCGCAGTATAGATGAAGAACTGGATTACTCGGTTCCTGTATGTGGTGACGATCATGAGGCAAAAGTTGTGGTAATGGACCTTGTAGATAAGATATCCCATCTGAAGGCATATGATGCAGGTCCGCTTTCAATCTCACCTCTTATAGAAGGGATTACTCCCCTCCTTCTGAACATCGCCAGGTATAACCACCTTAAAGATCTTGGAGTCCGGTTCGTGTAATGGTGTCGGATTCTTTCTTCCGAATTGGAAAAAGACTTTATCAGGAGCATCTTGTCGCCGGTTCATTTGGAAACATGAGTATAAGAACTCATGATGAAGCTTTTTTGATAACAAGGACGGGATCATACCTGGATGAACCAGGAGACCCTGTACGCGTTCCGATATTCGGAGATGTTCCAAAAGAAGCTTCAAGCGAATGGCGGGTTCACCGTGCGGTTTACCAACAGACAAGGCATCATGCCATAGTCCATGCACATCCACCTTATGCAATAGCCGCTTCACTCCTTTTCGACGAGATAACACCTCTTGATAGTGAGGGGAAGATGTTCTGTCCCACTATTCCAATAGCAAGCGGAGAGCCTGGAACATCAGAACTAGCCGAAGATGTGGCAGAATGTCTTGCACTGGTACCTCTGTGCATCGCACGCGGGCATGGAACTTTTACTGCAGGAAAAACACTTGAAGAAGCATGTCTATACACTTCTCTTGCTGAGCATTCATGTCGCGTATTATCCGTGATGAACTCATTCAGGTGAGCGTAATATGGAACTTGAAGAGAAGATAGCGGCATTATCCCCAAACCTCCGCGCAGAACTTGAAAGATATGCAGATTTTCTGATAAGCCGGGAGAATGAGATCGCTGAAGAGGGATCAGAAACGCCTGTCTTCAGGCAGATAATGCCAGAACAAAACCGTGGAAATGTCAGGGGAAAGCTGGATCCGACCGGGATTATCCTGGCCGAAGAGGATATAAATCTGAATAAAGTACAAGATGCCATTGATTTTGCCGACATCAACAGCAGGTTTGAGAAAGAGAATAAAAAAGTGGATAAGGAAGAAGAAAAACCTCCCCGTCCTTCACGCTGGAAGTTAGACTGGATATAATCAGACAACACGTGAGGTTGTAGAGAGTTCAATCCCTTTTCCTGAAATTATATAGGGAAGAAGCCGTGTGGGTTGCTTAAGCCCTGTTAGTTTTTTTACTTCAAGCGTTCTGATAATCTCATTTCCATGAAGTTCTTCATGAAAATGAATGACTATATCACATAGTCTCATCAGCATTATCTCATTGTATGGGGCATGCAATCCCTCATACAAGATAAAGAGTGCATGATCACGCGAGGCCTGAATATTTGATCTGCACTGAACAACGCCGGAGATTACAGGCTCTATCCCCTCTTTCATAATTAAAGTCGAGATTGAATCGATAATCAGCCCTTCTTCTCCGGCTGCCGAAAAGATCTCCCCGGATGTCATGCCCCGTGCATGAATCATACCATCGGTAAGATACCCGTCGAGCATGAAAAAACGCCGGTGTTCGGGGAGAACTTCCCAGAACTGGCGTGCAAACTGATCGATACCTGATGTAGCTGATCCCATAACCAGGATGGTACTACCTGGGAGAAATCCTCCGTCAAGTGCCAGATCAAGTCCGTTTATTCCGGTCCTGTCTCTTCCGACGTAAGTTCTGACCATTGATCCGGGCTTACTATCAGATCTTTCGGGTCTTGGGTTTGAAGATGATCCTGTCATCTGTACGGTATGATTATATTGCGGCTTAGGTAATTATGCTAGTAGGAAAGCTGGGGGGGCTTATGAACCAGGAGAGCGGTCCGGTCAATAGCATGTTACACCGGAGATGTCGTGCCTGATCATACTTAGTGCATATGAAGATTCGGATAAAGAAAGCGGATCAGAAAAATATTAAGAGTCAGACAGAAGATAAGGTAAATCCATCTTCAACTGATGCGAAGGTTAAAGTTAAAGGCTCAAAGGGATTAAAACCGAAAACGGTGACCCCTGAAAAGAAAACTATTTCTGAACCGTCATCAGGGACTTCTAAATTAAAAGGGATAAAAAAACAAAAACCCTCTTTGGTCAAGAAGCTTCCAGAAACGGAAAAAGAACCGAAAGGTTCCATTTTTAGTAAAATTAGCAAACTCTCTCCGCTGGCAAAGAAACGCGAGGTATATGATCCTAAAGTTCACGGCATGATGGTCGACCTTACTTTTCAGCCTCCTCCAGGGACAGAAGAGATCGAAGTATATCCGGTAAATCCCCCATATGCTTACATTCGCATCACATACAGTTACTCGACGCATGAGTATCTTTATGAGGTGGTTGAACCGGTCTATTCTGAAGCTGAAAAAAAACTTATCGATGAACTTAAAAAAGGTATCTTTGATCGGGTAAATGTAAATACCCGACAGATATCCCGCGAAACAGCAGCAATGACTCTCGAATCCATGATGAACGAGGTCTTTACCGATTATGCCATAACCCTCGATCCCCTTACATATGAGAAGATCCACTATCAGTTAAGAAAGGACTTTCTCGGTGACGGGCTAGTTGATGCGATAATGCATGACAAGTTCATCGAAGATATTTCATGTGACGGAATTGACAGGCCTCTTTTTGTTTATCATACCAGGTATGAGTCAATTGAATCAAATCTCACTTATATGGATGCATCAGACCTGGATTCATTTGTTACCAAACTGGCTCAACGCGCAGGGAAACACATATCAGTTGCTGATCCGATGCTGGATGCAACCATGCAGGATGGGTCAAGAATTCAGATGACTCTTGGATCTGAAGTTACTGCCCATGGTTCCACCTTTACAATCAGAAAGTTCAAGGATGAACCGATAACCCCTACTGACCTGATTGAGTGGGGTACTTTCTCCCCGCTTTCAATTGCATTTCTCTGGCTTGCAGTAGAGAACGGGAAGTCATGCATATTTGCCGGTGGGACGGCATCAGGTAAGACCACATCACTAAATGCCATATCACTTTTCATCCCGCCACTTGCAAAGATCGTCACCCTTGAGGATACCAGGGAATTAAAACTTCCCCATTTAAACTGGATCCCAAGCATTACCCGGGAGTCATTTGATGTCAGCGGAAAAGGAGAGATTCAAATGTATGAACTCTTAAAAGCCGCACTGCGTCAGCGCCCGGAATATCTCATCGTTGGTGAAGTCAGAGGAAAAGAAGCCTTAACCCTCTTTCAGGCGATGTCAACCGGGCACGTCACCTATTCCACAATGCATGCCGACTCTGTATCTTCGGCAGTTCACAGGCTTGAAAATCCCCCCATATCAGTGCCAAGAAATATGCTGTCGGCTCTTGACCTTGTTTGTGTCCAGGTTCAGGCCAGGGTCGGGGGCCAGAGAATCCGGCGAAATAAACAGATAATAGAAGTGCTTGATATTGATCCCAGGACCAATGAACTGATTACTAACGAGGTCTTCCGCTGGCGCCAGGCAACAGATGAGATATCTTATTCGGGGAAATCCTTTATTTTAGAGGAGATTATGGAATCACACGGATGGGATGAGGAGCGTATCAGGTTAGATCTACTCCAGCGTCAGGAAGTGCTTGAATGGATGCGAGAACAGGAGATCCGTGATTTTCGGGATGTGAGTAAGATCGTAATCTCATACTTTAGAGATCCTGAAACTCTTATGGAGCAGATCCGGTCAGGTAACAATGAATTCTTATGAGAGATTCTGTTTTTCCCTGTTAGGAAGCAGGATATCAGAAAAACGAAAAAAATATTATGATCTCATAGAGAATATCAAATCGGCCAGGATGGGGATCACTTTTGAATCTTATCTTGCCGTAGCAACAGTAACCTCACTGATTGTCGGGATAATCGGCTCAATTCTCATTGGATTGCTGGTATATCTCCTCAATATCCCCCGTCTCATTACATTCAGGGGTAACTTACCTACAGAATTTGCTGCCACAATCAATCAGTATGAAGGATATTATCTGACGGCGGGGACGATAATTGCCGGGGTTGTATCCTTTGTTGTGCTTGCAGGAATTACATATATGATCTACCTCATGTATCCGTCCCTTGTTGCAGGAGGGAGAAAAAGAGACATTGAGTCGACATTACCATATGCAATTAACTATCTGGCAGCCATGTCAACAGCAGGGATTCCTCCTGCAGAAGTGTTCAGACAACTTGGTAACTCATCAATTTATGGGGAATCCTCGGTTGAGGCAAGATACATCACACTTGAAATAGACGTATTTGGCCGTGATCTGATTCAGGCCATAAAGAATGTCTCAATGAGTACCCCTAGTAGCAGAATGAGAGATTTCCTGCAGGGCTCTATTGGAACAGTATCAGCCGGAAGCAACATCTCGGAATTTTTTAAGGTAAAGGCAGAACAGTATACAAGTGAAAACCGACAGACACAGAAGCAGTTTCTTGATACTCTGGCTCTGGTAGCGGAGAGTTATGTTACTGCCCTCGTAGCAGGGACTCTCTTTCTTATACTGATTCAGTCAGTGATGTCAATCCTGTCAGGAGAGTCCACCCCCCTGTTCCTCTATATCATCATATATCTGATCATCCCGTTCGGGAGTGTCATGTTTGTGATCCTTATTGATTCTATGACTCCGGAGTGGTAATCGTGGGCATCTTCAGTAAAAAACCTCCCAAAGTACAATCAGAAGATCCAAAAGGAGAAGAGATTCTAAAAAAGATTGAGACTTTCGAGCACTACTCAACCGGATCTCTCAGGTTTATCAAGCACCCGGTAAGAACACTCTTTGAAAAACCGATAAATATTCTCTATGTCTCACTCCCTGCAGGGCTTATTCTGTTTGCAGTCGGTTTTATTATTGCACTCCAGAAGGGCGGACCGGCATCATTTCTTACGAACTCTTTCATCGACGATGTTATAGTCTTCACGCTGATCGTTATTCTTGCCCCCCTTGCTGCCACTGATCTGGCATATGGCAGAAGAATTACAAGTATTGAGAACTCACTTCCGAACTTTTTCAGGGATCTTGCAGGAATGCATGAGAGTGGAATGACATTACCCGGGGCAATTCACCTGGTAGCTCAGGCAGAATACGGGGCTTTAACTCCGCATATCCGCCAGCTTGATCAACGAATCTCCTGGAACTTTGCCTTTATCGATTCTATACGCCAGATGGGTAAGGAAATTCCAATCCCACTTGTTGACAGGAGTGTGGATCTTGTAGCCAGGGCTAGTGATGCCGGAGGTGATATTGTAGAGGTACTCAGGGCAGCAGGAAAAGATTCATCTGAGTATGTTATTATGAAGACTGATCGGAAGAACAACATGTTTATCTATGTAATTATAATTATCGCCTCATTTGCAGTCTTCTTATTCGTAGTTATGATCCTGGTATCTTCTTTTCTAAAGACAATGGCAAATCTTGGAACAACCACTTCCGGGGGAGCAAGTCAGGCGGGTTTTAATCTCGGGGGATTTGATCTGGCGTTATATATAAGAGTATTCTCTCATGCGGCTATGTTTCAGGGATTTTTTTCAGGGCTTGTGGCAGGAGTGATGGGAGAAGGAAGAGTTACAGCAGGAATAAAGTATTCGCTTATAATGCTGATTATTGCATGGGCTACATTCAGGTTCATGGTCTAGGTTAAATCAGAAATTTTCTCATTTATATCCGGGTTTTCTTTTCTAAATCCACCATCCGGCACTATCATAACAAAACGAACGCCGGAATCATGGTGTCCTTCCTCTTTAATCGAGATCCCGGTAAGACTAAGTACCTCACGAACAAAAAAAAGCCCCCATCCGGTCCCTGATCCAACGCCACGCTCAAATATACGTTCCTTCATGCTATCTACAATCCCGCAGCCATCATCCTCATAGGCAATAGAGAGACCTCCTTCTGTCATCTCTGTTTTAATCGATATGCTAAGGACAGTTTTTCCATGTTTGACGCTATTATCAATGAGATTATAAAACACTTTCATGAGTAACTGATCGGCATATATCTCAAAATTATCTCCGTTAAATGAGATTGAAAGTCCGTTTCTCTCTAACAAACTATAGGCAAACATTACAACTGTCTTTAGATTCTGCCACACGGGTGCCTGCATACCGGCCATTTGATACTCTTTCGAGAACTCAATATGCTTGTTGATTATAGATGCTGCCTCCTCAGCAGTATCGATCATTGAAAGTAATTTCTTGTCGGTTATTTTTAAATGCATCAGATCAAGCATACCCCTGATTGTAATCAGTTGATTGACGATATCATGCCGGGTCATTATCCCCATAAGTCCAAGCTTCTTATTTGACAAAAGGAGAGCCCTTTCCGTCTCTTTAAACGGGGTAATATCACTAAATACACATAAATATCCGTTTTGATCTTTTTCCAGGGGATATGGTGCCATTATAATATTAAGATATATCTCTCTTCCATCCATTCTGCGTGTATGATACTCATGCCTTTCCGGTTGGTCAGAAAAAAGGGTGCTTATATTATCGGCGGATAGATCATCCTTGAAGAGTGATTCAATGGTGCAACCGGTAAGAGCAGATGGTGTCGTACTAAACAGAGATGCAATCTTCGGGTTTGCAAACCAGATCTTATGATCAGGGCCTACCAGGCATATTCCTTCTTCTGCTAATGCAATAAACCTTGAGAGGCGTTGTTCTGTAATGGATCTTTCTTCCATCGCCTTCTCAAGGAAAGTAAGCATTTCATTTATTGAAGCGGCCATTTCTCCGATCTCATCATCTCTTCCTGACCTTACCCTGCCGGACAAAAGTCCGGATCTCCCGATAACTTTAAGATCAGTGTTAAGCCTTCTGATCGGCAGAATCACGAACCAGTATATGAGAATTGATATTACCACCAAAAGACACAATATAAGCAGCAGAAGAGAAAAAAAATTCACTACGTTAAGATCATAAAAGACCAGGAAGATTCCTGCAATAGCCAAGGAAGTAATGGCCAGTATAAGAATCATTCCAGGAAAAAGCCGCATTTTTCCCACCATATACCGGATATCCTATTCTAATTCAGGATTTACGTTACCTCCACAGGATATACTACCTGGGGGCTCTCAACCCTGAATGGAAATGTCTTAATTATCTTTGTATCGGTATGAATAACACCGGTATATGAACCATAGAGAAGCTGAAATGTAACCTGTCCTTTTTGTGAGGTAACATCATTACCAACTATCTTTCCTCCACTCTTGATTGTGACTTTAAGCCCGGGAGAATGAACACCGTTTTTCATGATCTCAATGGTAATATTCCCTATCCCCTTTCTCACAGAAGTGATTTCAGGAATCGGTTTTGATGCTACAACACGCAGATGACTTTTATCAAAGATTCGACATCCGGTGACAAACCTGTTTGCAATCTCTGGCTCGGTAGGATAAAAGGTGAAGGTCTGACTATTTTTAAGAAATAGAACACTCCTGTCACCGTAGAGAACGCCTGATCTATCAATATAGATACCACCTTCGATCTCTCCATTGACAAAGATTAAAAAGGCCCTGTAGCCCTCGTGGCCGGATGCAGATGCTATGCCGGTAATTTTTCTTGATTTTATCTCCAGGATCAATGTTGAGAGATCCCAGGTTCCTAATGGGCTGGTATTCTCGATTATAAAATTCAGGGGAATATTCTCATCAAAATCGCCAATATGCTGGGGAAGATCTGTCCTTGTCTGCTGATACTGAATTTGAGACTCGTGCAGTTCGGTTCGTTCACTTTCAGCAGAGTCTGAACTCTGACCGGTCACCTTTGCACTGACAAGAGTTCCATCCGTACCAAAGACTCCTTCAACAAACCAGAGGATCCTGGACTTAGTCCCATCATGATAAGTTACAATAGTCTCAAGATTATCAGAGGGGCTTGAAGGGGTTATAGAACTCAATAATCTGACAAAAGAAGCATGCTCCTCTTCTGTACTATCTGGCAAAAATTTTTTCCCGATCTGATCCGTTGCACCTGTTGAAAAGATACCTCCATATGCATCATTTGCCCGGATGATAGTAAAATCAGGAAGGATATCTACGAAGATCTCTGTCCTGACCGAAAGAACAGAATGGTATAGTTGCTCTCTGGCAGCTAGTTCTTCCTTTACATGATATCCTTCATGTATCTGAATTATCCTCTGTTCCAGTTCACTAAACTGAGCAACCGGTTCACTCCCTTTCCTGATGTAATAATCTGCGCCGTTATTAAGGGCAGAGATGACGATATCCTCCCTCCCTTTACCTGTAAACAGAATAAACGGAGTTGACCGGTAGTTAGTTCTCACATACTTTAAAAGGTCTATCCCATCCATATCCTGCATGAGATAATCTGATACAATAACATCAAATTTCCCTGTTTTTAATGCATCTATTGCCTCTTTTCCGGAGGAAACACAGGTTAAAGCGATCTTATCAGATCCCCCGAGATATTCTCTGGCAAGCATAAGGTGGGGAAGTTCATCATCTACATACAAGACTGAAACGGGCATGGATGCTTTTAGTTTTGTTTATCCTTTGATAAAATTATCGTATGATTACACCAGGACCAAGGAAAGAAGAGAAGATAAAAAAAATTTAAGCCCGGCCCGGTTTAATTCCCTTCATTTATAAACTTTATTGATTCTTTGAACGCATCCGGGCCTGAATACCTTGCAAGTTCCTGGATATCATCAGATAACAGGATTTCAGGGACAGAATTATGGACAGAGAAACGAATATTACAGTTGTTATACTCTCCAAGGAATATCCCGTCTGCAAGTGATGACGCAGGTGAGAAGAGGAGAAATTCCAGTATATCTTTCCCTGGATCCTCCTCGAAATAGTAATAAAAAACCTGCCAGGCATTCAGCAGGTCAGAGGTGAGGATTGACTCCCTGACTTCAGGGTCCAGCCTGCATAACCTGATTCTTATGCACTCTGCATCATCGCAGCAATCGGACAGAATATTGTCGATAATATTGCTTATCTCATCGTACGGAGTGCCATTTATTATCATATGAATATATAAGACATCTTACCAAAAATAAAGTGCCGAATCAGATTCGCAAAAAAGTTATAGGATCTTATATCCAACCGTCACTTTTGCGGTAACCTCTACTGTCCCGGGTTCAATAGGAGTGGCAGGAGCGGCGACAAGCATATCCGCACTATAATTTTTGTTGTAATAAACCGGTGGCTGATATCCTTCATCCACTGTTACTTCATATACATCTCCAAGGGTCCTGCCCATCTCGCTTACCACAACATTAGCATCAGAATGAGCCTTGGCAACTGCAATCTTCAGGGCCTCATTACGCAGATATAGCGTTTTTTCAGAACTTAAATCAAATGACAGGGAATTTATTCCATTTGCTCCTGCGCCTATAGCAACGTCGATGATCTCACCAACACGATCGATCTGGGAGGTATCAATTGAAATGGTGTTGGATACCTGATAAATTGTAACATCATCTCCATACTTGGCTTTCAAGGCATCGTCAGGGCTGTAAACTTCAGATATAGAATAAGAAGTGGTTCCGATGTCCTTATCGGTAAGATTACCTTCGCCCGGATCATGCAGGGCAAACATTACATTTTCCATCTTTCGAGCATTCTCTTTCTGTGCAGCTTTTACATCCGGATTTTTTGTAACAACCGTAAAGTCAATCTCAACACGATCAGGTGCCGTTTTGATTGTTCCGCTCCCGGATGTATGTATGAGCGGGAGATCCGTGACACTTTTATCATCTGCACAGGCAGGAGAAGAAGATAAAACAAACAAACCCAGTAAAAAGATTAGGATCATTACCAGTGATCCTGAATGTGCATTGCTTTGCATAACAATAGAATACTTTTCATGGAAGATACAGTTTCTCCCCTGAACGTACCATAGGCATAAATACGAAATTACTATTGATATCAGGACAAAATAGTAAATAACGTGAAAGAAGAGGATATCGACTGGAGGGTCTATCATCTCATAGTACAACAGGGAAAGTGTTCAGATGAGTTGCTTGCCAGCTGCTGTGGATATGATACAGAGACACTTAAGGCATCCCTTTCAAGGCTTGAGAGATATCTTCTCGTAGAAGAGACCCCTGATGGCTGGCGGGCCTGCCAGATAAATGAGATTGTTTTAAAACAACAGGTTAAGGACTTACTTTGTGATGGTATCGAGTTATCAGGTGGTGTAATAAGATACAGACCGCCTGTTAGGGAAGATAAAGAATGATTGTAGTTTTGAGACTTGGCCACCGGCCCCAGAGGGATATGCGTATTACAACCCATGTGGGGCTAACTGCAAGGGCACTGGGTGCGTCAGGGATGTACCTTGCAGCCAATGATCACGGGGTTGTTGAGAGTATCCTTGATGTCACCGGAAGGTTCGGCGGGAATTTCTTCGTAGAAGACAGGATCGGATGGAACTCCTGTATCAGGCGCTGGAAAGAGGATGGTGGATGCGTTGTCCATCTGACCATGTTTGGAATAAATCTTCCGGATGCTGAAGAAGAGATAAAAAAACATGAGAAGATCCTTGTGATAGTCGGGGCAGAAAAAGTTCCGGGAGATATATATCACCTGGCTGATTATAATGTCGCTGTTACTAACCAGCCCCATTCTGAGATTGCAGGTCTTGCAGTCTTTTTGGATCATATAGTCCCGGGATCACTTACTCATGAGTTTCCGGATGCCAGGATCAGGGTTATTCCAACAGCCTGCGGAAAAACTGTGATCGAATCATGAAACGTGTTTTAATCGCAGGTTTTTCGACCCGGCATGTTGCAGCTTCTGCAAAGAGGGCAGGATACGAGGTTTATGCCGTTGATCACTTCTGTGATCTAGATCTTCGTGAATGTACAGCCGTGTGCCATAAGTTCGAAGAACTCGAAGAACTCCCTGCCCTTATCAGAAAGATCTGCATTGAGAACAGGATCGAGGGTATTATCCCTACTTCCGGGGCAGAAGATCTGGAAGATCTTCCGGCTCCCCTGATTGGAACTGCCCCTGAAGTAGCTAGAAAATTTCAGGATAAAGAGTATGTCCAGCATTTTTTCGAGGCGTTAAATATCCCTATCCCGCCTCTTCGCGAAAGCGGAGAATTTCCTGCCATGCTAAAACCGGTAAAAGGATCTGGTGGATGGAGAAATAAAAGGATTAACGGGGAGGCTGATATCAGTACCTGGCAGGAACAGTTCCCTGATGACCCCTTCATTCTGCAGAAGTATATTGAAGGAATACCTGCATCGGTCTGCTGTGTAACAGATGGGAATAAGGCAAGGGCAGTTGGAGTAAACCGTCAGATAATGAGAGGGTCAGGACCCTACGAGTATGGTTTCTCAGGTTCACAGACTCCCTTTGATCACCCAATGGTCCGGGTAATGGTTGAATATGCAGAGAAAGCTGCTTCGGCATCCGGGTGCATAGGAGTGATAGGAATCGATTTTATCGTGCAGGATAATTATGTCTTCGCAATAGAATTGAATCCGCGTTTTGTTGCAACACTTGATACCATTGAACGATCGATGGGGATAAACCTCTTCTCTCTCCATATAGATGCCAGTAAGGGAAAGATCCCGGCTTCTATGCCAGTTCCGGGCATGTATTCAATAAGAAAAATCCTCTTTGCTGACAGGCAGGTATGCATATCAGGAGACATGAGTTTTTTTGCCCCATTCGTTGCAGATATCCCTGTCCCCCCTGTTGAATATGAAGAGGGGGGTGCAATAATCAGTGTCTTCGGGTCAGGTACTTCCCTGACATCTGCAGAGTCTGAGCTGGATACTACTATCAGGTTAGTAACCAAATATATTGGTTGATGGTCTCCTCCGAGGAATTGTTAACAGATAAGGCAATTTTTGCCTATCTTCACCGGATGATAGGCGATGAAGGGATCGATCTGATCCGCCGTTTTCCCGAAGATAAAGAGTATAGTGACGAAGACCTGGCCGAAGTAACCACAATTAATCTCAATTCGGTAAGAAATACACTCTATA
>Ga0209340_1000081_pt1 | contig 130514 bp, 112 predicted proteins | sample EPASupsiteSAE323_FD_187266 | JGI IMG/M metagenome (GOLD analysis project Ga0209340, IMG submission 187266) | Bioremediated contaminated groundwater from EPA Superfund site, New Mexico - Sample SAE3-23 (SPAdes) (version 2) | ecosystem: Environmental > Aquatic > Deep subsurface > Groundwater >...
TCATTGTTCTGACGAATTAACAATTTTACCGGTTCGATCAAGCAAACCATGTCCACAATGTAACATAATCACTATTGAGTTACATTGGTGTGAAAATTATTTAAGTATCCTTTTAACTTTCGGGGTTTGAATGCTTATTCAGATTATCCTTAATAGATTCAAGGGCTTTAACTATTTCAACAGGGAAAAGAATCACTGTATTGGAAGGAGAAGCTCCTAATCCGTCGATTGTCTGAAGAGTTCTAAGTTCCATTGCGCCTGGGCTTTGAGTCATGATTCTTGCAGCTTCTGAAAGATTTGCGGATGCAAGTTTATCGCCTTCTGCTTTGATAATTGTGGCACGTTTTTCTCTTTCAGCAGAAGCCTGTCTTGACATAACCCGTTTTAAGTCTTCCGGCATCTGGATATCAAGAATTCTGACTGAATCAACAAGAAGTCCCCATTCCATAACCTTACCCTTAAAATGTTCATATACTTCCATTTGAACTCTTTCTCTTTCGGAAAGTATTTCGTCAAGAGAAAGACCGCCCGCAACATCTCTGAGAGAATTTTGAGCATACTGGGAAATAGCAAATCTGTAATCCTGAATACTAATTATGGATTTTTGAGCATCATCAACCTTAAAAAATACTACTCCGTCTATTTCAACAGGAACATTATCCTTTGTAATAACGCTTTGTTTTGGAATATTAAGAGTTAAAATTCTCATATCAACGAATTTTGCATAATCAATAAAAGGTATTACATAAAAAATACCAGGACCTTTAACTGAATGAAAACTTCCAAGCCTTAGTATAACAGTCTTTTCCCACTGAGCTGCTACTCTGATACCGTTTACAAAAATCGATAAAAAACCGAGAAAAACTACTTCCAAAAATATTAAAAAGGGGCTTGGAACACCGGAGGCGATAATTATTAATGCAAAAAATACTGATATAACAGCCGGAATACCAAATACTAAACTGCGAAGTCCTTTGCCCAAAGAAATATGTTCTGATAAAGGTCTTGCAAAACTTTTTTCAGGATAACTTTCAAAACTAGTTGAAACCATTCAAAAACCCCCTTCTGATTATTTACAAAAAGATTATATCAAAAAAGTTTATTTCTTCTATAAATATAACCGGATAAGCAAAATTATACTCCACTGAACTTAAGGCTATTTTAAATAATTTAAGGAAAAGAAACTATCTACTTTACTCATATTATATTAGCCACAAATAAATTAATATAATTGGTTTAAATGTAAAAAATCTAATTAGATTGAATAATATGAGCGAATTAATTATTAGTAATATTTTCCAAAATCCTGATGTAAGTATAGCCATGTTCTCTGAAGTTTTAAGCAATATTCAGGGCTATTTTTTATTAAATTATACTAGTATGCATAATATAATTCTTGGAATTATTATCAGCTCTGTATCATTTCTGATTTTTATTCGGGCAAACCATGTTTATTCCAAAACACATGATAAAAAAATGGCAGTTATTGCAGCAGGCTTTCTTTTTGGAAGTTTGTTTGAAATACTGCATTTTTTGAATTCAGGTAATATTGCTTCTCAGTTCTACTACTTTTTCTTTGAAAATTTTGCTTATTCTATTGCACTTTTTGTTTCTGTACTTTACGCTACAAAAAATTCTCCCCAAATACCTGATAATTTTAGAAAAAAAGTTTTTATTTTTTCAACTGTAATTTTTCTATTATTACTAATAGCAGAACTTGTTTTAGGTTCTGCATATATCGAAAAATCTTTTCCTTATACATCGTTAGAAATCATTTATACTGCTTTATATTTATTATCGGCATTACTTTATGCTGATATGAGATTAAACAATCAGTTAAAACCAATATCATTTTTTGTTGTCGGGATTTTTCTTATGGGCATAAGTGAAGTCTATATATTAAAACCGGAATATTATATTTCAACATATAGATTAATTACTCATATTGAACAAGTAATCGGGGAAGTATTAATTCTTTACGGATTTAATGATATTCTTTTCAGGCCAAAAATTTTCAGCATAAGGCAAAAATTTCTTGCCTATCCGACAATATTTCTGATCTTTTCATATGTAGCTTTAGTTTTTATAAGTTCAGTATTTTTTGGAATAACATTTCCTCTTTACGTTGCATATTTCTTTTTGATATTTTTTATAGGGCTGGATATTATTTTTTATATATTATCCACAAAATTAACCATCCCTATTACAAACATTATTAAAGGAATTGAGAGATTCACACCTGATCGGAAACCTGAACCTCTGCCGATAATCTCTCAAGATGAAACGAGCATCTTAACTGATGAGTTTAATAAGAATGCAGAGTTGATATGGAATAATACCCAGGAATTATTGCTAAAACAAAAACAAATTCAGGAATTAGCTGATAAAGAAAAACTTCTTGGAAAAATAACAGAAACCATAAGAAGTACTCTGGATTTAGATCAGGTTTTAAATAACATATGCCAGGAATTATTAAAATTATACAAAGTTGATAGAGTCGCCATAGCAAGTTATTCACCGGAAGGAGATTATTCTGAATGGTTAAAACATTTTGAAGTTAAAACAGGCCTTCATATTTGTGGAGTAAAAGATATCGATTTTTCTGCAGAGTCTAAAATGTATTTAAAAACTCATCTTCTTGAGAAAGATATAGACTTAATAGTAGAAAATATTGAAAACACTGATTTGCCTGATTACTTTAAAGATACTTATCGACAAATGAATGTTAAATCTATGCTGGCAACTCCAGTAAGAAGAAAAAATGATAAGTGGGGAATGCTAGGTCTTTTTCAGAGCGAAAGCAGGAAATGGACACAGGATGAGATAGATTTTTTACATAAAATAGTTGATCAAATTTTTGTTGCAGTTAAACAGGCAGAACTGTATTCAACAACTAAAAAACAGGTAGAGAAAGAAAGTTTGTTAAGAAATATTGTAGGTTCAATCCGAAGCACTCTTGATATTAATGAAGTAAAAAATGAAATTGTTACAGGCATTGGAAAAGCTCTTAATGTTGATAAATTTTTTATTATTGAATTTGATCAGACGAATAATAAATTTATGCCTGTTGAATACGAATATTTGGCAAATCCTGAATTTAAAAGCAATATTGGACTAAATGTAGAAAATTATGCACCTGAAATTGCACAAAAAGAAAAAGAAACTAATGAAGTTATCATTTCTGACAGGGAAAAATTTATTGAAGAAAATAACCTTCAGGATACAGCTACGGCAAAATATTTAAGAGATGCTCAGATTAATTATATTTTTTCTGTTCGATTGACTTACGCCGATCAATTTTTAGGTATTTTGGTTATTCATAATTTAACTAAAAAGGAACAACTGAGTGAAGATACAATTAAATTTCTGAAAATTTTGTCAGGGCAAGTAAGTATTGCACTTTATCAGGGTAAACTCTATGAAAAAACTAAACAAACTGCCAAAAGAGAAGCTCTTTTAAGAAAAATAATTGAAACAATCAGAAGTACATTAGATATTGATGAAACATTAACTATTATTTGTGATGAAGTTGCAAAGTTGTTTAATGTTCAAAGAGCAGTAATTGTTGAATTTTCTGATCTTCAAAATTATAAAGAAGCCATTTTAAAGAGAGAATATAAAGTTTCACCTGATATTAAAGGATTAACAAGTGCTGAATATGACGAAAAAACCAGGATGTTCTGGAATAGAAAAACTCTTGAAGAAGGCATAGGTATAGTTATTGATAACATTTCTGAATCCGACACTCCTGATTATTTCAAAAAAAGCTATGAAGCTATTGGAGTAAAATCAGTACTCGGATCCCCTATTAAAAAAGATAAAAAAATCTGGGGAACCATTGTTTTATCAGAATACGATTATCACAGACATTGGACTGACGAAGAAATAAATCTCCTTGAAACAATAGCAAATCAGGTTTATATAGCTATTAATCAGGCTGAACTATTTTCAACCACAAAAAAACAGGCTGAAAGAGAAAGATTGGTAAGAGGAATTGCTGCAAAAATCAGTAGTACTCTTGATATTAATGAAATTAAAAAAACTTTTGTTACTGAAATAAGTAAAACTCTCGGTTCTGATTTAAATGTTTTTTACGAAATTGATCCTGCCACAGGATTTTTCCTGCCCGTTGATCAGTATTCAGTGTATTTATCTTCTCCGGATGTAAAAAGTATAATTAGTGTTAATATTGAGGATTACGGATGGGGAGAATTTTTCAGAAAACAGGGAAATACTGATGTAATTTATTCTGATGTTGAAAAATTTATCAAAGATTATAACCTTTATGGAGGACCAGGGGAAAAATTTGTAAGAGAGTTCAATATTAAATCCTGCTTGGTAGTACCTATAGTTTATTTAGAAAAAGCACTTGGAATGTTTGCTATTAACTATACAAAACAAACAAAAATTATAACTGATGATGATGTAAATTTTGTAAAAACTCTTGCTGATCAAGCTGGCAGTGCTCTTTATCAGGCAAAACTCTATAAAACAGTTAAACAGACGGCAGACAGAGAAGCATTAGTAAGAAAAATAATTGAAACAGTCAGAAGTACGTTAGATATTGATGAAACATTAAATGTTATTTGCGATGAGGTAGCTAAACTTTTTAATGCTCAAAGAGCAACGATTGTTGAATTTCCAGATCCTCAAAATTATGAGAAATTTATAACGAGAAGAGAATATAAACTTTTACCTGAAATGAAAGGTATAAATGATATTGAATACGATAAAAGGGCTGCTGCATACTGGGCTAAAAAGACACTGGGAGAAGGTGAAAGACTGATTATTGATAATATTCCTGAATCTGATGCTCCTGATTATTTTAAAAAAAGCTATGAAGCTTTAGGAGTAAAATCAATACTCGGATTCCCTGTTAAAAGAGGAGAAGAAACCCGTGGCACCATTGTATTATCAGAATACAATTATTACAGGCATTGGACTGACGAAGAAATAAATCTCCTTGAAACAATAGCCAGCCAGATATATATAGCTATAAAACAGGCTGAACTATATTCAACTACTAAAAAACAGGCAGATAGGGAAGCACTGCTCAGAAAAGTTACTGAAACAATCAGAAGTACACTGGATATTGATGAAACATTAAATGTTATTTGTGATGAAGTAGCCAAACTTTTTAATGTTGAAAGAGCATCAATAGTTGAATTTCCAGATCCTCAAAACTATGAGGAATTTATTATAAGAAGAGAGTTCAAAACAACCTATGAAATAAAAGGTATTACTTCAAAAGATTTTGATACACGAACAGCCGTGTACTGGGGAGAAAAATTAATTAAGGAAAACGGAAATTTAATTATTGACAATATTCCTGAATCAAATACTCCTGACTATTTCAAAAAAACATATAATTTACTGGGTGCTAAGTCTATAATGGGTTTTCCAATTAGAAAAGAAGAAGATAAATGGGGGTTGATAGCTTTATCAGAATATAATTATTACAGGCATTGGACTGACGAAGAAATAAATCTTCTTGAAACAATAGCCAGTCAGATTTATATAGCCATTAAACAGGCTGAACTATTTTCTATTACTAAAAAGCAGGCAGATAGAGAAGCATTACTCAGAAAAATTATTGAAACAATCAGGAGTTCTCTGGATATTGATGAAATTTTAAATATTATTACTACTGAAGTTGCAAGAATCTTTCAGGCTGATAGGGTAGTGATAACTCAAATGACAGAAAAATATGCAAAGGATGAAATAAAAAGTGAATTTAAAATAAGAGAAAATATAATAAGCATTGATACAATGAAAGAAGAACGGTACAAAGTTTTTGAATATTTATCAAAAAATATATTTTCTACAGAAAAAGCTTTATATTTTAATAATATAGCTATTTCAGATACTCCTGAATTTTTCAAAGAATTTTATAAAAAATTAAGTGTTAAATCTTTAATAGCTCTTCCTGTAAAAAAAGAAAGCGATGAATGGGGAATGATGTCTTTGTCTTATATAGATAAATACAAATCTTTTACTGATGAAGAAATAGCTCTTCTTGAAACAATAGCCAGTCAGATTTATATAGCCATTAAACAGGCTGAACTATATTCAACTACTAAAAAACAGGCAGATAGAGAAGTATTGTTGCGGAGAATTGTGGAAACAATTAGAAGTTCTTTAGATATTGATGAAACATTGACCATAATTTGTGATGAAGTGGCAAAATTGGTTAATGTTGAAAGAGCAACAATAGTTGAATTTTCTAATCCTCAAAATTATGAAGAATATATTATAAGGAGAGAATATAAAATTTTACCTGAAGTAAAAGGATTATTAAATATTGAGTATGAAAAAGAAGCTGCAGCTTACTGGGGAGAAAAATTACTCAGGGAAAATGTAGATTTAATTATTGATAATATTGAGATGTCTGATACTCCCGATTATTTTAAAAAAACTTATAAAGCGCTTGGTGTAAAATCAATATTCGGGTTTCCAATAAGAAAAGCAGAAGATGCCTGGGGTACTTTTGTTTTATCAGAATACAATTATTACAGGCACTGGACTGATGAAGAAGTAAATCTTCTTCGGACAATTGCTGATCAAATCTATATAGCAATTAAACAGGCTGAATTATATTCTGCTACCAAAGAATATGGTGAAAGAGAAAAAGCTTTGAGGGAAATTATCTCTACAATTAGAAGTACTCTTGATATTAATGAAATAAAAAGAACTTTTGTTAATGAAATAGGAACATTTTTTAAAGCTGATAGAGTAGTTATTGGGGATTACGATTATAAAACAAATAAGTACTATTTCTCAGACGAAGGAGAATACAGATCTTCAGGCAAGGTAAAAAGTTTTGTTGGACGTGATTTTACAGCTATTTCGGGATTTACTGAATATATAAGAGACGTTCACATTCAAGGAAAAGATATCATTTTTAATGATCTTGAAAAGTATCTTGATGAAAATAATCTTAGAGGAACAGGCGCTGAAAAATTTTACAGAGAATACGGTTTTATTTCATCAGTAGCGATAAATATATATTATAGAGATACATTTTTAGGGGATATTGTAATTTCCTTTGAAAATCAAAGAAATTTTTCGGATGATGAAATCAGATTCATTAAAACTCTTGCTGATCAGGCGGGAGTTGCTATTTATCAATCTATGCTGTATCAATCTGCAACAGAAACAGCAGAAAGAGAAGTTTTACTAAGAAATATCATCAGTACAATAAGAAGTACTCTTGATATTAATGAAATAAAAAGAACCTTTGTAGATGAAATAGGAACATTTTTTAAGGCTGACAGGATTATTTTTTCTCAATTTGATGCAGAGAAAAAAGTATTTTTACCAACGGATGAATATTCAGAATATTTAACCGATCCAACCCTGGGCAGTTTAATCGGATATGATTGGAATAAAGATAAAGTTCAGCCATTTATTCAACTTTTAAAAGAGCAAAAAGAGGTTAATATTGCTGATCTGGATAAATACATAAAAGAATACAACTTACAAAATAGTGATTTTGAAAGACTTTTCAGGGAATGGAAAGTAAAATCAAGCTATAACATCCTGATAATGTATGGCAAAGAAATTATGGGGTTTTTCTGTATTGATTACTTAAAGGAAAAACATGAAATTAAGGAAGAAGAACTTGAATTTTTAAGGACACTGACAAATCAGGCAGGTAATGCTCTTTATCAGTCCCAGTTATATTTTAAAATACAGCAAACAGCAGAAAAAGAAAGATTATTAAGAGAAATTATAAGTGAAATTAAGTTATTTCAGACTTTTGATCTTGCATATGAATATATACTTGAAAAAACATCAGAAATATTTGATACAGACAGAGCAATTTTTATTGAAATTCCTGAATATAAATATAAAAAACCCTCAATAAAATATGAATATATAAGGAATAAAGAGGCATCTTCCATAAAAAACAAGGAAATACCTGATTCATGTAGACAAATGTTTAATGAAATGATAAATAATTTTGAAACGGTTGTAATTAATAATACAGAAGAATTTCATATAGATGACGAAACTCAAAAATTCTTTAAAGATAACAATATAAAATCTTTTATTGCTTCACCTTTTGTTAAATACAATAAAGAAGTCAAAATTTTCGGTATTCTTATAATATGTTCAATAAAAGTAAAAACGTGGTCATCTAAAGAAATTGAGCTGTTAAAGTCAATTACAGACTCAGTAATTACGGTTCTTTGGGAAATTTCAAAACTTAATGAAATAAATGAATTGAGGGATACTTTTATCCTGACACTGGCTCATGACCTTCAGGTACCTCTTGTAGGAGAGATAAAAGCCCTTGAATTTTTGCAGTCACGTTCGTCTGATCAGCCTATAGGGAAATTCAGAGAATTTATTGGAGAAACGATAAAAAGTAATCAAAATTTATTTAACCTTTTAACAAGACTTCTTGACAGTTACTATTATGAATCCGGAAAAAAGTCTTTAAATCTTGTTAAATCTAACATTGAAATCATTATAAATCAGGTGGTAAACAAATTAAGACAATCTGCAGAATCAAAATCCATAAAAATAGATATTGAAATAGAAAAAAATCTTCCTGATTTAAAATTAGACAGGAAGGAAATAGAAAAATCGCTGCATTATTTGGTAGAAAATGCTATTACGTATACTCAATCCGGTGGGCAAATAATAATTAAAAGTTCCAGTCAGGATAATAATGTTGTTACTTGCGTAAGTGACAATGGCCCTGGCATTGAGTTTGAAATGAGAGAAAGAATATTCAAAAGATATGAAATGGCTGTGGCTATAGAAAGAAAAATAGGAGCCGGTTTGAGTTTATATCTGACTAAACAGATAGTTGAAGCTCACAAAGGAAAAATATGGTTTGAAACAGAACTGGGAAAAGGCACAACTTTCTGCTTACAATTACCTGTTAGTTAAACGCTTTATATGAACTTCTTGCCAGAGGAAATGAAATAACCCGTAAAAAACCTAGACTTTCGGCATAATATTTGTATTGGCTGAATTTGTCAGGATGAATATATTCCACCACCTGAATCTGCTTATTTGTTGGTCTTAAATATTGACCTATAACAATAATATCAATACTATTACCCTTTAAATCGTTTAAAGTTTGTTTTACTTCTTTTTCAGTTTCACCAAATCCAAGTTGAATTGCTGATTTTGTTAATATTTTAGGGTTTATTTTTTTTACTGACTTCAATACATTTAGTGACTTTTTATAATCTGCCCTGTTATCTCTTAAATAAGGGCTTAATCTTTCAACAGTTTCTATATTATGTCCTATAATATAAGGTTTTGCAGAAATTACTTTTTTAAGTGAACTGATTTTACAATTAAAATCGGGAATCAGGGTTTCGATAACCGTACTGCTGTTTATTCTGTTTATTTCTCTGATTGTTTCTGCAAAATGTTCTGCGCCGCCGTCTTCAAGATCATCTCTATCTACTGAAGTCAGGACAACATATTTAAGACCGAACTCTCGTATTGCTTCTGCAATGTTAAGAGGCTCCTCTTTATCAAGGTAACAATGAGGATTACCTGTTTTAACCGAACAGAATCTGCAGTTTCTTGTGCAGATATTCCCCATTAAAAGAAAGGTGGCCGTTCTGGATGACCAGCATTCATTAATATTAGGGCAAAGTGCTTCCTGACAAACAGTATGTAAATTGTATTTACGTGAAACTGAGATAATTGTTGAATATGCTTCTTCAGAAAGAGCCTTTACTTTTATCCATTGAGGTTTCGCTTTATTTTTCATAAAAGACCTTTGATATTATGAGAAAAATTTTAATTTTTCTGCACCCTCTTATACTAATTCTTTAATCATTTTTTCTATTCATTCACTGGTTGATTAAAAATTAATAAAACATCTTTAAACTATATTTGTTATTTTATTAATTAGGTTTAAAAAGATGGGAAAAGTACAGGTAAAATATCAAAAAAACCTTCAGCAAGAAGCAAGGATGGGAGACAAAGTCCTTATTCTTGATGAGCCGAAAGATGTCGGAGGGGATGATAAAGGTCCAAGCCCTTACGAAACAATGCTTGCAGCTCTTGGCGCATGCACGTCAATGACGATGATTATGTATGCAAGAAGAAAGGGCTGGGATATTCAGGATGTTGAAATAGAACTGTCTCACGAAAAGATACATGCAGAAGACTGTGAAACCTGCGAAACAAAAACAGGCAAACTGGACAAAATTACAAGAGACATAAAGGTTAAAGGCAATATAAATCAGGAACAGTTGAATCATCTCCTTGAAATTGCCGAAAAATGCCCTGTACACAGAACTCTTACGAGTGAAAATATAATAACAGACCATATAGAGCTGATTCCATGACAAAGATGCATGAAAATCCTGAAAAAGCTGAACTAAAAAATCTGTACAGACAGATGTACTTAATAAGAAAATTTGAAGAGACAGCAGCTGAAATGTATCTGAGAGGCAAGATTTCAGGTTTTACTCATCTTGCATCAGGAGAAGAAGCCATTGCAGTCGGGGTTATGTCTGCGTTGTTTGATAAAGATTATGTTGTAAGCGCATACAGGGATCATGGACATGCCCTCGCAAAAGGTGCTACTTCCAGAGCTGTTATGGCTGAACTATTCGGAAAAGAAACCGGCATGTGCCACGGATTAGGTGGATCAATGCATCTCTTTGACCAAAACCTCAGATTTATGGGAGGTTATGCAATTGTTGGCGGTGGAATTCCAATAGCGACAGGACTTGGTCTGGCAATTAAATATAAAGATGAAGACATAATCTGTGCCTGTTTTTTTGGAGACGGTGCGGTTAATGAAGGGGCTTTTCATGAAAGCCTCAATCTGGCCAGAATATGGAATTTGCCTGTACTTTTTATCTGCGAAAATAACCTTTATGCAATGGGAACTGACATTATAAGAGCATCTGCTGTAACTGATGTATACAAAAGAGCTGAAGCATATAACATGCCGGGTGAATCTGCAAATGGTATGGATGTATTGGAAGTAAAAGAAGTTACAGCAAGAGCAGCAAGAAAAGTCCGAAAAGGAGACGGACCTTATCTGCTTGAATTTAAAACATACAGGTACAGAGCGCATTCCATGGCGGATCCCGGAAGATACAGGACTATTGAGGAAGAAGAAATCTGGCGGGAACGTGATCCCATACAAACTTTTGCAAAGTATTTTGTAGAAATAGGTATCTTTGAACCCGATGAACTAAAAGAAATTCAGGAAAGCGTTGAAGTCGAAGTGCTTGATGCTGTTGAGTTTGCTGAAAAAAGTCCAAACCCTAATATTGACTTGTTAACAGAATTTATCTATATAGAATAGGAAATTTTATGGCTGAAATGACGTACAGAGAAGCCTTGAATCAGGCATTAAAAGAGGAAATGAGAAGAGACCGGAGAGTTATTATTATGGGTGAAGAAGTAGCGTTTTATCAGGGTGCATATAAAGTTACACAAGGATTGCTTGCTGAATTTGGAGATGAGAGAGTAAAAGATACTCCTATTTCTGAAGAGATAATTATTGGAGCAGCAATTGGAGCAGCAATGGGAGGACTAAGACCTGTTGCAGAAATGATGACAATTAATTTTGCACTGCTGGCAATGGATCAGATAGTTAATAATGCGGCAAAAATCCACTACATGTTTGGCGGTCAGACAAAAGTTCCGATGGTTATAAGAGCAGCACAGGGAGCTGGAAAACAACTGGGCGCACAACATTCTCAGCATCTTGAGGCTTACTTTATGCATTGTCCCGGACTTAGAGTCGTTGCACCTTCTACACCGGCTGATGCAAAAGGGCTTTTAAAAGCTGCAATAAGAGATGAGAATCCGGTAATCTTTCTTGAAGATCAGGGTCTTTATACTTCAAAAGGCGATGTTCCTTCAGGAGATTATATTATTCCTTTTGGAAAAGCAAATGTTGTCAGAACGGGAGAAGATATAACAATTATAAGTTATTCAAAAATGATGCTGGACTGTTTAGAAGCAGCAAAGGAACTTAAAAATTATAACGTAGACGCTGAAATTATCGATTTAAGATGTTTAAATCCGCTGGATAAAGCGACTATTTTTGAGTCGGTTAAAAAAACGGGGCTTGCAATTGTGGTAAATGAGGCATGGCAAACAGGAAGCGCAGTGGCTGAAATTTCAAGCCTGATTACTGAAAACTGTTTTGACTACCTTGATGCCCCTGTGAAGCGGATTTCTGCCATGGATGTACCAATGCCTTACAACAGAGAACTTGAACAGGCAGCTCTGCCGCATAAAAAAGATATTATTGACGCAGCGTTAAAACTTTTACAGGTGAACGAGCAATGACTACAGAAATAACCATGCCAAGACTGAGTGAGACAATGGCTGACGGCAAAATTCTCAGCTGGCACAAAAAAGTGAATGACAGAGTAAACAAAGGCGAGATTATTGCCGAGGTTGAAACAGATAAAGCCAATATGGAAATAGAGGCTGTCGATGCGGGGATTTTGTCAGAAATACTTATCTCTGAAGGACAAAAAGCAAAAGTTGGAGATCCAATAGCTGTTCTAAACGGAAAAGGAGTTACCACACAACCCGAAGAAGCAAAACCTGCTGAAATTAAAGAAGAACTTCCAAAAGAAAAGACCGAAGAACCTGAAGAAAAAATAGAAAAACAAGAAGAAAAGCAGCCTGTATTTGAACATAAAGCTGAAAAAACAGAAAAAGCACAAATTAAAGCATCACCAATTGCAAAGAAACTTGCGGAAAAGATGAATATAGATCTTTCCCTGATTAATGGAACAGGCCCCGGGGGCAGAATAAGAGAAAGAGATGTTCAGGAGTATTCGGAAGGGATAAAAAAACAGCCGGAAGAAAAAGGAAATATTAAACCGTTATCAAGGATGAGGCAGACTATTGCTGAGAGAATGAGTGAAAGTAAGAAAAATATTCCTCATTTTTACGTAACTTTCGAGGTAAATGCCGATAAAATAGTTAGTTACTATGAAAATCTCAATAAAGATAATGAAGATATTACGTATAACGATATATTTATGAAAGCGGTTGCCCTGACTTTACAAAAACATGTTGCGTTTAATTCTTCATTTAAAGGTGATCATATTGAGATAAAAGAAAATATTAATATTGGCATGGCTTTTGCTACAGAAGACGGTTTGCTAGTCCCTGTAATTCATGACTGTGACAAAAAGACTTTGCAGGAAATCTCCGCTGCTTCTAAAACAATAAAGGACAGGGTTAAAAACAATAAATTAAAACCCAAAGATATGATAGGCGGAACTTTTTCGATATCTAACATGGGAATGTACGGGGTTAAAGAATTTGCAGCGATAATTAACCCGCCTGAAGCAGCAGGCCTTGCTATCGGTTCTATACAAAAAGTTCCTGTAGTAAAGGATGATCAGGTTATTATAGGAAATGTTATGAATATGACTCTTTCTGCAGATCACAGAGTGGTTGATGGGGCAGAAGCAGCATTATTTTTAAAGGATTTAAAGGATATTCTGGAAAATCCGGAAAGGATCTTATGAAAGTAAATAATATATGGAAATACAAATTATGGTTTTAAAAATACTAATGGGCGAACGAGCGACCAAAGGTCGCGAAGTGAGCCCAAAAAAGAAATTTCCCCCTTCTCAAGGAGGGGGCAGGGGGTGGTGATAAAACAACATATAGTGGCATTATTATTCAAATTTTTAGATCATCTTGGATAGAAATAAATGTTTATTATAGAAAAATTAGGATTAATAGATTTTCAAAAAGCCCTTAAATACCAGAATAAGCTTGTTTCTTTAAAGCAAAATGGCTTAAAGACTAATTATTTTCTATTAATGGAACATGATCATGTTTTTACAATGGGAAAGGGAGCTGATTTAAAAAATATCCTTGATAAAAATATCTCGGCAGTAGTAACAAACAGAGGCGGTGATATAACTTATCATGGTCCGGGGCAGTTGATAGGTTATATAATTTTAGATTTACGATCAGACAAGTTTGATATATATGGATTCTTGAGGTATATAGAGCTTTTAATTATAGGCGTATTAAAAAAATTAGATATTAACGCCTACCAGATTGAAGGCTTAAGAGGTGTCTGGGCAGAGAATAAAAAACTTGTCTCTATTGGAGTAGGAGTTAAAAAAGGCATAACTATGCACGGTTTTGCCCTCAATGTAAATCCTGACCTCTCTTACTTCTCAAAAATAAACCCATGCGGACTTGATTCGAAAAGCATCAGCTCAATTGCAGAACTGAAAAAGATGAATTTTCCTATGAAAACTGTGCAGAATCTGTTCATTGAACAATTTCCCGAATTTTTCGGATGACAGCATAATTTATGCCGTCGGGATGACCATTTGGACAAAATTAGCAGATTATTAATAATTAGTAACTCCTGTTAATCAGTAAAATTCATGGGTAGTGGTCAAATTGTGACTGATAAAAACAAAAAATCCCTGAATTGTCATCCTGAGCGAAACGAAGTGAAGTCGAAGGATCTTGCTAATTAAGTCAGAAGATAATAAGCGAAAACTAGACAGATTGCCACAGATTTCTTCGAAATCCTCGCAATGACAAGTGTGTACAAGGTGATGAAATTCTCGATTTTAAAGGTATGATTAAACCATTTATCATTTTGTATCCGTCCACTACCAATTCATGAATAATTGTAAATAAGCATGCTGTATGGTAACTGTTACTCTTCACCTTTACTGGCAGACTAATTTTGTTAAAAGTTGGAATATGATATTATTTAAAAATTCCAGTTAATTTGTTTTGCATTTATTTATTTGGGGAAATACTTGGTATGAAACAATTTAGCCAATTTAAGCTTAAGTGTATTAACTTTTGTAAATCTTCATAAAAAAGAGCAACTTTTTATCATTAGGGGGTTTTATATTACTGGAAAAATAACATATGCGTAATCTGAGTTAGATAATAGAATAGGGGTCATTTATGCAAGTAGGAAGTAGTATTGAGTTCAATAAGAACCTCAGTGCACCGGAAACAAAATCTATACCCACCGGCATCTCCACACAGTCCCTTCTGAAAAATCAAAAAAGAGATATTTACTTCAGACAGGAAACCCAGCAACCACAGGAAAATAAAGAACCTAAGAAGAACCCATGGACAGTAAAAAACATCACCAACTGGGGAGGTGTAGTTCTTGGTGTTGCGGCTATTACTATACCGTTGATTCTTAAAGTAAAAAGAGGTACTTTTGAAAAAAACAATGCTGATTTAGAAAAAATAGTAGCTAAAGCAAAAGCACATATGACTAATACTGAAGATAAAATTAATGTATTAGAAGGTAAAGCCGGAAATGAAGGTATATGGTTTAATACAATTCACAAGTTTGGTAATTGGTCAAAGAATAATAAGGAACTTTACAATAATATAGTTTATGGTGTTGGAACTGTTGTTGTAATGCCGCTGGTTATTCTCTTTAGCCCTATAGGTAAGAAAAATACAACAAAAGAAGATAAACTATATGCTGTATTCAGACAACCCCTTTCCTTTGCAACAATGTTTAGTATGCAGTTGACAATGGATAAGCTTATAAGTGGGCTTATGCCAAAATTCAAGAAACTTAATATTCTTGAAAAAGAAGGACTTTTTAAAGCTGATGGAACTCTTGAAGATTCAACTAAAATCACTGAAGTTAAATATAATGAAGAATTTGTTAAAGATAATTTTATAAAAGAAATCCAAACTAAACTAAATAAAACAGAAGAGGAAGCAAGTAAATTAGCAGGTAAATTATTAAAATTAGCGGAAGAAAATAAAGAAAAACCATTAGAAGAAGTTAAAAAGTTAGTTGCTAATGAATTAAAAGTAACTCAAGAAAGTCCTTTAATTAAAACATTTACTCATGCTGCCGAAGTTACAGGAAGAGGTAAAGTTCTTGGAGAAACAGCAAAAATCCTTGGTAATGTTTTCTTCTCACAACTTGTTGGATGTACCCTCCTTAACGTAATTTATGGTAAAACAATGAAGAAATGGGGCCCCAAATCACCCGAAGAAAAGCAGGCAGCTGCTGTGAAAGGGGGCAAATAATGATGAATACAAGGATCAGTAGTAATCAGGTATCATTTGGAAATAAACAAGTAGTAACAGAAGTAGCAAAAACAGAAATATCTCGTTTAGGAAATCAATTAAAAGTATATAAAGATATAGCAGAAAATGCTGAAAAAGAAATCAAAATTTTAAATAAGCAAGCTGATACTCCAAAGATTTCCTGGTTGTCAAAAAAATATGCTGGCATTTTAAAAAGAGTTGGAGAAAGTAAAATAGTTAAGGAAGCTCTTGAAAAAAACAGCATTGCAAAACTTGTTGGCTACGGTAATGTTTGTAAAGAAGCTGTAGGTACAACAATATATACCATTCAGGCTTTTACAAATGAGGATCTTCCGCCAGATAAGAGAAAATTTGTTGGACTCTATGATCTTGGTGTTGGTCTTATTAGTACTTCTCTACAATTTGGCGTAGTTTATGGTTTAAATGACAAGCTAAAAACGTTAATTGTAGGATCACTTAAGAAAAATGAAAAATCTAAAAGATATGCATTAGCTGTTGAAGGCATTGATTTATTTGTAACATCAGCTTTACAGACAATTATCTGCAAAAGAATTATTGCTCCGGCAATTACAACTCCTATAGCAGGTAGGATAAAAAACAATGCAGAAGCTAAAGAAGCTGCTAAAAAGGGACAACCTGTAGATTATACTGTTCCGCCTGAACTTCAGATTCCATCAAAAGAAATAAAGACTGCTCCAAAACCGGCAGAAAATATCTTTGCTATGTACAAAAAGGTGTCAGAAGAACCGACAAAAACAGCTTAATCGTACGCCTACATAATCTAAAATCCAAACGGGACTGGAAACACCAGCCCCGTTTTTTACGGAATTATTATAAGTAGGTAACAAAAAATTTTTATGGACTGTGTCATCCTGAATTTATTTCAGGATCTTTGAATCAATAGATGCTGAAACAAGTTCAGCATGACACAAGGGATACGATTCAAATAAATGTCTAAGAATTTTTTGTTTGTTCCTTACTATATAGTCATCTCGAGTGGAGTGAAACGGAATCGAGAGATCTTTTCAATGTGATAGGTATTTTTAAGCTGACAAGAACTCTGTCTATAATTGATTATTGGCAAGACCTTTCGACTACGCTCAGGGTGACGTATGATGGGTGTTGGTTGTTATGTCTGAATTTATCTTTAAACAAACCGACTTCTGAATTTAATTCCAAGCAAAAAGCCGCTGATTTTCAGCGGCTTTTTCTGAATATTACTTAATTTCTAATTTATTAAACAATTATTTCATTCAATTACAATCTTAACAGCCGTTTTCATGATTTTCAATGCGTTGATCTCTTCTAGAGCGTTTGGTACTACGTAAAAAGTCTACTTCTCCGTTTTCACGAAGTATTTCCAGATTGTTTACAAAAACGCTTTTTGCTACCTGAGGATCAACAGCATATAATTGCTCAAATAATTCTTTAGCAAGATTTTCAGCTCCGGTTTTATCAGATTTACATAATTGTCTGACCTGATCTTTAAAAATTGTTTCAGAAGACGTTTCTTTAGGAGATTTGTCACAGCAAGCACCTGAAACATCTCTGTCATAAAAATCATCCACAGGGTGTTTAACTAATTGTCTGGTTTTAGTACCACAACTTCCTTCGTTTGGAAAAACTTTTTCTTCATATTCACAGTAAAGACCGTCTTTTTCATTTGAAACGTTCCCAAAAGAAACCTTATTAAGGTTTGCGCTTAATAGAAGAGCAGGAGAAAAGCTATTTTGCCGAAATGAGTCAGATTTAGCATTGTCTTTTTGCTTTGGACTTGAAACCTTAGCCTGCGGCTGCATGTAAACAGGACTAACAGAGCTGATTTTCATTTTGTTCCCCTTTTAATTTTTTGACCCCTAATTCTCTATGTTTAATGTTCTCATGTATAAAATCCCGTGAAAAGAATTTGTTGATATTTTTGATGCAAAATATTAACAAATTTTAAGAATTTGCTAATATTTTTTGAAAGATTTATTTATTTTTTTAGAAAATTATTTATTTTTTGCCTTTTTTATCAAATTTTCCAAAACTTTTCTTTTTATCATTACTAAATTTTCCGGATGGTTTATCGCTTTTCTTTCCTGCTGGTTTGAAAGGTTTGTAATCCCCTCCAGATTCACTTTTGCTGAAGCTTTTCTTCCTGTCGCCGGAGAAATTGCCTGATGGCTTGTCATCTTTTGCAGAATCATTTCTTTTAAATCCTGCTGATCTGAAAGGTTTATAGTCTCCTTCACCGGAATCTTTTTTAAAAGATCTTTTTCTGTCATCGGAGAAATTGCCGGACGGTTTTTCATCTCTGAAAGAATCACTTCTTTTAAATCCTGCTGATTTAAAAGGTTTATAATCCCCTTCAGCTGAATCTTTTCTGAAAGATCTTTTTTTATCGCCGGAGAAATTACCTGATGGCTTGTCATCTTTTGCAGAATCATTTCTTTTAAATCCTGACGATCTGAAAGGCTTATCGTCGGAGTTTCTCCTGAATCCTTCTCTTCTGCCTCTGTCAGGAAACTTCCTTTTAGCAGGTACTTCTGCAGGAGGTAATTCAAAATTAACAGTATGGTCAAAGCTTTCATTTTCTTTTTCCATTGTCATTTTAAGTAGTGCGGCTGCAACGTCAAGAGAAGTGTATTCTTCTCCCATTAAAAGCTCAATATGATTAACATATTTGCTTAAATGACCTTCTTCAATAATTTCAGCCACTTTGGAAGTATACGAGCTAATTCTTGTTGCTTCCAGTTCATCCATAGTCGGCACATTATGCCTTAAGATCTGAACGCCGTTTGCTCTTTCTATTCTCTTAAGATTATAGATCTGTTTGCCTACTATAAATGTAAATGCAGTGCCTGATTTGCCTGCTCTTGCTGTTCGGCCTATTCTGTGAGTATAATCCTCATCATCTCTAGGTAAATCATAGTTAAATACTGCTTCAACATCATTTACATCTATACCTCTTCCTGCAACATCAGTTGCAACAAGAATTTCAACTGTTCCGTTTCTAAATCCGTTCATAACTCTGTCACGCTGATTCTGGCTCATATCTCCATGAAGAGCGTCCGCAAAATACCCACGGGTTTTTAAAATGTCTACAAGCTGATCTACCTGACTCTTTGTATTACAGAATACAAGGGCCAATTTAATATTATGGAGATCAAGTAAACGGGCAAGAACTTCAGGCTTGTTTTTTTCCTGCACTTCAAAATAAATTTGCTGGATTTTTGGTGCACTTATTTTTTTATTAGTTACATTTACAATAGTAGGAGTTTTTTGGTATTTTTTTGTTATATCGATAATCTCTTTAGCCATGGTAGCTGAAAACAATACTGTTTGCCTGGTTTCGGGGGTATCCTTAAGGATAACTTCCATATCATCTCTAAAACCCATATCAAGCATTTCATCAGCTTCATCAAGAACGATTGTTTCAACAGAATGCATCTTTATTGAACCTCTTCTCATATGGTCCATCATTCTGCCAGGTGTTCCTATAACTATCTGAGCACCTTTCTTTAATGTTCTAAGTTGTCTTTCTATTTCCTGACCGCCGTATACAGGAACTACTGTTAAATTTTCCTTATACTTCATAAGTTTACGAAATTCTTCGGATACCTGAATTACAAGTTCTCTTGTTGGGCAAAGGATTACCGCTTGGAGTTCTTTTCTTTCAGTATCAATTTTTTCTATTACAGGTATTGCGAAAGCAGCAGTTTTTCCTGTGCCTGTCTGTGCCTGACCTATAATGTCTCTTCCTTCCATTACTAATGGAATTGCTTCTGACTGAATTGGTGAAGCTTCTTCAAAACCCATGTCTTTAACTGCATTGAGTATTTCTTCAGACAGGTTTAGTTCGTCAAATCTGCGTTTTGTCATTTTATGATCTCTCTTATTATTAAAATGCTCTCACACTTGCCTAGAATGTAAGAGAGCATTTTAATTACATTAAAGGTTCTTCAAAAACTTATCCAGTCTATAATCTTTACGAATATTATGATAGGGAATATTAATTCTTTATTCAGGTAATTTTACCCTGGTAGAAGTTTCCTTGTCATACCTAGCACTGCGAGGTCGTTGATTTAAAAAATTTATATAAATAGGAAGAAGTTTAATCTCTCCTATTATTTTCATGCTGGTTATTTTTGATGCTGTAATATATTATATTCCAAACATTTTTATTTTTTATTCAGGTTTAATACTTCCAGGTTTACCTTGATGGAGACTCAATATTTCCTTGTTATAATTTATAGCTTCGCTGCGAGGTTGTTGATTTAATCTGTTTCTCTTTTGTCATGGCTAAATAAATATAAAGACTGATGCATAACTACCAAAATATCGCTTTTTGTCATATCTAGCCTACAGTCGTTACGACCGGGCAAAGCCCGCTCTGCACGGCTTCCGCTTTTACAAGGGTCGACCGCAAATCTTTACTTTTTAACAAAAATTATAGTTATGCAGCGGTCTCATATAAGACATCTTTTATTACAAATTGTGCCTGTAAAATATATTAAAAAATAATTCGGGCATGCTTAAAAAATTCTAATATTTTTGGATTTCCAACAGATCTCCAATTTTTTCATTCATGTACTTGTATGAATCAAGAACGCCTTGATTGTAAAATTCGGGGGCTATTTTTTCTATAAAAAAGTCTAAAATGAGAGATGAAGATAAATCTCCTAAATCTTCTTCTCTTTCCTGGGCAAAATAAGTTTTAATCGCTGAAATTAAAGCTTTTCGTTTATCTTTATCTATTTCGATTTTATTACTCATTTTTTATTAGAGCCTGTTTGTTACAGTTTATGTGTTACGCCTGAAAATTGTTACGCTACTTATAAATAAAAAATCGGTTTTGAAGTATAATTTTATTATACAAACAAAATATGATTTGTTAAATTTACTGGAAATATTAGGAGAGGGTTGATTAAATGGCCGTAAAAGAAAGAATTGAAGTGGAAGAATCCGGAAAAGAGAAGAAAAAAGCTCTTGAATTGGCTTTGGATAAAATTGAAAAAGATTTTGGAAAAGGTTCAATTATGCGTCTTGGCGACAAAGCAGGCATTGCAGTTGAATGTATTTCAACAGGTGCTCTTTCTTTGGATCTGGCGTTAGGTATAGGCGGAGTTCCAAGAGGAAGGGTTATAGAAATTTATGGACCTGAAAGTAGTGGAAAAACTACTCTTGCTCAACATATAGTTGCAGAAGCACAGAAAAAAGGTGGTATTGCTGCTTTTATTGATGCAGAACATGCCCTTGATCCTGAATATGCAAGGAAACTTGGTGTAAAAATTGATGAAATGCTTATAAGTCAGCCAGACACAGGCGAACAGGCTCTCGATATTACGGAAGAACTTGTACGTTCAGGTGCGGTTGACGTTATAGTAATAGACTCGGTTGCTGCTCTTGTTCCACGTGCAGAAATCGACGGTGAAATGGGAGATAGCCACATGGGCCTTCAGGCCAGATTAATGAGTCAGGCTTTAAGAAAATTAACCGCTATAGTCGGAAAAACAAAAACAACAGTAATATTCATTAACCAGTTAAGACAAAAAATAGGTGTTGTGTATGGAAATCCTGAAACAACAACCGGTGGAAATGCCCTTAAATATTATGCAAGCTTGCGTCTTGATATAAGGAAAATCGAAACCCTGAAAAAAGACGGTCAGGAGTTTGGTAACAGGGTAAAAGTAAAAGTAGTTAAGAATAAAGTTGCTCCTCCATTTAGAATTGCAGAATTCGATATTATTTATGGTGAAGGAATTTCTCAGACAGGTTGTTTGCTTGATGTAGCAAGTGCTATGAACATTATCAACAAATCAGGCACCTGGTTTAGCTACAACGATACAAAACTTGGACAGGGAAGAGAAAAAGCAAAAGATTTTCTCCTCGAAAATCCGGACATGCTTAGTGAAATTGAAACAAGAGTTAGAGAAAATATGTCAAATATGACTGTAAATACTGTTGTTGAATCCGGAAAAGAAGAATAAAATCAAATAATTTATGAAAAAGTGAAATTATTAATTTCACTTTTTTCTTAATAAAAACACAATTGTAAATTTTAATTTTGTTATGAATAGCCGGTAAATCTATGTTTTTTAAAAATTTTTAAAAAAACCGGATTATGTGGTAAACTTATACTGCTAGGATCGAAATCTATTTTTACCGGCTGTCCGATACTGAATGGGTGAGAATATAATCAGCGGTGGGTTTTGATAAGATAGATATAATTTCAGTTGGTTTTTGGTTTTTCAAATTAGCAAAATATAACAACAATTAAAATATACCCGAAAACCTTATATAAAAATCAAAACTCTCTTATAGAATATCTCATACCGGTAGATTAAAGAAAATGAGGTGTAGGACAATCGATAACATCGGTCTAATATTATTTATAATCGCATTAGTTGCACAATTTATCCTTATTATATACTTTTTCCTTCAACTTAAGGCGAAAAACTCTCAACTGCAGGCTATTCAGGCAGAAACTTCAAAAAAGCTGCTTGATGCAGAAGAACAAATCAAGCTCCAGCGTAAAGAAGCTTTAATTTCAGCAAAAGAAACATTACATAACCAAAGGCAGGAATTTGAGACAGAGATACGTGACAGAAGAGCAGAACTTGCAAGGCTAGAACAAAGGTTACTCCAAAAAGAAGAAAATCTTGAAACAAAGTTACAAACAGCCGTAGATAGAGAACAGGAACTAGCAAAGAAAATCGACGAACTATATGACAAAGAAGACTATCTAGCCGAACTTGTAGACAAACAATTAAAAGAACTTGAGAGAATTTCCGGTATATCTGTAGAAGAAGGTAAAGCACTTTTACTGAAACAGCTTGAAAATGAGCTAAAGCTTGAAGCTGCTCAGTTAATTCGTGATAATGAAGCTTATATTAAAGAGACAGCTAATGCCAAGGCAAGAGAACTAATTTCTATAGCCATGCAACGTTGTGTTATAGATCAGGTAGTTGAATCTACCGTTTCTGTTGTAAATCTTCCTAATGATGAAATGAAAGGAAGAATCATAGGCAGAGAAGGTAGAAATATACGTGCATTGGAAACATTTACAGGTGTTGATCTGATTATTGATGATACACCTGAAGCAGTTGTACTATCGAGCTTTGACCCTGTAAGAAGGGAAATTGCAAAGATAGCTCTTGAAAAACTTATTGCTGATGGACGTATTCACCCTGTCAGAATTGAAGACATGGTTGAAAAAGCCAAAGAAGAAGTTGAAGAAAAAATGTTCAAAGAAGGCGAAGCCGCAGCTTTTGAAATGGGTATAATGAATCTTCATCCAGAAGTAATAAAAACACTGGGCAGATTGTACTACAGAACAAGTTATGGTCAAAATGTACTCAAACATTCAATAGAAGTTGGACATCTTTCAGCAATGCTTGCAGAAGAGCTTGGAGCAAATGTTCAAATTGCAAAAAGAGCCGGCTTGTTGCATGATCTTGGAAAAGCAGTTGACCAAACACAAGAAGGTACTCATATAGAGCTTGGCGTTGAAATTGCAAAACGTTTTAATGAAATTCCTGCAGTTATTCATGCAATTGAAGCTCACCATGAAGATGTTCATGCCGATACAGTAGAAGCTGTTCTTGTTAAAATAGCTGATACAATGAGTGCTGGCAGACCTGGAGCAAGAAGAGACACTCTTGAAATCTACATAAAAAGAATTCAAAAGCTGGAAGAAATAGCAACAAGCTATCCAGGTATCAAGAAATCTTTTGCTGTACAGGCAGGTCGTGAAATAAGAGTTATGGTACAACCGTCTACCGTTGATGATGCAGCTGCAAGTAAGCTTGCCAGAGACATTGCTAAGCGGATAGAAGACGAACTTGATTATCCGGGTCAGATCAGAGTTACAGTTGTTCGTGAAATAAGGGCTACAGAAATTGCAAAATGAGAAAAGAATGCTTAGATGTACTGTTTTTGGGAGATATTGTCGGTAGACCCGGCAGAAAAATAGTTGCTAAGTATTTGGAAGAACTAAACAAAAGTGCAGATAAGCCTGATTTCATAATAGCGAATGCAGAAAATGCTTCACATGGCTTTGGTTTAACCGAAAGAAACTATAATGAACTAGTAAATCTAAATATTGGAGCCTTAACTTCAGGAAATCATATCTGGGATAAAAAAGAGATATTTGAATATATTGATAGTGCAAATCATTTAATTAGACCTCTAAATTACCCGGAAGGAGTCCCCGGTGAAGGTTCCAAAATTTTTAATGTTAACGGGATTTCAATAGGTGTTATAAACCTTTTAGGTAGAATATTTATGGCACCTATGGATTCTCCCTGGACAGCACTGGAGAACGAAGTAAAGAAATTACAGTATGAAACATCCATAATAATTGTGGATTTTCATGCCGAAGCAACAGCAGAAAAATTATCTTTTGCATATTTTGCAGATAAACTAGGTGTAAGTGCAGTTATTGGAACACATACACATGTTCAAACCGCCGATGAGAAAATAATGGATTGTGGTATGGCTTATATTTCAGATGTCGGTTTCTGTGGCGCTTATGATGGAGTAATAGGAATGGATAGGGAAAGCTCTCTTAAAAGGCTGGTAACGGGCCTTCCTGAAAGATTTGATATAGCGCCTATGGGGAAAACAGAACTTAATGCGGTTAGAATGAACATAAATACCAATACAGGCTGCACGGAAAAAATTGAAAGAATTAAGTATTATACGGAAGTTAGTGAGGAAAAGTAGTATGAAAGGGTAATTTATGTTGGACTTGCATATACACAGCAAATACTCTGATGGTAATTTATCGCCGGAGGATATTGTTGACGCAGCAATTGAGCTGGGTCTTACTGCAATATCAATATCTGACCACGATAATGTGTTATCATACAAGTTTGCGCAGGCGCATATTGACATGAGATCGCAGGAAGCCGGGAAAAAAGTTCTGGAAATAATTCCGGGGGTTGAAATTAACACTCTCTGGAAAGGGTATGAAATCCATATTCTGGGTTATCTTATGGATATATCTTCAAAGCAATTTCTGGATCTTCTCTCATATCAGCAGCATGCAAGAGCTGAACAGACGGTGCAAATAGTTGAAAAATTACGAAAATTGACAAATATGGGTATAAAACTTGAAGATATAACATCTCTTGTTGCAGAAGGCGGAAGTATAGGCAGACCGCATATAGCAAGAGCTATTTCCAATGCAGGCGGAACAAGAAATGTTATTGAAGCATACAATAAATATATTAATGACAATGCACCTACATATATTAAAAGGAAAACAGTTCCTCCCCATGAAGCAGTGGAAATCATTTATGAAGCTGGTGGAATACCGGTAATTGCTCATCCGTGTGATCTGGAAATAGCAGAAGAACTTATAAAAGACCTTATGAATTATGGGTTAAGAGGGATAGAAGCTTATCACAGAAAGCATTCACCTGCTATGGTTGAGTATTATTCAACAATGGCTGAACATTACGGACTTGTAGTAACGGGCGGTTCTGACTGCCATGGAACAAAGGTAGGAAAACAGTTATTTCTCGGAAAGAATTTTGTTCCTGACTGGATTCTGGAAGAACTGAAGAAAGAAAAAAGCCGTATAGAAATAGCTTCCTGTTAATAAAAAGGTACTTGTTTTTATAATGGGTTTGCAACCCAAACCCGCCTTCATTTTCTTTGTCACCCAAAGAAAATGAAGCAAAAGAAATGTGCCCCGAAAAGAATTTCTATTTTTCTAAGTTCACTTGATTATAGCTAAAAGACAAAATGTGTCGGCTGCGGAACTCGCCTCCACGTTGTTACGGCTCAGACAGTCCTCGCTCTCCTAAAGACACCGTTCACCAAGAAAAATTACAAAATTCTTTTAAGGGGTAGATTAACATATAACTTTCAAATTTTTTTAGTAAAGTAGGATGGGCAGTCTTGCCCATCAGCAACAATCTAAAATATTTAATATTTTTACAGCCTGCTTATTTGTTTTTTTACTATAGGCAGGACTTCATTTATTGTGTCTGCAAGGTTTTTTTGAATTGTGCATCCGGCTGCAAGTTTATGTCCTCCGCCGCCAAAAAACTTTGCTATCTCGCAAACATTAACTCTTTTACTTCTAAAACTTATTTTAGTATCGCCTTTTGCAGTTTCTTTAAATACAAGTGCCACTTCAACGGTATTTATTTCTCGTAATGCTTTTGAAATACCGTCTACATGATCATCTGTAGCATTAAAGTCTTCAAGAAGCTTCCTTGTCACGGATGTATATGCTATTTTATTGTTATCTGTAATAATAGCCAAATCCATAGCTCTGGCTTGAAGCCTGACCATAGCAAGAGGCTTGAATTCAAGACATTCCTGATAAATATATATGGCATCTGCACCCGCCCTGATTAATTCAGCGCAAATCTCAAGGGTTTCGGGTTTTGTATTTTCAAATTTAAACCCCCCAGTGTCTGTAAGTATTGCCGTATATAAACTAGTTGCAATATCTCTTGTAATATTGATTTCAAGAGATTTGATAATATCGTATAAAATTTGCCCGGTTGCTGCTGCAACTGGGTTTATTATGTTGATATCGGCAAATTTAATGCTGCTTATATGATGATCTATATTTACAGTCATTTTTGCATTTCTAAAAAGATCAACAGAGTCTCCCAGTCTGTCTAAGGAAGCACAATCAACAGCAATAGCAAGATCATAACTTTGATACAGATCATTATTATTTGGATTTTTTGTCTGTTCAATTCCCGGTAAAAATTTGTATATATCAGGTATTTTGCCTGATATAATAAGATCGACTTTTTCGATATTATATTTCTTTAATATCTCATTCATAGCAAGCATTGAACCTAATGTATCGCCATCTGGTCCTATATGCGATAAAATAACTATGTTTTTAGCTTTTTTTATCGCTTCAAGTAATTTATTTAATGCTTCCATATTGGCAATTTTATCCTATACTATTTATAAAGAAGTTTTATACCTATTGATAGAAGGAAATAAACTTTCTTTCAAAGATTTTAACATAAAATACGTAATTAATTTTGAATAATAGGAGATAACTTTGGAAATAATACTTTCTTTAGTAACAATATTTGTTATTTTACTTCTAATAGTGCTGGCCTGTGTATTTTTTACAAATGCAGTTGAGCATCTTGGGGAAAAGCTGAATCTTTCGGAAGGAGCTGTTGGAAGTGTACTTGCCGCAGTTGGAACTGCACTACCAGAAACAATTGTTCCCCTTGTTGCAATAGTTGGAGCTTATGTTACAGGCTCCAATATAGAAACTGGATCAGAAATAGGCATTGGAGCTATTCTTGGTGCACCGTTTCTTCTCGGAACATTGGCATTCTTTGTGACAGGTCTTGCTGTTATTATTTACGCAAGGTCAGGCAGAAGAACAACTGATATGCCTGTAAATACAGTCATAATGTTTCGGGATATCCATTATTTTGTGGGTGCTTACACAATTGCAATTTTAAGTTCGTTTATTCCTTTTATGTTTGTAAAACATTTAATAGCAGGTTTGCTGCTTATAATTTACGGAATTTATGTTTTCCAGACTGTTAGGACAGCAAGTAAAATTCCGGAAGGCGGCCAGGAGGAACTTGAAGCACTTTATTTTACAAAATATGTTAAATTTCCTGAACATCTGACTATGCCCATGATTGTACTTCAGCTTTTAGTTTCTCTTGCAGGAATAATCTTTCTCGCCCATTTCTTTGTAGGTAATCTGACATTTCTGTCAGAAGCTTTTGGAATAAATCCTCTTATTTTAAGTCTTATAATTACACCTATTGCAACAGAACTGCCTGAAAAATTTAACAGTGTGATCTGGATAAGAGCTAAAAAAGATACTCTTGCTCTTGGAAATATAACAGGAGCGATGGTTTTTCAAAGTTGTATTCCAACAGCGGTAGGGCTTGCACTTACTCCATGGGTTTTAAAGCAGGATGCATTAGTAAATGTAATTGTTGTATATCTTTCAGTTGCAGTTGTATACTTAAATATAATAAAAAACAAAGGTGTATTAAAACCTGAAGCACTGCTCACCGGCGGACTTTTTTATCTGTTTTATCTCGGATATATTTTCTTTAAAATATTTTAAGAACAGTATAATATGTCTGGAGAAATATTATGAAAATATGCGTTGTTGGAGTTGGAGCTGTAGGCGGATATTTTGGCGGAAAGCTTGCAAAGGCCGGATTGGATGTTACCTTTATTGCAAGGGGACAAACCCTTGAAGCTCTCCAAAAAGAAGGTTTAAGGGTAAAGAGTTATACCGGAGATTTTACAATTAAAAAGCCAAAAGCGGCGCATGATTTTAAAACTCTAATTGGAGCCGATTTAATTTTGCTCTGTGTTAAATCATACAGTACAAGGGAAGTAGCTAAATCTTTAAAACGTATAATATCTGATAATACAGTAATAGTTTCGCTGCAAAACGGAATTGAGAATGAAGATATACTATCAGAAGTCCTTGGAGCTGAAAGGGTAATTGGTTCAGTTGTTTTCATTACTTCAAGTATGCCTGAACCCGGTTTAATAAAACATACTTCTTACGGTAAAATTATGCTGGGAGAGCTTAACGGAGAAACTACAGACAGGGTAAGAAAAATTGAAAAAATGTTCCTCGATGCAGGAGTTCCTGCCGGAATTACTCCGTCTATTAAAAAAGAGCTCTGGAAAAAACTTATGCTGAATATTCCTTATAACGGGTTTACATCTCTTGTAAGAGGACCACTAAAGAACTATTTTGAAATTCCGGAAGCTCAGGAATGTTTTTTAAGGGCATTAAAGGAAGTTCAGATTGTTGCTCAAATGGAAGGGTATCATTTAACTGATGAAGACGTTGAAAATGGAGTAAAATTCACAAAAACAGAAGGATTTGTAAACTTTAAATCCTCAACCCTGCTTGATATAGAGGTGGGAAAACCGGTTGAAATTGATGCTCTTCAGGGGGCTGTGATAAAAGCAGCACGTAAATATAACATTGATGTACCAATTAATAAGCTTCTTTATGCTCTTTTAAAGATGAGTTATGAATAATCATACTAAATTACTTTAAAAGTAATGTTGTATTTGTCAGGTTTTGTGATCCGTTAACTGCATCAGGGGAGTTTGTTTTTCGTAGTCTTAAACTCAAGGTCCGGACAATATTTTTATACATTTGTTGAATGATTTCCGGTTTTTTCATAAATACACTGTAAAATTCATTCCAGGCAAACTCTGCAATAATGAGGTCTGTTTCGGCAACAACATTTGATCCATCAAGAAAAGCCATTTCACCGAAATACTGTTGATTGCGAAAAGAGCCAACAAGTTTTTCTTCGCCTCTGTATAGTTTTTTATATATGTTGATTGAACCTTCAATTATAAAATATATTTTATGCGTATCATCATCTTTGTTTGTGACGTGAGTCCCTTTGTTAAACTTGTGGATTTTAAGAATGCTAAATAATGTTTTTAAATCCTGTTCATTAAATTCTGAAAAAAACTGAATGCCTGAAATTTGTTGAAAAGATAATCTGTCAGAATTAAATTTTGGCGTCATCCAACCTGCTCCTTACCAACCTATTTTAACATTATTTGTAAAACAAAATATAAATTTTGTCTAAATTAAGATATGAAATAATATAACAAAAATTAAATGAATATTAAAGGGGTATATTTTCGGTATTTACAATAATTTATATAATTTTAAAAACAATCTTAATTAAGATTTGAAATATTATTTAAAAATTTTAACTTTTTGTTTTATAACTTTTTTATACTATTATAGTGATATAGAGATTATTGAAAAGTTTAATTTATGAAAAAGATAAAAGTTTTAACAGTTTTTGGAACAAGGCCTGAAGCCATAAAGATGGCTCCTGTTGTTATGGAGCTTAATAAATATCCTGATATATTTGAATCGATTGTATGTGTAACTGCACAACACAGACAAATGCTTGATCAGGTGCTTGAATTATTCAACATTAAGCCTGATTTTGACCTGAATGTGATGAAACCCAATCAGGATTTATGGCATTTAACGTCAGATGTTCTTCTTCAGATGAAGGAAGTTTTTGAAAAAACCAATCCTCATATTGTTCTAGTGCATGGAGATACAACAACTACTCTGGCAGCCAGTCTTTCTGCTTTTTATGCAAAGATTCCTGTCGGGCATGTTGAAGCAGGGTTAAGGACTTTCAATAAATATTATCCATTTCCTGAAGAAATAAACAGAGTTGTTGCAGATGCAGTTTCCACTTTTTACTTTGCTCCTACTCAAAGGTCAGTTGATAATCTTAATAATTCAGGGATAAAAGATAAGATCTATTTAACCGGAAATACAGTTATAGATGCACTTTTGCATACTGTTGATAATCATAAAGTTGATCTTTCCTCGTTAAATCTTGATAAAAAATTAAAAACTATTCTTTTAACTTCACATAGAAGGGAAAATTTCGGCAAACCTCTTGAAAATATCTGTGTAGCAGTTAGAATTCTTGTTGAAAAAAATCCTGATATTCAGGTTGTTTATCCGGTTCACCTTAATCCAAATGTTAGAAAAACAGTTTTTGAAATGCTTGATGGTATTTCCAGGATAAAATTAATTGATCCTCTTGACTATGCTCCATTTGCCAGTCTTATTAAAGATTCCCATATTATTTTGACTGATTCTGGCGGTATTCAGGAAGAAGCGCCATCTTTAGGCAAACCGGTTCTTGTTTTAAGAGATGAAACAGAAAGGCCTGAAGCTATAGATTATGGAACAGTTAAACTTGTTGGTTCAAATATTGAAAAAATAGTTAATACTGTTCAGGAACTTCTTGATTCAGAAGAAAATTACAGTAAAATGGCTTCTGCGGTAAATCCTTATGGAGATGGACTTGCTTCAAAGCGAATTATCGAAGCTATAAAAGATAATATAGTTGTTTAAATATAATGTTTTAAAAAATTAACAAGGGGCTTTAGCCCCTTGTTAATTTTGATTTATTAATGAATTAAACTTACTATATCCTGAAAATGGTAATCTCCGTTACTGAAATGAATTGTTTCCAATAGGCCGTTGCCTGCGCTGCTTAGATGAGGATCTGCCTTGGTATTGCTAAAGTAATTATTTATCTGAATAGAATCATGATCTCCAAAATCTATAAGTAAACCATCAACTCTGCCGTTATGATCGTTATCTATAGCAGATATTGTAGGAATAGAAGAATCGTAATTTCCGAGTTCGAGACGGTCTTCCGTGCCTGATGCGTCGTATATCGTATCAAAACCAAAGCCTCTTGTATCATAACCGTTATATGTATCTTCATTATTGCCGCCTCTTATGAGATCATTTCCTGTTCCGCCGGTAAGAATGTCGCAGCCGGTACTTCCATCAATGGTGTCATTTCCATCTCCTCCGACAATGGTATCATTGCCTGCGCCGCCGGATAGATAATTGTTTCCGCTGTTTCCTGTAACAGCGTTATTAAGACCATTGCCTGTTCCTGTTAAATTATTATTACCAAGCAGGGTTAAATTTTCCATGTTAGAACCAAGTGTATAAGAAATTTCAGATCTAATTTCGTCTGTTCCCTGATTTGAATACTCAGTAGCCGTTTCACCGGTAATATTAATAAAATAAACATCATCACCTGCTCCGCCGTACATCTTATCAGCACCGGTACCGCCGTCTAATGTATCGTTTCCTGTACCTCCATAGAGTGTATCATTTCCAATTCCTCCGCCAAGATAATTATCTCCTAAGTTTCCATATATTGTATTTGCCATGGCATTTCCGTAACCGTTAATATTGTCAGTTTCAAGCAGATTAAGTTTTTCAACAAAATCTGGCAAGGCATAGGTAATTGTAGAAAATACTGTATCAGTTCCCTGATTTAAATACTCAGTTACAACATCACTGGAATTATCAACATAAAAAACATCATTTCCCCTGCTGCCGATCATACTGTCAATTCCAAGGCCGCCGTCCAATGTATCGTTTCTTAAACCTCCTGTTAACACGTTATTTCCACTGTTACCTATAATACAATTATTTAAGTCATTGCCTGTTCCGTTTATATCATTAGCACCAAGCAAAGTTAAATTCTCAACATTAGCCGGAAGAATATAGGTAACAACAGATCTTACTTCGTCCAGACCTGCATTTGAATTTTCTTTAATAACATCTTTTATATTGTCAACGTAAAAAACATCATTTTGAGAAGAACCAATCATACTGTTAATATTGCCATTAAGAGGGAGACCATACTGGTGATTCATAATATTTTCAATACCAGCAGATGTTAAAATTGTTCCATCCTGAAAAGATATGCTTTCTATTTTATTTTGATCTGAAAGAAACCAGTTTTGAATGGTTAATGTATCTAAGCTGGTTTTTAAACTTATTTCAAGGTTATTACCATCTTTAAATATTCCAAGATCAGTCAGGGCAATTTTATCGCCAAATTTTAAGATATCTCCGCTTTCGCTGTCCTCAATTACATCATTGCCGTAATCTCTATTAAAGATAAAATAATCATTACCTGTTCCACCTGCCAGAGTATCATTGCCGGCTCCGCCATCCAGAGTGTCATTTCCTGTACTACCTGTTAATAAATTATTGCCATTATTTCCAATGATATAATTATCAAGGTTATTACCTGTTCCATCGATATTGTCAGTACCTGATAATGTTAAATTTTCCAGGTTTGAAGGGAGTATATAGGAAGTGGAGGATATTACAGTATCATTTCCCTGATTTGAATATTCAAAAACAGTATCATCTGAGTTATCCACATAATAAGTATCATTTCCTATTCCACCATACATATAATCTATACCAACACCGCCATCCAGAATATCATTTCCTCCCCAGCCTTTTAAAGTGTTATTTCCTTCATTTCCAATTATATAGTTATCTATGTTATTACCTATTCCACTAAGATTGTCAGTACCAAGCAAAGTTAAATTATCAACATTGGTTGGGAGCGTGTAAGTAACGGTTGATATTACATTATCGATCCCATCATTGGCATACTCAAAAACAATATCTCCTGAACTATCGACATAATAAGTATCACTACCAGGTCCACCGTACATTTTATCAGTTCCTGAGCCGCCGTCCATAGTATCATCGCCCCATGAACCGTAAATAGTATCGTTACCAGTATCACCATAGAGATAATTTGCATAACAGTTTCCGTTTAGAAAGTTATTAAGGTTATTTCCATAACCGTCCTTATCTTCAAGCAGATTTAAAATCAGTCTTTCAACGTTATCAGGAAGATGGTAGGTAATCGAAGAATAAACAGTTTCTGTGCCTCCAGCCCCATTTTCAACAATAACATCTCCAGGGTTGTCTATGTAATATGCGTCATTACCTCTGCCGCCAATCATGGTATCTGCGCCAGGTCCGCCATCAATAGTGTCATTTCCGATATCACCTGTTAATACATTATTTCCGCTGTTTCCTGTGATTTGATCACCAAGATTATTTCCTGTTCCATTAATGTTATCTGTACCTAACAGCATTAAATTTTCTACATTTGAAGGTAAAACATAAGAAATATAGGAACAGATTGTATCGTTACCTTCGTTTAATTTTTCAATCACAGCATCTGCGGGATCATAAATATAATAAGTATCATCTCCGACACCGCCAATTAAAGTATGGGGTCCGGTTCCAATTCCACCGTCAAGAGTATCATTTCCAATACTCCCTGTTAAATTTGTACTAACCATTATGTTCCTCTTTCTCAAATAAATAACAATCTACTCGCAAATCTGAAAAATAAGTTTGAAACAGCTACAGGCGATAATGCTGCAAAATTTTTGTAACTTGTTCCAGATAAATTTGTTTTCTTAAATGTATTTATCAGGAAAAACAGGTATTTATCATAGTTACCTGTATAAGTCAGTTTGTATAGAAAGTAATTTACTTTATTAGATTTTTTATCAGCAAAAAGGGCCACTTGTGATAAAACTTTATTTAGAGCCTGTCTTGTTAAAAACTGTAAAATCTAATTATAACTGTAAAAGGCTCGTGCGAAGCGGGAGTGCTGGCTAAAGCCGAAACGGCTTGCTCTGCGGAGCGGGAGATAAAAAGGCTGAAGCGGAAGCGATCAGCTTTCGCTGGAAGCCTGAGAATCTCATTCTGGGCAAGGTGTTGGAGGCTCTAACCAAACTCGTTCTTAGTTTTAAAATTTTTATAAATTATTTTCTTTATTAGCACCATAAATAGCTTGTTTTCTTATTGACTGAAAATTACAGTTTAATTTCTAATGATCTCAAATTACAGAAAATTTGAGGGTTTTTCTATGATAAAAAAATGTTCAATAGTAGTTATTATGTCTTTATTTATTATTTTTGGTGGATATTTTCTTTATAAAACCATACATAAGCCTCAAATGACAATAATTGTTAAATTTGGTGATGTTCCGCCAATACTGCAAAATTTTCCAAGAGGCAATATTACGGTTTATTATAGAGGATACAAAGTTGGTGAAGTTTCCAAAGTTGCGCTTTCAGATGATCAAAAAAATATCCTTTTTTACGTTGAAATTGATTATAAAAATTTAAAACTTCCTAAAAATATCGATATAATTTTAAAAACGGAAGATCTTTACGGAGCAAGATTTTTTTCTATAAGTTACCCCAAAAATCCTTCATCAGAATTATTGTCAGATGGAGATGTTATGCAAGGAACCGCTGCATACGAGAGATTAGACAAATATTTGATGGCAGAATTTGAAACAGGAAAATTAAAAATCCTTTTAGATAATATGCTTGTCCTGACAGATGTTATGAAAGGTGCTTTAAAAGGTAATAATGAGGAATTATTAAGTAGCATCAAAAAATCAAGCGGCGATATAGAAACTATTCTGGATGACTTAAAGGAAATTATTGATGATCCGCAGGTAAAAAAAGATATTAAATCAACAATAAAATACTCTTCCAGCACAATTAAAGGTCTAAACCAGATTATGGAGAGTAAAGAGATAAAACAAACTATTGCAACAGCACCAGAAACAATAAACAGAACTGTAAATAACCTTGAATCTCTGAGTCAAAATATGCCTAAAGTTAATAATAATATCTCAGAAGTTAACGGAAGTATTAAAAAAGCTACAAAAACAATAGATACAACGAATACATCTCTTTCTGTTACAAACTGCAATCTTGAAACTATAAACAAAAAAGTTCCGGAAATACCGCCATGCTTATTAAACAAGGCTGACAACGCCTTAACAAAATTTGACTGCATTGGCAGTGAGCTTATAGAGCTGCTGAACAAAAGATTTCTGGTTTTCAGGTTTATATTCGGAAAACCCGGAGGCTCTTTTGAAAAATGCAAACAGGGAGACCCCAACTGTTTAAAATGCAGATAATACCAAATTCTATTTAAAAATATGACTTTGTGTCACCCTGAACTTGTTTCAGAGTCTGAGATTCTGAATGATATTGATTAATAAGTATAAAAAAGAAGTGTACTATTAATTTTTGATGAATTATAATTATATTCATTAAAATAAGTATCATTCTGTATACATTCGATTTTATTTCAGTAATCAAAGTAGGATGGGCAGCCCATCAGCAAAAGTCTAAAAAAGCACATGCCAGCATAGCTCAGTTGGTAGAGCAACTGTTTCGTAAACAGTAGGTCAAGGGTTCAACTCCCTTTGCTGGCTTTTTGTTTAATCTGGTGGGTTCCAATCCACAGCCTTATCCTAATAGGTAAAAAAGATGATTTTTATTAAATTTGCAAAAAGAGAATACTTAGAACAACTTTCAAATCAAGGCGGGTTTGGGGTGCAGCCCCATTATAAAAAATAAGTACATAACTATATATGAAATTTTTGAAAGCTTGCTGCCGGTGGGCAAATAAGATTATATACTTCTCAGATTTAACTCAAACAAGAGTTTTGCCCACCCTACTATTCTAACTACTTTATTTTTTACAGATTTTAACGGTTTTCTGCAAGATTCCAATTATGGTATTGATTATATGAAAATTTTTATAAGATAATGTTGTTTGGGTTTAAAAAATTACCGGGAGGGTTAATTAATGCCAGAGTTGGTAAAAGCAAAGATCAGAGATATTCCTGACTTTCCAAAACAGGGAATTGTTTTTAAAGACATAACAACAGCAATCAAAGATCCTGAAACATTCAGAAGAATAACCGATTATATGACTGAAAAGTTTAAAGATGCTGGAATAGACTATGTTGCGGCTGTTGAGTCAAGAGGATTCATTTTTGGTGCACCACTTGCGTATAACCTCGGAGTAGGTCTTGTAATTATAAGAAAACCGGGAAAACTTCCTGCAAAAGTAGAGCAGGTTTCTTATGAACTTGAATACGGTACAGATACCGTAGAAATGCACAGTGATGCTATAGAGCCGGGCAAAAAAGTGCTTCTTATTGATGATCTTCTTGCAACAGGCGGAACAGCAGCAGCAGCTTGTGCTCTTATTCAAAAAGTGGGCGGAATCCCTGCAGCTATAGCTTTTGTTGTAGAACTGTCATTCCTTGACGGAAGAATCAAACTTCCACAGGATATAGAAATAGTTTCAATGGTTCAATACTAAATATAAGTTAAATAAATATTTTACAGAGTCAGGAATATTCCTGACTCTGTTGTTTTTGTAATTGTTAAAATTAAAACTATTTTGTAACAATCTGCTAAAATTAGAATAATGATTAATAGTTGAAAACCAAAGTTATTAATAACAGGAATAGAGTGGAAATGAAAAAAAGAGGACAAAATTTAGTAGAATTTGCTGCAATTATTCCTCTTTTAGTATTTTTAATATTCAGTATTATAGAATTTTCAATGTATTGGACAACAGTAAATGCTGTTCAGGGTATTGCTCTTAATGCTTCAGCAAAAATGGCTTCAGTTTATGTATCTGAAAGTTCCAGCGTAAATCCTGCCGTAGCCACCGCTATCGCATCAATAACAGATAATTCAAAATTTCTCGGAGATAAAATGATTTTAAGCAATGTTTTTACAACGAGTGCAGAACCATTTACTATATATGAATATCAAAGCCAGCAGAAAAGAATTACAAATCAAGGCGAAAAACCTGTAATGACAGCAATAATTGACTATAGAGATCCTTATAAAGAAGGTATAACATTGCAGTTAAATTATCAGTACAGAACAATTCTACTTGGTGCAAGTCTTCCTATTCCCGGAAATGAACCGCTTGTAATTATTCCAAGAGATATTGAAATAATAAGCAAAAAAACTCAACAGTATAACAGTTATTAATGAATGAAGATAAGATGAATAAATGGGCAAAAGAATTTGGCATACCTTATCCTAAGTGCAAGATGACTGGCCAATGTTGCAAATGTGCTTCTCCTTCAACTTCTGCCGTAGAATTGCTCAAAAAAGCGTCAGAAAATAACGATTTTGCCAGAGAATTTTTCTCGATTTTTACTCCTTATGAGAGTATTGAAGAGGTAAAAACAGTAAATCCCGGATGGGTTGAAAAATGTATTAAATCAAGCAGAAAGTCTGACAGCAAAGTTGCCGAGCAGGATTTATATTTTTATCATTGTATATATGTGTCAGAGGATAACAAATGCCTTGTCTGGGAAGACAGACCTCAGCTTTGCCGTGATTATCCCGGTACACCTTTCCTTGTAATGGCACCCGGATGTGCTTATGAGCAGTGGTCACAAATGTGCAGGGAAAAATATAAAAATCTCAAAATTGAACTTGAAAGTTTAAAACAGGCAAAACTGGAACTTGAAAATTTAAAATACCAGCAAAGAGCAATAAATTTGCTTTATCGAATGCAAAGAATTAATAATAAGGACTATAATTTAATGCTTTTAGTGCCGTCAATAAGCCTTATTTCTCCCGGCAGGTCCTGGATAAAGATATTTTAAAAAATTGATTATTCCTAAAAAATCATTACAATAATCCAAGTCTTGTCTGTTATTTCACTCCCGCTTCGCACATGAACGAGTTGCGAAAAGCCGCCAGTACCTGCTCTTCGCAGCTACTTCAGCTTTTTTCCACTCCCGCTTCGCTTCACAAATAAATACTATATATAGTTGATGCATATTTGGTTCAAAAACTTTATCTTTGTGTTGTTAGCGCTAGTAAAATATCTTTACATTCAACTAATTATGCATGGGGAGGGAAGTTAGGAACGTGGCTTCTCAATTAGATCAAGGAAAACAATGTGTCAATACAGACAAGGACAAACAAGGCTGTATTGCTTTTAAGCGTTATTTTAACTGGTTTGACAAAGAATTTACAGGTAAATTAGCTGCTATCAGTAAAAAATTCCTTGCTAATAATTTAAATTTCCATCTATTGGCAGTAACAAACCAACCAAGTATTCTGTGGAAAAGCAGTGAGTACTTTGTAACACAAATTGAATTAGCTAAAAACTGTTCAATATTTTTGAAAGTATCAAATAATGCGGCACAAATAATTCTTGATAATGCTATTGGAAAGAGAAATGAGGAAGAACTAAAACTAACAAATATTACAGAATTAGAGGCAAAAATTCTTACGGCGTATAATCAATTTCTGTATAAGAATCTTGAAACGACCTTTATTAATAAGAAACAACGTACAAAAATAGTTTCTTCACAAGATATTAGTGAAAATAATGTTCATCTGACATTCTATATTTACAGCGCTGATCCAAAACTTGAAGCGGGCAAATTGATTCTTTCTTTTCCTGAATTTCTGCTCAAAGAACTAATTCCTGTTCAGCCGCCCGAAAATCCGATAGACATTTTTCAATTTAAAACAAGTTATACCAGAGCAGATATATTCGTCGGCAAATCAAGAATATTTCTTGAAGAACTAAAAAACCTGGAAAAAGAGGACATAATAATACTTGAAAAAAGCAATCTGCACGCAATGAAGCTTTTAGGCGAAGAAGAAATATCATTTAAAGTTAATCCAGATCCAAGGTTGGTTATAAACATTGATAATATTGACGGAGGGCAGTCGGAAATGAATGAACTCGAATCTCAACCAAAAAATATATGGGACAGTCTACAGGTAGAACTGAGCGCTGAATTTAAAAAGATAAAAGTATCTCTTGGTGAACTAAGACAAATTACCGAAGGTTTGGTTATTGAAGTAGCTCCCATAGTACAAAATCAAATATCCCTTCACGTAGAAGGAAAAGAACTTGCTGTTGGAGAACTTGTTATTGTTGGGGATAAGTATGGAGTTAAAATTACACAGGTATTCCAGGAAACAAAAGAAGAACAGGAAATTGCAACAAGACAGGCAGCAGTAGAAGAAATTGAAGAACCAATTCCAGTACAGCAACCTGTTCATCAAGAAAGTGAAGCAGAAGAATTTGATGATTCAGACTTTGATTATAGCGATTTTGAAATTGAAGATGATATATAGTGAGGTGAAAGATGCACAGTTATCTGGTTAATTTTGCAATTTATACTCTGGCCATGCTCGGGGTTATTTTTATTGCATTTATGGTAGCTAAAAAAAGTTTATCGCTTGGAAGTATTCCGGGACATAAAAATGGTTCTTTAACAATAGAAAACAGATTAAGCCTTGAACCTCGTAAAAACCTATATATTATTAAGGCTGGAGAGGAAAGATTTTTAATTTCAACCGATATCGAAGGCAGCCGTTTTTTAACAAAGCTGGAACAAAACGGTATTCCGGTTTATAGACAGGAAGAAGAAAAAGAAGAAGACTATAATCTGTCCGGCTTTAATTTTGATGATAGTACTACCCGGAGTGATATTAAAATTAACGGCAGTGTGATGAGAAAAATGCTTGGAAAATTAAATTCTGACAAGTTTGCGGAGCGGGAGTGAAGTAAAACTGATACGATGACTCTTCGTTAGAAGTATTACTCAACCCGTTCGTTATAAAAATCCAAAGGTAAAATTATGGATGAAATGTTAAAAAATTTAGATCCTGCGATACAACTACTTATAGCAATGGCGCTTATGTCACTGCTTCCATTTGTATTTATCAGTATGACAAGCTTTTTACGATATGTGATCGTATTTTCTATACTAAAAACAGCTCTTGGAACTCAACAGGTTCCTCCAGGAATGGTAATTATAGGGCTTTCAATGATTTTGACATTCTATACAATGTCGCCTGTATTTTCACAAATGTATGATGCCGGATATAAGCCCTATCAAAAAACCGGTTCGATGGTTTTAGCTATTAAGGAAGGCAGTAAACCTTTAAAAGATTTTATGATGAGACAGACAAGGCAGGATGATGTTGCGTTTTTTATTGAACTTGTAAGAAAACAACCTCCAAAAACTCCTGATGATATAAGTATCATGGAAGTTGCACCGGCATACATGATAAGTGAACTTAAATCAGCATTTCAAATAGGATTTATTATATATATTCCGTTTATTGTAATAGATCTGGTTGTTGCCAACGTTTTGCTTGCATTAGGTATGATGATGCTGTCACCTACAATTATCTCATTGCCGTTTAAATTATTAATATTTATTGCGGTTGACGGATGGAGTTTGATTGTTAACGGATTAGTCCAGAGTTTTAACTAGAGAGGCTGAAATTGGAAATATTACTTGACCATCTTACCAAAGGCTTTTTAAATATGTTGATAATATCAATGCCAATTGTTCTTGCAGCAGCTGGAATAGGGCTTGTGGTAGGTATCCTGCAAGCTGTAACGCAGGTTCAGGAACAAACCATTTCAGCAGCACCGAAAATTCTTGGCGTATTTCTTGTTCTTTTAATTATGGGAGGGTTTTTCACAAAACTTCTTTCTGAATATTTGATAGAATCGGTACATATAGCAACACAAGTTATAACTAAACAGGATGATTATATACTTCCACCTTCAGATATGATGCTTAAAAGCAAATTCTTTGATCAGGATAAGAATTATGATGGTGGCAAAATGCCTGATACAAAAGCTTTAATCAAAAATGCAGGTAACATGCCTTATACTGGTAATAAAAACAAGGAAATTTATCTAAAACCAAGCAAAGCATCCCTTTCTCGGCCAGATCTTGTTGAAAGTAAGAAAATTTATGGCAGGTAATTTATGAAAAGTTATCTAAAAAAACCATATAGAATAAAAATCATTTTATTAACATTAATAATAGGATTTTTAAATGTAAATGAAAGCCATGCCTTTGACCAGATCAATAAAAACCTGAATTTAGTTAAAGGATATTCATACCTGCTTAACTTTAACGATAAAATTGTGCGATACAGTCTTGGGAATAATGAAGCGGCAAAAATTGAACTTATTTCCAGTATATTTAATGACAAACAGGAAATCATCCTTAAAACACTCAAAGAAGCAGACACAAATTTGCTTGTATGGATAAACGATGATGTTTATAACTTCAATATAAGTATTATTCAAAATAAGTCTGACAAAAGCCTGCCAATAATTAGTGAAATTGAAGATAATATTCCAACAAATTCTCCGATAATACAAAACTTTTCAAAAAATGATAATAATTTACCTGATGATATAAAAAATAAACTGGAAGAATTATCGCTTGATATTCCCCCGCATCTTCCCGGTAATCAGAATATATTTGGTTTTGAAATTGATCAGCCACCAAAAATGTAGGTTAATATGCTTGAAAATATAATGCAATATTTTAAATATTTTCCTGAATTAAATACTGCTCTTGGAGCAGGATTATTAATCTTTGCAAGATTTTTTGGATTTATTACAGTGGCTCCAATTTTAAGCAGAAAAGATTTTCCGGTAATTGCAAAATTATCCTTTATTTTAATTTTGACTATTTCATTTGTAGGAATTTTGCACCCAAAACCACCTCCACCCGATACATCCCTTTTCTTATCAGTTGTATTAAATGTAGTTTTCGGTGCTTTAATAGGTTTTATTGCATCAACTATCTTTATAACAATGAATGCTGCCGGAGATATGGTTAATCTTCAGATGGGATTATCTGCCTCTTCAATATTTGACCCAATGACCAAAGAGCAAACCTCTACAGTTGGTCAATTTTTTGGACTTCTTGCAACTGTTTTATTCATTAATGCAGGAGGATTATATTGGATGTTTTCGGCATTTGAAAGAGGTTTTACAGTCTTTCCCATATACAATACAGTTATTCCTCTTGCTAAAATATTGAATATTGATTATTTGATACTGTTAACAAGCAATGTACTTTTTATAGGTCTTCAACTGGCTTCTCCTGTCCTGATGGCAACTCTTGCAATGGATATTATTCTGGGTATTATTTCAAAGACAGCACCTCAGGTAAACGTATTTCAGCTCAGCTTCTTGTTCAAGCCTGTATTAGGAGTAGCTATTCTCATAATTATTATGCCTTTGTTAATGAATGTAATTAACGATTACTTTGTATCATATTCGGCAATATATTAGGTTTTAAAGATGTTCTTTTTAAAATTCTTGATCACGTTACCGCATTTGTTGCATGCCATATAATCAGCAGTACTGTCAATTGCAAAATAAATATGATCACAGTTCTCGTATTCATCAGAGTTTTCTTCAGAAAAACGATTTTTCTTTAATCTACTGTTTTTTATGGCTTTTGCTATTATTTCAAGAATATACATATAGCTTTTTAAATCCTGATAATATCTATATCTATTAATATGTATTTTAAATTTAAAGTTAAATCAATAAGAATATACCACTTCAAAAATAAATTTTGGATTTTTACATAATGACAAAAAGTGGTATGCGGAGCAGGGAGTGCTGAATTTCGGAAGTCCTTCCGAAGAGGAAGGAATTCTGAAATTAAAACTCGTTCAGGTATAACTATATTTTACTTTACCACTTTTTAAAAAAAGTGTACTATTTATAGAGACTTATAAAATCAGGAGTATAGAAAATATGACTCAAAATGAAAGTACATATGTAAGATGGCATGATGAAGATGTTATTGTAGCAAAATGCGTCTGTATGCTTGAAAATATAGAGGAATCCGTTAAACGTAAGACAGCAACATTTTTATTGAATGAAATAATTGATAAACTTCCGCAAACTACGCTACAGATAGAAGATATCTACAATCTTGCCACTTCTGAAACTAGAAAACGCAGATGGTATGATCTGGATGAAATTATAAGAATATTTGTAGAATTATTAAAACAGTGCTCTCCGGAATCAAGAAAAGAAATATGTATTAAAGCAATTAATTTTATGGAAAATCTAACTTTTGATAGAAACAAGAGTGTTGAAATTTCAGCTCCTCCTGATGATTTAAGATTTTTTGGAGCATAATTCGGAAAATCAGAACTCGATTATCGTAGGATCATTAGAAGCAGTCTGCAAAAATTCTTTCGGCGACGCGAAGGCGGCTCCGAAAGAATTTTTTTCGCTGTCCTTAACAAAAATTTCAGTCATCTTTTGATGATCTTTAATTCCTTTATTTTTTTCAACCCCGCTGGAAATATCTATGGCATAAGGTTTTAATTTTAATGCTTCTTCTATATTTGAAGAATTTATGCCTCCAGCAAGAATTATTGGAATGTTGTAAGATTTGGCTTTCAGTAAAATATTCCAGTCAAAGCTCTTTCCTGTTCCGCCATATTCCGTATCGGAATGTGCATCAAGCAGTACAGCAAAAACTTTGCCTTCATACTGTGAAATAACATTTAAATCGTTTTCATTTTTAATCCTTAAGGCTTTTATTACAGGTATATTAAGTTCTGACAGTTCTGAACAAAATTCTGCTGTCTCATCTCCATGGAGCTGGATTTTTGTTATGCCGGTTAGCTTACGAATGTTTTTTATTTCTTCAGCAGATGAATTAACAAAAACTCCTACTTTTTCAAGATTTTCAGGCAGATTATTTATAATTTTGGAAGCCTTTTCAGGCTCAATATATCGTGGAGAGCTTTTGACGAACACAAATCCCACTGCCCAGGCTCCCAGCTTTGAAGCTAGAATGGCATCTTCAATTAATGTTATTCCGCAAATCTTAATCTTCATAATCAAATTATCTTGCTTTTTCCCCGAAGAACGGATTATTTTTCTTTTCGTAACCTATTGATGTAGATGGCCCGTGGCCGGGATAGACTTTTGTTGATTCATCGAGAATAAACAGTTTGTTTATAACGGAATCTTTAAGTTTTTCGTAAGATCCGCCCGGAAGGTCAGTTCTTCCAACTGAGTCAGCAAACAGAGTGTCTCCTGAAAAAAGTACATTATCAACCAGGAAGCAAACGGCGCCTTCTGAATGACCCGGAGTATGAATTACCTTAAATTCAAGATTTCCAACTTTTATAACCTGACCATCTTCAAGATATTCATCTATTTTAGGAGTTTCAAACTTTGGCATATTGTAAAGTTCAAGATGAGATTTAATATTCTCAACAAAATACATATCATTTTGGTGCACCAGGACTTTTGCTCCGGTTTTTTCTCTAAGATCATAATCTCCGGCAGTGTGATCAAAATGTCCGTGAGTATTCAGGATATATTTAATACTGGCATTATTGTCTTTTGCAAGCTTGACAGTCTTTTCCCAGTCTCCGCCTGCATCAATCAATGCAGCATCTCTTGTATTTTCGTCAATAACAAGGTAATTATTGACCTCAATAGGTCCTATTACCAGAGTCTTTATGATCATTTTATTTCTCCAAAAGCTATTTTCGGTCTTTCAGTATAATTTTGAATATTATTTCGTGTCATCCTGAACTAGTTTCAGGATCTCTTAATTCCTGAGATGCTGAAATAAATTCAGCATGACACAACACGTAAAATTTTCCCCTACTTCCTTAATAGAATTTAAGTTATATTTATTTTACTATAAAGAGTAATAAATAAGGGTATTAAAGAGACTTAAGTAAATGTTAAAACAAATATCGATATTAGGTTCTACAGGCTCAATAGGAAGGCAGGCTCTGGAAGTAATTGATAGTCTTCCTGATCATTTCAGAATATTTGGGCTTGCAGCAGGAGCTAATATTGAAGTTTTAAAGGAACAGGCAAAAAAATACAAACCCGAAGTCATCTCTGTAAAAGATGAGTTAACCGCACTTGAACTCAAAAAAGAAATAACCGGTATTGAAATACTTTGGGGCAAAGAAGGCTTAACAGAAATAGCAGGCAGCGGAGAAAATAATCTGGTCTTAATAGCAGTTTCAGGTATTACAGGATTATTCCCGACACTTGCTGCTATAAACAGCAAAGTTGATATTGCTCTTGCCAATAAAGAAACTTTGGTAGCAGCCGGAAGCATCGTTATGGACAGGGCAGGAAAAAACAATGTTTCTATTTTACCTGTTGACAGTGAACATTCGGCTATATATCAGTGTATAAGTAATAAAGATATAAATCAGATTAGAAAATTAATTATAACTGGTTCAGGTGGTCCTTTCAGGGAAAAATCATACTCTGAAATTGCAAATGCAAGTGTTAAAGAAACATTAGCCCATCCAAGATGGTCAATGGGGGACAAAATTACAGTTGATTCTGCAACATTGATGAACAAGGGGCTTGAAGTTATTGAAGCACACTGGCTTTTTGGAACTGCTTACAATGATATTGAAGTTGTAATTCATCCTCAAAGTGTTGTTCATAGTGCAGTAGAATTTAAAGACGGCAGCGTTATAGCTCAATTAGGAATTCCAAGTATGCATATTCCGATCCAGTATGCACTGACTTACCCGGATAGATATGAAGGTCTTGAAACAGGGAGTTTAAGTCTGACAGATATAGCAAGGCTTGATTTTGAGAAACCTGACCTTGAAAAATTCCCCTGTCTTAAATTGGCTTACGAAGCGGGAATAAAGGGCGGGACGTATCCAGTTGTACTGAATGCCATAAATGAAGAAGCTGTGTATGCTTTTCTTAACGGTAAAATAAAGCTTACAGAAATTTGTAAAATTGTTGAAAAAGGGTTAGAAGCTCATACAAGTATTAAAAACCCGAGTCTTGATGATATTATTCATTCGGACAACTGGGCAAGAGAGTTTTCAAAAGAACTTTTAAATAAAAGAATTTTTAGTTAATGTTTTCAATAATTTCAAGATTAAAGCCCTGGGTAACCTCCTGAGATGATATTACAGAAAGTCCCGGAATAATCTGCTCAAACAAATTAAAAAGCTGTTTACGGATAAAAGAAGGCGCAATCAGAGCAATATTAGATATGTCATACTCTGACCCTTTTACAATATCTATAACTTTTTTAATTAATTTTTTGCTTTTTTGGTCTTTTGGAATGAAAAATGTAATGCCGTTTTCCTGAACCAGTACTTCTTCCAGAGATTCAGCATACTCATCCGACAGCACAATACCATAAATAGTATTATTTGAATCAGCAATCCTGCTGCTAATCTGTCTATTTAAATAAATTCTTAATTTTTCGAGAATCTTAAGCCTGTCTTCTGTATCCTGTATGCTGTCATTCAATCTTTCAAAAACATAAACGATGTCTTTTATTGAGACTTTTTCCCTTATAAGGTCAGCAAAAATATATCTGATATCACTTATGGAGAGGGAATCCGGTATTAAATTCTCAACTAAATACAGATTTTGAGTGCCAACAATACCGATATAGTTGTTAATATCGCTGTAATCAAGAATTTCATTAACATGTTTACAAACTATATGTTCAAAATGACTTACTATCACTTGGGCAGGAGTCAGGCCATTTTCCCAAAAATCTTTTGTTTTAGACTCTTCAAGCCAAAAAACCCGTTCACCCGTAACAGGATCAATATCTTCAATGGCAGACTTGGGCTTTCTGTTTATATTTGCCTGACCTTCATAAAATCTGACATATCCAGGATTGACAAATCCGGATAAGACTTTTAAGCCTCTTACGTCTATCCTGTACTCATTTGCTTCAAGAATGTCCGAATTGGTAAATCTGATAGCAGGTATGATATATCCAAGTTTATCTGCCAGATTTTGTCTTAGTTTGACAGTTTCTGAGATCAGGTCTCCGCCCTTTTCGTCATCAACCAGATTCAACAGTTCATCGCTTATAACAAGAGTTAATTTATCCTGATTAACCCTTTCATACATATGTATAGGATCGATTATGTCCGAAAGATCGCCTTTTAATTCATTCAATTCTCTTAGCTTTGTGGAAATTTCGTCATTCAGGTTTTTATAATCAATATTTTTAGATGAAGAATCAAGCAATTTTTTGATTTTAGCAATTTCTTCATGTTTTTGATTAATGTTTGCTTGAATTTCCTTACATTCTTCATAAGGTTCATCAGAAGGCTGAAGCATTTTTTCCATTTTTGATTTAAAATCCAGAACGTCAACCACTTCTGAATTACTTATTTCGTCTATATCATCATATTCTCTGCTGAAAATACAATTATACTGAATACCCTTTGAGCCTGAATCAACTTCATGAAGCATGTAAAGCTCCCAGCCTTCGTCAGCCATCTCGTTTAAAAGCATTTCAAGATCTTCAGGCTGGTTTGCAGGACAGGTTTTAACAGAGTATTCAAGTTTTGTATTATCAAACATTTATCAGCATCCTAAAAAAGTATTTGCACAGTTTAATTATATCATGGGAGTGTTGACGAATAGTTAAATAGCTCTTATTTTCTATTCTTCAACACGACCCTGACAAAAGTGAAAAGTGACAGCGTTAGCGGGAGCATTTAAAAGGAAAACGTTGAGTTTTTCTTTTAATAAGCTCATTCATGGGAAACGATCAGTTTTCGTCACTTTGACACTAGACGTCGGGGAATGAAAAAACTTTGGATTTATACAGTGCAATTCATTGATATATTTCAGTATTAAATATATTTATTTAAATTTTCTCTATAATAGCAAGGTTTGGATCCAAGAGTCTCCTGCCTACGTTTGTAAATTCAATACTACAAAGTTTTTTATTTCCATAACCAATAATTTTCTTGATTATGCCTTCACCGTATTTCTGATGTCTTACGGCATCACCTTCTTTAAGATCAAATTCTTTTTCTTCAGTTTCTTCAGCAGTGGAATAAATGGGAATATCAGGCGTTGGCTTGATATTATCTTCAAAATCTTCCTGAATATCCGAGAAGTCCTGTTCGGATTTTTTAGTTGTATAAAGGGAATCTACATCGTCAAATTGCGGTTGAGTCAGTTCCTCAGAAATATCATACCCAACCTGTATTTTTGCAGTTTCCTGTTCGTTATAATCCTGTTCTTCATAAAGTTCATAGAATTCATCTTCTGTATCACAATAAACAGGTTGATCTTCTGTCTGGGCATTATTTACGCCTTCTTCAGAATACTGGAATTGGGTATTTTCATCGTTTAACAATTCAAAGTTTTCTTCTATTTCGTTATTTGAAACAATTTGGTCAATTTGAACAAACAGAGGAAAAGATTTTGTAATTTGTCCGTTAATAAGAGCTTCTGATGAATCCAGCCTGTTTATAAAGCCATTAAAGGCAGAAAACTTATCTACTTGAGTTTTTGGAGAGAAGAAAATTAAGTTTTTAGTAACAGCCAGTATATTGCCGGCATGTTTTGATTCATATCCTAATGAAATAATAGGTCTTATACCACTTCTTACTCCATGAACGTAGAGTTTGTTGATTAAATCATCATCAAAATTTTTATCTATTACTTCAAACATAAAGAAGAAGGTTTGATTATAATTTTCAATGTTGGAACTAATAATAAAATCAATAAATTCTTTGTGCCATAAAGAAGAAATATGTGATAGATCTAAAATAATAAACTTATTATTATTTATATACGAATTAAGAGCATTAATTTCATCTTCAGAATTGGCAAAAATACCTTCTTTATCAAGTTTTGTCAGCTTATTTTTTAATAAAACCAGTTCGGATATATTGCTCTGAGTATATTCATCTTCTACAACCTGTTTGAATGATGAAAAAGGAATAAATCCCTGTTCATTTTCATCAGCGTATTCCTGAACACTCATAAAGATATCTTCTATAACAGCTCTTGTTTCTGCTGATGCATTAAAAAGAGTTCTTTCATAGAGAATATCGATGCCTTTGGAGTTAAGGGGCAACTTTAAATCCCTGCCGGCTACAAGTCTTGTTGCGTGAGTAATGTACGAATATTCTCCTCTTAAATCGAGAAGTACAACTTTTTCGCCGCTTTTTGCAATTTCCTGAGAAAGAAGATGAGATAAATTGATTCTTTGCTCCTGTTTATCACAAAAGATCAGAGAAGGATTTTTAAGTGCATTTGCATCAAATTCAAATCTTGTATTTTGATACAGTGTTAATTGGCCGATAGAAATGTTATTAAGTTTATTTAAACCTGTATAGGTCAAAATTTCTTTATTTGACAGTATTGATACAGCATTATCCTTTGAAGGAACATTTCCTTTCCAGCTTGTAAGTCTGTCATCAGGTAAAAGAGTAAATAAAATTTTGCAGCTTGCTATATTACAGGAAGGCTTGTCTTTGGAACTGTCAATTTTAATAACCTGTGCCAGTATCCCGACATCATCTTTGTTAATAATCTTGATAATATCACCAAGAAACAAATTTTCCTTATATGTATCAAATAAAATTTTAATAATTTCAGAGTTTACGGAGCCAATTATCATGTTTTTTTCCTGAATAAATAATACTAAGATTACTTTTATTATAATGTAAAAAAAATAATTTAGAGCCTGTTTGATTAAAATCAAAAAATCAAGCTATGACAATGATACAGGTTCGTACGAAGCGGGAGCGTCGGCAAAGCTTGCGAAGCGGGAGTCTTAAAAACTGAATGATCAATTTTCGCTGGAAGCCTACAATTTCGTTCTTGGTGAGGCTTTGGAGGCTTTACCAAATTCGTTCTTACATTTTAACATAAGAAAACATGACTCGGTTTTAAAAAATAAGCCTGGATATTTCATGCGTATATATTATATTAAGAACTTTTAATTTCTAATTTTATATATATATATACAAAATTAGGTTATGTAGTTTATAATTTCATCTATTGACTTTAAAAATAGCTGTTTCGTTTTAAGTTAATGCAGATATATTAGTTAATTTAGTCTAATTCCTGTTAAGTCATCAGGCAATTTTTTCTAACAAATTGTTTTAAGTATTATATATAAGATTATTTAGTTTTTTGATTATCGGGATAGGTTGAAGTTGGAGATAAAGAATAAAGCTTATTTAACATGCTTTAATCAGAAACAGTATTTGGAAAATACTGTTAAATTTACTTCCGGGACAAATAATTCAACCGATTGTATTAATACTCAAACTGATTCTAATGACAAAATAGAAGCCAAAGATATAAAAGAAAATTTGAAAGAAGGTTTTAAAGAAGGAGCCAGAGAATTTTGGGAAGTTTTGAAAAAACCCAAAAACCTTCTTATCGGACTCGGAGTTACGGGACTCGGATTTGGTGCGCTTGCTTCTATGGGATTAACATTTGCTTCCTGTAACGTTTTATTTTTTGGTGTTTTAACAGGTGCAAGTATTTTGGCAATTGGCAAAAATATAAAAAATTACTATGAGCATAAAAACGATAATAAAAATCATTTAGCTAAAAATGATATTAAAAATGTTGGTAAAAATCTATTTGATATTTCAATAATAGCAGGCCCTTTTGCTTTATCGTCCATTATAAGGGCTGTAAAATCTACATATACATACATGGAAGCAGCTGCAAAGGTAAAGAGTTCAGGTGTTGGCAAATTTATAGCTTGTCAGTATGAAGAAGCAGCAAACTTCCTTTCAAATTTAATTAAGTTTAAGAGGATAGATTTTAAAAAATTTAAATTTCTTGAATCATTAAAGAAATTTAACCCGAAGAATACTCTTGCAAAAACAAGAGTTATTTCTGAAATAAACAGATTTTCAAGCAGAATGATCCATAAAAGAGGATTGTTAGAATCAAAAATTATTGATTTGATTGATAATAAATTAAATCCTTTTCTTCCTAAAGACAGAATTTCATCAGCAAAACTGTTTAAGTATATGGAAAATCACAAACATTATTTTTCTTATGTTAAATCTGAAATAGAAAATTATTTTGATAATGCATCAATCAGAGTAAAGTGCTTTGAGAGGCTAACTCAGAAAGCATGGAAAAAGAACGTTACTCCGCAAACTCTTCAGGAAGAAATAAGGGATGTAATTGGAGCAAGAATCATTATAAATTCTCCTGAAGAATTCGAAAGTGCGTTTAATTCGCTAAAACGTCTTGCAGATGATGGTAAGCTGGTAGAAGTTGAAAGTCATCATGGCAAGGGCATGCCGCATTTCTTTACTGAAGAGCAGGAATTATACCTGAAACAAAAAGGTATTAAATTTGAAGACAGTGAGAAGGAAAACGGTTATCAAACTATTAATGTAATTGCTAAACGCAAAAAAAATGTAAGTAAAAAATGTAATGTAAAATACTATGAAGTTCAGATTAGAGGTAAGCATATAGATGCTATCGAGAGTTTAGAGCATAAATGTTATAAAGAAGATCCCACCGGTAAACTTGGTGCTGAAAAATACGGTGATCTATACAAAGATGCTGCAAAAGCAGATCTGGGTCATCCGATTGAAGGTAACTTTTTTGAGATATTAAATGAAATTTTTGATCCGCTTTATCGCTGGAAAACAAGAATTTCAGATTCTTTTAACAAGCTGTTTAGTAAAACGCCAAGATTTATTCCGGGAAGTGTTCGAATAAATGTTGATAATAACCGTGTTTATGAAACAGAAATGAAATCGTAATTACAACAATTACGAAATAAAACAATCTGATAATAAAGTATTATGGGATTATTATTAATCTACTATACCTTTTTTCAGGAAATTCTGTTCAAGATCATATCGGTCTAAATGGCTCTTTAATAAATATCCAATAATCATTGCACAAGTAATAATATCTTTTTCTTCAATATCAGTTTTATTTTTAACCTTGGAAATTAAATCAGCATAATTATGAATCACATAGAGAATCTGAACGTCAACTCTATCAAGCATTACATCCATAGTAACTGTAGGATCTTCCAGGCTTTTTAAAAAATTTTCAGCAGCCTTTACTCTCTCTAACATTAATTTATGTCCTTAACTTATATAAGATAACGTTAGAAATATAGCAATAGGCAGATTAACTCTCAATACACTACAGATTAATGCTAGACAGGTACTTTTAAGTAATTCTCTTCGACAATTGGCAAAATGTCATTAAGCCATAAAAAACCGATTATTTTCTTTTCCCAGGGAACATCTACGATGGGAAGGTATTTATTTTCAAAGCATTTCATTAATGTATATGCGTCAAAAATCGACATTCCGGGATAAAGAACAATAGGATATTCAAATTTAAGATTCTGATCTGAAATTTTAGTGTTTTTTAAAGTGTTAATGTTGTTATTAAATTTTTCATTTAAAATTTTAAGAATTTCATATTTGTCTATATTGCCGACAATAGAAAAGTCTTCTCTGATGATAGAAATGCTTTCTATTCCATAATCTTTCATGATTTCCAGAGCATTAAAAAGTGTATCGTTCTCAAAAACAAAGATTGGAGACAACCGCATGTAATCCTTTGTCAGGTTTTCTTCTCTTATCATATTTTTGCGTCCCTCTTAATGTAGTAGATTTGCTAAATTAGCCAAATATGTGGTTTTAATCTAACTTTCTCGGATAAACATAAGAATTAATTTTATAAAGCATTATAAATAACTAGATGGATATTATATTTACAAATACCGTATAAAAAATCTATACCTCTTAGGGTTAATTATATTAATTTTAAAATGACATATTACTTAGCCATATAGATTAATATCTAACTGTGGAGTACCTGAGAAGTTGTTTTAAAATGAATTTTTGCAACATTTGATAAAGCCTCAAAACCATACTTTTGGATGAATAATCCTGCCTGAATTTTTACCTTATCAGAAGCTCCTTTAGGAAAATTCATTTTATAATCCAGTGACAATTTTTTCATTCTGGATACGAATTCAGCTCTGGCCAAGATTGATGCAGCTGCTACAGCTATATCTTCCTCTGCTCTGACTCTTTGTTCCAGCTCGATCGTTTTTCCTTTAGTCATTAATGCATTTATTATTAATGACTCATTTCCAAACTTGTCAGAAAGAGCTTTTTTACAATCCCTTTTTTCCAGAATGTTTTCTATTGCACGGGCATGCCCCCATGCCAGAAGATTATTCAAATTTTTAAACTTGCTGTACAGTTCATTGTATTTAGCCGGATTAATTGTTACAACTGAAAAAACGCTTTTTGATCTGATTTTTATGGCCATTTTTTCAATATTGCCGTCGTTCAGTTTTTTGCTGTCTTTAACGCCCAGTTCCTGAAAGAAGGCATAATTGTCTTTATCAACAAGAACTCCTGCTATAACAAGAGGTCCGAAATAATCCCCCTTGCCTGATTCATCCGTGCCTATCCAACTTGAATAGGCCATCTTTGGAGGTTGCTGTATTAAAATTCCCTGTACAACTTCTTTTTCAATTTTGTGGTTCAAGTATTTTGCCGTAAAATTTTTCGTGCCTTTTCCCTGTACAAGAATTTTTCCGCTTTTATAGAGGGAAACATTAACCTCGTTGTTTTGTGCACGCCAGAGGGTATGTTCCATAGAAGAAAATTTAAAGCCGTCGCTTTCAAGCTTTTTTTTCAGCTCAGGTTCTTTTTTCAGGTCATATTTAGAACTAAAACAATTTGTCACTTTTTATACCAATTTTTTAATCTATTAGTTTGTTAATCACTTAGTACAGTAGGATGGGCATACTTGCCCATCAGCGTCAGGTTTGAAAGGTTATTTGGGGCTCACCCTACATCTAATATTATTTAATAACTTCTCCACCAAAGTAAGACTGGAGAACTTTTGGAATTTTAACTGATCCGTCTTCCTGCTGGCAGTTTTCGAGAATAGCAGCAAATGTTCTTCCAACAGCAAGTCCTGATCCGTTTATAGTATGAACAAATTCGGCCTTGCCCGTTGCTTTTGACCTATATTTAAGGTTTGCCCTTCTTGCCTGAAAATCACCAAAGTTACTGCAGCTGGAAATTTCTCTGTAACCATCAGAAGATGGCATCCATACTTCTAAATCATAACATTTTCTTGCACTAAAGCCTATGTCTCCACTGCAAAGCAGGATTCTTCTGTAGGGAAGTTCCAGAAGTTCAAGTACTTTTTCGGCATTCAGGGTGAGTTTTTCGTGTTCTTCAATGCTTGTTTCAGGAGTACAGAGTTTAACCAGTTCCACTTTGTTAAATTGATGCTGCCTTATAAGTCCCCTTGTATCTTTACCGGCGGAACCTGCTTCTCTCCTGAAGCACGGTGTATAAGCTGTAATATATACAGGAAGATCTTCTTCTCTCAAAATTTCGTTCATATACATATTTGTAAGAGGAACTTCAGCGGTCGGAATAAGGTACAGGTCTTCATCCTCGCATTTATACATATCTTCTTTGAATTTTGGCAGTTGTCCTGTTCCTGTCATAGCAGATGCGTTCACAAGGAATGGAGGCAGAATCTCTGTATATTCGTGCTCCTGTGTGTGAAGATTAAGGAAGAAATTTATTAACGATCTTTCCAGTCTTGCACCGGCACCTTTATATATAGTAAATCTTGATTCAGATATTTTTACGCCACGTTCAAAATCGATGATTCCAAGATCAAGACCAACTTCCCAGTGTGGTTTTATTTTAAATGAAGAACCTGGCACTTCACCAACTGTTTTGATGACTGGATTATCAGCTTCACAGAGTCCAACAGGGGTTTCTTCATCAGGAGTATTAGGGATATTGAGCAGGATTAGTCTTTGAGTTTCGTTAAGCTCAGCTTCAAGTACTTCAAGCTGTTTAACTTCTTCTCCCATTTTTCTGACTTCATCCTGTATGGAAGAAGCATCTTTGCCTTCTTTTATAAGTTTGCCGATTTCCTGAGAGATTCTTTTTCTTTCAGATCTGAGACTATCAGCTTTTGTCTGAACTTCTCTTCTTTGTTTATCTATATCTATAACTTCATCTATTGAAAGCTCCGGGTTACGTCTTTTTAAAAGTTCATTAACCTTGTCAGGAGTTTCTCTGATCAATTTAATATCTAACATGTTTCTTTTCCTATAGCTCTAATACCGATTCAAAAAAGTTTTAGTAAATAACATTTTCATTAAACCACGCTTGATTATAAATTAAGAAAACGTCAATTAATTAGAACAATTGTTTACTTGTATAATAATCCCTGAATATTATAGTACAAATTTATCTTAATTTGAAAAATATTAATCTATATGCTAGTCAAGAACTTATTTTTATAGAACTAAGCATAGAATTCATTCATTTAATCCTGTATAATAAAAATGAATTAACTCAGGTAAGGTACAGATATGTATTTAAAAAGAAGTTCAGGCAAATATAAAGAATATTTTGGTTTTACTTTAGCCGAAGTCCTGATAACTCTTCTAATAATCGGAGTAATTGCTTCTATTGTTATCCCAGGCTTAATAGCTGACACTCAAAACGCAGAATTAAAGGTTGCCTGGAAAAAAAGCTATGCTGATATAAACCTGGCTACAAAAAAAATTTTAATGGACAATGGGGGAAGTTTAAGAGGTTTAAATATTACCTCTGACAATACTATATTCAGGGATATGTATCTTAGCAACTTAAGTTATATTAAAAAATGCGCATCATCTGATCAGCAAAGTTGCTGGACTAACGGTATTACTCAAAATGCCGGAGATTCTTTTCCTGATAATGCAGCTGCAATATTAAGTAACGGAGTTCAGCTTAGTTTTGATTATGATGATCCTAATTGCGGAAGTAGTATAAATACCAATTATTCTGCCGGAATTATAAAAGTTTGTGGAGCAGTACAGGTTGATGTGAATGGTTCTAAAGGACCAAACAAAATTGGAAAAGACGTTTTTGGTATTTATATTCTTGAAAATTCGACTAAACCCTATGGATCTCAGGGTGATGGACAGGAGAACACCTGTGGTACAACAGGTGTTGGCTGTGCAGCACAGTATTTATATTAGTAATTATCTTATACACTATTTCTCTGTATATTAATTTATAAATCCTGTATAATTCTTGTAGATTATGCAGGGTAAGATAAAGTTATGAATTTTAAAAGATATATAGCATTTACTTTAGCAGAAGTATTAATAACTCTTTTAATAATCGGAGTAATTGCTTCTATTGTTATTCCAGGCTTAATAGCTGATTCTCAAAATGCAGAATTAAAGGCTGCCTGGAAAAAGTCTTATGCTGATGTCTCTCAAGCAGCTAAAAGAGTTCTTCAGGATACAGGCGGGTCATTCAGTCAGATATGTTCAAATACTGATGATAATGTTTGTTTTAGAAATTATTTTGCTCAATATTTAAATTATGTAAAAACATGCAGTGCTGCAACCAGCGATGGTTGTCTAGCCGCTAACGCCAAACTTTTAAATGGTACTACAGGTAATGCTCCAACTGCGTTGGGATGGTCTGTTAATGTTGCGGCGTTTATTCTTAATGATGGAAGTTCAATAGTTTTTAATCATGATTATAAGGATTGTATGAATGCTCTTTGCGGAAGTATTTATATAGATGTAAACGGTCCAAATAAAGGTCCTAATGTTTGGGGCAAGGATATGTTCATGATAGCTGTTTTATATAATAAAATTATCCCGTTTGGGTCTAATGGATATGGTACTGTACCTTCTGTTTCCTGTGTTGCCGGAAGTGTAGACTCAAATAATAATGGCAATGGCTGTTCTGCATTATATCTCTATCAATAACCTAGGTAGCCTTTTTGTATAAATTAAGGTGTTTATTCTGCTATAAATTCTGCAAGGATTGTATTGCTGATTAAGATACCTTCTGTGGTTAGTCTTAAATAGCCTTCTTTTATCTCCATAAAACCATAATCAATATATTTATTAATTACACTCTCAAATTTTTCGAGCAGATTTATTCCATATTCAGAGTTAAATTTATTAATATTTATGCCTTTAGTTAGCCTTAAGCCAAGAAAGATGCCTTCTTCTATAATTTCCTGTCTGGTTGCCTTATGTTCAGAAGCCTTTTTAAGCGGATTTTCTATATATTCTTCAATAGAACAGGTATTTGAATATCTTATTTCGTCAATATAACCATGAGCGCCCAGTCCAAAACCAAAATACTCTTCATTATGCCAGTAAGCAAGATTGTGTTTTGACTCGTATCCTGATTTTGCAAAATTGCTTATTTCATAATGTTCAAAGTTATTTTTCTCAAGAATCTCGATTGTTTTCAAATACATATCCGCCGACATTTCTTCATCAGGAAGGCTTGGAGGAGTCTTTCTTGCAAATACTGTTCCTTCTTCAATTTTCAGGCCATAAGCTGAAATATGCTGAATATCAAGTTTTATAGCCTGATTTAAAGTATTTCCCCATATATTCAGGTTTTGTCCGGGGAGTCCATATATTAAATCTATGCTTATATTATCAAACCCGGCATATTTTGCCATATCAACAGCTTCAATAGCTTCATTTCCATTGTGTATTCTATTTATAGATTTTAAAATTTCATCGTTAAAACTTTGAATGCCTATACTTAAGCGATTAATCCCGGTTGATTTAAGACTTTTTAAATATTCAATACTGACTGTTCCCGGATTAACTTCAACAGTAATTTCAGCATTTTTAGAAATATCTGATAATGAATTTATTTTAGAAAATATTTGTTCAAAATATTTAATTTCCAGCAAAGAAGGAGTTCCACCTCCAATATATATGGAATTTAATTTCGGGCCTTTATTCTGGCTTAAAATTTCTTCCATTTCTGTTAGAACAGCATTTATGTACTTTTTCTTATAATTGTTTTTATTAACAAGAGAAACAAAGCTGCAATAATAACATCTATCCTTACAGAAGGGTACATGCAGATAAAGGCTATTTAGTGGTCTTTTTACACTCATTGACATAATTGTTAAATTTTACCATTAATAAAAGTTTATAAAAAAATGAAACTTTAGAAGTCTTTATGGCAATTTTTATTTCTCGAAGTATCATAGATCTTACCACTTTAAATACTAGACTAAAATTGGTTTTCGGGTTTCAGGTAAACGGTATTAAACATTGATTCAAGTCCGAAAACATTATCACAATTATAGTTTGTGATATGTATAAATAATTGCTAGACGAGAGGTTTTAGTATGGGGATATCTAAAAAAATCGTTGGTTCAGGGTTAATTGTGCTTACAATTTTATATTGTCGGTTATTATACGTTCCGAATGCTTGTCATACCATACATCATAATGCTTCTGTTGAACTTACCGGTACAGTAAGCTAAATATATACTCATAAATTAAAAATTATTATAAATAACAGAAAATCATAGATAAATCGTCATTCTGAACCTGTTTCAGAATCTAATAACTTTGGAGATTCTGAAATAAATTTAGGATGACAATGATCTGTCAATTATTTATTGTGATAATTTCTGATTCTTATCTCTTGACAGGCAAGTTTTCCGGGACTTATTCCAAAATTAAAATCATTAATCTCAGATTTCAAATTTTTATAATCTTCAATAGCTGATTTATCATAGCAACAAGATTTTTTTGCAATTTCAGGATTAGAGCAATTGTTTAATTTGTTATTTTTTAAGTTGCTTTCAATATCAGATATTTTAGTTAAAAAACTTTTTTCATTTTTCATAGAGATTCTCCCTTTTGCCCTGTTATATTTATATAAAAACAAGCTGAAGACAGAAATTGCCCTGAAAAAATTGAAAAGATTAGAAAAATTTTTTAAAATTCCCATAAATACTGTTGAAAAAATCAAAACAATAATGCTATAAATAAATAAATAAGATCATTTTCAATCGAGTTTGGGTTTGAAATATTGATTTAGTTGTAAAATAAGGATAAGCAGGTTTTAAAATCGTTGAAACGGAATAAAACCGGATTTATTAAAAAAACTTTACAAAACAGACCCGTTTTTACAAAAATATCAAAGAAAAAAGCGGATATGTCCGATATACATGGTATGAATACGACTAATTTTATACAGAATATAAAAAAACCTGCTGTGGGATTTAAAATTCTCAATACTTTGTCAGAATATTTTTTGAGATGGTTCAAGAAATCCGGCAGGAAATTTAAATTTTCTATGTACGAAGAAATTTGGCAACAGCCTGAAATTATTAAAGAACTGGCTGACAGATATCTGCCTGTTAATGAGGCTGTTCAGGATATTTGCGTTGAAATGCCGATTGAAGAAATTAAAAATCTTTCCAAAGTCTATATAGTGGCAAGCGGTTCTTCAAGAAATGTCGGGAATATTGCTAAATACTTTATTGAAGCTATAGCTAAAATCCCTGTGGAAGTTGATTTTGCAAGTGAATTTGCTCACCGGGATACTATTTTATCTGCAAAAGATCTTGTGATTGCTATATCTCAATCAGGTAAAACAGCTGATACTTTTGCAGCACTCGAATCTGCAAAAGAAAAAGGCGCACATACTCTTGCTTTAACTAACAATCCTGATTCAAAAATTCATAATTTAGCAGAGTCAAAAATGACAGTTGGAGCAGGTGTAGAAAAAAGTATTGCTGCTACAAAATCATTTACAGCACAGCTGCTTAATCTCTACGCTCTTGCATTGTATCTTGGTGAACAGAGAGAAACAATTACACTTACAAGGGCAAAGGAACTCAAGCTTGAATTGCATGTTTTAGTCCATAAAATAGAAAAGCTGCTTAAAAATGACAAAAATATTGAAAAAATTGCAGGAAAAATTAAAGATTCAAAGAATCTGATAATTCTCGGCAGAGGGACAAACTATGCTGCTGCCCAGGAAGGTGCTTTAAAGATTAAAGAAACAAGCTACATGGATGCAAACGGATATCCTACAGGGGAATTCTTACACGGGCATATGGCTGTTCTGGATGAAAATACTCCGGTAGTTTCTATAATTGTTCACAATAAAGCAGGTGATATTAACTATAATCTGGCAATTAAAAATACCGAAGAAATTAAACATAAATTAAATCCAAGGCTAATAATAATTAAAAATCAGAAAGACAAACATATTGAGACCTTATTTAAAGGGGCGGATTTTATAAATATACCTGAATCGGATGAATTGATTTCGCCAATGCTAACGGTAATAACTCTACAAATTCTTGCTGTTAAAATGGCTGATTTACTTGGAAGAGATGTTGATCACCCAAGAGGTCTGTCAAAAGCAGTTACGGCTGAATAAAAAGTTTATAACCAAAAACAGACAGGACATCCTGTCTGTTTTTGGTTATAAACTTTTTATTAATTATATTTTAGAAGCAATTTCGCTGTCTTTTGTTTTTGTTATATTTTCTACAGCTTTAGTTACCTTTTTAAGGTTATGTATTTCGTTATTATTCAGGAATTTCTTTGGATTAATCAAAATTAATAATCTATTTTCAAATTTGCCAACACCCCACAGAAAATCGGCGTCTTCTGCCATATCAATTGGAGGTGCTTCTATATCTTCTGTATTAAGATGAATTACTTCAGATACTTCATCCACAATTAATCCTATAATCTCGCCTTCTATATCCAATACCATTATTCTCGAACTACTGCTATCTTTTTTTTCTAGAGTATCCAGCATGAATTTTTTCTTTCCATCAATGATAGGTATAATATGTCCACGCAGGTTTATTATCCCTTCTACAAATGATGGAGATTTAGGAATATGTGTTGGAGTTTGGGGCATTATTATTTCGTGTATGCTTGTGATAGGAACTGCATATTCTTCGTTTCCCAGACGAAATATTATCATCTGAACCTTTTTTAAATCTTTAAATTCTTCTATCATATTTCACCTACTTTTATCTTTTAACTTACTTCCTTTAGATTAATTATACAGTTATATAGTAAATATTGGAACTTGTTTTTTTAGTTTTTAATATTTAAATAACTCGAATTGCTAGATAGCTAAAACATTTGATATTACTACGTCTTTTTGTGTGTCATCCTGAATTTATTTCAGGATCTGATAAATCTTGCAGATGCTGAAACAAGTTCAGCATGACACTTTTCTTCATTTTATGAAAAAATTAATTAGCAATTCAAGTTAATTATACGTTAAAAATTGAAACCTGTTTTTTAAGGTTTTCGGCTATTTTAGCAAGGGCTTGTGTATTTGCGTTAATTTCTTCAAGACTTGCAGTTTGTTCTTCTGTGATACTTGAAATTTCTTCAGTACTTGCTGCAGATTCTTCGGTAATTGATGAGATATTTTCCATCATATGCACTATATTATCTGCATTTTTAGCAAGTTGATTTGCTTCAGCGGAAATTTTAACAATATGATCATTTGAATCTTTTGCAGCACCTAAAATTTTATTAAGTGATTCTCCTACATTTTCTATTATAGTTACACCATCATCAACTTCACATACATTTTCATTCATAATAGATACAGCATTATTAGTTTTAGTTTGGATTTCCTTAATCATACCGGTAATTTTACTTGTTGCTTCTGCGGATTGGCTTGCAAGTTTTTTGACCTCTTCAGCAACGACTGCAAATCCTTTACCATGTTCACCTGCACGGGCTGCTTCTATTGCTGCATTTAATGCTAATAAATTTGTCTGACTTGCAATGTTTTTAATTAATTCTACAATTATCTCGATATCAGAACTTAATGTACCAAGAATATTAATTGTTTGAGCTATTTCAAGTGAAGATGTTTTTAATTGATTAATCTTATTAATAGCTTCCTGAGCCTGATTTAGTCCTACTGTAGCATCATTTTCAGTTATTTTAGATACTTTTACTGCATTATTTGCTCCATCAGATATTTTTTTAGCTTGTTTATCGATAGAATTTACATTTTCTAAGCTATCACTGACATAATGAGCCTGCTCTTGTGAACCGGTTGCTAATTGTGTAACACTTGTTGTGATTTGCTGAGCTCCTTGAGCAGTTTGATCTGCTGCTTTACTCATTTCTCCTGTACCAGTTGATACCTGTACAGCAGTTTGATTAATTTCCTGTATTAATGTTCTTAATTTTGCAGCTGCATTCAGTAATAAGACTGCTATAGTTCCGATTTCATCTTTAGATTCAATTTTGAAGTTCATAACAAAATCGCCATCATAAAGCATTTTGGCAAATTTAGTAAGATTTCCAAACCGTCTTTTGAACATGTTAACCATAAAAATACTAAAATATACGGATATACAGGTTGCAACAATTATTGAAATTAATAGTATGATTTTTTGATTATATGATTCCTGTGCGTTTTTTATACTTGCTTCATAAGCTAAATTTTTCTCATAATCTGTAAAGTCTTTAAGTGTTTCAGCAGGTGCAGTAAAAACGGCTTCATTATTTTCAAAGTATTTTAAGGCCTCCGCATCTTTGCTGCTTGTAGCTAATCCCATTACTATTTTCCTTGCCACTACATAGTCCTTTATAGCGTTTTTAAGAGCAGCCAGTTTATTTTTTTCTTCCTGATTTAAATCTCTGCTTTCTATATTTTTTACAAAGTTAACAACCTGCTTTGCTCCGGTTTTTATATCATTTAATACTTTAGTTTCCTTTGCCGGATCATTAGTTACCATAAGTTTAAGCATGTTTGTCATATTTGAATTAGCAATAACTAAACATGTATCCAATTCCTGAATGGGTACAAGCCTGTTTTCATAGATCGAATTAATAGTCTTATTAGAACTTTCCATTTGTAAATAACTAAGAAAACCCAATCCTAAAAAGAAAATTTCTAAAATTGCAAGAACAATAACCATTTTGGTAACTATTTTCAAGTTCATAAACCATTTCATAAAAAACTCCTTATTTATGCCAACTTCACATTATTTCTGTTCTCAGCTTAATATATTGTTTATACGATACACGGGTACAATAAAATTTTCAGAGACAATTCATTTTATAGAGGAACTTTTATTTAGTTATTTTATTTATTACAAATAGAATATTTATTTATTTCTAATAAAATCTTTTACAAGATTATTTTATATTATCATTTCTTTTAAAAAAAAGAATACATTTATATATGTTGATTAAAAATAATTTTATAATTATTATTATCATTTATTTTTATCTATTATTAATAAATAAGATTGTTATAAAGGTTTTATAAATATTAAATAAGTAACTCATTTTTTCTTAATAGATATTCCAAATATTGATTTAGCCTTTTTTTGAATACCCCCGGTAGTTTTATAGGGTAATAATTCTTTTATTTCAGTTGCAGTTTTATAAAGATTTACTTTTAATATCTCTAGTTCGTCTTCTTTCCATGGTCTATACCAACCTTTAGAAGCCCAGGTAAATCTGTCTCTTTTTATGCCAAGCAGGTAAGCTCTTATATTAATTGCAGATAAGGATCGGCCCGGTATAAGTTGTTGTAGTTCTTCATTTGGCTTTTTATCATAATATTTGATTAAAGTTTTAAGTTCTCTTTCTGTCCAGGGCGGGCATCTCTTGTATGGATTGCCTTCAATTGGTTTTCGTTCAAATTTAAGTTTTCTAATAAGCTGTTTTAAACCGCTTTCAGTACGGCATGGGAGTAATTCAAGCAATTCCTGTTTTGACATTGAATAATAGAATTTTTTTACCAAATCTAATTCATCTTCAGTCCAACATCTGCTTTTAAATTCTTTAGGAGCTGGCTTGCGTTTTCCTCTTTTTAAACCTAATCTGGAAGCTTTATGTAAGAGAGCAGAATAGGTTTTGCCCGGAAATAACTTTAACAGTTCTTCATTAGATATGTCAGTTGGGTAGTGCTGCTTTAATCTATTAATATCATCTGCTGACCACGCTTCAGGTCTTTTTAATCCTAACTTGCAGGCAAAACCTACTATTGCTTCGTGGCTACGGCCAGGCAGTAATTTTAATAGATTTTCTGTGCTTATATCAGTTGGATAATACTGTTTCAGTATTTTTGTTTCTTTTTTTGTCCAATAGTTTTTTCGGTTTAGTTTATATATTGTAGCTTTACGCTTAATCGCCCTATAAGTACGTCCCGGAAGCAGTTTTAAAAGATCTTCAAATGATTCGGCAGTAGAATAATTATCTTTTAAAACTTGAAGTTCTTCAGTTGTCCAGTAATTTTTTGGTTCAGTTAGTTTTAATTTCTTAACCTGATGTTTAATCGAAGCAATTGTTCGATTTGGAAGCAGCTCAAGAAGTTTTTGTGCAGATTTATCTGACAAATAATGCTTTGTTAATATTTCTATTTCAGTTAATGACCACGAAATAGATTTACTCAATTTTGTTCTCCGTAGGATATAAATATTTATTCAGATTAAATATAACAAAATATATAAAAATTAGTATACTATAAAGTACAATTGTTAACATATTTTGATAAAATTAAATTTTTTTAAGTAAATAAAATTGTCTTTCTTACTTTAAGATAAAACCAATAAAATGGATTTATCAGCTTTTTATTATGAGTTATAGAATTTACATGCAGAATTTTGTTGAAAATAACCATTATTTTGTGACAAAATATGATAATAATACCTTCAGAACGAAGATTTATAGGCATTAAAAAATTTTATAGAGGGATAAAATGTCGGATATTTTTAAATCAACAGCACTTGTAACCGGAGGAGCAGGTTTTATAGGTTCTCATTTAACTGATTTGCTTTTAGAAAGAGGCTATAAAGTAATAGTAATTGATAATTTTTCTACCGGTAGACCACAAAACTTGCAACATCACAAAGATAATAAAAATTTAACTGTTGTAGAACATAATATTCAAGATTATGCTAAAATAAAAAGTTTATTTTCCGGTGTTGACTGGGTATTTCATCTTGCAGCATTAGCAGATATAGTTCCTTCCATTGAAAAACCTGTTGATTACCATCAATCGAACGTTGAAGGAACAGTGAGCATATTACAGGCGGCTAAAGAAAATAATGTCAAGAGATTTGTCTATTCTGCATCATCTTCCTGCTATGGAATACCTGATATCTATCCTACCTCTGAAACAGCAGAAATTAGACCGCAATACCCTTATGCTTTAACAAAAAATGTTGCTGAACAGTATGTAATGCATTGGGGTAAGGTTTATAAATTACCTGTTGTCAGCCTGCGTTTATTTAATGTTTATGGTACCCGTTCCCGGACATCAGGAACTTATGGAGCAGTATTTGGAGTATTCCTTGCGCAGAAACTTGCAGGCAAACCTTTTACAGTAGTAGATGACGGAACGCAGACCAGAGATTTTGTATATGTAACTGATGTTGCAAAGGCATTCTACGCTGCTGCTGCTTCTGACTTAACATGCGAAATAATGAATGTTGGCAGTGATAATACATATAGTGTTAACAAACTTGTTGAACTGCTTGAAGGAGAAAAAATATATATCCCAAAACGTCCTGGAGAGCCTGATTGCACTTATGCGGATATCGGTAAAATTAAAAAACTCCTGAACTGGACACCGGAGATTTCTTTTGAAGAAGGTGTACAAAAAGTTTTTGAAAATATAGATTATTGGAAAGAAGCTCCTGTCTGGGATAAAGAATCAATAGAATCAGCAACAAGCAGTTGGTTTAAATATTTACGATAATGAATGTCTGGGTATAATAATGAGCAATAAAGCAGTTTTTTTTGACAGAGATGGCGTTCTTAATGTTGATAAAAATTATATCAGTTTGATTAATTCTGTAGAATTTTATGATGGGGCTGCTGATATAATTGCATACTGCACAAATCTGGGTTATCGAACATTTATAGTTACTAATCAGCCAATAGTGGCAAGAGGTATTATTTCAGAAGAGGAATTAATTAAGTTTAATCTGGATTATCGGAATCTTTTACTTAAGCAAAACTGCCGTGCAGAAATTGATGAAATATTTTACTGCCCGCATCATCCTGATGCTAATGTTAAAAAATATCGACAATTATGTGATTGTAGAAAACCTAAGCCTGGCATGATCATTAAAGCAATTGAAAAATACAATATTGATTCATCAAAAAGTTTTATGGTAGGTGATCGAATATCGGATATAATAGCCGGGTTTCTTGCAGGCTGTAAAACTGTTCAGTATAAGTCCGGAAAACACCTTGAACCAATGATAAGAACAGATCTTAATATTCCTGAAAATATACAGCCGGATTATGTAATCAATCAAATTTCTGATTTAAAGGATATAATTTTATGACTTACGCAATGATTCTGTGTGCGGGATTTGGTACCAGACTTAGTCACTTAACAAAAAACTCACCTAAGCCAATGCTTAAGCTTGGTGATAAACCTATTCTTGAACATACAATTGAGCATTTGAAAAAGCATGAAATAAAGGATATTGTTATTAATCTTCATTATCTTGCTGACCATATAACTTCTTACTTTGGAGACGGGAGCAGTTTTGGAGTACATATAACTTACAGCTATGAAGAAAATCCTCTTGGTACTTCAGGAGCAGTAAAAAAAGTACAGGATATTCTGTCAAAAGCTGACAATTTTCTTATTCTGTATGGAGATGTAGTAACAAATCAGAACTATACAGACTTAATAAGCCATCATAAGTCTAAAACGGATGCTATAGGCACTATTATTGTTCATGAAAGAGAAAAATCCAATAGCATTGTAGAAATGAATACTGACAATAAAATTTTAAAATTTCTTGAAAGACCGCCGGAATCCGAGTTAAAAATAAAAAAGCAGAATTGGGTAAATTCAGGATTATATTGTTTTAACAAAGAAATTTTTAATCTAATTCCTGATGGTGTTAGTGATTTTCCAAAAGATATTTTCCTAAAATTAGTACAGGCTGGAAATTTATACGGATTTCCTTTGAGCGGTTATCGCTGTGCTGTTGACTCGCAGGAAAGATATTTTATGGTACAATCTGATTATAGTAATGGGATCGTTTTCAGGGATTTATAAATAATGGATTTAAAAGGTAAAATTGAGCAAAATTATTATGAATTTACCAATATAATACAGAAGGCTGAATTCGATAATGGTTTAGAAAAGATTCCTGCTGAAGAATGGTTTAAAAACGTTCTAGATTGTTTGAATATTATTAAATCTTCCCATAAAAAGTTATTCTTTATTGGGAATGGAGCAAGTGCTTCTATATCAGCTCATTTTGCTGCTGACTTTACTAAAAATGGACTTATTCCATCATATTGCACTACAGAAGGAGCATTTTTAACCTGTTTCAGTAATGATTATTGTTATGAAGATGCTTATATGGAAATGTTAAAAATAATAATGGCTGATGGTGATGGTTTAATTGCTATTAGTAGTTCAGGAGCATCTAAAAATATTGTTAATGCAGCTAATTTTGTAAAAGAAAATTTTAAAGCAAGCCCTGTAATAACATTATCAGCATTTAATCCAGATAACTCTCTTAGAAAGCTCGGTAATTATAATCTTTATCTTGCTGCAAACAGTTATAATTATGCTGAATCAGGACATGCATACTATCTTCATCTGCTGACAGATTTATTTTGCAGACAGAAAGAGTGTATACCCAAGCAGATATCTACACTAATAAAGACTATTAATGAGGTTAGACATTTTTAAATGCAGGATAAGTATAGAATAGATAATCATAAACTGATATTTCATCCCCGTAGAGTTGCTCAATGGCAGGAAGGTCATTATGATTGGGAATCAGCGAAGAAAATTTATCCAATCTATATGGAAGTATCTCCTGTAGGTTATTGTAATCATCATTGTGTTTTTTGTGCTGTAGATTATATAGGCTATAAAAACAGAGAAATTCCTTATGAAATTTTAAAATCTACATTAACAGAAATGGCTCAATTTGGTGTCAAAAGTGTTATGTTTGCGGGAGAAGGTGAACCGACTTTATACAAGAACTTATCCGAAATTCTTGAATATTGTACAAAGATAGGTATAGATACTGCATTGACAACCAATATGGTGCCGTTTAACGAAAAAAATACAGAAGTTATTATAAAAAATTGTAAGTGGATTAAAGTCAGTATAAATGCCGGAAACTCTGAAACTTATGCAAAAATTCACGGTACAAATGAAAACAATTTTAATATGGTTATAAACAATATGAAACGGGCAGTTTCATTAAGAAAGGAAAAGGGATATTCCTGTACTCTTGGAGCGCAGATACTGCTCCTTCCCGATAATAAAGATACATTAATCGAACTTGCTCAAATAACAAAAGAGGCAGGGTTTGATTATCTTGTTGTCAAACCATACTCTCAGCATTTATCCAGTATTACAGATAAATATAAAGATATTAGCTATTCAGAATATCTTTATATTGATGAGCAGTTAAAGTCTTACAATTCTGACAATTTCAAGGTAATATTCAGAAAGCAAACAATGAACAAGCTTTCTGATCCTGATGATAGATATGCAAAATGCAGATCAGTTCCGTTTTTCTGGGGATATATAATGGCTGATGGAAGTGTATATGGCTGTAGTGCATATCTGGAAAATGACAAATTCTGTTACGGAAATATTAATGAAAATAATTTTCAGGATATATGGGAAAGTAACAAAAGAAAAGACTGTTATGAATTTGTAAAAGATAAAATGAACGCTGTAGATTGCAGAGTAAATTGCCGAATGGACGATATTAACAGGTACTTGTCGGAACTCGACAATCCGTGCGAACATGTAAATTTTATATAGCAGGAAAATTAATGAATGTAAAAGATAAAATTATTGATATAAATGAGTTAAAAGATTATTCAAACACTCAAAGAAACCAAAATAAAAAGCTGGTACTTTGTCAGGGGCATTTTAATATTATTCATCCCGGCCATTTAAGGTTTCTTGAATTTGCAAAACAGCAAGGAAATGTTCTTATTGTTGCTGTTCAGGGAATAAATTGGCTTGAAGAGCAAAATAAATCTGTTTTTTTTGAAGAAAAAGAACGGGCAAGAAGTGTTGCATCACTGCATAATATTGATAAAGTAATTATTTTTAATGATATATCAATACTGAATATTATTGAAGCAGTTAAACCTGACGTTTACGTTAGAGGAGAGGAATTTAACGATCAAATTCAACATATAAAAACTGAAATTGATCTTGTTGAAAAACTTGGAGGTAAGGTAGTATTTAGTGCAGGACAGATTGAATATACTTCGTCAAGTTTTCTGGATGATGATTTACCGGATCTGGATGCTAAAAACAGAAATCTTTTTAAGTCAGCTCTGAATCGGCAGAATATATCAATTTCCTCGTTAAAAAATTGCTGCAATTTATTTAAAAAGGCAAATATACTTGTTATTGGAGATACTATAGTAGATCACTATATTGCCTGTGACGCACTTGGTATGAGTGCTGAAGCTCCAATACTTAATATAAGGGAACTTGAAGCAAAGAGTTTTGTTGGAGGTGCAGCAGTAGTATCAAGACATGTTAAGGCCCTTGGTGCAAATTGTCATTACATATCAGCCATAGGAGATGATGATCCCGGCCGTTTTGTTCAAAATGAATTAAAGAATGACGATATTGTAGCTAAATTACTAATTGATAGTACTCGTCAGACAACTTTTAAAATCAGGTATATGGTTGGAAGTCAAAAGATAATAAGAATTTCAAGACTTCAGGAACATCATATCAGCCAGAAAATTCAGGATCAGATTCTGGACTATATAAACTCAATTGCCGGCAATCTTGACGGTATTATAATGAGTGATTTCAACTACGGCATGATAACCCCTTATCTTATAGATCAGATTTATGAAATTTCAAATCGTCATGGAATAAAACTTTTTGGAGATTCTCAAAGTAGCAGTCAGATAGGTGATGTGAAAAAATTTGTTAATTTTGATCTTATAACACCTACCGAAAGAGAGGCACGTATAGCTCTTGGTGATAATTACAATGGTCTTGAAAAGATTGCTATGACTTTGCTTGAAATGATAAATGTAAAGAATTTAGTAATAACATTGGGTGAAAATGGATTTTTAGTCTATCAAAATCTTCCAGAAAATGGAGATAAGGTAGTTAAATCACAACATTTTCCAGCTTTGACAGTTAATCCGGTAGATGTGGTTGGTGCAGGTGATTCATTACTTTCAGCATTCAGTCTGGCAATGTGTAGCGGGGCTAATCCTGTTGAAGCAGCAGCAATTGGTGCCATAGTTGCTTCTATTGCAGTAAACAAAGTCGGTAATATTCCTGTATATTATGATGAATTGATAAAATGGCAGGAAAATTGGCAGAGAGTAAATTCTTAATGATAAATTTAAAAGAAAAAATAAATCAGGTAAGGAAGAATATTATCGAAGTTACAGTAAAAAATGGTGCGGGACATATTGCTTCATCGCTTTCTACAGTTGAAGTCCTGGTTGCGCTTTATTATGAAGTAATGAATATTCGTAATATTAAACCGTCAAATCCTGAATGGGAAAACAGAGACAGGCTGATTTTCTCGAAAGCCCATGGATGCTATGCTTTATATTCAATTCTCTCTGATATTGGTTTTGTTCCCAGAGAAGAATGGGATAATTTTTATAAAGGCAGCTCACTTGCAGGATGTACTGAAAGAAATGAGGAATATGGCCTTGAAGTAGGCTGCGGCTCTCTCGGACATGGTTTGCCTATGGCTGTCGGTATAGCTTTTGGAGCTAAATTACAGAACAAAAGTTACAGAATATACTGTATTGTTGGAGATGGTGAATTACAAGAAGGTTCAATGTGGGAAGCTATACAGTTTGCTGTAAAACATAAATTATCGAATTTAACTGTGATTGTTGATAATAATCGTCTTCAGGCAATGGATTTTTTGCAGGATGTTCTTACAGAAAACGGTGTTACTGATGATATTGAAAGAAAAATGTCTGCTTTTGGTTTTACAGTTAAAACTTCTGACGGGCATGATATCAGTAAAATAACTTCAATACTTGAAGAATGGAAAAATGATAAAAACCTGACCAGGCCTCAAGTGCTAGTAGCCAATACTATAAAAGGGTATGGTTTAAAATGTATGGAAAATATTCCAAAATTCCATTTCAGGTTACCAACAGAAGAAGAACTAAAAATGGGTAACAGGTATGAATGATAATTATAGAAAAGTTATTGTGGATAAGATGATACCTTATGCAAGAGAGGATAAAAGAATTATTCTTCTTGTTTCAGATATGGGTTTTGGTGCAGTTGATAAATTTAAAGAAGAATTTCAAGGCAGGATATTTAATGTAGGTATTATGGAGCAGGGGGCTGTTAGTATAGCAGCTGGTATGGCTTTATCAGGATTGATACCTGTATTCTATACAATAGTAAATTTTCTTGTTTATAGAGCAATAGAACAGGTAAGAAATGATATAATTATTCAGGATCTTAATGTAAAATTTATAGCAACGGGTGTAAATGATTATTTTAAGTGTCTCGGAATATCTCACTGCTGTGGACAGGATGATAAAAAACTTATGGAGCTGGTAAATATGCCTGTTTTTGATCCATACGAAAAAGAAGATTGTGATTTTGATAATATGGTAAAAGATTGGATTAATTCACCAAAAGCAGGATATATAAGGGTATAGTATGAAAGCATTATTAATAAATCCTTATATACCATTAGAAATTGTATATGGAAAGCAGTCAAAAGATATTGGTGCTGTTCTTCCCCCACTTGGCATTTTTTATTTGGCTTCATATTTAAAAAGTTTAAATAAGCACGAAGTAGAAGTTCTGGATGCTAATGCACTTAAAATGACATCTGAAAAAGTTCTCGAGCATATTTCCAGAGGTAATTATAATTGTATTGGTTTTACTTCAACGACATTGGCATATCCTTATGCCGTTGAATCTGCAAAATTAATAAAAGAAAATCTGAAAGATATTACATTAATTATTGGAGGACCTCACGTTCAGGGAAATTCTGATAACATACTGGCTGATAACCCATACTTATTTGATTATATATGTTATGGAGAAGGAGAATTTGCCTTTGAGTCCCTGCTGGATTATCTTGATCGAAAAATAGAGAAGGAAGCTTTAATTGGCTGGAAATATTTGGATAACAACAATATTGTAACTGCACCGGCTGCAGATATACCAGCTAATTTAGATTTATTCGGGCATCCGTCTGAAATTATTCCGAAAGAACTTGTTCCTCTTTATCATGAAAAAATCTTTGCTTATAAGAAGCTCCCGTTGTTCTCAATAATGAGTAGCAGAGGCTGTCCATTTAGATGTACATTCTGTTCTACGCCAAGAAAATTTAAAAATCTTTATAATGGCCAGGTAAGGTTTCACAGTATAGACTGGATTATTAAGGAATTATTCATACTTAAAGAAAAATTTGGGGTTAAAGAGGTAATTTTTGTAGACGATACATTTAACCTGAAAATAAACAGAGTTATGGAGTTCTGTGAAACTAAAATTAAAAATAATCTTAATTTAGTCTGGTCATGTAATTTTGAGGCTAATTTTGCGAATAGAGATATGATGCAAAAGATGAAGAAAGCCGGTTGCTGGTCAATAATGGTTGGAGGAGAAAGCGGCTCGGATAAAATTCTTAAATTTATCAAGAAAGGGGTAACTTCAAGTCAATTACTCGCTGTGGGTAAGTGGGCAAATGAAGTGGGTATTTCGACAAGAGTAAGTTTCATTCTTGGATTACCAACTGATACTGAAGAAACAATCAATCATACTCTAGACTTTGTAAGAAAATCCGATTTTCATTTTCCTTATTTTCAGCTTTATATTCCGCTTCCCGGAACAGAGATGTTTGATCAACTTGAACAATATGGCAAAGTTGTTAAGAAAGATGATAAACATAAGTCTGCTAATGAAGTAAATTATATTCCTGAAGGCTTAACGGAGGAATCTCTTTTGAAATTAGCAAAAAAAGCTCATAAAAGAACTTATTTACGATGGAAGATGGTGAAGAATCATATTAAATTTATTCGTTCTTTTCAGGATATAGTGAGATATTTGAGAGGGTTTAAGGCCTTAATAAATTTATAACAGAGGTTTATATGAAAATTGTACTTATAATTCCACCTACTCCCGATAATAAAAAAGTAGTCAGAATGATAGACTGCAGTCATGAAACCAAAGCTAATTATTTGTGGCAGCCTAATGATTTTATGATTATTACTTCTCATTTAAAGCTCGAAGATGAAGTTGTTTTTATTGACGGAACTGCTGATGCGCTTTCTGATAAAAGTTTTTTTGAGGAAATCTCAAAAATAAACGGTGCTGATATTTTATTCTTTGCTCTTTCAAGTGTTTGCTGGAATTCTGACTATGATTATTTCAAAAAAACAAAGAAAAAATTTACTGATATTCCTGTCTTTGTCATAGGGGACATTTTTGTAGAAGACAAATATCGAAGATTAATATTAGAAGAATGTGACGGAATTGTAATTCAGCCTTATCAGCTTGATATTGAAAAAATGCTTAAAATAAGGGAAGAAAAACCCGAAGAATTAAAAGGATTATGCATAAAACCGGTTGAAAGCATATTTAATGCAAAAAAAAAGATTCAAAGGTGTGAAGTATCAAATTCTCCGAGACATAGGCTGTTTTTGAAACCCGGATATCGTTTTCCTTTTGCAAAGCATTTTAAATTTGCAACTGTTACTACCGTTTGGGGGTGTCCTTTTAACTGTTCTTACTGTACTGACTCCAAAGTTTCCCCTGTAGTCCGTCAGTATACGGATATTGTTAAAGAACTCGAGCAGATAGCCGAATTAAGAATTAAAGAACTATTTTTTGCCGATAAAACGTTTGGTTTTCCTTATAAAAATGCTTTTGCTCTGCTGGAAGAAATGGCAAACCGGTTTTCTTTTTCATGGAGTTGCTATTTTCATCCGCAGTTATATGATTTCAAACTTTTAGAAGCAATGAAAAAAGCTGGTTGTCATACAATTATTATCGGAATTGATTCAGCTAATTATGATTCACTGGTCAACTATAACCGAAAAGTAAAGAAAGAGAAGGTTGAGGCTCTTATTAATCATGCTTCAAAAATTGGAATGAGTATATGTGCTGATTTTATTCTGGGACTCGATCATGAAACTGAGGAAGATATTATTAAAACAACAGAATATAGTTTAAATATACCCATAGATTTTGCTTCATTTAACATTGCGACTCCTCTTCCGGGATCCAGCATCAGAGAAAAAGCCATCAGAGAAGGAAAAATAAAATTGGGAGAAGAAGGTTTTGATACTCTTGGGAATAAAGAAATTTTAGGAAGTGATAAAGTTTCGTCTAAAAAGTTGTTAGAGTTGAGAAAAAAAGCCATTAAGAAATTTTATTTGAGACCTTCATATATTTTTAACAGGGTAAGAAAAACAACATCAGTAGAGCATTTTATGATACAGTTTTCTGAAATGATTTCAATGTTTAACAAAATATAATTTTGTATTTTTGAAGGTCTGGATGGATAAGGTAAAGAATATAGTCAAGAATATAAATGCTTTTTGGACTACTGAAAGAGTCCAAACCACGTTAAATATAGTTTTAATAGCTTTTTATTTTATTATTAGTTTGTTTCTTCTTGATAAATATCAGTATCAAATAAATCCGGACGGGATATCCTATATTTCAATAGCTCAAAAATGTATCAAAGGTGATTTTTATAATGCTGTTAGTAGTCATTGGGGGCCTTTAATATCCTGGTTTACCATTCCTTTTCTACTATTAAAAATATCTCCTATCATTGCAATAAAAACTGTTTTATTAATAGCAGGTTTTGTTACATTAATAGGCTTAAAAAATATAGCAAAAGAATTTAATTTATCTAATAAATTAACCTTTTTTATTTTAATAACATCTATGTTCTATATAACATTCTATGCAAGTTCTGTAATAACTCCGGATATTCTGTTAACATGTTTTCTCATGCTTTATTTAAGCATTATTTTTAAGCAAGATTACTTAGAGAGTAAGTATTACGGTATTTTGTGCGGAGTATTTGGAGGTCTTGCATACCTTAGCAAGGCCTTTGGATTACCCTTCTTCATTCTCCATTTTGTTTTATTCAGCTTGATATCTTATTTAAGAGCAAAAGAATCGGAATATAAAAGAAAGGCTTTAAAAAATTTCTTTCTTGGAATGTTAACTTTTATTCTGTTATCCGGAATATGGGTATCTGCTATAAGCATTAAATATAAAGAGTTAACTTTTGGATCATCCGGAAAAACAGCATATCAATTATTTAGTCCTCAACAAAAAGGAAATTATCCTATGTTCTATGTAGGATTACTGCCTCCGTCAGATAAAAATGCCTACAGCGTATGGGATGATCCTACATTATTAAATATGAAAAACTGGAATTCTTTAGATTCAAAGAAATCAGTTGAATATGAGAAAAATTTACTGGTAAAAAATATCAGAACTATGTTTACGATCTATAAATCATTCTCGAATTTTTTCTTAGTAATCGTTTTTTTAAGCATAATTTTATTTATTCGTGATTTATTTAAGAAGAAAAAGATTAACTATCAAATTCTGTATTGCTTAATAACATTTATTTTATATTCTCTTGGATATATTCAATTTCCAGTAGAAGCCAGACATCTTGCTTTTAATAATCTTCTGTTAATAATAATGGGGTTTTTGCTGCTATCAAATATTTTTGCTCAAACCAGGACATTTGTTGTTCCAACCTATTTTTTATCTATTATTCTTTCTTTATCTTTTATAAAATCTCCGCTTCAAGAAGTTATAAATTATGGAAACACAACAAATCCAGATTATTATTGTTATAGTATCGCTCAAATGTTTAAAAAACATAATATTAAAGGAAATATAGCAAGTAGTTCGGAGTGGAACGGTTCTTATTACGTTGTATATCATCTAAATAGCAAATATTATGGGATACCTCAGAAAAGTCCAAAAGAGAGGGAGTTAATTCAAGAGCTGATTAAAAATAATATAAATTATTATATTGTATGGAATAACGAACAGGATGAATATTCACTAAAATCTTTGAAAAAAGTTTCAATACCAGAAATTCCATTTATAAACGTATATAATGTAACCAGAAATTTAGACAGAAAAAAATAGAAATATTAAATTATGCCATTCTAAAACCTAGTGTTCTCAGCTTTTTTAATATTATTTGTTTTAAATAAAATCGATTATAATCTTTTTTATTTAGCAAAGCGTGAATGGTTCGAGGAACAGCTGTAGATATTATGGGGTTTTTAATTTTAAATAATGTATAAATGTTTGTTTTGATAATAAATCTAATAAACCATTTTGGGAAAAAAATAAAATAATTCATCCAAAAATTTATATCTTCATTAGAACCAATTCTTTTTAAGCCAATATGAATTTCACCTTGTTCTATATTTTTAATATCTTGCTTTGATAATATTCCATACTCAAAAGCAATATCCGTAATAAGTGCTTTGGGATAATATGTCAGGTTATAAACACTTACAATACTAGGCCTGTTTTCGTTATAGAACTTTAAAGCATCTATAAGATCTTCCCTTGTTTCTCCCGGTATTCCAAAAATATGATCACATTTTACAATAATACCTTTTGATTTAATAATATTTATTGCATTTGCTATCTTATTCCTCTTATTATGCCTTTTAAGTACTTCCCATGATATTTTTTCATTTAATGATTGAACGCCTATTTGAATATAGTAACAGTTAGAATCTTTCATTAATTCGATCAGCTCTTCAGTAACAATATTTGGACTTAAAACAGCATAAAAAGGAAGATTTATCTTTTGTTTATAAAGAGAAAAAAAGTTTTTTGCCCAGTCTAAATTAGCACCAAAAACTTCATCAGCAAATGATATAACTGAAGGAGAATATTTTTTCTTTGCATATTCCAATTCTTCAATAACAGAACTGTAAGACCTTGTTCTCAAACGTTTTTTTCCTATTTTACGACTCAAGAAACTGTTCATGCAATAAGAACAAAAATAAGGACAGCCTCTTGATGAAAGGATAATATAATGTTCTTTCATTGAAGGATCTTCATTAAAAAACAAGTCTTTATCAGGATATGGTAAGTCATCTAAATTTTCATTAATATAATATTTATTAAAATCACCAATAAAATTATTATTATGCTTATAAACAATTCCTTCTATATCAGGATTTTCACCTTGAAAAATTTGGTCCAGTTTATTTATATAATTAAGAAGAGGAAATTCCCCTTCTCCAATACATACAGCATCAATTTGAGGATAATTTAATGTCAGTTCAGGCAGTAATATAGCATGGGGACCGCCTGCAAGAATTTTTATATCTGAAGATAGTTTTTTAACTTCACTTGCAATATTAATATTAATGTAAAAGGTATCTGTTAGAAGAGAAAGTGCTAAAACATCAGGATAGAAAGCAACAATTTCCTGTGCTATTTTTTTTATAAATTTATGATCAATTTTTTCAGGCGAATCAAAGGCATAAAAATCAGCAATATTCTTGTAAACTAAATTTGTTTTAATATCATTTGTTTTAAGAACAGCTGAAATATACTCTATTCCTAGTGATTCATAGTCATTATAAAAAAATACTACTTTTTTACTCATTTTCTCAAATCTTATTTAAAAATAATACTTTCCAGACAATACAATAAATATTATTAATATATTTCTTTTTTAATTATACTGCATAACTTTTGGAATAAAATAATAATAAAAATTAGTATCAAAATAGCTCTTAACCAAAATGCTATAACATATAAAACAGGCATATATTTAAATTCGACAATATTGTAGCCTTTTTCTACAAGAACACCTTTGTTTGTTCCATTAATAATTAACAGATTTTTCTTAAAACCATTAACATAAACTTTCCAATCATCGGTATAGTTATCTGCATAAACAAGAATACCTTTTTTATTGTTATTAAACTCTATTTTTAATGTATTTCCTGTATATTTTAAGATTTTGAGATTATCCATTCTTACAAGATCAGATTTTATTAGTTTATAGTTAGAATTAAAAGCCATTTTGGTAGATATGTCACCTTCAACAACAGCAAAATAATTGAGAAAATCAGGATTGTTTATTTTTCTGATTATTTTTGCTGATTCCTCAAAAGAGTTTGATTTTATTCCGAAAGGAACTACTTTTATTACTGGTGACGAAACACCAACAATTGATTTGATAATTTCGTAATTAATATCTGAATTTAGTAATTTATCATATCTGGGTAATCTAAAAAAGTGTGAAGGTCCAACAATTGGTGAGGGATAATTTCTTAATTTATATTTAAAAGTCTTCAAATCGATTTTATCTAAAACTTTGTTTTTATTTTCAGTAAGCGATTCTAAAAGATAGAATTGGCTATGAGAGAATATATCAGAATTCCATTCAAATCCATGCCATAAATTTTGCAAATCTATATCAAGCAGGGCATAGTTTTTATTTTCGATAAGAGGACCCAGAAAATTGAATGGACTATGAGATAACATATTGAAATTCCATTCTCTTTTTAATTCAAACTTATTTTGCATGTGAGATATTTTAGGGGCATTTGTATTGCTTAATAGTGTTTTAACTTCTGTTGCTGGTGAAAAATATAAGTTAATTACAACAAATAAAAAACAGAAAAATGCAAAACATTTTTCCGGAGAAAACTTTAAAAATAATCCTACATATTTGCTTAATATATATAGTCCGATTAAACAGGTAAAAAATAACAAAAAGAATGGTTCAACAGATATAATTGTTTGTATGGAATTAATATAAGAAGCAAAAAGAGTTTTAGAAATAAAACTTATTGAGAAAGGGATTAAGAATAATAAACTTAGAATACAGAAAAGAATTCCTTTTAAAGTAATTGGCCAAAGTAATGTTTTTAGATATTTATAACCCAGAGTGAACAATTGTGAATAGCATAATATTGTTAAAGTAAGCATAAATCCCCAATTTCTTACACCAAAAAGAGATCCTTTATCTTCAACGTATCCTTTTATTCCAAATAAACCCACACACAGAATAATGGTTATAAAGGTTGAAAGAATCCAGGTTGATTCCAGATTGGATAATTTGCTAATTTTTTGTTTTATAAATTTTGAAAAAATAATTGACCGTGGCGTAATTATTCTAAATATAGATATAAATATTGCCAAACAAACAAGTATTATCGGTAATATACCAATATAAGAAGAACCATGCCATATTGGAAGGTTTTCAGGATGTTGCAGGAAGCTTTGTAAAATAAATTGATCCGGCGGAAAGAAATATATTGCATTACGAAAATAGGTTCTTCCAAGAGAGATCAAATTTTTAAGATATTCATTAGCTATAACAAATGATGGCATAAAACCCAATACTGATATTAATAAAGAAACGAATAAACATTTAATACTTTTAGTATTAAAGAAATTGTGATCATTTATATAGTTAAAGAAACAGTAAAAGAACATAAATACAAATATAAATATAAAAGCAAAAACACTTTGATATGAGCAAGCAGACATAGTAATTAATAAGCCCAAAATAATTGCTGTCTTATAGGAAAAATTGTCCATCAGTTTTAAAAAAACCAGAATTACAAAGGGCGTATAAACAAATGGAGTTAAAAAACTGTTTTGAGCTATGATTGAATTGCCTATAGGTCCACCAAAAAGTATTGAAAATACAGTTAAATTTATCCACCAATTTTTATAAATAAATCTGGAACAAAGCATACCTCCTGTTGAGAATATCATAAGCCAGATTATGCAAACTGTTTGATAGGCATAAAAAGGTGATTTCCCCAGAAAATAATATATTGACGTTATAAAAAATGCTACTGGATCAAATGAGAATTGCTGCACTTCTACGGTAGGCCATAAAGGTTCACCGTTATTAATTAAAGAACTCCATAAAGGAGGAATATTACCGTTAAAAATATTGTTAAAAAAAACATAAGCTGAAGAGGCAATAATAAGACTGTCGTGATAAAAAAGTTTCTTACACAATATAAAATCAGTATATTTTGTTAAAAAAAATCCGCATAAAATTAAGAATGATATTATTTTAAAGATAAAAAAAATTTTTTTATCTAGCAATTTTACAATTATATCTTTAGAGAAATTGTAAATTTTCATAGGTCCTCTTCAATTATATATCTTGGCCTTCTTTTAGTTTCCATATATATTTTCCCTATATATTCTCCAATAAGTCCTAAGCTTAATAATTGAATTCCGCCTATTAAATATATTGGTAGAACTGTTGAAGTCCATCCGGATGCAGCATAACCTCGAAATTTTTGTAATAAAGCATAACAAATCATTATTATACTAAAAATAAATAGTAAAAACCCTATTAGACTAATTATTCTGATAGGAATAATACTAAAGGAGGTTATACCATTTAATGCCAGGGAAAACATTTTTGCAATAGAATATTTGGAAGAACCGTGAAGTCTTCTGGATACTTTATGCGTAATTGTAGTTGTTTTAAATCCTATGAAAGTGAAAAGACCTCTTAAAAATAGATTTACTTCAGTATAATTTGCCAATTCCTGTATTACTCGTTTACTTACAAGTCTATAATCGGCATGATTAAAAACAACTTGACTGCCCATAATTTTCATTAATTTATAAAATATAACAGCAGACAGTTTTTTCAATAGACTATCTGTATTTCTATCTTCTCTAACGCCAAAAACAATATCATAGCCTTCATAATATTTATTTACAAAGTCTTTTATTACAGTTTCATCTTGCTGTAAATCAGCATCAATAGAGATAACCATGTCTGACAAATCTTTGGATTTCATTAATCCGGCAATCACTGCATTTTGATGACCAGAGTTACTGGCAAGCTTTAATCCTTTTACATTTTTACTTGAACATATTAATTCCTTGATAATTTCCCAGGTTGAATCTCTGCTGCCATCATCAACGTACAGAATAAAACTTTTATCTGATATTTTTTCATTTTTTAAAAGGTAATTTATAACTGATAAAAGTCTAGGATGGCTTTGTTTTAAGGTGTCTTCCTCATTAAAACATGGAACAACTATGCTTAAAATCTCTCTCTTTTTTATACTGTCATCATGCATATATAAATCCTTTGTTGATAAGTCTATTATACATTTTATTATTTTAAATACAAAAAGTAGCTGCTTTTATATCTTCTCGAATAAATAGTATTTTATACCCATTTCTTCCTTATATTTGGTAAATTTAACATCGTATTTTATCATTATAGTAAATAAATCAATGATATTTTTTGAAGTAAGCATATAAAAGAAAAGATGTTTTCTGTTATATATACTATCAGAAGAAGTTATTAATTTTATATCTTTTTCGTTATAAGAATCTATACCGCCCATCATGACTATAACTACACGATTATTTTTTTTGAGTTTGTTTATAACTTCTTTTTTTACGTAATCTTCAAAAGGTTTTGAAATATCAGGTGATGATATATAACTTCTCAAAAGTTCTTTTTTATTGGCTTTGTTTGCACTTATTTTTTTTATTAAATTTGCATCAAAGACTTTTTCTAAATCTTGTCCAAGACAATAAATCTTTTCAACATCAAATTGAAAAACACGTGCTCTGTTATTTTTATAGTATTCGTCAAAAAATCTGGCACCGTATGGTATTATAATAACATCTTCTTTATTTAAATTTAATTTATCAAGAACTCTGGTTACGTACTTATATCCATGCCGTAATTCTTTTGGAGCACTGTTTGAAGAAAAAATTATATAGTAAGAATTAATTAATAAAAGAGAAGAAATCAAAATTCCCGATATAATTTTGTTATTTATTTTTGTAAGTCCATATACTGAAATAATAAGTAATGCAGGAAGAGCAGGAGTTGTATGTCTTGCCATAATGCCGGCTTTATCGAACATTGCAAATATTAGTTCAAGAATAATAAAAGATATACCTGTTAAGAATATAATAAAGGTTGAATTCTTTTTTGAAATTCCTTTTACGATTCCGACAGCATAAATAAGCATAGGAACTGTAATAAATAATATAAAGGATAAAGTTAATCCGTTAGAAAATATATTATTGTAATAATTTATGTCATGAGATCTAATATTAACAAGTACAGGCGAAAACCAACTTTGAAATATAAGAAATGGGCTTGCAAGACCAGGTTCTATCCACCAGAAATGACCTACTATTGATTTTGAAGTATTTTTGGCCATATAAACAAGCTCTGTTATATAAGGTAAACAGAGAAATATTGTTATTATCTGACTATAAATATAATTTTTTAACTGACTTTTATCTTTCAGGAATAGGTATATAAAAAGAAAAAATGATTCTAAAGCAATAAAAATAATGCCCAGGGGAAAAGTATGCACTATTGCTAAATTTGATAAAACAAAAAAAGTATAGTTAAAAAGATTAGGGGTTTTTAAAATCCTGAGCATGAAAAGAATAGATAAAGTTGATACCAATGCTAAAAGAGAATAATGCCGCACTTCCTGTGAAAAATATATTAAAAAAGAGTTAATACTGACAAATGCAGCAAGTAAGTATCCTAATTTTCTTCCGGATAATTCCTTTCCAACAAAATACATGACATATATATTTATCATTCCAAAACTTACAGAAAGAAATCTAAGAACGGTACTTCCATCTCCAAATAATTTCATCCAGAAATGAAGTATAAAATAGTATAAAGGTGCCTGATTATCTTCGTAATGCAGTTTATTCAGTATTCCAAAAGGAAAAGATTTATTGGATATAGTATAAGTTATAACTTCATCGTACCAGAGACCGCCCTGTTTAACTATTCCTATTAATCGGCATAAAAGACCAATTAAAAGAATCAATGATAAAATTAAGTATTTTGATGTTATAACTCTTTTAAGTATTTCCATAGAGGTATCCTTTTAAATATCTGATTATATAAAGTTTACATGCAAAGGAGAACCGTCAGAAGTCTTATCTAACGTAGTTTTTCCATTTTTTAAATCCCACAGGAATTCATTTACTTTATGCTGAAGACAGAGTGTGCCGCAGTCTTTTCTGGCATCAAATTCATCTGAAGTTATATAATTCATAACCTCCCAGTATCTTTCACTTTGCCAGATTTCTTTAAAAGACTTTTCAACAATATTTCCAATATGAAATTTTTCTCCGTATTTATCATTAAAAAGCATTCCGCAGGGAGCTACAAGTCCTGAGCCCGACATCTGGAGTATAAACGGAGCTCCATAACATTTAGAATATTTTCTTTTACCCTGGCTTAGAATTTTTGTCCATTTAGCTTTTACCAGATATTTTTCATCAGAGTATTTCTCTGCTTCTTTAAGTTTTGATATTAAATCTTCATCATATTTATCATAATCAACTCCGAGTGAGCCGTTTTCGTCATCAGAACAATGCTTTATAACAAGGTAATCAACTCCCAACTCTTTTCCTAAAACAGTAAGGGGAAGAATATCATCTTTAAATTGAGGCAATAAAACCATTTGTAAGCCGATTGTAACGTCAAGATCATTTTTCTTTTTAATTTCCACAGATTTTCTGATTGTCTCGATTACTTTGTAATATGCACTTGCATCAACTCCGTGAATATGAGCATATCTTTCCGGAGTTCCTGCTGAAATATTAAACCTGAAATACGTTAATGCAGGTAGAATTTCTTCCAGTCTTTCATCTTTAATAGCAAAACCGTTTGTTCCAATCGCCATATCAAGGCCGTTTGCTTTTCCTCGCAAGATAGCATCATAAACGTGCGGGCAAAGTGAACTTTCGCCGTCACTAACAAAACTGATAGCCTTAACTCCAATTTCGGCTGCATCGTCAATAAATCTGAAGATAACATCTTTAGACAGATTATAACCTTTATTTTCCTGTAAAGTACTGTAACAATAGACGCATCTGTAAGAACAAGCTCTTGTTAAAGCACAATCTATTGTAATAGGAGCAATTCTTTCTCCATTTAACCATGCTTCTATCCTGTCTTTATGCCATTGAAGTTTATGCCCATCCAGAATAAGTCTCTTGTTTGCTATTTCAGACACCTACCAGTTCCTTTACCCTTTCGTCAAAATCATTTCTTCTTATATAAGTTACAGAGTCCCTGCAAATATTCCTGTAATCTTTTCGTTTCGTCTCACTTCGTCTTATATGAATATCATAAAAAAGGTTCAGATATCCGCTCATTACCTTGATAAAAGACTTGAAACTTAATGCGGTTGACTTACCATTATTTCTCTTGCTCAAGAAATTGGGGACTTCAGCAAAAAGATACCCATTTCTTATAAGTTTTATAAGGAGTTCAGCCTGATAAAAGAATCCAAAACTTCTTAATTCTATAGTATTTAGAATAGATCGTCTGTAAAATACTGTTCCATTAGTATAATTTAGGTTTATCATAAAAGACATGTTAATAATAAAAGAAAAGAGGGCTGAAATTGCACGTCTTAACCTGTTTCTTACTTCATTATTATGTATAAAAGGCACTATAATATCTACATAATTCATTAAATAGAAGTAAGTCAGAGCATCTTCAGGGTCATTTTCATTATCTCCGGGGAACATAACAACAACATCTTTATTGGAATGTCTGACTGCCTCCCAGAATGAGTATCCGATACCAAGAGGTTTTTCATGGTGAATTACTTTTACAAAGGTATTTTCATTTGTAAATTTTTCAGCAATTTCACCTGTCTTATCTGTACTGCCATCGTCTATTACTAAAACTTCGCCGTCGATTTTTAACTTATCAAATGCAGATAATGTGGATTCAATAGCTTCTTTTATATTATTTTCTTCATTAAGTGCAGGCATTATAACAGTCAATGTTGGCTGATTCATGTTATTTTCCTATCTCTTCCCAATAAAGGTAAGCATTAATATCCCATAAATCTCTGCAGGTACTTGTTTTAACTTATTAGTCAGGCTACTAATTTTAAACTCAAAAATTTTCTCCCAAAAAACTTTTATAATCCAGCCTGTAAAATTTTTATAATTCATAAAAACAAATAATCAATGTCATTAATTAAAAGTATACTTCAATCTATCATATTTTTACAATTTGATTTTGTTCTTTATATGTTCAATTCCTATTTGTTACAGATTAATTATGTTTGTAAATAGCAACTGAACAGTTTTCAACTAATTGATCTGGTTGGAATAACTTTAATTTACCGGAATGCGATCAATTTTCCAGCATTCCGTATGAAATTAAACTTGGTTAAGATTGGTAAAGATTGATTCTAATTGAACAGCAAAGTGGTAGTGATTAAAATCAATAAAGGATTAAGGTTTAAACGTTTGTAGATAAACAAGATCAATATCCTTGATATCTATAAAGTCATCATAGACAGAAGGGATGGTAATATTTTTTTCGCAATTATTCAGGTTATATGCTTCAATAAAAGCAGGATCGATTTTTATAGTATATTTGCCTGGAGAAATTCCTGAAATACTATATTTTCCATCTTCATCAACTGTTGAGTATTTAATTTCTTCACCTTTTTCATTTAATATAATTAATATAAGATCTTCTATGATTACTTTTCTGTTAAATTCGTCAACTATGTTAATTTTGCCGGAAATATTACCAACAGAACTTAAAAGTCCTATTTTGACAATTGATTTACTGTTTTTATTTACTTTTACAAGATTTTCATCCTTTGCTGCAGGTGATAAAGAAAGAGATGTTGGCAAACTGTTATAATCAACGGCTACTTTATAAAACCCTTCTGATACATCCTGTTTTTTTGAAATTCCTTTTTTACTTGTAATTTCGGATTCGTTTTTCCATGAATATTTAATCGGGATATATGGAATATTCGGTTCATTTTTATCTTGAATACCGTTTTTATTTGAATCCAAAAAAGTAATTGTTTCAATATATCCTTTATTTTCAGATAATGTTCCTATTGATTTCACACCCCCTCCTACGAAGCTCAATACATCCGACACATTAAAATTGATGGAATGTCTTGAATTAGAAGGTAGAAAAAAATCGTTCATAAAAGTTCCGAGAACTCTATTATATTGATAACTTATTTCCAGTTTTCTACCGCTTTTAAATATATAAGCAATAGATGCAGAGATATCCATCCCTTTATTAATGCCTATATAGTGATACCCTAGCCCTACAGACGGTAGAAATCGAAATATAATAGGAAAAGTATAATCTATTCTAAGAGAATTATAACTATTATCATAGCCTCCTGATGTAACACTGTTTATTTCATGGGAAAGACTTATTTCACCAAGTTCTTGAGGTAAATTATAATTTATTACTGCATTCAAATTTTTAAATTTAGAAGAATAGTTATCTGAGCTAACAGATTCGTTGGTATATTGAGTCAAATATTCATTCAATCTACCATTTACAGACATTCTTGTATTTCTTGAAAGAGTCCTGTTGTAATTAAATTCAAAAGTTTTATTAGTTATTTTACCTATATTGTTTTTGCCAAAGTTTCCATTCATATTAATATTTAGATTGGATAACCCCATAAAAGGGAAATTAAGCGACAAACAGTAATCATTAAACCCAAGTTTTCCTCCCTGAAAGTAATTATCTAAATTTGAAAAATATTTTCTGACTGTTCCATTCAGGTTCAAATATCTGGTATTTAATTTCCCTCCTAATTCACCTCCTGCTTTATCGTTCATATTATTAATCGAACCGACAGCAGAAGATCCGGCTATATAATAACCGGGAGAATATGCAAATAATTTGGAATTTAATCCATACATATTTTTATCATATTCAAAATCAATATTTGAACCTATTCCAAGTGATTTTATATCATTGAAATCATCATCTGAGATATTGCTCGCATGGCTGAATCCTACTCCACCTTTTAATTTCATATTATCATTCAATTGATAGTTTATATCAGTAAGAACAGTTTGCCCTTGAATGGGATTGAAATTCCTTGCGCTAATAAGCCTTAGAGTTTTGTCATTTTTGATAAAATCTCCAAATTTGTAGCTTTGTTCCGGCAAAGAAATTATATAATCAGTTAAACCAAGGGTATTTACAGTTAATTTATCAGTTACACCCTTACTGTATTGAATACCGGCTACAATTTTTTTTGAAAAATTATCATAAGAAAAAACATTACTGTTGAATATCCTATCCTGATATCCTGATATGCCTGAAAGAAAAGAAATTTTATTTTCCCCTTTATATAAAATTCCTTCCTTGGGATGAAACTTTTCCTCTTTCAATGTTTTTAAAACACCATTTGATGATTCTTCTTTAATAGTTAATTTTTGAACTTTACCGGATAAATATGGCAGTTCTTTCAATGTAAAAAATCCGTAGTGATTTTCCGGTGAACCTGCATATTTATCATTAATATATACATTAACTTTACTTTCAGGTGAAATTTGGCCCTCTATATCGCTAATAGGGGCTTCTTTGTCTGAAAAATTAGTGGCATGAAATCCCCAAATATCCTGACAAAAATAGTCTTTATTTATTTTGAAGCCAGCTATTTTACCAACTTCATAATTTATTTTTTTATACTTATTTTTGTATTTAAAACCAATTCCTCCAAATGTAAAAATTTGACTTTTATAGGAGCTCGTATCAAGGTCTAAATTATATGATCCTTTGAATAAAGATCCTTCAATGCCGATATTTGAATTTCCGTTAAAATAATTATAATTTTGGATCTGATTAAGATAACTTTGAGTTGAGTTATCCATATGCCATTGATTTTGAATTGACAAAGTATCAAAGGTAAATGCTTTTCTGGGCTCAGGTTTGACTATATCAAAAAACTTCTTTTTATCCTTTTTATTTAGATTTTTCTCATTTTCATTTATATCATTATTTTTAGAAGCAAATAAATTCAATGTTTTGACAGTATTAACCGATAAAACATTATTTAAATAATCAGCTTTAATGTCAGTATTTAAAATTTCATTTATTGTGTTTATAGGAATAAAAACTTCATCAATTGTTTCATCCATAAGACCATTTTTGATGAATATCATTTCCGGTTTTTCAACACTTTTGCTTTTAGATAATATTTTTTTATTTTTTATGTCAACTGTACCTGATATTCCTTCAGGATTTTTATAAGAGATTTCTTTTGTAACGTGATTTTGGTTGATTTCAAAACCCAGAAGTGTAGCAGTAGTTTTGAATGGCAAACTGAAAGTTTCGTCTTTATCGATAAATACTTCAATATCAATATATTTATTATTGTTGATGTTTAAATTTATTATATTATTTTGAAATTTAATGTTGTTTGCAGGTTTATAATTATCTTTTGGTTGAGCATATACAACCGGAAATATTGCAAAATAAACTAACAAAATACCTATAAGAATAGAATACTTTTGCATGCCAATTAATTTCCAATCCTGAGACAGGCCTGAATTTAATTCAGGCCTGTTATAATATTTAGTATTTAAACTGATCCCACCTGGCAGATTACTGTCGCTTTATAGGTTCCATAATTATCTACTTCATCAGGTTGAGCAGTTTGATATGAGCCAAATGTAGCTGTCACAGGGGCAATTGCTGGTATTGTATTATTTACAAATGTTATACCTGAGTCTATAGCTATATTATATGCCTGTGCAGGACTGTTAAATACAGGTTGGTTGGTTCTGTCCGTAACTGATTGAAAATCATATGCTATAGCATTCTGATTTTGATTCAGAACCGGAGAACCTCCGGTGATATCTGTTACAGCTGTTGCAGCCGGATTGTAAATGCCCGTGTTTGTTAATACTACTAATTGTCCACCACCACCGGGTTTGTTGGCAAAAGCATTAACCTGCCCTGTTTGTGTATCTGCCTTTGCTATCAAAACAACATTTGACGGAGCATTAGTACTTACTCTAAATGAAGGTGTCATCTGAACTGATAAGATACCGTCATCACCATTAATATTACTGGAGACTACTGAACCTGCTTTTGTTTCTACCATGATTTCTGTAGCCAGCGTCGCTGTCAGAATGTGTTGAGCAGAAGTGCTGCTGTCTGCGAAGCTAGGCATTACGCCTGAAGATGTAAAAGCAAGGCCGGATAATGCGGCGATTAATAATGTTTTTTTCATAAAATGTGTCCTCCCTAAATCTACTTCTTTTTTCTACAATTTGCCGTTCTCCACCTTGAAATTGGTTTCTTTCACGATATTTTTATTTTTAAAATCCTGATCGGCATAATTTAAAATGACTTTTAATATATATTCACCATTGTTTAATTCATCGGTTGGTACGCTATTCATGATATTGCTTGTTGTGCCGGCTTGAATAGCCCGTGAATTAATAAGAAATTCATTTGTAAGTTTTTTATCTTTTATTACTCGAACTTTTCCCGATACTCTAATTTTGCTGTTCCCTGTTGCCTTAACCTGCATAAGATAATTTAAGCCTTTTGTGTTTTTATCAATTTTTAATGTCTCAATTTCTCCAGCTTTGACAATATTTCCTTTATCTACATATATGGGCATTATTGCTCTTGTTTTTACAATTATTTTTGGAGATATATCTTTGTTTGCTGATTGAAGGATAATTTCTTTTGTTTTAGTGTCTTCCAAAAACAGTACAACTCTTGACTCTCCGTCCGGGAGATTTTTTACATCAGTAATAGTAAATCTTACTATCTGTGTAGTTCCTGGACTTACGGTAAATTCATTCGGGGAAAATCTAATGTTACGGACAAGTGAATTTGCGGCATCTTTATTGCCTTCTGCCAAAAGCCCTTCATTAGATATTTCAAAGAAATCGGGATATACTTTGAATCTTATATTTTCGTCACCGTTTGTTTCAACTGAAAATGCACCTGTTATGTATTTTTGATTTTCTTTTGCCTTGAATTCAAATTTATTTGGCGTAATTTTTATTGCACAGTACGCAGATGACTGTAATGTTATGCAAATAAGCAAAAACAGAAAAAAATATTTCAATAAGTTTTTCATGAATACCTCAACAAAATCTTCTTTATTTAATCAAATAAATTATCAGGGTTTGTAATTATCCACCTGTGATAATTCTTAAGGTGTAATGTTATAAGGCACTGTTATATTGTATGTGCCTGCCGGCTGAAATCCGCTTTGATTGATCTTTATTTGATAATTCACCTGCACAGTTCCATTAACAACAGAACTGGTTCCGGTTACAATATTTGTATCAGACGTTGTATAAGGGAAATAAGCTCCTGAATAGGAAGTTGTTGCACCGGGAGGAATTGAAAGTACTTTAAAAAAATAAGATATGCCATTAGTTGCTGTATTTCCTTTTAAAACCAGCTTCCATGGAATTGTAGAATTAAGTGTTATTATTTCTGGGGTTGCCGTTTCCTGAGTGTAATTAGGCTGTAATAATCCGCTTGTATTGACGGCTATGTTAAGTTGTGCGGGAGTTAGTGTAATAGTTTGTACAGGAGGTCTGTTTATTAACAATGTATATGTTGTTGATACGGTTTCAGCTCCGGCAACTAATCTAAATGTAAAATTGCCTGAATAATCACCGGGATAATCTGTAGCAAGATTTTGTAATACAAAATTAAACGGAATATTGTCTCTACCGAAATTGCTTCCGGAAGCAATTTGCGTTAAATTTCCAAATTGAAGCTGAAACGGGGTTCCCTGAGAATTAGATAGAACTAGCCTGTTCAAAGGAATAACTTTTGTAGGGTCTGCTGTATTTATTAGTCCGTTAGTAAGCGGTAATACGTATAATACCCAAGTAGTCTGCTTGTTAATATCTGCATTGATAGCCTGAACAGTAGTATTTCCTATAATTTGCTGAGAGCCGACACTGGTAACACTAATACTTGCTGCGCCAAACACTTTTGCAGTAAATGATAAAGCAAACAATAAGAAGAAAATTTTAATAAAAAATAATTTTGATAATTTATTCAATTTAATCTCCAATCCATATTTTTGATTTTATAAAAATAAATTTAAAAACCATATACCACTTATGTTAAGAAAATAGAGCAATCTTTATTTCAAAAGCCTGATATTTGAAATGACTAATTTGGCTAGGTTAAAATCCTGAAACAAAAAATATAATTATTGGGACGAGGTGAAACTTGAGAAAAATTCTATTTTTATTGTTGATATTATTTATTTCTAGCTATCAAAGTGTGTTTGCAAATCCTGAACAGGCACAGCATTGTTTACATGCGTCTTTACCTGAGTATCTATGTATAGATTCTTATTATATAGATGGTAAAAAGATTCCGCCTTCAGAAAAATATCCTCGTGTTTCAATTCAGAAGGTTATTAAAATTGATGATAAAAATAATTTGATTGAATTGAGTGGATTTCAGATAAAAGTAAAAACAAATGGTTCCGGTCCTGTTTGCGTTAATGCAGATTTTCAAAGTTTGATCGGAAAAGAATACAAATTTTCAGAAGATGATTTGAGTGTATGCCCTCCGAAGGCACAAATAACAGACCTGTCTCAACTAAGTACAAAATTTACTCCAAAAGCAAAAGTTGGTTGTGATGTAAAAAAAGGCGATTATATAGGAAAAATGGTATTCACGATTGGAACTTTATGATGATTAAAAGAAGTTTTTCATTATTTTTAATTTTAATTTCATATTTTTTAAATATGACCTGTATATTTGCCTGTGAACCTTGTAATTCCTGTAGAACCTTTGTAATAAATATTCCTGAAAATGTTATTCCCGGACAAAATGTTGTAATTATTGATTCAGGAAGTAGTTCTTCAGGAGCTGCTGTTGCGATATCTCTTGGGGCAGGAATTGGAGCAGTAGCATTAGGGGCTGGAGGATTTTTCTTTGGTCCAAAAATTGCCGCCAGTTTTAATAATGCAACAGCGCCAGTTGAAAAAGTATCCGAATTAAACCTGAGAACAGGCGTGAATCTTGCTCAGGTTAATAATACAAATATAAGCGCAAATACCCTGCATTTATATGCTCTAAAATTGCCTGAAACTAAAGATATGGTTGTAAAAGTTTCCTTTAAGTCACCGACTTTAAAAGATAATGATCTTGAATTTAGTCTTCTGGATAATTATTCGTTGTTATCAAAAGTTAAACAGCCGGATTTAAATAAATTTATAATCAAACCTATTTATTCTGTTTATAACAAAAAGTCCGGCATTGTTGAGAGAGAGTTTAAAATAAAAAACTTGAAAGATAACTATATACTTGCTGTTGTGAATAAAAATAATAAAGTTCCAATGCTAAATTATAATATTTCAGTGAAGATTAAAGATTAGTTCAAAGAACCTGTAATAAATGCTTTAAATCAAATTTTTGGTGAAGAAATTCCGGCTATGAGAAAACCTGTTTTTTGTGAAAAAAGTTCTATCAATCTAAATCAAGCTGAATCCAGTTCATGAAAAAGTGGCAGCGTTTTATAAAAATAAAAATAAGGGTTTGTGAAAACCCTTGTTTTTATTGATTGTAGTAGTACAATATTATTACAGTTCACATGGGCTTGTAGCTAGAATTAGAGCGGTTTTCATCCTTATTGATATAGATAGATTAACCTTGATTTGTCTTGATGCGGTCAAGGTTTTTTGCATCCTGTTGTAAAAATTGAACTTGATTGAAATTGATACACCTTGATCTAAAGATGGCAGCAAAGTGGCAGTGATTTTTTTTCATACGAGAAACAACTTTATGATTTAATTATTTTGTATGGATCAGTGTACGAAGGTCAGGCAATAAAAATGACAAATGATTTAGTAAAAGAAAAATATAAAATTTGTTATTTATGCGGGAGAAAATTATTTAATAAAAAATCATACACAAAAGATCATATTCCACCGAAATCACTTTATAATAAAAATCCGAATGGAAATCTAATAACTGTACCTTGTTGTAATAATTGCAATAACGCTTTTTCCAAAGATGATGAGGCTTTTGTCTCTGCGCTTGTAGTTAGTAGTGAAGGATTCAGCGTAGAAGCTACTAAAAGGTGGAAAGAAAAGGGATTAAGAACAATTGAGAAGAACAACCGTTTACGAAAATTCCATCAGGATCATTTGAGTGTGGTTAATTTATATACAGAAGGCGGTTTATATCTAGGGAAACATCCAGCTTATCAACCAAATTTTGAACTTTATAATAAATCTATAACTAAAATTGTAAGAGGTCTTTTTTATTATCATACTAACGGTAAAAGATTAATTAATGATCCAGAAATTAGGTATCCTCAAAATGATTTTGATGGAGATTGGTTCAAAGAATTTGTAAATACTCTTCATAAAATAACAATCGTAGATGGCATTTTTCGTTACGGATTTCTTCAAAATTCCGATAATGATATCATTCAAGGTCTTTTATTATTAGTATTTTTTGATAGATTTTTCTGCTTTGCTTCATTTGAACAAGATGTAAGTGTTCAATAAATTTGATATTTTGACTTACACGTTCATTCTGGTTAGTTATATTGTATTGATTCTAATTGGACGGCAAAGTGGCAGTAAAAATATGTTTTTACTTTAGATAAATTATGTCGAAGTAAATCAAGATTTTATAATTTAAATTGTAAGATATTGATGATACATTGAATAATAAACTTTACTGGATCACATTTGGAGTGAAATATGAAAATAATAAGAAGTAAAATTATACACGGTAATTTTGATACAGATTTATTTTCTATATTAGAAAATATTCCAGATAATATTTTATATCACAGTGAACATACATTGCGACATCCAAAAGCAATCTATTATTTGGCATCAACCAGATTATATGAAAGTTTTGAGGAATGTTTGAATTTACTGCAAAATTACGATAATAGCAATAATCAGAGAACTTTCTTTCTTGCTTATAAAGAAGTATTGGATTCACTTATGTCATTTATAGATGATACTTATAATATACTCAAATGTTTTTATCCAGCATCATCAGTAAGAAAAAATATTATTTTTGCTCATAAATGGGTAGAACAGGCTGATAAAAAAACATATAATGACTATAATAGTAGAATTACAAACTACAGGGAAAAACTAGCACCAATAGTTAACAAAATCAAACATGAACATGGACGTTTTAGAAGTATTGAGTTTGTGACTAGCATAGGAAATATCTATGGATATTTTATTGAAGGTGTTGAATCTGATGGAACTGTTTATCCTGATAAAAGTATACATAAACCATACAAAGGTTTTCCAACCGCTATATCATTTAATAGAGATTTAAAGTTCCATATAATTAATTTTTTTGATGTAGCACATCAGTTGAAAGTTGTTATTTCTAAATTCATTAGCAAAAAACACAATATAACTTTACCAAATGCTACTCATAATGGCTCAAAAGATACACAGATACTCCAAATATGCTCAATGATAGCTAACCTTCCAAATTTATTTTTTTATGATGAATACGATAAACAAATACCTGAAGTTAAAATATATTCCGATCAAGAGCTGGAATTTATTTATGGGAATAATAAGATAATTCAACCATATGTTAACGCTAAAATAAGTGTTGAAACAACAATTACTGATGGAACATCAAAATACTTCAAATTCAGGGTTCCTTATTGGCAATCCTAACAGTTAAAATAATAATCTATAAACACTAAAAAGTAGATTATTTAATTTGGTAAAAATAAGTTCTTTATTGTCAGGAAAATATTATGGTTAACTTTCTTGATTTGCATTGATGCGGTCAAGTTTTTTGTATCTTGTTGTAAAAGATGAGAGTAAAGTAGCAGATTACGTAAATAAAATTCAAAAAATTTATATTATATAATAGGTAACATAAAATGAAAGAGAAATTTATATGACCGTAACTATAATTGAAAATTTTGAACAAGATATAAAAGATTTTATTTTTTTTGATTTAAATCCTGATGAAAACCTAAAAACTAAATTAATTAACAAAGATTTAAATGAATTAATAATAATACATAGTAATTGGTCGCAAAGGACTGTTAGTCCCAGACCAAGACAAGTTCACTATTCATCAGAAATTTATTCAAATCAATACTATAACGACAAAAAAACAGTAATAGAAATTCTAAAACAAAAATTCTTGGCGGGTAATAGTATTCGTCCATATTTAAGCAGAGGAATTAAAAATATATTTATAGAAAATGATACTTCCAGTAGTTCTGATAAAGATTTAATGTTAAATGAATGGGGAATACATCATTTGCATTTAGGGGAAAATCTTGAACCTGATGGTTTTATTGAAAGAACACCAGCAGTTCTATTCTGTAAAATTATGAACAATGATGTATATTTTATAGATATATTAGATCATGGAAATGGACATTTACCCTGGACTGAAAAGAAATTATTAGAAATTATTCAAGCTAATTGGCCTGAACTTATGAAACCATATGAAATGAAAGATGTAATTGATTTATCGTACCATGCAAGCAACGAAGATCATCATAAATTGAGAAGATCAGGAATTTCAACTAATTTAAAAATTGGTGATAAATTTTATTCACCTCCGACTGGTGGTATAACATTAAATGGCTATTCTATGCTTTCTTCATTAAACATTATCTTATTTCGTAAGTTAATTAATGCGAATAAAAAAGATTTTCAAAAATATAGATATGAAATACAAAAATTCATTTTAGATGTTACCAAAATAAAATATAATCTTCTTAAATTTAAATTGTTATTTAGTAAAGATGGTTGGTATTATTTAGAATTAAATTCTAATACAAGAATTGATATTACTGATTCCCACAAACAAATGACAATAATACTTCAACTACAAAAAAATGTCTTTTGTATACAACCAGATAACGATTTTTATTTCCAACTAGGATTAACTGTTTAAAAATGGGATTTGTTTATATTTAAAACCTACATAAAGAGAATTTAATAGATATTTTTAGTTTTGTGGACAAAAATATTAGATATTGGCGCAAAATAAACTTTCTAAAGTTAATTGCAATAGTATTTTTAAGATATATAATTATTCAATTTCACTGCATTAGCATCAAAAATAAACCGCTTTTTACTGATGATTGGTAAAATTATTGTTGTAAAGGATTTTAGCATCAGAAAATTAAGTATAAAACGATTAAATAAGATTAAAGGTAATTATACAAATGGATAATTACTAATTCTTAAAAGTTATTTCAGAATTATAAACTAATTGTTCGCAATAAATACTTGCAAGTTCTTGTTGTGAATGTTTTATAAATCTTTCATCATTTGGTTGTATATTCATAAATTCAAGAAGTTTTTCTCGTGTACTGTTTTTATAAGTACTGTAAAAAAAATCATATAAATCTAAAATATTGACTATCTTTTTGTTTGTTTGCAATGTTATGCCAAAAAATGTATCAGGAAATTGTTTATAGACTTCAAATTCTTCATTAGAAAGAGGACATTTACATAAAATATGTTTACCATTTTCTAATTTATATATGCCAAATACTTGTTGTTCATGTTCCAATACTGTAGCATTAATTAATTCACCAATGCTTTCATTGCCATTTTTATCAGGCACAATATATTTATCTCCAATTAAAAGACGATTTTCTCTTGCTTTATCATCTAATACAAAAAGAGGTATTTCACCATCAAATGTAGCTGGAATATTGTTATAATCTTTTAAACATCCTATTAAGTGTTCAATATCTTTATGTTTTTCACGAGAGTTGATGGCATCTCTTAATGTTGCTGTTTCATATATATTATAAAAATCATCTATCTTAAAACCATAAATAAAGCCCATTCTTTCAAAATTAGTATCTTCCAAATTATAGATATATGAATGATTTGTAATAAACAAATATGCTGAAGGTGCAGGTTTTCCATCTATTGTTAAAGAAGACTCTTTTCTTTTTAGTTCTTCTACAATTTCTGGTATTTTGTTATTTAAATCAGGAATATTCATTTCGATAAAAATAACTCTCTTATTGTTTTTAACATCCTTTTTCAATGCTTTATATAATTGATTACCTATACTAATGTTTTTCTTGTTAGCATTTCTTGCTTTTGCTTCAACAGAATATTTAATAGAAGAATCATTTGGTGTAATTGTAAATTCACAGTGTGTATTTGAGCTATCTGTTTCCTCTTCCATTTCAATTGAAAATCCTGAAATAATTAAAGAAGCAGCTACTTGTATTTCATACAAAGCACCTCTAAATTGGTCTATATTTTTTAAGCGTTTTATCAATCTTTCTTGAACTTCTGCATTATGTTCCAATAAATACAAGTTATATGAAAGTTGAGTAATTGCAGCCAAAGCTCCTGTTGGAATAATATATTTTCCATTATAATTCTTTTTAAAGTGGTCGCTAGAAAGCTTTGCCCACTGTACTATTGGATGTTGTTCTGAATAACCTTTTTTTGTTTCTTGGTTTATCCATTCATATCCTAAAGTTAATCTTAAGTAATCACCAAGAAAATCATAAAATGTTTGCCATTTATTCTTATCGTTATAAAATAACTTTTTACCAACAGCAATAAATCTTTTATTATCAAATATTTCAGAAATAATTTGTTTTCCAAGACCTTGTTGTTTAATAATTTGTTGTTGTCTTGCTTGTAACCTCAATCTAATTAAATCAAAATTATTATTTATATTTTCCAATTTATTTAAACAACACTTTTTATACTTTTTACCACTGCCACAGAAACAAGGTTCATTCCTACTTATTTTCTTACCCATAATTGATCTTTCATGTGCATATATTTAGTATTCTTGTTTATCTAACTTATAGTTCATTAGCGTTTGCCATAATTTTCTTTGCTTCTTTTAGATTAATATAGGCTTTATAGCCATGTTTTTCCATAAGATACAGTAATTCACTTCCATTTAATAAATTAATGGGTTTTCCTTTTGCGAATTCATAAGCATCGGAACCAAAATCAGAAGTAGTTACTAAAATACCACTATTCGCACCTTCATTCATTAAAGTTCCATATAAATCACGAACAGCAGATATTCCAACAGTATTTGTATATCTTTTAGCTTGAATTACGATTTTACCACCTCGGATTGGATCAGGATCAAACGCAATAGCATCAACCCCACCATCTCTACTTGCTTGGGTAATTTTAACCTCACCTCCATTTTGACTAAATTCTTTTCCAAAAACCTCCCGTATTAAATTCTCAAAATCTTGCCAATGTATCGCAGCTAAATTTGTACCGTTATCAATAGTTTCTAAAACTTCATACGAGTCGACAAATCTTTTATCATTTTTGTCAAATCTTTGTATTGGCATAACAGGAGTAAGTGATGATAATTCAGCAGCACCAACACCTTTTAAACTTTTAAAGCATTCTTTTGGACTGACTTCTGACAGGTTTATTTCAGCAAAAATTTCTTTTGTAGCCTGTAATGATATAATACAAGCTTCTTTTTGTTTACCAACTGATTTATCTAAATAACTTAATACACCATTGAAAACAACTACATCTATTTGATTATTAGAATTTTTATTTAATTCAAAAACCTCATATATTGTTCTTAAACAAACTTGATAAATAGCATCATTATACAACTGATTCAAATCTTTTTGACTCAAAACAGAGGATGAAAAGGTCTTTTTTGATGATAAATAGTCAATTTTACTTATGTTATAAATATCGTCTAAAGAAGGAATACTATAATTTATAACCATCATTTTATTGTCTGTATTATAGGAAATCCCTATTTGTTTTTCTATTAAAAATGGGTAAACTGATAATTCTAACGAATTAGTATAATATTCTTCTATTTCCCTTGAGTTTCCTTTTTTAAATCTATCTATTTTATCTTCAATCTCTTTATTGTAAGCGTGTTGTTTTTCAAAGAATTCTTGTTTTTCTATCTCCAAATCTGATAAGTATTTATTATAGTTTTGAAGTTTTTTATCATAACCAATTTGCTTTTGTTTATTTTCTTTTTCTGCGTTGGAAACTTTAATATTAATTTCTTCTAACTTTTGTTCACGTAAAATTGACCAATTATTTATGGCTTTTTGAAATTTAGCTTCCCTTTTCTCAATAATTCTCTTATTTAATGGAGTTCTTAGTAGTAAAGAATCAATGATATTATACTTAAAATCTTCAAAAACAGGTTTTTTATTATCAATTATTGAAATTTCATTTCTAATTTCTTCAATATTTATTAAAGACAGTGCAGGTTTAGAAATAACTTTTAATTTTGAGTTAAATTCAGAATTGTCATACAATTCTTCCCAACAAAACCTAATTTGTTTTGTATTCAAACCGTACTCAAGAATTGTATTAAATTCAGCTTTTATTTCTTGAATTATATTATTTTCTCTAGTTTCGTGATATTTCCTAAGTTGAGCAAGCCATTTTGTATTTAACTTTGTAATAACATTATTAATTCGATTTTGAATAACAGCAGGATCCTTACTAGAAATTATTTCTTGAGTTTCTGTAGGTAAACACTCAATTATTACTTCAGCTTTTGCAGTTTCATCATCTATATCAACATCTATATCAAAAATTTCTTCTGAAGGTAAAAATTCATATTCACCTTCTGGATCATCAAACCAACAGCTTTCATTATCTTTGAGTAAAATATTTAAGTTAACTTCAATATATAAAACAATTTTTATAATATCATTGTATTTTAAATCGGTTTCAGATTTTAAATATTCAATTGTTTCTAATCTTTCACCCTTTTTTAAATAGTCTATACAAATTTCTAAAACTTCATCATCATCAAACTCTATTAGAAATTGTTCAAATTCAGAACTTGTAATAAGTTTATTCAAAGGATGTTTTAAAGATAAATAATCAAGTAATTCACTTTCAACTTGAACTGTTACTTTGCAAGCTTGCTCTATTTTAGATATTTTTTCATCTAAGATTCTTTGCTTTTGGTATTCTTTTTGTCTAATAGCTTCTTCTCTAATAGCTTGTTTGTGCTGTCGTTTTGCTTCTCGAGCAGCGGCTTTTAAACCCCTTCCAACCATAGTACTAAAACTAGAACCACGTCTTGCCATATGAATTAACCTTGTAAATTAAACACACGTTTATTCTATCACAATGAATTTCAAGTTATATAAATACAATAAAATTCTTGTAACAAATTACTATGTAAAGGCAATTTTTATTTTCAGCTTTTTTATATAATTAGAAAGAGAAATTAAGACGAGAGAACAAATCATGAATATCAGTTTTTATGGTTTATGTGCAACACCAGCACATAATAGAACTCAAAATGATAGATCATCCAGCAGTATGCCTACAATGAACGTATTAAACCATGATACGGTTTCATTCAAAGCTGTAACACCTGATTTAACAAGGTTATTAAAAGGTATTTTAACCGATGGTGCAGAACTTTGGAGTAAGATGCGTAGAGGCATTATTCCAAAAACAGATGATAATGTTACTGCGCTGGCTAAAGAATGGCATAAAAGAACAGGTATCGCTGAAAAAAAACATATTGCAGACCCTATGCTTGAATTTTGGAAAATAAAAGTAGAAGAAGTTAAGATTGATTAGAATATTTCATCTGTTTTCTTATTTATGTAATTTCCAGCTTTTGATCCATAATAAGTACCAACTCCCAAGCCAACTAATGAACCGATATAACCTTTTTTAGCAAATAACGCACCCAATATAGCACCACCGGATATTACTGAAATAACATTAATTGCAGATTTAAATATTTGTTTTGTTCCATTGATAATATTTTGTTGCCAATCATCCTGTTTTTTAAGGAAAGCTTTTGCTATGCTTGGTATTTCTAAAGCTGCAAATACTAGGATGCTAATAACAGGAATTCTTAGCATTGCTCTACCAATTAATTTTGGAATATATTTCCCTTTCAGTTTAAATGCTTCAATAGGACTTCCTTCAATATCCTTACGTTTTGTATTTTTAACATCATCTATATCTATATTTAAGAGAGTTTTAACCTTTTGACCAAACTGTATATCGTATAGTGATTTATCAGAATAGTATATTTTGTAACCGAAGTTACTTATTTTCTCATTTTTTGATTCAACCAATTTCCTTAATAATGGTTCCAACAGAGTACCTCTAAAAAATGAGAATTTTGTTTGATAATCATAAGGTATTTCAGGTGGAAGTTTTTTAGCAAAATGAACTAATTGTTTTCCAGCGTCTTTTATATCACGTGTATCTTCCGGCACATTAATAAGAAGAATAAGGGCTTTTCCAAGAGCTTTTAAATTATCATGGTTTTGAATTGCATCTTCAACACCAGTAAATCTTCTAACATATGGAATTGTACTCAATGTGCCTAATGTAACTTCTTCTTTATCAGGTTTTTTCTTGCTTGCCTCATCGTATTTATTAATTTGTTTCATAAAAGTATCGTTATCATGAAGGAATGGTGCAAATATTTGCTTGGTTCTTTCAAGATCATGATCTAATTTTGTATCAATAACTGGTCTTGATGGTAAACGTCTATCTTCACCAGAACGCATGTCAACAGAAACAGCATTGTTTTGCTGTCTACGGTCAGGCTTAGGGTTATAATTGAATAAATTGTAAAGGTTTTCTGACATTTTACCTTCCATTTGCATGGTTAACCATGAGAAATATAATTTCCCTACATATATAAAAACAAACATTATATAAATATTGCGTTAATATATTTGAAAATTCGTATTTTTTTACATACTTACAAGAATAAAAATTAAATTTAAAATCTTATAAATTATTCGGTAAAAATATCTTTATCATTGAAAAATTCTTGAAGACAAATTTCGAGGCCTTTTGTAATTTTATAAAGGGTTTCAACTTTCAAAGCACTTCTACCACGTTCAATTTGGGACAATGTTCCTTTTCCGATACCTGAAATAAAAGCTAGATTTTCCATAGTCAAATCCTGTTGTTTTCTCAATTTGATTATTCTTTTTGCAACCTTCTTATTTATGCTCATATTTCTAACCCATCTTTACAATGGGTTTATAATAATTTAAGTCGTTATATAATTAGTTTTGTGCACAAAACTTACGTGTGTAAGTTCAAGTTATAGAAAGGAAAATATGTATTAATAACTAATATGAAAAACTTACATTACGGACAAATTATATACATTAAACACACTTATAGTATGCATATAAATCACATTTACGAGGTAAAAGCCAATGAACGAAGCTATTAACTCTGATAAAAAATATTGTTTTAAGTGCGGTACCAAACTTTCTATAGATGCTGCATTTTGTAGTAATTGCGGACAAAATTTAAGTATAGATAAAGACAACTCATTTTCTAGTAATAATGTTGTTTTAAATAAAAGTGAAAATAAGAAAAATCCTAAAATAGCAAGTATTATAGGTATTGTATTTGTATTTTGGGTTATATCTGCTTTTATTGTTTCTTTTTTACCCAATACAACAAATCAGAGAGAACTCAGAAATACTTCCAATGTTGAAAATTCACCAAGTAATTCATCCAATAATAAAGAATCGTCAGAATCTCAAGAATCAAATAATTCAACAAGTAATGATAATGTTCTTCAGGCAAAAGCAAATGAACATTGTACAGCATCATATTCAAAAGATTCTCTTGAAAGAGCCATTCAATATGTAGTAGATGGTGACAAGCAAGCATGGAGTACAATGCTTGCTACAGGAGAGATATTTATATTAGATACCAATAAAAATGTTTTTGTTGACGGTGATAATGGCTTTGCAAGCGGATTAATAAAAATCAGGTATGAAGGTGATACAACTGAAATGTGGACAACCAGAGAATGTGTTAATTATTAGGAGTTTTTAAGAATGTATTGTTCAAAATGCGGAAAAGAAAATAATAATAATGGCTCATATTGTACAAATTGCGGTATTCTGTTGAATAATATAGATTCAGAGTTTGAAAAGTTCAAGCAAGACTTCAAATATTTATTATTTATTGATAGATGCACCCTTTTCTTCCTTAGTAAAAACTATGTATATAAGAGAAAATACAAACAATATAAAGAAAGTAAGCTAAATAAATTAGCACTTGATTTTCTAAATGCGGTTGTTAATTTTATAGTTGGCTGTTTTCAAAAGGTTTTTGCTTGGTAAAGAATTAATTTATCTGGATAAAATAAATAATATATTCGTATGTTAGACATATCCTTGAAAAGGTATACATAATTTTTAAATCTTGCTAATTATTTAATTATTTCTTATTCTATAAATTTATTATAGTTGGAAGTAATTTAGGTATGTTTTTGGAAATATTTTTGTATATTTTATCAGGTATAATATTTTTCATATATTTTGGATATTTATGCTTTTGGTTATTATATGTTGAGAATAGATTTTTTCCTCTTATGAAAAATTTTATTAACGATAAAATATTTCTTCTAAAAATTATTATTTGGAATGTAGCATTAAAGAAAAACTGGTTTATTAATTTGATCCTTATCTTTCTTTTTCTAATATTTTTGAACTTAAAAATAAATCCAGATGGTACAGAAAATCAGTTAATAACTAGTTTAATCGGTGTATTAGGTAGTGTTTTAGCCTCGTTTAATCTAATTGATGGTTATAAACAATATCAACAAGAGATTAGATGGTACAAAGTAAAACGGTTTTATTATAAAAAATTATTTGAATTAGTTGACAATATTGTACAGAATTCAGGTTGTATATTTATACAAAAACATGAAGTAGAGGGATTTGTAATAATATCACAGCAAGATAATATTACAGGAAGAGAAGGGGCAAGTATTGGATTAGACTTAGATAAATCTTTAGATAATAAAATAAAGGATTTTCAGGAGATTATTGATTTAATCGAACAAAAAATACAACAAACCAATAATATTTTGATTAGTCAAATAAATGAATTAAATAACTTATTTTCTCAAATAGAGCAGCTTAAAAACAATTGTCAGAACGATTTTGATGAAATAAGACAATATATTATTCCTAAAATTGAAAGTCTTTCATCAAATGACATAGTTATTGCTAAAATTATTCTCTTAAAAGAATATATAGATCAATTTATACAACAAACTAATAAATTAAAAACCTATCAAAATAAATCTGCCCATTATTGTTGTCAAATCTTAAAATTATTAAAAAAAATGTTAGAAATAGAAAAAAGTTTATTCATTCTTGTAAAAAATGATTTATTCCAACATGACAAACAAAGTTATATACCTTCGAACGAACTTTATCTTGAATAAAAATATAATTAGATGTTGATTCATACAATGTATTAAGTAAATACGAACATTTTTACTTAAAACTTAATTAGATAAAAAGGCTTGATATTTCTATAATTATCCTTATATAATAAGCACGTTAACAGCGTATTTATTTAATTTAAGGAGAATGGACATGATAAAACAAAGAACAGTAGCTTATTTACGTGTTTCAACTATTGATCAGGATTTGGAAAAGAATAAAGCTGATATTTTAAAATTAGCCAATGATAAAGATATGGGTAAAGTAGAATTTGTGGAAGAAAAAATATCCGGCAAAGTTTCATGGAAAAAAAGAAAAATTGCTGAAGTTATTGAAGAATTAAAAAATGGCGATAATTTAATCGTAAGTGAATTATCAAGGCTCGGTAGGTCGATGTTAGAATGCATGGAAATTTTATCAATAGCAGCACAGAAGAATATTAATGTTTATGCGATAAAAGGTAATTGGGAATTAAATAATACAATACAGAGCAAAATAGTAGCTATGGCGTTCTCAATGGCATCAGAAATCGAACGTGATTTAATATCATCAAGAACCAAAGAAGCATTAAGAGTGAAAAGAGAGCAAGGAGTAAAATTGGGAAGACCAAGAGGCATGGGGAAATCAAGATTAGATCAATATAAACCAGAGATTGAAGCTTTATTGCTAAACGGATCTACACAGAGATTTATCTCGAAAAGATATGATACAACAGAAGCAAACTTACATAATTGGATTAAAAAGAATAATATAAAAGCATAAACTGATTAAAAAAATATTCAATTAAGTCAGAAATAAGAATACCATTCTTGATCTCATGGCAAACTTTCATTTAATGTATTTTTACTGGACTGAAATTTTTTTAAATACCTGTAGTTTTTACCGGAAGAAAAATATTTAGATGAAAATCATATATTTTTGACAATACAAAAATTAGTACAATTAATGACCAAAATAAAATTAATTGCATAACAAATGTATAGGTAGTTCCAATCGGTAAGATAGTAATAAAATTAAGAAAAATTGCCAAATAATAGTATAAATTTAAGGGGTAAAATAACCGATAAATAAATGTATGCAATTGCTGCCATTAGATAAAAAAATAAATATTTATTATGAAAATCATCCAAAAACTGAACATAGAACATGACTATTTTAAGTGAACAGCTAAAGTAAAATATTAAAACTAGAAACCTTACTATTCAGGTTGCGCTAAAGTATTTTATCTATATAATCCATGATGTTATATCCTTAAAACAGTTGTTACACAGGGATATTGATATGATTATATCAGGAAAAGCAGATAAAATGACAAGACACGATATTTACTCTTTAATTTATTACCGCCTCAACAAACTGATAAATGTAAATGACTTCATGGAAAAAATTCATTATCTTGAAAAAGGTAATCGAAATGGTTTATTTCTGACATTCAATAAAGTAAATAATACTGAAATAAAAATAACTGAGTATTTTGATGTTTGCGATAATCCTGTTGAAAATTTTATGGTAGTGGTTCAGATAGATATGGTTGAGCATAAGGCACAAGTGATTTCATTAAAGACTGAATATACTTTTGAAGAAGCATACGACAAGCATGGTATCGAGAAACCAAAGGTTAAAAACAGTTTGAATAGATGCTTAAGTGCCTTTTTATTAAGATTAAACGAATTGGAATTATAAAGAGGGTGAATATGAATAAAATTGATGGAATTATTTTTGATTTAACTCAATCTATTCAGGATTTAGGGCATGAGTTAAAACAAATGCAAATACAAATTAAGGATATACAGAAAAAAATTAAAAATCAGAAAGAAAAGCATAAGTTGTAATAGCATTTTATAACTTCATAATTGTAATAATCGCTGTAAATCAAAAAAATAATAAGTTTACAGCGATTATTTATTTTTAAATTTTAGTATATTTCATAGTTGAGAAAAAACAATTTAAGAAAATTTATTTGCATCTATATTATTAATTTACAAATCCAGAATAGTACCTATTTATTGAGAGGAGTAAAAAAATGATATTAGATCAAAACTTGTTAATAGATTTTAAGAAGAATTATGAAAAATTTATCGTAGAAAAAGTAAAAAGTAAAGTCCGTAAATATTATAGAGAAGATCCTTATGCTTATACTTTGTTCGAAGGATGGATAAATGAACGAATCTACCTCGAAATACTTGAACCAGAGGATAATTCAAAGAGTAAAGTTCTATTATTTTTCGGAAATATAAAAAATAATAATAGTCCTTATGAAATCCCAACACCAAAAAATAATAAGGGTTATTTAACTGTACATACAAACAGTTTAAAAAAATTACCGAAAACATACAGAAAGATATTAAAAAAACGACATTTTGTCGCTAATGGAAAAGATGATACTGTTACATCATTACAACGCTTAGTTGCAGCATCCAAATTTAATTTAAAAAATAAGCAAGTTCATCATATTAAAAGATATATGCGTGACGTTAATAATTTTAATGGTCTTTTTCCAGCAAATAAATATTATCATAAGTTTTTACATGGTAAATATCTTAAGAAACCTTTTCCAATTAGTTTTCGTAAAAGAAAGAGAAAATTATTAAATAGACAAAAAATATTTAAAAGACCTTATACTTCAAAATATTGGAGTGACAGAATTATATTCACTATATGTTATGATCACTATATAAAAAATGGTAAGGATAAAAGAATCGCCAGATTAAAGATTAAAGGATTAGAAATACCTAAGTTACGAACCATTCAAAAAATATTAGCTAAATATGTAGATTTTTCAGAATATTATAATTTTGTAAAATCCTAATTTTAATTTCGTATAATCATATGAAAAGTTTGCGGTTTTTAATTTTATAAAATTTATTCAAATTTATATTCAAATCAAAAGAAACATTATAGCACATTTTCACCGACATAAAAGAAAAAATATGTTTAGCAGAAAAAGAGGTTAAGATTCAATAATTTCTTGTATTATATATTATCTTATTGAATAAAATATAATTTAAATCAAAATTAAAAATAATTTAAAAAAATCTCTCTGTTAAAACCAAACATTTCAACTTGTTGAAATTTTGCGTTTGAAAAATAAAGTTTATTTTAAATATTATTCTTTAAAAAAACATGTGTGTAGGTAAACCAAACATTTTATAGACGTATTTGTAGAATGTGTCTATAAAATTTTGCGTTTACAAAATAAATAATTCTTAAATCAACTTTTATAAACTTCTTTGTTTTAAAACCCTTGCATTTTTATTTCTCTTGTATTTTAATGACTTCACATCATTTCATGTCCCTTATATCCTGTCTATTCTTATATTAAATTTTATTAAATTTGCTTTTTTTCTTTTTACTATTAAATTTTAGCTATATGCACTTTTAAACATATTATAAGTTTTAAATAAAAATCTAAGAAAAATTTCGTTGACTTATATTATTTATTTTAATTACCCAGAAGTATTGGCTTATTAAAATAAATTTTTTTGTGCTGGAAATTTAACACTTAATAATCCAATAAAACAAAACTGAATATTATTGAATCGTTTTCCTGATTCTTTTCCTCTTATTTTGATAATTAACCATTATAGAAATTATTCAGTGGATTTAAGAAGCAGTTAAACAGGTTTTATGAAATATTTTTTCTTCTTGATATCACATTTAGTTAAAAAAGAAGGTGAGGTAAACACAATGGAAAGTTATTTAAATTCAGCAGAATTTGCTGCTTTATTAAAAGTGAAGGTTGAAACAATACATATGAAGTCACATAAAGGTACATTACCAATTCCGGTCTATAAATGTGGAAGGCATCTGTTATTCAAAGAATCTGATGCAACAGCATACATGGAATCATTATATATTGCACCAGCAAATAATAATTTAGCAGTACAAGGAACTATTGATAGCAAAATAACCAATATACACGATGTTGTTATTGGTAAAAGAATTATGACAAAACAAGCAAAATCACATGGTAATAGGATAAGAACAAGATAAAACGCTTGTATTATGCCTGAATAGGCATTTAAAATGATGCACGTAGATTATTTAGTATAAGGAGAAGGAACATGGCAAAAATTAGAAAAGAAGTAAAAAAGAAAAAAGATGGCAGTACAACAATTAGATACATGTCAGATTACAAAGATTTAAACGGAAAGCGACACAGATCATTTTTTAATACCAGAAAAGAAGCATCAGTATATCTGAATGAAGTGGATTACAATAAAAATCGTGGTGTTAATGTACTAAGTGCCAGAACCGCTAAATTTGATATTGCTGCATCGGAATTTATGGATTATGTGAAAGCTACATTAAAACCATCAACAGTTGGCTCATATAACAGTTTATTTAAAATATGGATTTTACCCGAATTTTCAGGGAGAAATTTGTCAGATATAGGACCAAATGATATTGAAAGGTTGATAAGAAAAATTCAAAAAGCAGGAAGATCAAATAAGACGGTGCGAAACTGTTTATTTGTTATCTCTAAAATATATTCCCGCAAAATAAAAGAAGGTTATTTTCTTCGCAATCCTATTAAATGTATTGATCTTCCCAGAATTCCACACCGAGAAATGGCTGTTTTGAATAAGTTTGAAATTAGCTGTTTATTAGAAGCAGCAAAGTATTATGATCCGTTCATGTACTATTACATATTTTTATCTTTATCTCTATTTGCAAGGAAATCAGAAATTTGTAGTCTCCAATGGTCGAGTATTAATTTTGAAAAAAGGACAATATCAATAACAAAACAATTATATAAAGGCAACTTCATTGACTTAAAAACAAAACATAGTGTTAGAAAAATACTTTTACATGATGAAGAAATCAAAGTATTGGAAGAATACAAAGAAATATCAGTTAAAAATGATTTAGATTTGGTTTTTACCAATACTCTAGGTAAACCGCTGGATTCAAGCCATCTGTATAAAAGGTTCCAAAATATAGTAAAAAAAGCTCGTATCAAAAAGAAGGTGAACCTGCATACCTTACGTCATACAGGTATAAGTATGTTAATAGCAAAGAATGTTCCTATGAATATTATTCAGGCTTTAGCTGGTCACTCATCAATCAAAACTACAATTGATAAATACGGACATCTGTTACCGGAAACAGATACACTTGTATTAAATGCTTTAAATCAAATTTTTGGTGAAGAAATTCCGGCTATGCGAAAACCAGTTTTTCGTGAAAAAAGTCCAATCAATCTAAATCAAGATGAATCTAGTTCATAAAAAAGTGGCAGTAAAGGGGCAGCGTTTTATAAAAATAAAAATAAGGGTTTGTGAAAACCCTTGTTTTTATTGATTGTAGTAGTACAATATTATTACAGTTCACATGGGCTTGTAGCTCAATGGTAGAGCATCCGGCTCTTAACCGGCAGGTTGTGGGTTCAAGTCCCCCCAGGCCCATTCTTTAAAAATAGAGTTTATAGATTTGTCGACATTTTGTCGACTTTTTTGTTTTAAAAAGCAGAGTTTCCTCTATAGAATTAGATCTTTACTGATGGGCAGAAATGCCCATCCTACTACTTCTAAAGACATAATAATAAAACTATTCTTTAATTTATTACATCTGGATTAGTTATTTGAATTAAACTAAAAATTGGAGATAATAAATGAAAGAATACGATTCTTTTCCTTTAGTCTCAGTAGTTATACCGGCATATAATGCTGAAAAATATATTGAAGAAGCAATAAATTCTGTGTTAAACCAGACATTTCAGGATTTTGAAGTTATTGTCATTGACGATGGATCACAAGATTCAACAAAAGAAAAAGTTTTAAACTATTCTGATTCCAGAATTAAATATATTTATAAAGAAAATGGCGGGCCTTCTACTGCAAGGAATGCAGGAATAAAAAATGCAAAAGGTGAATATATAGCATTTCTTGATTATGATGATATATGGATGCCGCAAAAATTAGAAAGGCAGTTAGCAAAATTTTCCCTGGAACCGGATCTTGGTTTGGTTTATAGCTGGGTACAGTCAATCAATCCTGATGGCAGTACCAGATTTGTCTCAGAACCCGAGAATGAGGGATGGGTACATAATGAGATTATACTTGATAATTTTCAGCATAATGGGAGTATTCAGCTGGTAAAAAAAGAGTGTTTTGAAAAGGCAGGATATTTTGATGAAAGTTTGTTAAATGCTCAGGACTGGGATATGTGGATACGATTAGCTAAATACTACAAATTTGGTGTTGTAAAAGAAATACTTGTTAGATACCGGGTCCGATCTGACAGTCTTTCCAAGAGGCATAGAAGACTTAACAAAGCATTTATAAGGATAATGGATAAGCATTTAAAAGATGCGGATAAATCAGTAAAGAGACAAAAAAATAATCTCTATTCCGGTCATTATTATCTTATATTCAGGCGTTGTTGTGTTTATGACAATGATAAATTATGTGCTTTAAAGTATTTATTTCTTAGTTTTTATTATGATCCGGTTTATTTAATAAAGAAAACTATCTGGGAAAAAATTATTTCAAATTTTAAGCTTATATTGTCGGATACGGCAAAGTAGTATTTGCAATATTTTGAGGAATATCAAATTTAACAATGGGGGAGCATGTAGATGTCTATTATGGTTTTAAAGGGTGACTGCAAAATAACCAGAACTTTTCTGAAAAACTGGTACAAATTACACAAATTGAGAACTTCTTATAAGAGGAAAATTAATAAAATTTATAGTAATGTTGCAGAAAAACAAGCTTCTCAAAATATTCTGCCGGATGAAAATAAACATAAAAGAAGATGGAATGTGTTAAACAAACATATAAATCCTTACTGGTACAGGACATATTCTTATATTTCAGGCATTGAAGACATAAATTATGTTCCAGAGGATCTGTTTTATGGAATTGTAGAGCCTGCATTAAATGATTTTTCTTTATCTCAGGCATATGCTGACAAGAACTTTTACAATAAATATTATCCTGATTTGAATATTTTTCCTGAAACCCTGATCAGAAATATCAATGGAATATTTTATAATGGGAATTACGAGTGTTTAAAAGAAAATATAGAAAAATATTTTGAAGATGAGCCGAAAATTATTGTTAAACCATCTTTAGATTCAGGCGGAGGAAGAAAAGTCCAGATTTTTTATAGACAAAATGACGACCTTTATTATAATAATCAGGGAGAAAAGCTTGATATTGATTATTTAAAGAAAAATTTTAAAAAGGATTATTTGGTACAAAAATGTATTCAGTCACAAGATTTTTTTCGTAAACTTAATGAAACATCGTTAAATACAGTAAGAATATTTACTTACCGTTCAGTAAAAACAAATGACATAATCATTAATAACAGTGTACTGAGAATTGGTAAAAAGGGTGCAGAAGTTGATAATCAGGCATCAGGCGGTATTTCCTGTTTTATTGACGAAAATGGACGGTTAAGCAAACATGCAATAGATAAATACGGTAATAAATACTTTAATATTCCTTCAAATCCTGCTTCAAAGTTCTCTGATCTCGGTGAAGTTCCAAGATTTAACGAAATTAAGGAAATTGCAAAAGAAATTGCAAAAAGAAACTATTATCACAGATTGTTAGGGTTGGATTTTTGTGTTGACAGTGAAAATAATATAAAGCTTGTTGAAATAAATAACGAAGAAAGTGAGATAAATTTCTTTCAGATGTTCGGCGCATCTTTATTCCGGGAATATACTGACGAAATAATTGAGTACTGCGTTTTAAATAACTTGAATTGCTAATTAATTTTTTATTTAAAGTGGGAAAGTGTCATGCTGAACTTGTTTCAGCATCTAAAAAATTAACAGATCCTGAAATAAATTCAGGATGACATAATAAAAACGTCAATAACAACAAGTATTTTAGCTATTTAGAAATTCAGGTTAAATAAATCTTGATAAATTAAAGATATTAATTTTAAAATTAAGTATGAATATTCCTGATCGTGAATTTTATAACAGAAATACTCTTGAAGTAGCAAAGGATCTGCTGGGATGTAAACTTTGCCGAAAGGTTGGCGGGCAGACTTTTTGCGGCATGATTGTCGAAACAGAAGCTTATACCCAGAATGATCCGGCATGCCATGCTTTCAAGGGCAAAACACCGAGAGCTGCAACGTTGTTTAAGCAGCCGGGTATTGCTTATGTTTATTTTATTTATGGCATGTATCACTGCTTTAATGTTATAACTGAGCCGGAAGAGACAGCGGGGGCTGTATTAATAAGGGCTTTAGAGCCAATACAGCCGCTTAGCAATACAAATGGGCCGGGTAAACTTTGCAGAGAAATGAATATAACGAAAGAACTGAATGAAGTTGATCTTACTTCGCCTGATTCGGGTTTGTGGATAGAAAAAGGGATTAAAATTCCTGAAAATAAAATAGTAACAACCACAAGAATCGGGATAAAACTTGCAAGCGAGTATCCCTGGAGATTTTATATCAAGGATAATTCTTTTGTATCAAAGAAATGAGGCTAAGAAAAAATTCTGATTTTTTGGAAAAGAAGATTAACTTTTCTGGTTTTTTTCGTATTCCCAGAGCTTTATGTAGCAGAGCAACTCATAGATTGCAAGTAAAAGGGCGAACATAAAGCCATGTAGTCCGTCTTTATAACCTTTTTTAAGTATAAATCTTTTTACAAATTCACCTTTTGCTCTAAAAATCATGTAAGGCAGGGAAAACTTTATTCCTCTTTCTATAAACTTTTCAAGTTCAAGGGTTGTATACCTGTTTGATCTGGCAATGAACTGTTCTACCGTATCATAGTTGTAATGAATTATGGCAAGATCTTCTCTTTTTGGATCCATATGATATTCTCTGCCTTTAATTTCATCAGGAGTGCAGTGAACACGGCTACTATAAGCTACAAAGCCTTTTTTGAAGAATCTTAGGATACAATTAGGATAAATGCAACGCATAAATTTGCCGAATACATAATTTTTTCTAGGAATAAAAACAGTTTCAGGACTGTTTGGGTCTTTAATATATTCTCTAAGAAAATCTATCAATGCTGTAGGAATTATTTCATCTGAATCAACAACCAGAATCCAGTCGCCTGTGGCATGACTTAAAGCAAAATTCCTTGCAGGATCGGCAAAACCGACATTTTCATGGTAAACAATTTTGCATCCATATTTTTGAGCAATTTCAACAGTTTTATCGGTACTGTGCATATCACAGATAACTATTTCATCCAGTGATGTTAAAGCCTGAAGACATTCTTCCAGATATTTTTCAGAATTATAAGTATGTATTACAGCAGATATACGCATTTATTAATTTCCTTTTTTGTTTTGTCACCCTGAGTGAAGCGAAGCGGAATCGAATGGGTCTTACTAATTTTCGATTTTATACTAAAAGCGTTTATTGGCAAGATCCCTCCACTGCGGTCGGGATGACCTGTTGGTAAATATAGTAAACTTATAAATTGACAATAATTAGTTTGAACAAGTAATTCAAGTTTTTTTATATCCTTAATTCTATTATTTAAAATAAAATTTTTCCATATGTTTACATTTCACAACCTGATCTTTAATTTAAAAAGCTGATTTGTATATCTTAAATTTGAATTATCCTTTAACTATATCAACTTTTAAAATAAGGACAGAATTTATGGTATCTGACTATTTTTGTATATTTGCAGGGGGCGGAGTTAGAGGAATTGCCTATTTAGGTGTGCTTCAGGCTTTTGAAAAATTCGAAATCAATATGACAGGAATGGCAGGATCTTCTGTTGGCGCAATTTTTGCTTCATTATGTGCTCTTGGTTTCAATTATGATGAAATAAGAGAAGTCGCTTTCAATACAAATTATGAATTATTCAGTGATTTAAATTTCAGGTTAGGGAAAAATTTTGGTATTTGTAAAGGCGATAGTTTTCTCTGCTGGTTCAGGGAACAGATTGAAAAAAAATATTATGGAGAGCAGTTTGATCCTAAGGGAAATAAGCCTGTTAAGTTCAAGGACATCGATAAAGACCTGGTTATAGTTGCGACAAACCTCAGTGATACATCCTGTAAGATATACAGCAGAATTGAAACCCCTGATGAAGAAATAGCTCAGGCAGTAAGAGCATCAATAAGTATTCCGGGCTTTTTTAAACCTGTATGGAACAAGGATGAATGTCTTGTTGATGGTGATGTTATTGGAAATTTCCCGTCATGGAGATTTGAGAATTATCTTATTTCAAACACCAGTTCACGAATTCTTGAACTTCGCCTTGAAAACTTACAAAAGCCCAGAAAAATTTCAAATCCTATAGAGTATTTTGGCGCTATTCTTGACAGTGCCTATAATGTTTCTTCTGATTTGCTTTGCAAACTTTACGGACAAAATGACGGTTTTGATGTAATTAGAATTGATATTGGGAATATTGCCATAATTGACTTTAATATCTCGTCTGAAGAGCGTGAAAAATTAATTATGAAAGGTTTTAATTCGGTTAAATCATACTTTGAAGATACGCTCATTTATAAGAAAAAAGTTATTCTTGAAACCTATATAAACCTTCAAAAATTTCAAAAGATTTTTTTAGATGAGATTTCCGCAAATAAAATAACTCAGGGACGCATTACATTTGGAGAAATGCTGCTGTTTGCAACTGAAAACAAAGACATAATAAGCAGGAATATTTTCTCTCAAATCACAGAAATAAGGGAGATTTTCCATAAAAGCCTGTATCATATAATGTTTTTAAACATATGTACTCTTAAAAATAAGAGTAACTTTATTAAACTGCTAAAACTAAGTTTAAAAGGCATTGAAAATGAAATATACAGCTTAAAAAGCTATATTGATAATATAGAAATTGAAAATAGTGATAAAAGTTTAAGCACTATCCAGTAATTTTCTCTTTAATGAAGTTTAAGACTTCTTCTTTTGGAATTTTAAACAGTTCATTTGTTGAGCGGATTTTTACTTCAAGAAGACCTTCACTAAGAGTTTTTCCGGCAGTTACTCTGATTGGAAAACCTATTAAATCAGCGTCTTTAAATTTGACTCCTGCTCTTTCATCCCTGTCATCAAGTACAACTTCGATATTCTCTTTTTTTAGAGCTTCATAAAGTTCAACAGCGGTATCTAATTGTTCTTTGTCCTGAATATTAACAGGCACTATCATAACATGATAAGGAGCTATAGCCATAGGCCACTGGATGCCGTCTTTATCGTGATATCTTTCTATTGCAGCTGCGGCTGTTCTTGAAACACCTATTCCGTAGCATCCCATTACAAAAGGTATTTCTTTGCCGTTAACATCTGTATAAGTAGCGTTCATCTTTTTGGAATACTTTGTACCGAGCTGGAAAATATTTCCAACTTCAATGCCTTTTGTAATTTCAAGCTTGCCGTCGCATTTTGGACATATTTCACCGGGTTTTGCAAGTTTAATATCAGTTATTGTCTTTGGCAGATCAATCTCTTTGCCAAAGTTAGCTCCAACAAGATGTTTATCAGTTTTATTTATGCCTACAACGAAGTTTTTAAGCTCTGTTATGCTGTTATCGCCTACAACCTGAACTTTGATACCGGAAGGCCCTATAAAACCGGTTTCCGCATCAAATCCAAATTTTGAGGTTAATTCCTTTATTTCTTCAGGGGTGGCTGTTCTTATATCGTTAGCCGCAACTGCATTTTTAAGTTTAACTTCTTCAATAGTCAGATCGCCTCTTATAACAGCAAGGATTGGTCTATTATCTACAATATAAACCATAGTTTTACAGATTGTTGATTCAGGTATATTAAAGAATTTAGCAAGGTCTTCAATTGACTTAACATTTGGGGTATCAACTTCTTTTGCTTCGATAAAACCTCCGTCAGTAACGGTAGGAAGAAGTTTTGATTCTGCTCTTTCTGAATTAGCGGCATAATTACAGCTATCGCAGTATAGAACGTCATTTTCGCCGCTGTCCGTATTAACCAAAACCATAAATTCATGGCTGATTTTGCCGCCTATAGCACCGCTGTCGCTCTGTACCATTTTGGTTTCAAGTCCGCATCTGAGGAAAATTTTTGTATAAGCATCGGCCATTTTTTGATAAGCAATATCGAGACCTGCTTCATCTATGTCAAAGCTGTAAGCATCTTTCATTATGAATTCTCTGCCTCTTAAAAGACCGAATCTTGGTCTGATTTCATCTCTGAATTTGCTTTGAATCTGATAAAGGTTAACGGGTAATTGTCTGTATGATTTTATTACTTCTCTTGCTGTTGCAGTTATGACTTCTTCATGAGTTGGTCCAAGCGCAAGTATTCTTTCATGCCTATCCTGCAGTCTCATTAATTCTTTACCGTAAACATCCCATCTTCCTGATTCCCTCCAGAGTTCCTCAGGCTGAAGAACAGGAAGAAGCAGTTCTTGAGCTCCTGATGTATCCATTTCTTCTCTTACGATATTTTCAATTTTATTAAGTACTTTTTTCATCAGCGGCATGTAGGAATAAATACCGCTTGCTACTTTCTTTATATATCCTGCCCTGACGAGCAATTGATGGCTGATAACTTCTGCATCAGCAGGATTTTCTCTAAGTGTAGTGACAAATAATGTTGACATTTTCATTGGAACAAGCCCCTATAAAGTGATCTTTTTGCCCCTTAATAATAACATAAACCTGCTATCTGATTTTAATGGTAAATTTGTTTAATATCCTGGAAAAATTAGGATTGTAGTATGGGTCATCTTTATTAATTAATTCATTCCACTTATTTAACAGGTATAATTTTTCTGACTGAACTTCCTGTGTAAAACAGCCTTCTCTTGATACGGATTCGTAGTGATACAAAACAGCATGGGGATTATAAATATTTAAATAACCTGCTGTATACAGCTTTAAGCATAGATCGACGTCATTTTCCTGAACAGTAAGGTTTTCATCAAAGCCGTTTACTTTGTAAAATTTTTCTTTAGCAATCATCAGGTATGCGCCTGTTAATGATAAATATTCCCGGACAAGATCTGCGTAGTTTTGATAATTTTCATCTCCGTTCCGGACATACTTATTGATATGGAAGAAATGTTCCCCTTTAACCATGCCGGCATGCTGGATCATATTATTCGGATAAAGAAGCTTTGCCCCAACTGCTCCAACATTTTTAAGTTGTGCAAGCCCAAGTGTGGTTTCAATCCAGTCTGGGGATAACACTTCCATATCGTTGTTCAGGAATAAAAAATAATCGCTTTCTGCGCATTTAGTTCCCATATTGTTTAATTTTGCAAAATTAAAATCAATATCCGCATTTAAAACTTTATGTTTTACATTCTGTAAATAATCAAAAGTCTTTTGTTCACTGCTTCTATTGTTTATAAGAATAATTTCATAATTTTTATAAGTTGATTTGGATTCAATACTCCTGATGCATAAATCAAGAAAAGAGACCCTGTCCTTAAACGGAATAATTATAGATACTTTAGGGCTATCCGAGTTATAGAACTTAATCAAGTTTACTGATTTGTCTTTGTAATCAACAATATCCGCATTGTAGTTTCTTGATTTGATTTCATCTGAAATAATATTCCCTGTAGATTTATCTTTGATTTTTTCCTGATTTTTGTAATGCCTGTGGTATAAAACTTCGCTTATTCTTGATGTTTTAGCTCCATTTCCTGTTAATTTAAGGACTATTTTGTATAAAGCTTCCTGATTAATTACTTTTAGGTTTTTTAGAAGGTCAATAACTTCTGTATTGATTCTAAGACTAAGAAAAGCATTCATATAGTTGTGGCTTAAAAGTAAAAACGGAGCATATTCAGGTTTAAAGTAAGGTTCTTTTCTTTCATTGTTTGAATCTATAATATCTTCGTCGCTAAAGACCAGATCCAGACCATCAATTTTGTTAAATTGTCCTGCTACTGAGCTTAAGGCATACTCGGAGATCAGGTCACCCTGTTCGACAAAGCAGATGTGAGAATATCTATCTGATATAGAATCCAGATTTTGAGGAGTATCTTTTAGTGGCAAAATTTCAAAATTTTTATAGGTCTGATTTTTTGTACGTTCTAAAAAATCGTTATAAAAGTCTTTATCTAAAGTATCTTCATAAAAATAAACCACCGCAAAATTAATATTAGAGGGTTCTGCTGATAAATCAGGTTTATGTTCTTTCCGGAGTTTATATCTTATTTCATTTGAATAGCTTATATGATTCTCTGCATCATTTGGGTTAATCTCCATATATTTTCTGTAATAGTCAAATGCTGTATTATACTCATTTTTTAGAGAATACAGGTTGCCTAAATATGCATATACTTCCGCAAAATCAGGTTTTATCTGTATAACCTTTTTAAAACAGTTGATTGCGCTGTCAACCTGAGATTTAATCTGAAATATTAAACCGAGATGATAATTTGCTTCAAGGTTATCAGGTTTAAGGTTGAGCACCTTTTGAAAATTGGGAATAGCTGTCTCAAAATCCTCTTTTTCTTTAAGTAGATACGCTAAAATATAGTGAACATCTGCATTAGTCGGTTCAAGTTGTATTGCCATTTCGGCAAGCTGAATGGTTTCATTTACAAGACCTCGTTTTAGAAAGATGTTGATGAGTTCATGATAAATGCTAACTTCATCAGACTTTAATTCAATTGCTTTTAAATATGCTGAAATCATGTTGTCTTCATCGACTGATTTTTTATAAAGAAACGCAAGATCCCTGTAGCGTTCGAAGACAGGATTTAGTTCAGCAGATTTAAGTATATATGCTGTAGCTTCATCAAGTTTTCCTGCTTGATCGCACAAAATTCCTAAAAAATACAGGGCTGAGTCATTATTTGGATTTGATTCAAGCACTTGCCGGTACAAATATTCCGCTTCTTTGAGGTTTCCTGCTTTGTGATATTCCAGTGCCTTAGCAAGTTTATTTTTTTCAATGTTCATTATGTGATCCAACTTTTTTCGAGGAATGTACTAAAAAGAATAAGTAATGATCAAATTGTAACTGATAAACCCTGTGTCATACTGAACTTGTTTCAGTATCTAACCAGACCCTGAAACAAGTTCAGGGTGACACAAACGAAAGATAAAAATATATATCAGTTAATTTTGATTTACTACTTAAAGAATATAATATTCTTTATAGTTAGTCATTAATTTTAATAAAACCGTCTTTATATTCAGTTGCAATAGATATAGCATCGATCATGCTGCAGTCTTTGATATCTTTTTCAAGATTAACCTCAATGAGGTTTTTACCGGCTTCTGCACTTTTTAACAGACCTGGAATATCATCTTTGTAATAATCGTAGTATTTTAAAGCTATATCTGAAGCATCAGAAAGTTCAAAATTAATACTATTTTCAATACATTTTTCAGTTAAAAGCTTTGCAATCAACCCTGCACATGCAGAATCCTCTTTTGTAGTTTTGTTTGATCTGCCCGCACAAAGGATAAGTACATCGTTATTCGCATTAAATACTTTATCAGCGCATGCACTTGCATTAACAAATGCGGCAGTTGTTATAAATTTGGCATTTTGGGCTAATTTTAATGCTCTTGTACCGTTTGTTGTGCTAAATATAATAGTTTTTTCCTGAATTTTATCTTTAATGTACTCTCCGGGTGAATTTCCAAGATCAAAGCTTTCAGGCTTCAGGCAGAATCTCTCTCCTGCAAGTAAAATTTCGTTTCTGGCGTATTTTTGAGAAAGAAATATAGCATCTTCAATTGTTTCTACAGGAATTATTTTGGAACAGCCTAATAATGCATAGGCTATTGTAGTTGTAGCTCTTAAAACATCTATTACAATAATTGTTTTATTTGAAATATCTCCTCTTGATGTTAATTCGAGCGGGGTAAATACTGTATCTATATACATAATTTCTCCTATTTAGTATTATTTACAAGAGAATTAAGAGATTTTTTAATTCTATCAATAACTTCAAGCCAGTTTCCACGTTCATTTTGTCTGAATATTTTTAGACTTTTATACCATACACATTCATCTGTATTTAAAAACCATCTCCAGTCAGGAGAATATGGTATCATCATCCAGACAGGTTTGCCAAGGGCTCCCGCCAGATGCGCAACAGCTGTATCAACGCAAATTACAAGATCAAGATTATCTATAGCTGCGGCTGTGTCAGAAAAATCATTAAAACTGCTGCCAAGATCTGTTATTTCAATATTTTTAGGTAATTTAAGCAGTTGTTCTATGCCTGTTCCTTTTTGGAGCGAATAAAGTTTTATGTTTGGAATATCTGCGAGCAGGTATAATTTTTCAAGATAGACTGATCTTCTTTTATCATTTTTAAAGTTGGGACTGCCCTGCCACACAATGCCTACTTTAAACTTGTTATTGTCAAAATATTTTTGTCTGTAATACTCTACATTATCCTTGTCAGCATTAAGATATCCTGCTTGAAAAGGTATATTATCAGTATTTATATTGAGAATGCTTAATAAATAGTACGCTGAAATATGAGTATCATAATAAATATCGCCTTCATTAACTGAATCATCAATAATTTCTGCTTTAAGGTTGCTTTGACTGAATAGTTTTTTAAGTCCTGTCTGGGGTTTGAATATTACTTTTGCCCCTAAAGAATTTAAAATAGGTAAATACCTTGCAGAAAAAATGGTATCTCCAATACCCTGCTCATGGTAAACATAAATAGTTTTTCCTTCTAATGATTCGCCATTCCATTGAGTTTCAATTATTGATTTTACAATTCCATGTTTTTCCTGTTTTAAACAACGATTTTGTTTATAAATATTCCAGCCTTTTTCGAAATTTTTTTCAATGAGATTTGCAGAAGAAAGGTTATAGTAAACTTCAACGTAATCAGGTTTTAATTCAATAGTCTTTTCATAGTATTTTATAGCTTCCTTTAGGTTATTTTCAAAGTGAAAAGCTGCTCCCAGATTGTAGTATGCTTTATCGTAATCAGGTTTTAATTCAATAGCCCGATTGTAATAGTTTTTTGCTGCTTCAATTTCATTAATATCAAGTAAAGCGTTGCCAAGGTTATAGAGAACTTCGACATAATCAGGCTTTATTTTAAGTGCTTTGAGATAATATTCAATTGCTTCTTCAGTTCTGTCTGACTCAGACAACAAACTACCAAGTACATTGTATACTTCAACATAATTAGGATATAGTGATAGCAGGTTTTTATAGCAGTTTACAGTTTCATCGGCATTATTCATACAGGTATAAACATTTGCAAGAGTTACAAAATAATTTTGGGAAGGATAAATGCTTATTGCTCTTTTAATATGATTTATTGCGTTGTTATAATCTTTGTTATTTAGCAAAATTGCTCCAAGGAGATGTAAAGCATCAGGATTCCTGGGATCAACCTTTAATATTTGCCTGTAAATTGGCTCGGCCTGTTGAAAGTTCCCTGCCTGATGTAGTTCCAAAGCAATTTGAAGTTTTTCTGTTATTTTTTTATTACTCATAATTTTTTTAATATGTTATCTGATTCAATTATATACCAATCCCAAAATCAATTTGGGTTTTATACAACAGCTGTAAAATGGTATGCGGCAGCGATCAGCTGGCGCTGGAAGCTTTTTACAACTCGTTCTGGTATAATATTATTTATGGAAAGGTACAGCAGAAACATTCTTATAGAAAAAATCGGAGCAGAGGGACAAAGAAAACTGCTCAGCTCAAAAGTGCTTGTTGCAGGTACAGGCGGGCTTGGCTCAAGTGTAATAGCTTCTCTTGCATCGCTGGGAATCGGAACCATTGGCCTTGTAGACAATGATAATCTCGAGCTTTCAAACCTTAACAGGCAATTCATACATAAATATGAAAACATTGGAAAAGCTAAAATCAGTTCTGCTCAGGAATGGATAAATAGCTATAACCCGGATATTAAAGTAAAGACGTATAAACTCAGGCTGGATGAAGGCAACTGTGAAGAAATTATAAGAGAATATGACATAGTAGCTGACTGCTTTGATTCCTATAAATCAAAGTTTATGTTAAATAAAGCCTGTATAGAGAATAAAAAAGTACTTGTGCATGGTGGTGTAACAGAATTTTTTGGTCAGGTAATGACGGTTATACCTGAAAAATCGGCATGTCTTAATTGTTTGTTTGATCAGACTGATCCCAATTCGTATGTTGTAAAAGGGGTTGTTTCCCCAACGGTTAATGTTATTGGTTCAATGCAGGCTATGGAAATTTTAAAAATTTTGCTGGGCATAGACACAGTTTTAATTGACAGCTTTTTAAGTTATGATGGTATCAACCAAAGGTTCCAAAAAATCAGAGTGGATAAGAAGCAGGCTTGTTCTGTGTGTGGAGTAAAGAGTCCGGTATAAAAAAGAAAGAGTACGAGTTGAATATATTTATTTCTTCAGGTGTCAGAGAAAATATAAATGAAACTGTAGAACTTGCAGGTAGGCTTGAAACAGGCATTGAAGTCTGTAAACTTTCTGAGCCCGGAATTTTAGACGGGAATTTTGATGCTGTGTTAGCAGAGTTTTCTGATGCTTTTAAAAACTTTGCCGGTAAAATCACATTACATGGAGCTTTTTATGACCTTAATCCTGTTTCAAAAGATTCGAGAATCAGAGATATAACTATATACAGGTATAATCAGTCATTTAAGGCTGCAAAAGCTCTCGGGGCAAAAACAGCGGTGTTTCATACCGGCTATAACGGTATGGTTAAATATCCCGTTTTTTTGGAGAAATTTATAGAAAGCCAGATCATTTTCTGGAAAGAGTTTATAAAAAGGTTTGAGGATGAAGGAATAACAGTTGTTCTTGAAAATACTTATGAAGATGTGCCTGATATTATTCTCGCAATAGTAAACGGTGTAAATTCGCCGAATTTAAAAATTTGTATTGATACGGGTCATATAAATGTTATGTCTTCTCTTGAAATAAAGGACTGGATAGAAAAAGTCGGATCTAAACTTCATCATATGCATCTTCACAATAATTCAGGATGTTATGATGAGCATAATTCATTGCTGAAGGGGACAATAAATTTTAACACTGTACTGGAAACACTCAGGGCAAATAATTTAAACCCGGATCTGACCCTTGAAATATTTAACTTTGAGACAGCAGTTGAAAGTGTAAAATTCCTTAAGGAAGCAAAAAAATGAATAATTTGCTTGATATAAATAATTCCTTGTTTTTAATAATTGATGTTCAGGAAAAACTTATAAATGCACAGTTTGAAAAAGAAAAAATTGCAAAGAATGTTGCCATACTTACAGAAGCTGCAAATATTCTTAAAATTCCAACTGTCGTATCAGAACAGTATCCAAAAGGACTTGGACCAACGATTGCGCAGGTAAAAGAAAAACTCTCTGCTGATACTAAATTTTTTGAAAAAACCAGCTTTAGCTGCTGTAAGGAAGAGAGCTTTTTTGAACTGTTAAAGAGTTTTAATAAAAAACAGATTATTGTTTGCGGCATGGAATCCCATGTTTGCATGCATCAGACAGTAAATAATCTTTTAGCTGAAGGATACGAAGTCCATATTATTCAAGATGCAATAACATCTCGAAAAGAATGGGAATATAAAACAGGTTTGCAGAGAATGATCAGCTCAGGAGCAGTTCCGAGCTCTGTTGAAATGGCTTTGTTTGAACTTCTTAAAAATGCCAGACATCCTGATTTTAAAGCTGTTCAGAATTTAATTAAATAAATTAGTATTTATTGCATCAATTCTGGGGTGGTTAGTCTCACTGCAGCACATCCATAACCTTGACCTGCTATACATGAGGTAGCTGGATTACTTGTATCGCCTTGAACTCCAGCTGGAAGCACTAAATATACTCCATTTCCATTTTGACGTGTTACATTAAAGTCATATACGTCTTTACCCCACATATTAGGACCTTTTTGTCCATTTATATCTACAAATATTTCTCCACATCTATTTATTACGCCTGCGTTTGTACAGTTGTCATCGGAATGGAAATATAATAAAAATCCATTACTTAACACAGCCGCAGAATCAACACCACCCCATGGGTTATAGGTAGATTGAACTTTATATTGTTTATAATTTATTCCACCCCAAAGTACCGTTCCAGTACCTGTCATAGTACAAGACATTACACTACAATAATCATCTCTAAAATCCTTATAACCTTGCGCTGTATTCCCAACGCCAACTCTGATAACGCCACCATTGTTAGTCTGAACCATTTTTGTAGCATTCGAAAGATCAGAATAGGCTTTTTTAACTCCAACATTATATTCAGCTTCGTTAGTGTTACTAATTAGCCCAGGAACAACGATAGATGCAATTACTCCGATTATAAGCAATGTTATCAGTACTTCTGCAAGTGTAAAACCTTTTTTAAATTTCTGCATTATATTCTTCCCATATTTATAAAATTAACAAATCCATTATATCAGTATTTAGAAATATAGAAATTAAAATTATTTGTAATTGTTAGTGTCATATCGTAAAAATTTTTAAATGCATTTTTATTCCAATCAATTAATTACTATTATCTTGTGTAAAAATTAATCTTAAATAATTTTAATCATGTTGACCAATCTACTCATTGCAAGAGATAATTATTTAAATTATTTAGACAGCGTATTTACTTACATAGTTAAATTAATTTTGTCGAAATCTATAAGCAACGGTGTCATCCTGAAGGAAAGACGACTGAAGGATCTGCAAAGAATATAAGCAAAAAAATAAAAAATAATTCAGAATTCAAGCTTTTTTGCCACGTAGATTCTTCCCTGACGCTCAGAATGACAATTAGACAAAGTTTTCTTAACAGAGCACTAATTTTATTTAGCATAACAAACAGGTGGTAAGAGTGATAAAACGTAAAATTTTGATAATGATGCTTCTTTTGTCTGCGGTGAATCCTGCTCTGTCTATGAGCAGAGAAGCTTATAAGCATTATAATAATGCACAGACGTATTTGAATATAAATGACTATGAAGGAGCAAAACAGGAGCTGGAAACCGCAATTAAACAGTCCCCTATGGATGCATCGCTTCACATAAAACTTGCAGGTATTCTTTCCGAGTTGAATCTATGGAAAGAGTCTCTGAGGGAATATACAGAAGCAGCTAAAATCAAGACTGACGATGCTGGTATATACATCAGTATAGGTAATATTCTTCAGGAACATAATGATTATAATGGCGCTCTCAGCGCATACATGCAGGCAATGGAGCTGTTTCCGGAATACAGGTATAATTATCTTAATATAGCAACAGTTATGAACCTTAAGGGAGATAATACCGGAGCAACTGAATACTATAACAGATTTTTGTATTATTATCCGACTCATGCTGACGCAAGAAAAAATCTTGCTTCTATTTTTCTGAAAAAAAATGAGCCGGAAAAAGCAATAAAGGAATATGAAATCATCCTTCAAAACAACCCTGAAGAATTTAAAGAGTACGCAAACTATGGAAAAGCGTTAGTTCTTGTTAAAGACTATAAAAAAGCAGTTAATGTTTTACAGAATGCGGTTGAACAGAATCCGAATGATGCAGGAGCGCATGCAAATCTTGCTATTGTTTATGTAAATACAGATCAAAAGCTAAAAGCAGTTGACGAATATAAAATAAGTTTAAAACTTAATCCTGCTCTTAGCAGTGTCAGATTTGATCTTGCAAATCTTTTAGCTGAGCTTGGAAAAAGCGATGAGGCAATTATTCAGTATAAGGAATATTTAAAGGATGTTCCAACTAATTCTGATGCACACTTCAACCTTGCAATACTTTATGAAAATAAAAATGATTTTGACGAAAGCATAAAAGAACTTGAAATAGTTTTAAAGCTAAAACCGGATGACCTTGATGCAAAGCAGGAACTTGCAAGAAGTTACCATCTTGCTAAGAATTATACAAAAGCTATCCAATATTACAATGATGTCTTAAGCAACAGAACAAAAGATCCTGATTTATTCTATAATGCAGGGCTTGCATACCATTCAGTAAAAAATTATGATAAAGCTATTGATTTATACGAAAAATCTCTGGCTTTAAAACCTGATAATAAAATAAAAGATGACTATCAAAAAGCTCTAACTTCAAAAGGATATGAACTTGCGATAAATGATAATTATGAAAAAGCTCTTGTTTACTATAAAAAGGCAAGTGAACAGAATCCTTCAGATTACCGTGCTTTATCGGGACTTGCAAATATGTATCAGAAAACCGGAAAACCGGATAAGGCGATAGAAAATTATGAAAAAGCACTGATCCAAAATTCATCTGATCGGGAAGTTTTTATATCCTATGGACAATCTCTTGTTAAATTGCAAAAGTTAAATGAAGCAGAAGGAGCTTTTCAAAGAGCTATTGAAATTGACCCGAATTCTGTAAGTGCTCATATGGGACTTGCCGATACTTATTATAAAGAAGATGATTTAAGTAGTGCTGTTAATGAATATAAAAAGGTAATATTTATTGATAAGCAGAATACGGAAGCTTTGATCAAACTTGGAAATGTATATAAAGATCAAAACAACGTCATTGAAGCAAAAAACTGTTATGAACAGTCACTTATAATAAATCCCGGTAATTCCAATGCCAAATTTAATCTGGGATTAACCAGATTTGACCTTGGAAACATCGAGGGAGCAAAAAGCCTGTATCTGGAAGTTGTTAAGGCAAGGCCTGACTTTCCTTACGTATATCAGGCTCTTGGAGTACTAAATGAAAAGCAGAAAGACTATAAGAATGCTCTCTTGAACTATGAAAAGTTTGTTTCTCTTGTTCCAGATGGTGAAGATGTTTCAAGCATTATTAAAAGGATAGAATGGCTAAAAACAAAGAAATAACATATTAATTATAATTGTCACTCTGAGCCGAAGAGTTCATAAGGACAATTAATATCAGGTTTAAAGTTTATGTTTATCAGATATTTCTTGAGTGCAGATTCTTCGGGCTTTGTCCTCAAGGTAGTATATTAAGAGATAAAATAAAGACAAGGCTAAGAATGAAAAAATTTTTAACACTTATATGTATATTTGTATTCCTGCTTACCGGTTGTGATAAAGATAAGGAAAAATCTGCTATTTTCTTTAGTTCTGGTCAGATTACACCGGAAAATTTTTCATTGGAGAAGTATCAAAATACTTTTGAGGTTGGAAAAAGGATAGATTTTCTTCTTTATAACCCAAAACCGCTAACAAACAGTATTATAAGGCTACAAGTCCTGAAACTGGAGTCAAACGGGTTTGCTTCCGGTTATTCAATTGCCTATGGCAGAGATATAGAGATAAATACAAAACTAAACTATGCGACAGACTGTTTTTATCTGCATCAGGAAGGAAATTATGCTTTGAGAATTTTTAGCAGGGATAACTACGAAACACCAATTGCAGAAGGAATGTTTAGTGTTAAGTAAATTTACAGAGATCTTGCAGTAAATCCGTAAAAACCTTGCAAAATAAGGTATTCAGGAAATATAAATTACAAAAATTTTATATTAATAATTTCAAGATTGAACCGCAAATTTTTTTAATTCGCTCTTGAATAATGTTTGATATAAAAGACTTTTATCTTTGCAATCGCTCACCCCGCAAGGGGGAACAAAAAATTTGCTGTATTTACTGCTCATTACTGACTCTAATAAACTATTTTAAAGCTACGATTTTGCTTAAACTTACGTTCTGATTGAAGTTGAGATAGTTTTAATTAGATAAAAAGGAGATAAAAAAAGAGAAACTTATTGAAGAATATGAAGTGAAGAGGAGTTGGCGGGTTGGCATAGAAACATAAGTTTAAGCAAAATTTCCGCAATAAAACAGTTTAAAGAGTCAATATATGAGCTTTTGATTATGTTTATTAGATTTTAATACTATTACATGATTCCTGTAAATTTACTCGATATTTACAGACTGATTCTGGTTTTTGTTTTCTATAGCTTTCAAAATACCCTGTCTTATTTCAAGTACGTCTACACCAAGGTTCTGAAGTACTTTCATTGCCATACATTCTTTTTCTTTGGTTATTCCAAGAAGTAGATGTTCAGACTCGATTCTCTGGCTATTATATTTTTTTGCTTTGCTCCAGGCAATTTCGAGAAGTTTTTTGACTCTGGGGGTAAGAGTAGTCTCTTTTTCATAGCGGCAGTTGCCGATTCCTATGATTTTTTCTACCTCAATCCTTGCATCTTTTAGTGTAATTCCCAGATCTTTAAGTACACTTGCACCAATACCGGTTCCTTCTCCAATTATGCCGAGTAAAATCTGCTCTGTGCCAACAGCATTATGTCCGAGTTTTCTTGCTTCTTCTCTTGCAAGTCTAACTATGGTAAGAGTTTCAGGTTTTTGTTTTTCTATAGGTTTCAAAACTTTTTTGAATAGATTGCTTGTATCTATGCCAAGTTCCTGTAAAACTCTGTGGGCCAGTCCGTTTTTTTCTCCCAGAATTCCAAGCAGAACATGTTCAGGTTTTAGAGAAGCTGAACCAAGTTCTTTTGCGTATTCATAAGCTAAATTTATTGCAAAATAAGCTTTCGGAGTAAAGGGAAGTTCATTTTGAAAATATTCGTCAGATCTGGTATTTATATTTTCAAGTTTTTCGGAGAAATTTTGAAGATTAATCCCTTCATTTTCGAGGAAAACAGAAATATTAGAATCTTTATTTTCAAGCATAGCAAGTAAAATTTGTTCTGTTCCAAGAATTTCATAACTGGAATTATAGAGAATTTCTTTCGCTGAATTTATAACCTGGTTTAATTCAGGTTCTTCAGCAATAGAAGCGAATGAAAAGTATCTAGGTACTAAGGATTGTAATTTTAAAGAATCCTCAGGGTGAGGAGATGTTTTTGCCTTCTGTTCCACGACCCTTATGACACTTGATTTAATTCTTTCTATATCAACATCAAAATGTTGGAGCAGATTTATAACTGTGGAATTATCTTCAGCTAAAAGTGCCAAGAATAAATGTTCAGGGTTAATGTAGTTTGTTCTTAGAGATTTTGCCACATCCCATGATTTTTGTAGAATTGTTTTTGCAGCAGGACTGAAAGCTAACGCATCAGAAAAATCCTTATCATTATTTTTAATGACTAAAGTATCGTTAATTTTTTCTCTTAAAACTTCTATTTTTAAGCCTGATGCTCTTAAAAACCTTGCTGCTATCCCGGAACCTTCTCTTACTATTCCAAGCAGGATATGCTCCGGATATAGTCTCGGATGGTTAGCTTTTGCAGCTTCTTCCTGTGAGTATGTGATGACTTTAATTGCTTTTTCGGTAAATCGTTCGAACAAGACTCCACCTTCCAAAATATATAATTACAAACTTTATTTTTTATTCAGGTTTTATATCTCAATGTTTACCTTGGTTCAGATTCAATGTTTACTTGTCATACCTAACAGCTCTATTGTGAGGTAGTTGATTTATTTCAAGTAGTTTTGATTATAACATGCAAGTTTACTAAAGCCTACATAAACAAAAAAAACCCTTTTAGAATTTTTCTCAGTATAAATATTGAAACATTAAAGCCCGTTTTTAAAATTTATATTAAAATTATTTTGTAGAGGTCAGGTATTTATTGATAATAATTCAACATATTTTTTAAACCTGTGGATTTTGTCATTACTTATATATGTCATTGCGAGGATTTCGAAGAAATCCGTGGCAATCTGTCCAGTTTTCATGTTATATTCAGACTTAATTTGCAAGATCCTTCGACTTCACTTCGTTTCACTCAGGATGACAGTTTGAGAATTATTGATTTTTATTATTTACAATTCGACCACTAACATTATTTAACTAAATATATTTTATAGAGGGGTTTCAGGATGAGTAAAAGTTTAGAAAGTACAGGCGCTATAACAGAATTTATAAAACATCATTACAGGCATTTTAATGCTGCAACCCTTGTTGATGCTGCTGAAGGGTATAAAGCTCATCTTTTAAACGGCGGAAAAATGTTTGTTACTTTGGCTGGAGCAATGAGTACGGCGGAGCTTGGAATATCTCTGGCAGAAATGATAAGGCAGGATAAAATTGCAGCTATTTGCACTACAGGAGCTAATCTTGAGGAGGATTTATTTAACCTCGTGGCTCATGATTACTATAAAAGAATCCCAAACTACAGGGATCTGACTCCTGAACAGGAGCAAGAGCTTTTAAATAACCACTTTAACAGGGTTACAGATACTTGTATTCCTGAATCTGAAGCAATGAGACGGCTTGAAACTTTCCTTTATGAGAAATGGATTGATGCTGACAAAAAGGGTGAGAGGTATTTTCCTCATGAGTTTTTGTACAGAATAATCAGGGATGGATCACTTGAACAACACTATCAGATTGATCCAAAAAATAGCTGGATGCTTGCTGCATGCGAAAAGAATCTTCCGATTTTCGTTCCGGGCTGGGAAGACTCCACAACAGGTAATTTCTTCACATCTTACTGCATTACAGGAGAAGTAAAAAATCCAACTACAGTTAGAGGCGGTATAGAATACATGATGGAGCTTTCAAAGTGGTATATTGAAACCTCTAAAACTTCATCAATAGGATTTTTCCAGATAGGTGGAGGAATTGCAGGAGATTTTCCAATTTGTGTTGTGCCTATGATTCATCAGGATCTTGAATTGGAAGCACCTCTATGGGGTTATTTTTGTCAGATAAGTGATTCTACGACAAGCTATGGTTCATACAGCGGAGCTGTACCGAATGAAAAGATTACATGGGGCAAATTAGGCATTGATACACCGAAATATATTATTGAATCAGACGCAACAATAGTTGCACCTTTAATATTTGCATATGTTTTAGGATTATAAACTGTAGGCTAGGCAGTCCTGCCCATCAATATTATTTTTTGGCTTTTTATTCTGTTATTGTAGAAAATTTTAGTTTGTTTGATTGTACCGGTAAAATTGTTAATTCGTCAGAACAATGT
>Ga0209340_1000096_pt1 | contig 122356 bp, 132 predicted proteins | sample EPASupsiteSAE323_FD_187266 | JGI IMG/M metagenome (GOLD analysis project Ga0209340, IMG submission 187266) | Bioremediated contaminated groundwater from EPA Superfund site, New Mexico - Sample SAE3-23 (SPAdes) (version 2) | ecosystem: Environmental > Aquatic > Deep subsurface > Groundwater >...
AATTGGCTTGCTGGTAGGTCCCCTGTGCTACTTCGCAGTTAGCAAAATGAAAGCTAAACTGGGCTATGACGATTCCCTGGATGCTTTCGGTATTCATGGTGTTGGCGGAACTTTCGGAGCATTGGCTACCGGGGTTCTAGCTTCCAAGGTGATCAACCCGGCCGGAGCCGACGGTCTGCTATTTGGCAACCCGCATCAGTTGCTGATTCAATTTACAGCCGTAGCGGTATCAATCGCCTTCGCCGCGGTAGGTTCCTTTATCCTCCTTAAGTTCATAAGTATATTTACCCCACTCCGAGTATCGGACGTGGAAGAGGAGACTGGACTGGACATATCACAGCATGGTGAGGATGCCTACAACTACGGAGAAATGAGCTCTATTCCAATGTAAGTTACGGTCCTATTAAACCACCAGTAAATCTCCTTAATATATTCCACCTCACGCAAAGACCCCTGGCCTTATCAATGGACCAGGGGTCTTTGCTTATCCGAGTGCGACAGGGGACGGTTCTCGCTGTCGCAAATGATGAAAGCATATTAACTTTTTTGCGACAGCGAGAACCGTCCCCTGTCGCAGTTACCTATTCTCCTTCTCGGGCTATAACATTTATATCCACCCGTTTGCCTTCTACAATATAAATAACCATTTCTGCAAGGTTGGTGGCATGATCCGCTATTCGCTCCAGATGTCCGGCCACCAACAGAAGGGAAGTGGCCTGAGGTATATTGCCCTGGTCGCGCATCATGTAGGATAATAATTCCTTAAATACGTCGTCATAGAGAGTATCCACTTGCTTTTCCCTAGCCGCCAGACTCATAGCCAAGGCAGTATCGCCATCAACAAAGGCTTTTAAAGCGATTATCACCATATCTTCAGCTATCTGAGCCATCTTAGGAATATCTATTAGCGGTTTCATATAGGTCTGTTCGTAAAGGTCTATGGCTATTTCCGCTATATCTTCTGCGTGATCTCCCATTCTTTCAAGGTCCACGATAATTCGTAAGGCGGTGCCGATAAAGCGCAGGTCACCTGCCAGGGGCTGTTTTAAAGCAATTAGGCACAGGCATTTACTCTCAATGTCCAGTTCCATTTTATCTATGATATCGTCTTTTTCTATGACCTCTCGCGCCAGTTCCAGATCTTTATCAACCAATGAACGAATGGATTTATAGATCTGCTCCTGCAGCAGCCTGCCCATTTTTAAAATGTCTTCTTTTAAACCACTCAATCGATTTTCCAAAGAATCTGATGACAAAGGAAATCACCTCCGTATTTTAAATTCTCTGCGACAGGGGACGGTTCTCGCTGTCGCAAAAGATGAAACTGAACTATTTTGCGACAGCGAGAACCGTCCCCTGTCGCATATGGCCTTTTTCTTAACCAAACCTTCCGGTAATATAATCCTCAGTCTTTTTTTCAACTGGATTAAGAAATATCTCATTGGTCTTATTAAACTCAATCAAGTTGCCGTTAAGGAAAAATCCTGTAAAATCGGATACTCGAGCGGCTTGCTGCATATTGTGAGTTACAATAACAATCGTATAATTCTTTTTTAGTTCACCAATCAATTCCTCTAATTTTGACGTGGAGATAGGATCGAGGGCTGATGCCGGTTCGTCCATTAATAATACTTCGGGGTCAACCGCCAGAACCCGGGCAATCACCAGGCGCTGCTGCTGTCCGCCCGACATTCGTGCCGCTGGTGAATTTAAGCGGTTGCCCATCTCATTCCAAAGGTTGGCTGCTCGCAGACTTTTCTCGACAATTTCATCCAGTTGTCCTTTGTTTTTGACACCATGGATTCTCGGTCCATAAGCAACATTCTCATACACTGTCATGGGGAATACGGATGGTTTTTGAAATACCATCCCTACCCTTTTTCTTAAGTCCACCACATCGACATCTTTTTCATAGATGGAGATATCATCCAGATACACCTGGCCTTGTATAGTTGTCCCTTCAATCAATTCGTTGAGACGGTTAAGGGTTCGCAGATAGGTTGACTTCCCGCAGCCAGATGGACCGATTAAGGCCGTAACCCTGTTTTCCTGGATATCCATATTTATACCATGCAGGGCTTGAAAATCCTGATAAAATACCTTCAGATCAATACTTTTCATTTTAATATTGTTTTGCACTATTATCTTCTCCTCGTTACCGCATTGATTGGGTTAATTTTCTGAGGCTGAGATTGGCCAGATAGTTAATGATAATAATAAGAACCACAATTAAAAAGGCAGTTCCAAAAGCCCGCTCTATTGATATCCCTTCCATAGCCAGCACATATAAATGCACCGCCATAGTTCGAGCGGGGTCGGTCGGAGATATTGGCATACCCAGTGAACTGCCGGCGGTTAAGATCAAAGCGGCGGTTTCTCCTACTGCCCTGCCCACAGAAAGGATAATTCCAGTCACTATCCCCGGTAATGCCGATGGCAAAATGACCTTACGTATGGTTTGCCACTTGCTGGCACCTAAGGCCAGACTGTTTTCACGATAATCCTGAGGTACAGTCAGAATGGCTTCCTGCGCAGTTCGAGTAATTGTGGGCAGAATCATTATAGCCAAGGTCATACTGCCTGAAAGAATGGACCACCCTAAGCCCAGGAAAATCACAAAGAAAACGAAACCAAATAATCCAAAAACAATGGAGGGGATTCCCGCCAAGGTTTCAGATGTCAAATTCACCAGTCGGGCAAACTTGCTTCTGCTCTGGGCATATTCCTCCAGGTAGACAGAACTCCCTACACCTATTGGCACAGCTATAAGCAGCGACATAACGGTTAAATATATTGTACTTACAATAGTTGTTGATATACCTCCCGCCTTACCTGCTTTACTGGGTGGCTGAAAAATAAAATCAAGACTAATGCTGGAAATTCCCTTAACCATTACGTACCCGATAATGCCAGTTAGTATCCCTACGATAACCAAGCCTGACAACCAAAACACTGCGGTTATGCACTTTTCCTTCCAGCTATTTGCTCGCATCTATTCTACCTGCCTTTTACTGAAATGGTAACGATCAAATTTAAGCAAACTATGAACACAAATAGAATCATTCCAGTGGCAAAAAGGGCCGCTTGATGATCGCCAGATGCATAACCCATTTCCAGAACGATGTTGCTCGTCATCGTTCTTACCGGTGATAAAATACTGCCCGGAAGAATCGTAGAATTACCGGTTACCATAACCACCGCCATGGTTTCTCCTATGGCCCGCCCCATCCCTAATACAATTGCGGTAATGATGCCCGATCGGGCCGCCGGAACAATAACCCTGGCAATTGTTTGATAATGGGTTGCCCCCAGAGCTAGCGAGCCCTCCTTATATTCTTTGGGAACAGCCAGAATTGAATCCCGGGAAATATTTATCACTGTAGGAAGAATCATAATTCCTAGTATAATAGCTCCCGCCAGTACGCTTAGACCGTTGCCGCCCAGAACATCACGGATAAAGGGAACAATAACGATAAGCCCCACAAACCCGTATACCACCGATGGGATACCGGCTAAAAGCTCAATCATACTGCCCAACATCCTTCCCACTCGATGGGGAGCTATTTCAGCCATGAAAATTGCCGTCATTATTCCCAAGGGTACCGCCCATAACATCGAACTAAAAGTAACTGCCAGAGAGCCTACAAACATCGTCCAAATACCGTAAAACCCTTTCGTGGGTCTCCAATCGGAATTAAATAAAAAGTCACTCAGTCCAACCTTGATAAGCAGTGGAATTCCTTTGGCAAAGATGAACATAGTAATAAGAATAATGCAAATAATAAATATCGCTGCACAAAACGCCAGGATCTTTTCGATCAATTTTTCACTTTTACGATTATTATGCTTATGATTGGTTTCTTTGGGAATAATCGCTTGGCGCAAGCCGCTCTTTGACTTCCTCATTGAAATATCAATTGTCTTTTCCATTACTTTAATATTCACTTCCCATATATAAACATACAACTCATCAGGCTTTTAAAACAACATGACCTCTTGGGCGGCCTAGTAGGCATTTAAGGCCCATAAAACAATCAACAATAAGATCAAGAATATAAAACTTCCAATTCTCCTGAAATGTTCAGATATCATGCTTGAAAGTCCTCCAAATTTGGTTGTCTATTTTGTTGGAAAATTGTCTCTGCAATTAAGATAACATTCTATTGTTAAACAGATAATGGATATTTATTAAGTTCTCGTTTACTAAATGTAAAGGGAATGTAAATAAGCAAAGACTTTTATTTCCCATGCCCTTTAAAAGGGGAAACCCGCCACCGTTATACGGCGCGGGTTTTGAAGCAAGGGGGAATTAGGTCTTTGAGCTGTGTTTAGGCAGTCTCATTCACAGGAGGTTAACTAATTCGTCGGAAACCTATATTACTTGTTGATGCTAAGGGCTCCTTCATCAACGATTATCTTTTGACCGTCAGCACTTAGGACGAAGTCGATAAAAGCTTTGGCCAGACCAGCAGGAGCATCTTTAGTGACATAGACAAAAGGTCTTTGCAGTTTATATGTTCCTGCTTTTACATTCGCCTCGTTGGCTGCCACTCCATCAACATCCAGCGCCTTGATGGTGCTGTTAACGCTTGAAAGAGAAACATATCCGATCGCGTTCTTATCTCCGGCAACTGTTGTCGCAACCGCACCGGTTGAGTTCTGAATGATCGCTGTCTTTATGATGTCCTTTTTATTCATAACCAGTGTAGTAAACGCTTCTCTAGTACCGGAACCATCTTCTCTTGATACTACCGTTATAGGAGCGTCTGGCCCACCGAGCTCTTTCCAGTTCTTAATGTTGCCCAGATAGATGTTCATGACATCTTCAGTTTTAAGCGCTTTCAAAGTATTGGAAGGATGTACCACAATAGCAATTCCGTCTAGAGCAATTTGAATATCCTTTAATTTGGTTTTTTCATCCGCAGTAAGAGACCGTGAGACTGAACCAATTTGAGCCGCACCAGATATAGCTGCTTCAATTCCAACAGCAGAACCGCCGCCCTGTACATTAATCTGAACGCCTTTGTTGGCTGCCATAAATTTCTCAGCCAGCACTTCACTAAACGGCTGTACGGAAGTTGACCCAGCAACGGTTAAGGTACCTGTAAGAGCAGGCGTAGCTGCCTGATCCTTAGTTGCAGTGTTTTGTTTGCTACATCCGGCTACAAATGCTGCCCCCAACAGCAATAACCCTAGTAGTAAGAAACTGGTAATTCTTCTGACATTTTGGGATTTCATTAAATACATTCCTCCTCTTTTTATGATCAGTATTAACCTATTAATACGATACAACTTGATTGTAAAGGGTTAACATTCAGTAATTTAAGAATGTCTTAATTTTATGTAAATTTGCTGTAATCTATCCATATTAAGAGTAAGTTTGATTAGGTAAAATGAAATACTGCGCGGTGGATGCTGAGTCTGGTCATTTTGAGGAAAAATGGCAGGTTAATGTTGCGCCTGCAACCTGTAAGTTACTAAGCTCGATTTGCTGAGGCAGACAGTATTCAGATTATTCAGCTGGGCCATTAAGGGCTTTTGCGTGGTTAATCTGTGAATCGTTCATTCCTTTATCGATGAATAGGAATATTAGCAAATGCACTAATACACATAACAATAAAAGCAGCATCTGCAGATTCAGGATGAATCATAGCGATTAGGAAAAGACCTAGCATAATGAGGCCCATAATAGTCAATATGGTGTTTTCTTTTCTACTCCCCATGTTCTTTGCCCTTCTATCTCTTGTTTACTAGTAAACTGTAACCTCTAAATCGTTAATAAGATTACAGCGTACTAACTATATATTATAGATAGAATGTTAAGGCAGATTTAAGCGGAGGATATAGAACTGTAATATTATCCTGTTAAAAATGTAAAAGTAGGACGCTAAATTATAGCTTCGATAACTGTAATATTGAACCGCAGGCTATTAGCGAGTGAGAAGTTTGTCGAGTTTTAGACGAGTCATTTTGTAAACAAGAATGCTTTTCCTATTTTCCAAGAGCTGTTTAACGGATAACAGGCTAGCGTGATCGACATTATTAAGATGTGCCATATACCGCTTCAGGCTGTTTATCAATACTTCCAGATCCTGAATATCACCCAAGATAGTCTGGTAATTCAACAAAGATTGCATTTCTTGGTCGGTTATACTTAAAAACGGCTTTATTACCTCTACTGAATAACGATACTTTTTCAATGCCAGGCGCGTGCGATGAATGGTCTCAGGATCGGTCGGGTCGATTTTATCACCAGCCATCAACACTGTAATCAATGCATGATCAATGTTTTGTCGTAAATCAGCGATGATTTGCTCACGGGTAACAGGGTCTTTAAAAAGGATCAGCAGTCTTTTTTTGATCCTCCGTTTCGTTGTCTGTAAGCTACCCATTTTAATGGTTTTGATTCTATGTTCAACGTGCTTGGCTGTCTGGTGCTGTTGCGTAACCAATGCCGTATAAAAATCCTTCAATTCAGGATGGTCAGCCAGCAGATGATAAGTATAATCAATCTGGACCTCCAAATCACGCAGATTGCCAAATAATTTGATAACTCGATTTAGGGCAAAGAGAGAATCCCCAGCAGTATTATCGAGCGTTAGGGGTAGAAGTAAGTCCGAAATGGCAGCAAGACGACGGGCAGATACCCTTAGATCATGAACTAAATCGTCGCTCAATCCTTTAGGAACCTGTTTGAATAGTGCAGAAAACGTCTCCCAATACTTGTCCAATAAATCCAGAAGAAAAAAATCATCCTTAATACTGTTCATTTCTCTTTCCTCCCCACCATTAAATTGGCAGCAATTCCTCGTTTTATTATCAATAGGGACTGACTACCAAAGGATGACCAAACAACTTGCGAAATAACTCGCCTCTTTTCTCCAGCCGTTTTCTTACGGCTTTTAAATCACCTTCTCCTAGGACAGCAATTAGTCTCTTGCCATACCAGTCGAAGTACTTGACCTCTGCCCGGAATTGATATGGGTAATCGAGAGCGTCAGCGATGCGGAGAAAGGAAATGACTTGCAGTGCTTTTCCCTGAACGGCATTACTCTGCTTCTTCAAGGACTTTCTGATCATCAGGCGATGGCTGCCGGCCACTTGAGCCAACAGTGCGCGCGTATCATCGGGTATATCATCCAGGATGGCATCGTTCATTATGAGATGATGAGTGTGTCGGTCATGGTCCTTTTCATTGATGTAATGCCCTATGTCGTGGATTAAAGCGGCTTGTTCCAATAAATCGCGCCAACCGTTCGACAAATTCGTCGTACCTGCCATACAATCAAAAATACCCAAAGCCGAGGCGGCCACGATTTCGCCGTGGAGTTGGTTATTGCCGATGCTATATTTGTCAGCCACAGCTAAAATTATTTCCTTATTAAGATTTTCTTTTAATTTGGGCACTTCTATCATCCTTTATTACATAATGAACAAGTCTTTGCGAAACACCTTTTTGAAATCTTCACAATAGCGCAGGGCGTCAGCTATCTCCAGGTCTATGTTACCACTGGCAATAGTCTTGATAATAACCTTATCTCCGCGAATATCACAATTTACATCTTTAATCAAGCCACTCATGGAACGATCCAGGCTCCTGGCTATTCGGAGCAAAATTCCCATCCCTCGAATCACCTGAACATCGTCTGCATTCAGAATGGTCCTATAATGCGGCATAAGGGGACTATGATTATTACAGTGGTAAGCTGCCATATAAGCGCTCATAACTATTTCCCGATGGGAAAGCCCGTTAATTTCAGAATTTAGGAGGGTGTAAATTAAATGCTCGTTTTGTTGGTAAAAGTTAATAGCAATTCCCGCATCATGCAGCATACAAGCGGTTTTTATAACTCTGTCCAGGTTTCCGTTAAAATTCCCGATTTCTCCAAGCTGACGACAAAGTGATGCAGTTACTTTCCAAATTGTTTGGGCATGTTTCTCATCCAAATCGAAGTTCAGGAGATTGTTGCTTATCGAATAATCCAGCACATTGCGCTGGGGCTGATGGTTGTGTGATATATAATCAAAGATAATACCCTCCCGCAAACCATAACCACTGATAGCAACCTCTTCAATTCCACAGAATTCAACTAGTTGAGATATTACTGCCGTAGCTCCCACAAAAATATCAGCCCGATCCCGAGAGAGGCCTTTTATGGAGCGGCGCTGTTTCAAATTGCGGCTGCTCACTTCATTATGAATTTCGAATACATCCTTGGCCTGCATGCGATAATTGTGTGATAGTTCCAAGGGATAGGATTTGCGACGACGGTCAATTTTACCCAGGTTTCGAAAGGTCCCGCCTACCCCCGCTAGAAGAGGATACTTCTGATCCGCCAACCAGGGTATGGATCTGAATGTATTCGCTAACATCGAATACAATGCGCTCATTTGTTCATCCTGCACAGTATCATACAGTTGATATTGCTGGGAAATATTTATTGAACCAAAAGGCAGACTGATAGCATTTACGACTTCACCCTTTTCCATTCTAATAAGTTCGGTACTCCCCCCTCCCAGATCCATCATCAAACCATTTTCAATATCCATACTGTTTACAATTCCCAAATAATCATAATGGGCCTCTTCTTCACCGGATAATACCCTTATCGTAAAACCGGTTTCGTCTTCTATTCTTTCTAAGAATTCCTGCTGGTTGACTGCCCGGCGAACAGCCTCGGTAGCCACCGTGATCACTTCCTCGGGATGTAGTGCCTCACAAAGGTTTCTGAACATTTGCATGGTCTTCACGGCCTTGGCAATTCTGTCCGGCTTAATCGTCTGTTCTTCTCCCATATCTTTTTCCAGGCGAACAGACTCTTTCAAGTCATGAATAATTTTGTAGTTACCATTCTCCCCGATCCGTACGAGAACCAGACGAATAGAGTTAGAGCCTACATCTATAATTACAATTCGCTTCAAGTGATTTTTCCTTTCCATCATCCTTGGTCGATAAGATGATTGTTGCTACCCTGCAAACTACAATTAGAATTATTTAATTTACAGTTATGTTATGCAAATATTTCTATATCTTATCGTATTATACTTGTTATATAAACAAAACCATCTATTGTATAGAAAATGTAATTTTATTGTAAATATTCATGATCATCGTGAATATTGGGCGAATATCGTCTATAATTGACATCAAATACCCGATATAGATTAAAGGTTACATTATTAAACAGACAAATCGAAAGAAATGAGGTCGTGGTATGAAAAAGCCCCGGCGTGAAACTGTTGCGGCGATTGACGCAGGAAGCAATTTCTTGCGTATGATGATTGCTGAGATTACAGCCGAAGGGAGGATCCTGCCCCTGGAAGATGTCTGGAAACCTACCCAGATTGGTCGGGACACCTTTGCTACCGGCGAAATCGAGATACAATCCATACATTCATTATGTGAAACTTTAAAAGGTTTTCAACTGCTGATGAAGGACTATCGAGTCGGACACTATCATGCGGTAGCTACCAGCGGGGTTCGAGAAGCACAAAACCGCGAATATGTCCTGGATCAGATCAAAGTACGTACTGGATTGGATGTTGGCGTAATCAACAACGCGGAAGAACGCTTCTATGAATTCAAAGCCCTACGTGACAATTTGGCCAATATCCCCCAAATGCGTCATGAGGGAATCCTTATTATAAGTATCGGCATGGGCGGCGTAGAGATCTCTGTTTATAAGGAAGGATCGCTGCAGTTCACTGAGTATGTGAAGGTCGGTTCCCTGCGCTTAATGGAGATATTAGCTCATCTGGAACGCCAAACCTTGGATTTCCCCAGAGTAATTGAAGAATTTTTGGAAAGCAAGATATATTTACTGGAGTCATTAAATAGCAATATGGAGATTAAAAACGTTATCGGCTTAGGTGGAGAACTGAGTTCAATTCTAAACCTGTGCCGAATAAACAAATTGACCCAGGATGAAAAGTATTTGCATCGTGATGTGCTGGAAAAGATGTATGCCCGTCTTCATACCATGACTACTGAACAAATTATTTCCACTTACCGCTTGCACCGTAATGAGGCCGAAATATTAGTCCCATCGGCTATCATTTTTCGTCGTTTTTTGCGCACTACGAAAGCCGAGGGAATCCATGTCCCTATGGTTTCGCTGCGCCACGGGCTGCTAGCCCATATGGTTGATGAGTGGCATGATACCGTTCGTAAATATGATTTCATAAATGATATAGTAAGTTCAGTCAGGTATTTAGGGCGTAAGTTTCATTTTGATGAAGAACACGCTGCCCAGGTTGAAAATCTCTCCTTGAACATTTTTGATCAGATAAAACGATGTCATAAATTAGGGGATCGTGAAAGACTATACCTGCAGGTGGCTGCCATTCTTCATGATGTAGGCAAATATGTCAATATTAATGAACACGCTATGCATTCCTGCAATATTATCCGTTACCAGGAAATTATGGGCTTTTCCAACCGCGAGCTAAACCTGATCGCCAATATTGCCAGGTACCATAGCGAAGAGTATCCTCATCGCTGGCATGAAAATTATCGTTTACTGGATGAAGAGGATAAGATTATTGTCAGCAAGCTGGCCGCAATACTGAAACTAGCGGATGCCCTTGATATCTCTCACAAGAAACAGGTCGAAGATTTGATTATTACCCTGTCCGGCCGGGACATTTGCTTTACCATACAGGTTCGTGGCGATGTTTTATTGGAGAATTGGGATTTTAATAGTCACGGTACTTTTTTTGAAGAGGTTTATGGCCTCAAGCCAATACTTAAACGCAAAGGATGATGGGGATGGCAGAAGTAATTCCAGAGACACCCAGGCAGTTTATTAACCGCGAATTGAGTTCGTTGGCATTTAACCAGCGGATTTTAGAAGAAGCTCAGGACAAGGATAATCCTCTGTTAGAGCGGGGAAAATTTGCGGCTATCGTTAGTTCCAATCTGGACGAGTTTTTTATGGTTAGAGTGGCAACCATAAGAGATCAGTTGCTGGCAGGATTAGATGAACCGGACGAGGCAGGTCTTACCCCGCAACAGGTCTGGGAGCAGATATCAATACAGGTACACCAGATGATGGCTGATTTATATAGTTGTTACGGACGTTCCTTGCGCCCCAGTCTTAAAAGAGAAAATATTCAGCTTACCAAAGGCAAGAAACTGGATTTGGCTCAAGAAGAATTTCTGGCAGCTTATTTCCATAGAGGTATTTATCCGGTTCTCACCCCCATGGTGGTTGACAGCAGCCGCCCCTTTCCGCTGTTGCTAAACCGGAGCCTTAATATTGCGGTTCTTCTGGCTAATCAGGAAAATGAGGATGAACCGATATTTGCTACGGTGCAGGTTCCGGCCGTATTGGATAGGCTGGTGGCCGTTCCAGCCGAAGACTCCAAAACCTGCCTGGTCTTTTTAGAAGAAATTATTAAAAAATATATTCAGACCCTTTTTGCCGGGCACCGTATTTTGGCTATGGGATGCTATCGAATTACCCGCAATGCCGATCTCAGCTTAGACGAAGAAGGAGCGGAAGACCTGCTGGAAGCTATTGAACAATCGATAAAACAGCGCAAATGGGGGGAAGTTGTCCGGCTGGAATATGAAAAAGGTTTGAATGCCGTACTTCTCGCGCGCTTGATAGAAGAATTAGAAGTACCGGAAGGCGGAGTATATGAGATTAATGGACCACTGGATTTAACCCTTCTATTTAAAGTGGGTACCCTAAAGGAAATGGAACACTTACGCTATCCCCAGCTGCGCCCTCAACTATCATCGGAATTTAGAGCCGAAGATAATTACTTTGCTGTTATTGCCAACCGCGATATTATGGTTCATCATCCCTATGAGTCATTTCAGCCGGTAGTTGAACTTGTGCAAAAAGCGGCGGAGGACCCTCACGTTCTGGCTATCAAGCAGGTATTGTATCGGGTAAGCGGCAATTCTCCTATTATTGCGGCACTTGCTCAAGCCGCTGAAAATGGCAAACAGGTAACGGTATTATTAGAACTCAAAGCTAGATTCGACGAAGAAAATAACATAACCTGGGCCAAAAGATTGGAGAAAGCGGGCTGCCATGTGATTTATGGCATAAAGGGCTTAAAAACTCATGCCAAGGTACTCTTAATTGTGCGTGACGAGGAAGATGGCATAAAACGATATGTACACCTGGGAACCGGCAACTATAATGATGTTACCGCCCAACTCTATGTTGATCTGGGTTTGTTTACCAGCAACGCTTATATGGGTGCAGATGCCTCAGCACTTTTTAATATGCTGTCCGGCTATTCCCATTTAGGCCAGCTGTACAAATTGGCGGTTGCGCCCGTGACCCTGCGCCAGAAACTTATGCAGCTATTGCAGCAAGAAATAGAACACGCTCGTAAAGGCCGCAAAGCTCACGTTATTATCAAGGTAAACTCCCTTTTAGATCAACCATTTATTGAAGCATTGTATGATGCTTCCTGCGCGGGTGTAGAAATTGACTTAATTGTCCGGGGAATATGCTGCCTGAAGCCTGATGTACTAGGTATGAGCGAAAATATCAGGGTACGCAGTATTGTGGGCAGATTCCTGGAACATAGCAGGATCTTCTATTTTAATAACGATGGAGAGAAGAACATGTACCTTTCCAGCGCTGATTTGATGCCGCGCAATTTGGATCGCAGGATTGAATTGCTCTTCCCGGTCGAAGACGAAAAAAACAGGATCAGGCTTATAAGTATTCTAGACGCCTACTTAAAAGACACAGTTAAGGCCAGAATCCTTAAGAACAACGGTCTGTATTGCCGGGTTGACAAAAGGGGTAAACCTATCTTTGATAGTCAGGATTATTTCTACAAAATAGCTTTGCAATCCGTTTAGGCAGCAGTTCACTGCTGCCCAGGCGGGTCGCCATTTGTGTCCTAAATTATGCCGCGCAGATAGTCTTCAGTGCGCTTTTCCTTGGGATTAACAAATATTTCTTCCGCTAAACCCTGTTCAACGATTTCACCTTGATAAAAGAACACCACGTAATCAGCTATTCGAGCTGCCTGCTGCAGATTATGAGTTACTATTACAATAGTATAATGTTGTTTGATCTTGGTCAGCAGGGTCTCAATTTTGGCGATTGAAACCGGGTCCAAGGCTGAACAGGGTTCATCCAGCAGTAACACTTCGGGATCAATAGTAAGGGCCCGAGCAATACACAGCCTTTGCTGTTGTCCACCCGACAGTTTTAGGGCAGATTTGTGCAAACGCAGCTTCACCTCATCATACAACCCGGTATCCTTTAGCTTATTAATAATAATATTGTCAGCAGCCCAGCGATCAAGTTTACTATTCTCATCCAAAGGCAATTTAAGGTTATGATATATGCTCATGGGAAAAGGGTTGGGATCTTGAAATACCATTCCCACCTTCTTACGCAGCTTCATTACCTTGTATTCACGGGTATATACATCTTCACCATCCAACTCAACCGATCCGCTCATCCTAAATCCAGTCACCAGATCGTTCATGCGATTTAAACAACCGAGCAATGTTGTCTTCCCACATCCCGAAGGTCCTATAAACGCCGTAATACGATTACGGGGAATATTTAAATTGACCTCCTTTAATGCCTGTACATTGCCATACCAAGCATTAAGTTCTTTTATAGAAACTGACAAACCCTGACTATATAGGTCACCTTGACTACGCAGCCCCTCCAGGGCGCCTTTTACAAACACACTGCTGTTCATTGTTTAGTTCTCCTTCACTCTATAACCGATACGCCCCAAAAAGTCGGTAAACAGATTAAGTAAGATTATGATAACTATTAATACAAAGGCCGCTCCAAAAGCCTTCTCGGGCATGTTGCCCTCTCCGGCCGGAGAAGCATAGAATACATAAGTTGTTAAAGTTGAGCCGGTGTTCTGCAAGGTACTAAGCCAATTAACCGGTGTCCACCATGGTTGTATGCCAGTCATGCGCAGGGTTCCGCCCAGAGCCAGCCAGACAATGGCGGTATCACCGATTATACGGCCCATGCCCAGAATAATTCCGGTTATTAGACCACCTCGAGCCGAAGGCAATACAACCGTGGTTATACTCTGCCACTTACTAGCTCCCAGAGCCAGGGCAGACTCGCGGTAATTGAGCGGAACCGCCGTTAGTGCCTCTTCAAATATCCGTACAATAATAGGTAAAATCATAATGGCCATAGTCAAACCAGCCACTAGAAATGAACGGCCATAAGCACGATGTGCCCCTTCTACCCCTTGGACCATTGAGCTTAAAAACCCGAATTGAGGCAAGGAAAACACCGCCATTCCGAATATGGCAATAACAATGGTGGGGACACTGGCTAATACATCAATAGCCAGACGGAATATTTTGATCATATAACTCCCGCCCCCGTACTCTGCCAGATAAATGGCAGTCGCCAGTCCCCATGGAACTGCGAACAGCATACCGGTTAAGGTGAGTAATATAGTACCAATAATCGGAGTGCTGATCCCCCCGCTCATACTCTGGTTCATGCTGGGATTGGGAGGACTGACCAGGAAATGATAATTAACCTGGGAAAAACCTTTTATACACAGAAAAGCAATTATCCCTAGGCAAACGGCTATGGTCAGACTAGAAGCCAACCAAGAGAAGCATAAACCGCTCCAGTCCTGTATTTTCCTGAATTCAATCACGACCATCCCCCCTTCTTACCAAATACTCAACCCAGCGTGCCCCGAGACTAATAACCATGCTGGTAAGAAACAATACCAGTCCACAGGCAAATAGGGCCGATTGAATTGAATTTACTGACATCATTTCCGATTTATTTACTATGGCCGACGCCAAAGTAAGAACCGGGGTAAGGAAAAAGACTGACCCATCACTGACATTAGGAATATTGCCTATCCCTCCACTTACCATGGATAAAGCTATGGCTTCCCCAATCGCTCTGCCTATGGCTAGAATTGTAGCAGCAAATATACCTGACTTGGCAGCGGGTAAAATGACTTTGACTATGGTACGCCAGTGAGATAATCCCAGAGCCAGTGAAGCCCGTTTATAAGTGTCGGGTACCGCTTTAATAGCGTCTACGGAGAGAGCAATTATAATTGGTGCTATCATAATACTCAATACAATAATACCAGCCAGCATACTATCGCCCGATAGTTGAAACCGTTTTATGTATTGGATTTGCATCTCGCCCGTTATCAGGTTGTCCTTAACAAAGGGAACCACCACCATCAAACCAACCAGACCATATATGACCGAAGGAATAGAGGCCAAAAGGCGTACTACTGCCTGCAGAATCGTTCTAATACTCATTGGGGCCAATTCAGTTATAACAATGGCCGTTCCTATTCCCATCGGCATAGCTAGGAAAAGTGCTCCAATAGTAGTAGTTACGGTACCTAATATTAATCCCAGAGCACCAAATACCCACATTTTACTATTCAATGGAGACGAGTAAGCTTTAATGATCTGTTGGTCAAAGCCAGCTGTGCTGATAAAATGTATACCACTGGCTGACAAAACCCCCATGGCCTCTTTACCAACAAATATAAATACAAACAAAATAACCGAAGCGCTAATAATCGTAAGCAAAGCTATAATCTTTTCACTTACGCCGTCAATTATTTTGCGGCGGGCATACCTCTTTGTCTCTCTTAAAACAGGCATCTCAATCTTCTTAATATTGAGTTTGGCTTCCTCAGTTGACAAAACCTTTCACCATCCTGTGTTACAATTCTACTGTAAAAATAGCTGCCAATATGTATGACTCTGGCACTATAAAAGCACCAGAGTCGGAGGTTGATTTCGTATCCAGTAATCTAAGACTAATCTTGAGCTTTCAGAGGAATATAGTCTATTGATACCATTGACTGGCCTACCGGGCTGCGCAGGAAGTTTATAAACTTCGCTGACAATCCTTGTGCATATCCTTTGGTAATAAGATTCAGGTTACGTACGTAAGGCCATTCATGCGTCTTGGCTTTGGATTTTAAGGCACTGACCCCTCCAATACTGGGGGCTTTAACACTTCCATCCAGGTATCCCATCGAGAGAAATCCAATCGCATTGGCGTTTTGGGCTACTGCTTGTTTCATTAAGCCGTTGGATGTGTATGGTGTGGCTGTGGCAGCAACCGCGGCTTTATTGAGCGCCAGGGTTTGAAAGCCATCGAGGGTTCCTGATCCGGCTTCTCGGGTCTCCAGGAATATAGCTGCATTAGGTCCGCCAATGTCTTTCCAATTCGTAATTTTACCAGTAAATATGTCTATTACCTGCTGCTTGCTCAGTTCGCTTATGGGGTTGCTGGGGTTAACGATAACCGCTATGCCATCGATGCCAATTTGATATTGAACCAGACCCGGATAGCTGGCATTGTCCGCTTCTGCCAAATCCTTGCTTATACCACCGACATTAAATCCACCTAAAGCAGTCTGTTTAATGCCTTCACCAGAACCACCACCGGCGACCGAAATGGACATTGCAGTGTTGATTGCCACCAGTCTATCGGCTGCCAGCTGTGCCACCGGTTGAACGGTAGTCGAACCGCCTACTTTAAGAGTCCCAGCCATGTCCGCAAAATATAAAATATTGGCGGCATTATTAGCAGCATCATAATTGACGGTTGCTCCCAGTGATTTCGCTACGAAACCCAGAGGAACCAGTGTTCTGCCGTTTGGAGCCTGAGCTGGAACTTCTAAAGTAACAGGGTTGCCGTTCACATAAGCTGTCGTTGAATCCAAGGTCATTCTGACAGTGTTGTCGGCAGTTTCTATCTGCACCGTTTTAGTATTAGGATTCCAATATACTGTACCACCTAGTTGCTCTGCAATGGCACCCACAGGTACTAGAGCTCGATCATTCACTAACAGCGGGGCAACATCAAGCTTCAAAGCATATCCATCCAGATTAACTGCCATTGTGTCCGCCGCAAAGGCCGGTACGGAAATTACCATAACCATAACCATCGCCAGTACCAATACCTTAAGGCTCTTCAGACTTTTCAAATTACTACACCCTTTCCACATTTTATTAATTTCTCCTACTGTTTCTATTTATAACATCTTAATGTAACAAATCTTCGCATAAACCTATAACTAATCGTAAATAATCTGTAAAAGTTTTGTCTGCGGTTGTTTGTATTACCATATAATATTGGCAAATTATTAGGGCTCAGCAAATTGTTTTACATGAGCCCAGAAATGGTCACAGTATTAACTTATCGTTTCCTTAAATTTACGGCGATTGTTATTTTTATTTATGTGAATTATTGAATTTCGCCAGATCAACATTATTGGTCATAAATATAAATCTATCGATTTTCCTTTCTTTGTCCGCCATCTCTATAATTTCAAGCAGAAACGATTTTCTAAACACAGATTCAGTTTTCTCAATATCAGCGGAATATTTACAGCCTTCACAAATCACTATCGATATTTTTTCCGTTATTCTTTCGGTGATCACCTGTTCTCCTCCATATATGTTTTCAATCAAAGCTTAATCTGCTTGACACCTTCAATTTACATTGTCTGCTGCCTTCAAATTCAGGCTATTCACAACTGTCTTACTTCCACGGTTATATTTGCTATTTACTATTCGGTCATGCTGAAGTAATTGCTCAACTTTCATCCTGGTTAATTCATGTAACATCATTTTATTTTTATTGGCCTGGTACCAAGCCAATGTATCAGGCTGGCCTTGTGCTCTGCCTGCCCCCAGCCAGTCAGCCACCATCTCTTTAAGGTATTTCTCAGGCATCGGGATTACTCGGGGATGGCTATCTTCCCCATAAAGAATCCACCATTGCCAATGGTGCGGGTTGCGTTTCTGATGAATCAACCAGGCGGAATAGTAGGGAGAGCTTTCGAAATCTATGGGATCAATGATTAGTTGGGAATTGATATGATTGGCATGGTAGTGATTGGCATAGGCTATAAACTCATCGGGTAAAAACTTGCTTAAGTCGTGACTTATTCCCCGCCAGGGTACTCCATATCGACAACATTCAATGAATACGTGCCATTTGTGACGAATCAGGTAATTGAAAAACAACAAATATTTCACAATGCTACACCACTCCTTAGCTGCCTCCCAGGCTGTTGTTACCTAGTGTTAATATATATTATCTACCCGCAAGGTTAGGAATTTATCAATATACCGTAAACTTGACTGCAGTATTATGTAAAATAATTGAGGCCCAACTTTGCGTACCCATAGACACTGACATGCCTTTGGGGTTTAAATTGACGCCGAGCTTAAGGCTTACAAATTATGGGTAGCTCCCCAATAAGAAAAACCTCCATTTTCGCTGATAGGGACATGTTGAATTCAGGATGGAACCGACCTTTAAGCTCTTTTCGGATTTTAATTATAATCTAAATTAGTAATAAAACTAATACCATGCGGTTCAAAACCGAGCTTCTCATAAAAATTGTGGGCAAGTGTCCTTTTTTTATTGCTGGAAAGCATCAATTTATAACATTTTTCCTCTTTAGCCCTAGCCATGACAAATTTCATCAATTGATTTCCCATACCCTGACCTCGGAACTCCTGACTAATAATCATATTTTCAGCAACTGCCAATTTTGCCCCTAAATGGCCTAAGTTATCAATTATTACTAGACTGCATGTACCGATTAGTGATGCCCTCTCTTCTATGACAAATATTTTATAGTAAGGATATTCATTTATTTTAGTCCATGTTGCCCAGGATTCGTCCTGAGCCAACCCATCTTCACCGTCCATCTCTCGCAAAAGATCAATGATTTTCGGCAGATCTTTATCGGTCGCTTGTCTGATCAACATATATTAACCACACCTTCACATATATTCAATGAGCGCTTGCGCGAATTGCGCGCCAAAACGCGGGCGCTTTAGCGCATTCCTTTCGCGTTTTGTGTGCATCGCGCTGCGAGCGTTTTTATCATACTCCCTTAAGAGGAGTTTGATAAAAATAGCCGATTATGATTAAATGTTTTTTTGGAGCTTCCCCTTCAAATTAGTGGAAACCGTTTCTAAAACGATAGCAAAGGCCAATATAATGTAGGTGATGAGACCAACTTCAGGTATGTCAAAATAGAATTCGCTGGCCATAAACATATCAAATCCAATCCCGGCCGCTCCGGCCGCGGCCCCCATGGCTACAGCATTGGCAAAGTTGATTTCAAATCGCAGGAAAGTCCAGGAAAGCATAAAGGTGATTGAGGATGGTATAACTGCTTGAAATATAATTTGCCACCAGTTAGCACCACTGGCCTTTAAGGCTTCAATTACACTTGCGTCCAGATCTTCAAATGACTCGGAATAGGCTTTGGTTAAATAGCTGACTGAATGAAATGTCATACCAATTACCGCCGCAGCACTGCCCAAACCAGCAGCTACCGCAAATATCAAAACCCATAATATTGTGGGTACTGCGCGAATAAAAGCGATAAACCCTTTGATGAAATTGGTCAAAGTCTTATTCGATAAATTTTGAGCGGCCAGCAATCCTAAAAACAGAGCGAAAAATGCACCGAATAGGGTACTTAAAAAGGCGAGTCCCAGGGTTATGCCTACTTCGTTGAAAGCTTCCCATAAAGTAAAACGGTGCGAATAGGGGTGTACAAACATGGTCTGAAAATTAAGGTAAGTATCATAAAACCCTTTGAGAACATCCACCCCTTTGTAATCCATGGTCAACAAAGTATAGACTGTCACCCCTGCCAAACCCAGCAAAATTGACCGAATAACAATTGATGACTTATTAAGGGGTCTGATTGTTTTTAACTGAGTATGAACCATAATCTCATCACTGCGTAATCGCGCCCACTCTTCAATTGATGCTTCCAACTGCATTACAAAATCACCCTTCTGATATTATTTGATAACAATTCAATGGTAATAATCGTAATTACGATCAGGATCACTACTAAACTGGCCGCATGGTAATTCAAACTCTTGTAATATAGTTCAAAATAGAACCCGATACCTGTACCGGTAAGCATCCCTACCAGGGTGGCATCACGAATATTGGTTTCAATCATATACAATAACCAACTGATCATTTGCGGCATACTGGAAGGCAACACTGATTGAAAGATTATATGAAAATAACCGGCACCGGTAGCTGATAAAGCTTCAACCGAGTTATTACTTACTTCATCAATTGTTTCAATAAAAGCACGGGTTAAAAAACCAAGTGAACCGCAAAAGAGAGCTAGATATCCAGTCAGAGCACTTTGACTGAAAGCTAACATCAAAACCATGGCCCAGGCTACCAGAGGGATGTTACGAAAAATAGATGCTATTCCCCGGCTAATAATACTGAAGAATCCATTCATTCTTGTAGTTCGTGAACCTACCAGAGACAGTAATAAAGCAAAAATGGCGGCTACCGTTGTGGCCGCAATCGACATAAGAACCGTTTCCCGGAGTTTAACTAACATATTAGGCAGTTTTGTGAGGGCCTTGGCATCTGGATAGAAATTTGACAATCCCCAGGTTATGGCTTTGATAATACTGGTAAAGCCTTTCACAACATCGTACTGGGTAATGATAACGGAGCCAATAGTAATAAGCAGCAATATAGCGAAAAAAAGCAACGTGTCATTTCTTCTTTTGGCAAATATATCAACTTGCATTTTTTTCTCCTAGATCAATTATTAAATCTCCAGCTTCCGAACCATAAACATCATATATCTGTTCGGGCGATAGATTATCAGCGGAGCTGTCAAAAGCAACTCTTCCCTGTTTAATACCAATGATTCGATCCGAATATTTCAGGGCTACCTGAACCTGGTGTAAATTAACAATTACCGTAATTTTCAATTTTGCGCATATGTTACTGAGATGATCCATGATAATCTTGGAGGCATTGGGGTCCAAAGAGGCGATCGGCTCGTCACATAAGATTAGTTTAGGATTTTGCACCAGTGCCCTGGCAATTCCGACTCGCTGTTTTTGGCCGCCGCTTAATTGGTCACATCTCTGATAAACCTGCTCATTTAGACCTAACGTATCAATAATACGAAAGGCCTGCCGTTTTTCCTCTTCGCTGTATCTACCCAAAATGCCGGCCATGGTCGTTTTATAGCCTAGTCTGCCGTGAAGCACATTTTCAATTACCGTCAACCTATCAACCAGATTATAGTGCTGAAAGATCATACCTATTTTAGTTCGCAATTTGCGCAAGTCTTTTTTACCCAAACAATTGGCACTAGTACCATCAAAGATTATTTCACCGCTGCTCGCTTCAATAATGCGGTTAATGCAGCGCAGAAGGGTAGACTTGCCTGCTCCGGAAGGGCCGATGATGGAGACAAACTCTCCCTCCTCGACAGAAAAGCTGACATCGGATAGTGCCGGTGTGTCTTGGTTGTAATACATGGTGACGCTTTTCAGTTCCAATAACGCCATAATTAACTTCCTTTTCTTTCGTAGCATTTTGAGAGAGAGTGTCGAATCAGCCGTTTGCTGATAAGATCTCCAGCTGATTCCAACACCCTCTTGCTCGAACCTAATTTATGCTCGTTTCCAGTCGAAGTACGTCACCTATTTGCTCAGTTCTCTGATCGGGTTATACCAGGCATCTTCTACTTTAAGAAAGCGCTGCGGCTGTTTGAAAATACCTTTGTCTTTAGAATCCTTGGGTAAGAAAATCTTGGGATTGTTGGTGACTTCATCTGCAACAAATGCAGCCGTTAATGCATCAATAGTTTTTTGGCTTAGCACACCAGTATTAACAATAAAGGGAGCGTTCATAACCGGCATTGCCTTGATTACCACATACTGAGCTCCGCCTAGTTTGTCAAACGGGGCAGCTGCGCCGTTTCTTACTGTGTAGACAGCACCTGCGGTGTTGGCTGTTCCTGAGGTTAGATCTACATAGGTTTCGACATCGATGTCATCAACTGCCGCGACATCAGCTTTATCAGTAAGAACATTCACTAAAGATAATTGGTGGGATCCTCCGAAAAGTACCTGGCTGAAGAATTTACCATTGCCGCCTTCCAGCAGATCCTCTGCTTTTAGGCTCTTCCATTGATCTTGTTTGGTGAAATTGGACATAATAGCTGCTGCCGGCACTTTGTAGCCAGATGTGGAACTATTGGAAACAAAAGACATTTTCTTGCCAACCATGTTGTCTATAGAAAAGGCTGTTCCTGATTTGTAAAGATCTTCATTGCCTTTCTTAACGACTATCCGGCTGTAATACATAGCATCTTTTAAGGTTCCTGAATCCCCACTGTTTACTACCAATGGCAAGACTTTATTATTCTTATCATGAGCCTCTATGTACTGTTGAGCTCCGCAAAAGGCTATTTGCGCATTACCGCTGGCCACTGCCTCAATGAGAATGGCGTAATCGGTTGTCAGTTTGTCTTCAACTTTTTTGCCGGTTGCTTTTTCGATAACCTTATCGAATTCAGCCCGAACATCCTTGAAATCATCTCCTGAGTTGTTGGGCAGCCAGGCGATAGTAATAGTGGCAGGGTCTTTTGCTCCTGCAGTTTTTGAATCGCATCCAGTAACCAGCATTGAGAAAAAAAGAGCTGCCAGAACAAGTAAAGAAACCTTTTTCACGTTAAATCCCCTCTCGTTTCTATTATTTTGATTCCCTCAGCATGGGTCTCTGTAAATAAGCAGAATCTATTATACTGAGCCAATACGGATAACCAATTTCATGTTACCGAATAATTATTATGTCCATAGTTGGGTAATGTAATATTTGTGTTTAAACAGGGTAAATTTGTGATCTAAAGCACGCTGCAGCATTTTTGCATGCCTTGCATATCAGCCAGTTTTCCGTCAATCATAGTGTATTCCCGGTTACAAAGATTTTCCATAAACTCTATATCATGAAAAATACCCAACATCGTTGTTCCTTGTCTGATTAATTGCTCGATAAGTTCTCTTACTTTTAATTTGGAGACATAGTCCAAACTGGCGGTTGGTTCATCCAGAAGTAACAGTCGGGGGCGCTTGACCATAGCCCTGGCAATATTTAAGCGGAGTTTTTCACCGCCGGAAAATGTGGCTGGATAGCTATCCCATAGTTCTTGGTCCAATTCAAAATGCTCCAGTATTTTTTCTGTTTCAACTTCTGCGTATTCGTTTTCACCTCCCATCTCCAAAATCGCCTGTTTTACCAGCTCGCGGGCTGTTGTCCGGGGTATGGCATGCAAAAATTGGGATACATAACCGATTTCATATTTTCTCAGGTAAATGATCTCTCTTTCCGGCAATTCAGCCATGTTAATCAGACCGAATTTCTTAGAGTTATACCAGATACTGCCTTGCTGCGGTGCATAGGTGCGATAGATACATTTAAATATAGTAGATTTCCCACCGCCGCTTTTCCCAGTAATCCCGACAAATTCACCTTCTTTTAAGGCAAGACAGACATCATGAATTGCTTCAATATGTTTGTGCAAGTTATGAATAGTAAAGGATTTTGATAAATGCTCAATGGTCAGGATTTCTTTCACATTATTCACCTGCTTTTTCATACTTGTTCGTAAATTCATCGATAGGGAGGTAAAAGTCATCAAGTCTATTTTTAATGGTTTTATAGGACCAGTCCCACCATTTAATCTCCAATAGTTTTCTGACCGTATCCTCGGCAAATCTTCTTTTAATTGGTTGGGCCGCCACTCCCACCACAATTGTATAGGGCTCAACATCTTTGGTGACAACCGCCCCCGCACCTACTACCGCCCCATGGCCTATATTCACTCCAGGCATTATGATTGCTCCATGGCCAATCCAGGTATCATGACCGATGAATATCTTTTGTTCGGCTCGCCAGCGGAAGAATGCCTCATCATCTGTGGCAGCTAATCCATACTTCATTCTGCGGTAGGTAAAATGGTGCAAGGTCGGCCGCTCCATAGGATGGTGGGTAGGACCAATTCTTACCATGGCTGCAATATTGGCAAACTTGCCTATTTCAGAGTTCTGTATAATACAACAATCACCGGTATATGAAAAATCTCCGAGCTTGACATTTTCCATATAATTTAAACTGCCTACCTCGGTATACTCACCCAACTCGGTATTGTACAATCGACAGTTCGCATGGATATACGGTTCTTTGCCTAACTGTTTACTTATTTTCTCTTTATTCGGCTCAGCCAAATTTAACAGTATGATTCACCCCAAACTATCTATTTAACCTCTGGCCATTGCGATACGAATAATCTGTTTCTATTCCAGAAAGGCTTTCCATTAAACCGCGTAATTTGTTATTTGGGTTAATTTCCCTTCTGCCATTACCATGGTTATAACCGGATAGTTCGGTTCAATGTTTTCAATAACCAGCAGATCGGCTTTTTTCCCTGCTTTAATGGAGCCGATTTCATGATCCATATGCACAGCCTTAGCCGGGTTAATTGTAACTAACCTGAACATATCAACCAGACTTACTCCATATTTCTCATGCATGGTAAATACTCCATGGAGAAGCGCGGGCGGATAATAATCGCTGCACAGAATATCTATATTATTAGCCATGATGGCTTCAGGTGCGGATAAATTTCCATTATGCGAACCACCTAATAGGATGTTCGGAGCACCGGCCATGGTATACATTCCCTTAGCCTGAGCTTGGCGGGCTATCTCCATGGTTATTGGAAATTCACTTATTGTCGTTCCCAGACTGTGTACCAGTTCCAGTTTTTCAAGGGAATCATCATCATGGGACGCAATGGCAATGCCCATCTTTCCAGCTAGTTCCGCAATTTCTTGCATTGCCTCGATGGTCAACTTTTCTTTGGCTTGATCCTGCGTTATCAGCTGGTCAATTTCCTCGTCCTTGAACTCGCTATAGCTCTTTACCATTCTCCTGAATACCTGCAGATCACGGTATTGGCCCTGTCCCGGGGTGTGATCCATGAATGATACCAAATGAACCTTGTTGTTTGCCATATAGGCTTTTAATTGGTCTACTTCTCTAACATTGTTGATTTCAAATCTAGCGTGAAAACGATGCCGAATTAGATACCGACCTGATCTGGTAAGTTCAATGATTTCTATGAATTTCCGGACATTTTCCGGATCGCGAATTGGTTTTCGTTTAAACTCTGAATCTTTGAAGAGGGAGAGAGAGTGAAACATGGTGGTTATCCCATGCGAAACAAGTTCCCGTTCCGTTTCTCTGATGCTCATCTTGAAATCCATCAGGCAGGTAGGACGGGGTGCAGCCATATGCTCTATATAATCGGAGTGAATATCGATAAACCCCGGGGTAATATAGCCACCGCCAGCATCGATTAACTCTGTGTTCTCCTCAATCTCTATTAGTCCCTGTGGTCTTATCATGAATATGATATTATCTTTTACAAGAAGTTCATGTCCGGTAAGGACTGAATCCTCGGTAATAATCCGTCCATTAGTAATTAAATACATTTATCTGCCTCCGTTCTGCTTCCTGTCAGTTAGCGTTTCGCGGCAATTGCCACCTGCCTTTATAGCAATGATTGAACTAGCTGTTGGGTATAGCTGTGCTGCGGGTCTTCAATAATCTGGTCAGTCAACCCTTGTTCAATAATTTGTCCATCCAGCATCACCATGGTTCGGTCAGCCAGCATTCTAATAACCCCCAAATCATGGGAGACAATGATCATGCTGATCATGAGCTCTCTCTGTAAGGTTTTAATTAAGTCCAAAACACTGGCTTGAACCGACAAATCCAGTCCAGTGGTAACTTCATCGAGCAGGAGCAGGGGGGGATTGTTTGATAAAGCTTTGGCAATCTGCACCCGTTGCTGCATTCCCCCCGAAAAATTCTTCGGAGCTTCTTTCATGCGATAAACCGGGATATTGACATGTTCGAGCAGTTCTACCGCTCTAGCCTGCATACTGCCAACGTTTCTGTGGCCGGCGGCAATTAATTTTTCGGCAATGTTGCCAATCGACGAGAAGTTCATTCTTAAACTCATAAGTGGATTTTGATAGACTTTGCCCATCATCAGATTTCTAATAAACCTTTTATGCTGGGAAGATTCAGCGAATATATTCTTTTGTCCACTCTGGTAGGAACTGAGGTAGGCCTCACCGCTGCTGACATCTTGGTCAAAATACAGGCACTGCATTAGAGTTGATTTCCCGCTGCCGCTTTCCCCTACAACTCCTAATATCTCACCCTCATATACTTCGAAAGTGATATCCCGACAGGCATATACCGTTTTACAGACAGGACAATAGTTTTTCAGCAAGCGATTTCCTTTTGTTCCTTGACAGTTAACACACCCCTGACCAAATTGTTTGTTCAATCTGTTAACCGATAAAACATTCTGTTCAAAATTTTCCACTTTACAATACCTCATGATATTGATTTACCATTCAATCTCTGCAAACAATAGCTGGTATCGTTGCATTGATAAAGGGCTCCTCCCGTCTTATCGTTTAGTATTTCATCCAGGTATACTCCCCTGGCACCGCAGAGTCTGCAACACTTATCTGTAAAGGATTCGATTTCAAAGGCATAGTCCTCAAAAGCCAGTGAAACCACTTTGGTATACGGCGGCACAGCATATACTTTCTTTTCTCGGCCTGCACCCAATAAGATCAAAGCCGGCGAACTGTTTAGCTTGGGATTGTCAAATCTGGGAATAGGGCTGGGGGCCATAACATACCTGCCATGAACCATTACCGGGTGATCCGCACCCGTAGACATATGGCCGTAGTTGATGATCTGCTCAAACAACATAAGCCAGGCACCGCTGTATTCTTGTTCGGCATGCAGCTTTTTGGTCTCATATTCACTCGGTTCGTAATATCTGAGTGGTTCCGGCAACGGTACCTGCAGCACTAGAATCTGACCTTCCCGTAGATGAATTTCCGGAATTCTATGTCTCGATTGGATAAGGGTTGCATCTTTGGTCTCATCTGTTACCTTTATACCGGTCGTCATGGCAATAAGCTTTTTGATGTTTACCGCATTTACTGATTCATCTGAGCCCTGATCAATTACTTTCAGTATGTCGTTTTTACCCACCAGGGAAAGAGTCAATTGTAAGCCTCCGGTCCCCCATCCTCGGGCAATCGGCATTTCCCGGGAAGCAAAAGGCACTTGATACCCCGGAATGGCTATGGCTTTGAGGGTCGCTCTTCTAATCTCCCGCTTGGAACCTTCATCGAAAAAGGCGAAATTATAGTCAATTCTCATGTTATTGGCTCCTCATTTTCCTCAGAAGTGTCCTTTCCTTTTTGGGTCTTGCGAACACTGTCCAGTTTGGACTGAAAAGTTACGTAATGAGGTAATTTTAGATGGGAAATAAACCCGGTAGATTCAACCGAGTCAATATGTAAAAGGACAAATTCTTCATTATGGGTCGGGTACTGAGGATTTCCGGCTTCCAGGCAGCGATCCAAAATACTCATGGCAATTGCTTTGGTTTCATTTTGGCCATAGCAGATTCCATAGCCAATGCCAAACTCTATCTCCTTTTGGCCATTTTCCTTCTGAACATCTAAGGGAAATAAGGTCTCTACTTCAGTGACTTTAATTTCGCCGATATAATAAGCATCTTCCTCATTGGATTCCTCGAATGGGTTATCTACATAGATAGGAAGACAGCCAATCCTTAATTCTCCTACCGTCGGATGCAATGCTCCATAACTGCGCAAAGCCGCATATCCCAAGGAAGTAACTGCTCCGGTTTGCCCTCTGGTTAGAATCTGGAGCCTTTCACTGCGGCTGGTAGGAAACTGTACACTTTCTGTCGTTACGTCGTCCGGTTCATTATTATTGTCTTCACAAACGGCCAGCAGGCCTTCTGCCCGTAAATAATCCAGGACTTTAGGTAGATTGACCAACTCCGTATCATTATTGTGCTCAACTTCGCAATCTCTGGCATACTCCTGCAGCCAATTAACAGCATCAAAATCGGTTTCCTCATTAAGCTTAAAATCAATCAAACGATGGGTGTAATCATAGGAGGCTCCTAAAATCTGTCCACCAGGAATGTCTTTAAAGCTAGCCGAGATTCTTCGCTCTACCCGCATACTCTCAGAGTCAACTGTTCGCGAATAGTGATTGCGGGGCAAAGTCGAACGGTAGGCCCGCATTAAGAAAACTGCTTCCTCAGGGCTGCCTTCCGCCTGCTTGATTGCAATTGATGCCAGGGTTTCGCTATATAGACAGCTTTCCGACATAACCTGGTCAATCAAGCAGCGCATACCGCCTTCAATGCAGCTGCAATCCAAAACAATACCTCTTTTAAGTCGTTCATACTTGAGGCGTTTGATTGATTCTTCGATAGCCAGGGTTCCGCCTTTTACAGCAACATATCCCATCTAATTCGTCACCTGCTTTGCTATTTGAGTTGTCCGCGGCAGGCATAAAATGTTATCGTATCGATCTGTAAAGATCAGCTCAACTCCTAATGGATATTCGGAGTTTTTTTCTGCGCGTAAATCAATCCATCTATCTGACCCTTGTACTTTTATCTGGCTTTCTTTTTCTATTCCTGGACCGGTGAGGATTAAATCCCGGTCATTACTAACAGAGTCTGCTTCAACAATGATTGTGGCAGCCTTATGAGGATTCAACAGATCGCCCGGATAGGCCATATTCATGACCTTCTCTATATCATCCGGGTGAGCATCATGTAAAACGACAATAAAATCCGCACTTTCCAATTCGGTTGTTTTGGCATATGTTAACTGGTTTATTATCTTGGCAATCTCAGCTTCTCGTTCGGAACATAGTTTAAATTTTACTTCGGTATCAAAAAACATTAGTACCAATACTAAGGTTGCATCAAAACAGCCAATCTTCATCGTAATCTTTTCTGCCTGGTCGTGAATATTGCTTATCAAGCCGGGCCGGGACATTGAATCCATCGTTTTGCGATAAGCAGCTTGTATATCGTGTACTAAATCAAGTTTCATTAATTTCTACCCCTCATATTTAAACATCCATCGTATCAAAGTTTACTTTTGTCTTTAAGATCTTTTTCTGTAAAGTCACATCTTCCTGATTTATCCGACTTTCCTCCAGCAATAAGATATCGCTCCATCTTTTTGTCTCCGGCAAATCGCCGTTATAGGCGGCATCAATAACCGCCAGATGGTAGGCTAGAGCCGGTTCGTGCCCCTTGACCATACCGATTCCCAAAAATCCGTTGATCATTACCTTGCATTCCGTAATCAATACCTCACCTAAATAAAATAGGGTGCGCTCAGCGCTTTCCCGTACTTTCACCATAACCATGCCATTATTGCTTTCTTCGATTGTCCTGATGTCATATAGATCCATTATCTCTTGGGCTAGTTTCCCGGCAGCATCGGCTGAACCTTGGATTAAGATCTCCGTTCTTCTTTTTCTTTGCATAAATGAAACCTTCCTTAAAATGAGCTCACTTTTATTAACCAGATATCTTCTTAGATCATCATAACTTGTTGCCAAGTTAACAGATGTTAAAGCTCTGTAATGGTTTGTAAAACTTAAGTAAACACGGAGCGCCCATGCCGGGCGCACAATAGAGAAAAGCCCTGGAAATTCCAGGGCTTTTCTCGGGGGGTTGGATAGGAAAATACCTAAAAGGAGGAACGCAAATAGAAATTGGGTTTTAGTCTAGGGTATGACATAAGAAAAACAATCGCTGCGATAAAAAATCTTGCGGTATTCCAAGACGGTACCGGTAATTTTATCAATACACCCTGATTCCGAAACTAATAATGGAATTAAGTATCCACAGGCAAATATTTTACGCTGAAATTTTGTAGGAAAGGAAACTCTTAAAAAGCTTGGTTTAGAGCAAAATTCTGTATATCCTTGACTATTGAAATAATCAAATATAGAGGTAATCCCCGTTCCCCTGACATCAATATCAGGAAATACTGATTGAGCGACACAGGAGATATGTAGGGCTATAGGTTTCTGATCAATATATCTTAATCTGCCTATTTGAAACACCCTGTCAGTTGGATCAGTTTCCAAATAATCATAAATCTTTTTAGTGTATTTGATCGGCCGGCAAAATATATTTTGGGAATGGAAATCATATCCCTTTTCCAGCATCTTCTGGCTGAAACTTACGTCACCGGTAATAACCAATTCTATCTCTCTATTTCTGTCTCTGACATAGCTCCCTTTGCCTTGCTTTTTATAAACATATTCCAATTCTTCGAGTCTTTCATAGGCCTTTCGAGCTGTTATTCTTGGCACCATGTAATTATCGGCAATTTCATTTTCCGACGGCAATTTATCATGGGCGTTATATTTGCCTGTGACGATGAGAGATACAATTTTGTCTACTATCTCCAGTTCATTTGGCATATCCATGCACCAACTTTCTAGACTATGCGGACTGCTCCTCCTTGGTTTGCATAATATATTGAGGCAGCCGATAATTTACTCCATAAACAGGAATTCCGGCTACTACCGTGTTCATGACAATCGGAATACATCCATCTTTCCTGACCACGATCACATCACCCCAGCGGCCTTCTTCGAGATGGCCGGTATTAAGCCCCATAGCACGCGCCGGCGTACTGGAAGCCATGGCAACTGCTTCATGAAAGGATACTACTTCATCAGCCAACTTAAACACTGCGTGCAATATTGAGGGAGGATAATAATCTGAGCAAATCATATTGGCTGTGCCTCCTTTTATTGCATCGACCGCTCTCAATCCCTTGCCACTGGACCCTCCCCGTAGGATATTGGGTGCTCCTACACTAATATAGTTACCCAGTTGTGACGCTGCCACAGCCGTTTCCAGGTTAACCGGAAATTCATGAATAGATATCCCATGATTATGGTAATAGTGTACACTCTGAGGGCTATCGTCATCATGCGAAGCCATAGGAATACTGGCGGCCAGTGCTGTTTTACTCAAAATCTCCACACACTCCCCGGCCAAAAGCTGTCCAAGGTTTTGTTTGGTCAGGATTTCCTGTATTTCACGATCATTCATATTGTATCTTGTTTGCATATAGCGCATATAATCATCCACGGTGGGATATTGCCCCTGCCCCGGAATATGATCCATAAATGACAACAGTTCAACCAGACCATCCTGAAGCAAGGATTGGGCAGCCGCAACACCTGCGGTATTGGTGATTTCAAAACGCAAATGAATCTTATTGCGCACTAAAGCCCGGGTTTTGTCCATATTGACAATTGTCCGAATAATTTTATCGACGTTGCTGTCTTGGCGCATGCTTCCCTCCGCACCGAAAAGGGAGAGAGAATGATATATAGTAGTAATCCCATTGCCTGCCAACTTCCTTTCCAGTTCCCGAAAAGCGAGGTCGGGCGCAAAAAATACTCTGGGACGAGGCTCTATCTCTTTCTCAATCGCATCACTATGAGTATCAATAAACCCTGGTAATATATAGCCTCCAGCAGCATCTATATGGTTGAGACCTGTAATTCCACGATGCTCTATTTGTTTGCCAGCATATTGAATAACTCCGTTCTCAATATAAACTTCGCCGCTTGGAATAATCCGATCCGACCGTACGATTTTACCATTGGTGATTAGTAAATTCTGTTTCATAAGACCTCCTGAATCTTAATAATATGTCTTATTCTAAAACAGCATTGTAATGATGTAATTGCGACAATGTAAAGGAATTTTAAAGTTTGTGTATCTAAATAACAATCCCAATTATTTCTCAGGCAAAATCATAAGCAGGCCAGCTGTCCTCACGATAAAATCGCAAGAAATTGTGAAATCTTCTAATCTCCGCCCGTATTATTTGATACGCAACAGGTTCGAAAAAGTATTCATTATTGATGTCAATAATCAAGTCAGCCAGGCTATCCTTCTCCCGAGCAGTCAGTTCTTCTTCAATATAGCCTAACGTGATATGCCCTTTAAAACTCCGCTTTCTTTCTACACCCAGATTCATCAGAACCTTATCATTATATATTTCGTTTCTAAAGGCTTGCAGGTTTAGATAATCTTCTTCGCTGACCGGAGTAACTAGGGCCATAATCACACCATGCTCTGAGACGACAATTCCCTTGATTTCAAATTGCAGCGGTCCATCAATCGATATATGCGATAATAATTGACCAACAACATTGAGAAATTCCTGTTCATAGACATTCATAATGTTATCGTCAAAAATATTACCGGAAATTAGTCTGGCAACCGTCATATGAAGAGTGTTGGCAGGTGCTGGAACAATTTTTGCCAAGGTCAGGTTTTTCAATAATTTTTCCTGTACCTCATAGATAAGCCGGTGAGATTTATTTTCTCCTTCAACATCAAGAGGCGTGGTAATACAGGTGTATCCGGCATAATGAGCCGGCTGCCACCCACCATCGTCAGACTTTGTGAATTTTCCAAAAGTATTCACTTCTCTGACGATTTTTCTTATTGTTTCTTCCTGGAGAAGAGTATCGATATATTTCATGTAATCCGAATAATTCAATTCCATGATGATTCCTCCAACTTGTACACATATTTTTGACCATTCATCGTCCCGGGTTATTTCACGTTGACTACTGCCCGCTTGCCTTACGCTCATAGAGCCGTTGCAACCATTCCTCAGTCATATAGCAATTCCCCAGCCAATTGGGTTTGCCTTCGTACATTCCATGGAAATCGGAACCGCCTGTTAATATCAACCCGTATCTTTTTGCTATGGCGATAATTAACCTAATGTCGGCATCATTATGACTGGGATGCCAGGCTTCCAAACCATCCAAACCGCTTTCTATTAGTTTGGGTATCAATTCCATATTATGATAACCAACCGGATGGGCTAATACCGCTACTCCTCCTGCTTGTTTAATCGCCTGTACCGCCGAAAATACATCGATGTATTCCATCTCTTTATAGGCTATGCCTCCAGGCTTCCCGTCCTTGGGTTTGGCAAAAAGCTTTTGGTATAAAACATCATGAATGGCTGATGCATAACCCAAATGCATCAAAGCGTGCATGATATGCTGTTTATAAACGTTGGTGCTGCCAATCGCCATCATTTCAGCAAACTCCCATGTGATGGGATAACCGGCTACACTAAGTGTTTCTATGATCCACTTGGAGTTTTCCTGCCTTTGCCTGAGTATCGGTTGGCATACTTCAGCAACCTGCTGGGGCTCATCCATTAGGAAACCTAAAACATGTGCCTTCCGGTTCCTTTCAAAATCATAGGCGGAAATTTCAATGCTGGGTAAAATACTTACTCCGTATTCGTGACCGGCTTTTTCCGCCTCCGCAAGTCCTTCTACAGTATCATGATCGGCAATAGCCAAGGTCCCAATTCCAATTCTTTTCGCCAGGGCAACTATTTCTCTTATCTCCAGGGAACCATCCGATACCCGGGAATGACAATGCAAATCAGCTTTCATAAGTTCTCCTTTGTTTTTTGTTGCATTTTTAGGCGTTTATTGGCACTTTTCTATGCAAACATCTATATTTAGTTGTGCATTTGTACTATCTTAAAGAGTCTTCTACCCAATTCCTTAATGTTTAACACTTCTCTATGCCGCTCAGGAAGTGCATACCAAGCTTCACTATACATTCTCTACCAGTTAGCTTGGGATTTTATCAAAATACAGTAAAATTGCATGTAGTATTATGTAAAATAATTGATGCCAAGTTCGGCATACTTTTTATACTTAGATAACTTTTGACTTCACAGCTCCGCCCAAATCAAACCTTAAATCCTGGAACAACAAAAAAAGAACCTCCCCCATTTTGGGAGAGGATATTCGGTGTACTTTTGCGGAAACCAGCGGGGAATGGGCTTGAAAATGAACCCAACTTAATCGGTAAACCACTGGGTTACATAAAGTGAAGGACCATTTTGGTAAAAGCCCAAACCCACTTTAGAGTATTCCGAACCTAAAATATTGGCTCTATGACCCGGAGATTTCATGAAGGCCTTATGAGCCAGTTTTACGCTGCGGTTCATAGCGATGTTTTCCGCAGCACAGAGGTATGAGATTCCCCTGCTCTTCATCATGGCAAAAGGGCTGCCATAAGTAGGAGAATTATGATCAAAGTATCCGCTTACGGCCATGTTCTTTGATTTATGATACGCTCCCGCTGACAATCTTTTATTCAGGACCAGAGGTGCTAAATTGGCTTTGCCTCTGGCAGTATTAATGTATCCCAACATTTCCTGATGCATAATGCCGCCTGTGCCCTCCTATCGTTTCCGCGAAGATCCTAGCTGACACGGATTCTTTTAACTTCCGATACCGGGCCGGATAGTTATTACATCATATGACGAAGCAGTACCATCAGTTACATAATTTGCCAGCACGCTCAATAGAAAAAATAAATCCCCTGTCAGGGGATATTAAATGAGCTTAATCTTCTTTTTGGTATTTAGTTTTGGATTCTTTAGCAGATAAATTAGTCATGCAGAAGCCTCTCTCTACTGTTTTCGAGATTTGTCAATTGCTGTTTGTCCAATTTGGGGTACCCCAATTTCATATTATTTAAGCTTTGAACGATGACCTCCGATATGACCAGCCGGGAGAACCATTTCTTGTCAGAGGGAACCACATACCATGGCGCGTGTTTCTTGCTGGTTTCCATGATGGCCTCCTGATAACATCTGGTGTAATCATTCCAGTATTCTCGCTCGCGCAGGTCGTCTTCAGAAAACTTCCAGTTTTTATTGGGGTTATCAATCCGCTCTAATAAGCGCTTTCTCTGTTCTTCCTTAGAGATATGCAGATAAAACTTGATTATAGCAATCCCATTCATGTGCAGATATTCTTCAAAGTTAACAATGTGTCGCAGACGATTTTGCCATATCTCAGGATTAATAAACTCCTGAGGTATTTTTTGCTTGACTGCCAGGTTGTGAACTCTTGATATCAGAACTTCCTCATAGTACGAGCGGTTGAATATTCCTATACGCCCTCTCTCCGGCAGGCATTTGGAATACCTCCATAGATAATCGTGGTTCATCTCCTCCATTGAGGGTGTTTTGAAACTATATACCAAGGTTGCCTGGGGATTAAGACCACTCATCACATGCTTGACAGCACTGTCCTTACCTGCAGCATCCATCCCCTGGATTATAATCAACAGCGCATAACTGTCTTCGGCAAAAAGCTTATCTTGAAGTTTAATCATTGCATTGATATTATCTTGCATTTTTGTTTGGGCTTCATCATCGGATTTGTATTTGCCGCTCTCATCGGTATTTACTTGTGGTAATTCCAACTCAGTTCCTGGAGTAACTCTATAATTAGAAATATCCAATTCAACACCCCTTATAATTAATATCACATTATCCCGTATATACTACCCAATTTTTATATCCTCCGGATAGATTGAAGACTTCCTTAAACCCCGAATTAATCATAATATTCTGAGCAGCATTTCCGCTGGTCCCGCTGTTGCAGTATACGACAACAGGCAAATCGTGTTTGATTTCTCCAGTTTTAGAACGCAGTTCGGCTAGCGATATATTGACGGCCCCGGGAATATGCCCTTTTTCAAATTGCGGATATTCTCGCACATCAATTAAGGTAACTCTGCCTTTATCCAATAAAGTTTTTAACTCTTTGGCCCGCATCAATGGTCTATCATGGTCAAGTGAATTATCCAATACCATGCCGGCATAAGTCACGGGGTCTTTGGTAGTGGAATAAGGAGGAGCGTAAGCTAAATCAAGTTGGAATAAATCATTCACATGAGCTTTGAAGTAGATACAGGTTGCCAACACATCCAGCCTTTTGTCCGCCCCTTCTTGACCAATCACCTGTCCACCTAACAAACGTCCCGAATTCTTATCCGCAATTACCTTTATGATTAGTTCAGAGCTTCCAGGATAATAATCAGGATGATTGGGCTTGATCAAATGAGCGACTTCCGGGATATATCCATGCTGCCTGGCATCTTGCTCGGTTAAGCCGGTCAAGCCGATGGTGGTATTAAACAGCTTGCAAATAGATGTACCCAATACCCCATTAAAAGCCGCCTGATTGCCAAAACAATTTTGGCCAGCCAAGCGTCCAGTTTTGTTGGCGGTTGACCCCATGGGTCGATAAATAGGGTTTCCAGTTATAAGTGAGACTGTTTCAATGCAATCTCCGGCAGCATAAATGTCTGGTTCACTAGTCTGTAAATATTGGTTAACCAGTATCCCGCCCAGTGATCCGATTTTTATCCCAGCGGTTTGGGCTAGATCTACATTTGGTTTGACCCCCACGGCTAAAATTACCAAGTCGGTTTCCATCTGGAGGCCATTCCGGGTAATCACTTGCTTTACTCCGAGACTATCACCTTCTATGGCGGTTACTTCATCACCGACAACCAAGTTTACTCCATTTCGTTCCAGGGCTAATCTTGCCCAGGCCGCCATATCTTCATCCAAATAGGGCATAATTGCAGTGGCTTTTTCGATGAGAGTGACCTCAATTCCATTCGCAGTTAGGCTTTCGGTCATCTCCAAACCAACCAAGCCTGAACCTATAACGCAGGCTTTTTGCGGCTTACTAGCCTGGAGACGATCAAGTAGAATATCCAAGTCTGCCATACTGCGCAGAGCCACCACGTTAGGAAGGTCTACCCCCGGCAAGGACGGTATAATCGGCATTGCACCTGTGCAAATAATAAGTTTATCGTAGGGCATAATATATTGTTCATTAGAGCCAAGGTCTCTTACCAGAATTACCTTTTCCGACGGTTTTATCTCCTCAACCTGATTATGCAGTCGGACGTTAACGTTGTACCTTTCTTTAAAGAACTCTGTATCTCGGGGAGTTAACTGCTGCCGTTGCTGGACAAGACCGGATATCAGATAGGGCATCCCGCAGCCTGAATAGGAAATATCATTTCCTTTTTCAAGAACTGTTATCTCACACTGTTCGGAGTTCCTCCTGGCTTTGGCAGCTGCACTGGTTCCTGCGGCTACTGAACCAATTACTAGTATTTTCATGGCTTTACCTCCCACTTTGTTTTTCCCTAAATACTGCTTGGAAGTGTTGTAGCTCATATTAATATATCCTGATTTATTGTGCAATTTAGGAAAGCATAATATTGGTCAGAAAATAAGAAAACCCCATTTTTCGGGGAAGTAGGTTATTACATAAAATTTGAGGCAGAACCGGTTTTTAAGCTCTGTTTTCATTTACCAACTGTTGCTTATGCCAATTAAGATATTCACCGATTCTTTGGGTGGAGGTATTAATAATCTGGCTTTTACGGATACCTGCCTTGTTGGCCATGGCTAATGCAATATCGTTATTTCCGACGTTATAACAAATGTGGGCATCGCTGTTTATGGCTACCAGTACATTGTGCTTCTTGGCCATCTTGGCAAACTTGTTACAGTTGGGAAAGCTGTTCGGGCGGCAAACGAAGGATTGATTATTCAGTTCAATAACCTTGTTATATTCTTTGGCGGCTATCACGACTTTTTCAACATCTACAGGATACTTGGGATTTCCCGGGTGACATATTATATGCACATAGGGATTCTTGATCGTTGCTATCATGGCTTCCGTGTTTTCTTCCAGGGTTGTTCCCGTGTAACCGGTTGAATCGTGAAATCCTGCCAGTACTATATCAAGATAAGATGCTATGACTTCTTCGCGCATATCAATATTCCCCTGACAATCCAATATATTGGCCTCCACTCCTCTTAGGACCTCAACCCCATTCATTACGCGAGGCAGTGATATCATATTTGTGAAGTGATACCAGTGGGGAGCTCCCGGCATTTTAAGCCCATGATCAGTAATTGCAACCATTTTAAGCCCCTTTTGACCAGCTTCATCAACTATTTCTTTTATTGTGCTGTATCCATGGCCGCTGGCTGTAGTATGGACGTGCAAATCTGCTTCAAGTTTCATTTTTTCACCTCCTCTCCTTTAATCCAATCTTACCTCCCCCAAGTAAATTTGGTATACTCTTTAACTTAAGATGAGGTAATTTTATTGTTACATTCTTTTAGCCGCTTCCATGGCCAGGGGCGACCGCTCACATTCCATTTCGCTCAAAGAAATCTGACAGCATATTGGACTCCCCTTCATTTTTTCCGAACTATAGCATAGCCCGTTGCTGCGCGAATTTAGAAATGGATGGTCGATTTGGGTGGGATCACCGACCATAATAATTTTCGAATCATTGCCGGCCCGGGTAATGATTCCTTTAGCCTGATTAGGGGTTAGATTTTGGGCCTCGTCGATTATTATCCATTGTTTGGTTATCGAGCGACCTCGCAAATAGGCTACAGCTTCGACGCTGATTGTTTTTCGAGCGTATAGTTCTTCCACTTTGTCTCTGAGGGCTAACTCCGATTTATAGCGCAGCTTTTCATCGCTATCCACTAGTATTTCCAGATTGTCATTTACGCCCCTCATCAGCGGACTGAGTTTGTCAGCTTCGGTACCGGGAAGGAATCCCAGCGTCTCATCCATAGTAACGTTGGGACGACAAACCAATATTTTCCTGTATTCATGGGTACTGAGTACTTTTTCTAAACCAACCGCCAAGGAATAAAATGTCTTAGCAGTTCCGGCAGGCCCTTTACAGATTACCAACGGGAATTCCTCGGCCGGTCTTAACAGAGCTTCCTGGTAAAATTTCTGCCCGACATTGCGAGCATTTACTCCAAAAGGGCTTTGTTTCAGGTGTCGTAAAGGCTTGATCCCATCTTTTTCAAAGATTCCCAACGCGCTTTGATTGAGATTGTTCATGGCTTTCATCAAAACAAACTGATTCACAAACAAATTGGGGGTAAATAACTGCTCGTCTTTATATATTTTGACTTTTTCAGAATCAAGATGTCCTTTACAGAAAAATTCATCAATATCAGATGAGGCTGCAAATACCTCAATTCTACCCTGGTATTGGTCACAAAGCTCAGGTGATAGGTCATGTTTGAAATCTTGGGTCGGGATCCCCAGAATGTCAGCTTTAATGCGAGTAAAAACATCTTTGGTGATCAAGTAGAGGTCATTAGTATTTTCCTTCAAAGCCAGACATACCTGCAATACCCGGTTATCAAACTCCATCGGATTCCAGCGTGCCGGCAGATTCTGATTCAAATGATTCAGTTCTACTTTAAATACTCCGCCGTTTGGTAAAAGAACCCCATCGCTTAATTTTCCCTCTAATCTCAGGTTATCAATCATTGCTCCTGCTTTGCGGGCATTTTCCCCCAAATCACCTTTATCCTTGCGGAAGGAGTTTATTTCTTCAATGACTGCCTCCGGAATAATTACATAATTTTCTTCAAAGGACAGAATACTGTCTGCAGAATGGAGCAATACGCTGGAATCAAGGACAAATGTTTTTGCCACATAGCTACCACCCTTCTATATCTTGTCTACTACATATTTACTAAGGCGAGGTGAATTTACCTGGCAATCAGGATCTTTGAGCTAACCAGTCACTAATTACTGGATATGATTCTGTCTGGGCGTAGTTGCCAAAAACTAACCCCCCATGGCCTACTGGATGAACCATATAGGTTTTATCCTCTGAGCCCACATAATTCATTATAGCCTCACTCTGCGGAGGTAATACTAAGTGATCATTTTCTCCCGCCATAACCAGCATATTTGATTTTATATTAGCCAACTGTACTAGTGTACCTTTGATTACAAATTCATTTTTAACCAACTTATTTTCTTGATAGAGGTCTTTAACCCATTGGCGGTAGGCTTCTCCTGGAAAGTTTACGTTGTCATTCACCCATTTATCAAGGGCTTTCCACGCTACTGTTGATGTTCCCTCATCAACAGATTTCCAAAGCCGGGTATAGGTTCCCAGGTAGTTGTTGATTGGTTTTAACATCTTAACTCCCGTATTTATAAATTCCTTGGGAATTAAATCGAAGGTATTCGTTATCCGATCAGCATCAAAGCCCGGTGTCCTCATCCACATGCTTTGAACACCAGCATCCTGGAAATCAAAGGGAGCTGCCAGATAGATAACATTCTTAATATTAGGTTGAGGAAAAAGAGCTCCATACATACCAGCCATGGTGCCCCCCATGCAGTAACCCAATATACTCAACTCATTAGTCCCAGATATTTGGCAAACTTTACGAACTGCTCGGGCTATATAGTCAAATACAAAATTGCCAAAACCCAGGTTTCTATCTTCCCATTCAAAGTCTCCCCAATCAAGCAAGTAAACGTCGAAGCCCTCTTTCATCAAATGTTCAACCAAGCTCATGCCGGGTGTAAGATCCAGAATATAAGCTTTATTAATGAGTGCATAGATCATCAGTAAAGGGGTTCGATGTTTATACCCATTAGGAGTAACATATCGGTAAAGTTTGGCTTTATTCTTTGTCCATACCACATCTTTAGGGGTCATACCTGTCTGGGGAGCCGGATCGAAGTTAAGAATTTCTGACCATTTCCTGGTGCTGTCTATCATTTGATCAAAATGTTCTTGGAGCTTTGCCCCCACCTCATCGGCAGAACCGCTCAGCAACAGTTCCTTTTTCAAGATATATACCTCCAATTAGTAACTAATTTATATCTCCAGTAATTATGTGCTTCCGGGGCGGAATCGCAATGGCCTCTCCATCCAATATCAGTTCACCGCGCTGGTTATGACAGGTTGTTCTCAATTTCACTCTGCCAGCTGTCATTAATTCTATTACCTCAGTCTGTGCCCTTATGGTGTCATTTATAAAACATGGCTTGATAAATCTTAAATTTTGGGCTTCATAAATAGTACCAGAACCCGGCATTTGGTTACCAACAACATTGGAAATCAATCCTACCAATAACATTCCGTGTACTATCCGGGTCTTAAAATGACCTTGGCTAGCTCGAACTTCGTTTACGTGCAACCAGCTGAAGTCACCAGTTATTCCAGCGTACAAATAAACATCCGTTTCAGTTATTGTTTTTTCTACATAGGCCGAATCACTAACTTTTAGCTCATCGTATATGTTCTCAATCATTTACTAACCTCTCCTAACAAATGCCATAGAACTGAGCAATGAATTCACATTAGGTTGTTTGTTTTTTACTGCTTTTGGATGGGGTTGTTGTCTTGGCAACCGGTTCAATGGGAGCATCGTTAGTTTTCTTATCGGAGCCTTCGATATTCTTTTTCAAGGTAAGAATATCCATTCTGAGCGCGGTCATCTCTTCACGTGTTTTTTTCTGAGCTTCAACCATAGCCAGCATACTATCAGCCATGCTTTTCACGGCATCAACCAGCTGATAATCCAGAACCTCGACTTTTTCTTCTACAGCTATGATTAATTCAGCAATCCGTGCAATATCCTTTTTGGAAGGAAACGCACTGCGTTCCATGAACTTATCCACATTCTGGCGAATAATCTTTTCGTTAGACAAATAATTGTCAAGAGTCTTATCAAGCGTCTGCACAAAAGTATCTTTGGTTATAATATTCTTAAAAACTTCAGCCCAGGTATTCTCATTGAGAACATATAACTCTTTATACAGCGCCGCAAGATCAGGAAAATATATTTCGTCTTTGGTACTAGGCTCTTTATCGGCATTCTTATTATCTTCAGACATTCATCTGCCCCTTTCAACTTACTGGGTGTTAACTTGCTTAGATAACTCCTCAACCTTTTTATTTAATTCAGCAAAATAATTATAAACTGGTATATCCACATTCTCGACCGTAGTCTTTACTGCTTGTTGTACCATTTGCTTCATTTGCATCTGGTTGTTTTTAATTTCTTTCATTAAGCCTTCCATAACCTCATTGCTTTCTTCACGGGAAACTTTACTTTGTTCCAAATATTTCTTGGCCATAGCTTCAAGCTGATCTTGGGTCCAGGATAAACTGCCCAAACTAAGTTGCCACATTTCCCAGAAACGATCCACAAAATTGTCTGCCATTGTAAATGCTTTATTTACGTTGCCTATTACCTCTTGGTTAGTCTTCTCAGTCATTACTAATCCACTCCTTTTAAAATAATTCTAGGTGATTAATATTGGGCTGATTACATATTTGACTATAAACGTGAATTATTAAAACCTGTATCGCGATATGTAATTCTTTTGTAATCTTTTGTTATTCTTTTCATTTTCTTTAAAGAATCCAAGAAGTCGGTTCTCCTTAGTCAATCCCAGAAGTCCTTGTGTCATTAGAAAAATACTCTGGTATTGAGCAGAAAGGAAGCATAAGCAGTCCTAAAAAGTTAGTCATACTGCTCATTTTAGTACCTCCCCCGCAATCAGGCTGCTAGATACATTATCTTAGTCTGAGAATGATTTACTATGGTTAAAGCCACAGTAGTCGCTACATCCAGGCAATATGAAATGTCCGTTCTCATTTGCCGTTTTTCGTTTGTATATTCAAGACTGCGATCATTAATGAACGCAGGCAGATTGGCAAGCGATCCCAATTCAATACGATTGTTAGCGGTCAGATTATTATGACAAAACTTTTGAAGATTCAATCTTTTGAATTCTTTAGATAGCTTCCCTTCATAGATTAAATGGTTCATGCAGTTGTCATATTCCGTGTAATTGTGGGCCTGGCAAAAGTAATCGCTGATATAGTGGGTGATTACTCCCAGCTCGGTAGAAAATCTTTGCTTTTCTATTATGGTTTGGGGCAGGCTTCGAGCTTTTTGCATCATTTCCGTTATAAATTCAAATGATTTATTCTTGTAATGGGGAATAATAACGTAACGGAAATAGTAATCGGGGATCATACAACCATATTGAAACGCCTTCTCATCTAATATATCAGGATATTGGCTCCTGATTGCCATACCAATCGTCTCGCCAATTAGTCGGTGCGTTTGGGTAAACACTATTGCCACCTCACTCATTATTCATTCCTTGACTTCATTTTAGAGCGGGTTTGAAAATATACAGTCGGCACAAAGTAAAATATATGTCCGATAAATATAAATTCTTTAACGTATGGACTAATATACTATCAGATTTCGCAGGCAGGCTCATAATTGAGGTGGAAAAGCAAAAGGACGCGGTTCATGAACCGCGTCCTCAGTGTGTTGATAAAGTCAGGCCGAGCAAAAAAGTAATGCCCTGTTTTATGATAGTTATTTCGGAATAGTAAAAGAAAAGGTGGAGCCCTGTCCCAGAGTGCTTTCTACCGTGATCTGACCTCCTAAATTTTCTACCAGATGCTTAACAATAGCCAGGCCCAGACCCGTTCCACCTGTTTTTCTGGATCTGGCTTTGTCCACCCGATAGAAGCGCTCGAAAATCCGAGGAATCTCTTTCCCAGGAATACCAATTCCACTATCACTCACGCTGATTTTCACCTGGTCGCTCAGCTCTTCCAATTTGACCTCTATTTGTCCTTCATCCATACTATACTTTATCGCATTGTCGAGAAGATTAGAAAGAATCTGGTTGATCGAATCCGGATCACTTATTAATTCTATAGACTTCGGGGGTTGATTATATTCAATATTAATCTTTCTCAACCGGGCTACCTTAACCATCCGGTCTACGTTCTCCCCCACCAGGTGACTTAAATCAAGCGTTTGCATATTGAGATTATTTTCATCAGATTCCAATTTGGATAGTTCCAGCAGATCATATATCAAAAGGGATAGACGTTGAGCCTCATCGTAAATAATCTGGGTGAACTCAATTACATTCTCTTGGTTTTTACCACTCTCATCCAGTACAGTCTCAGCAAAACCGCTGATGGTGGCAACCGGGGTTTTCAATTCGTGAGATACATTGGCAATAAAATCCTTACGCACTTTTTCCAGGCGCTTAATCTCGGTAATATCATTGAGAACTAAAAGTATATCCTGGGAAGTAATTTGTTCATTTCTGATCGGCACGACATTGGCTTCAACGGTTCTTGCGCCCAGTGTATGTAAAACGATGCTCCGTTTCACTGCTTGCATGCTGTTTCTCGCTTGATCAATCATATCCAGGAGCTCATATGTACTTATAACCTCTATGTGCTTTCTACCCATAAAATCATCGTGAAGCCCCAGCAGAGATGCGGCGGCCGGGTTGGCATAAGTCAGTCTTCCCTCCGCTCCGATCATTACAATTCCGTTGACTGTATTGTTAAGCAAGGCTTCCAAACGCTTTTTTACTTCGGAGACTTCACCCATACTCTGTTCAATATGTTGACCCATTTCATTAAAAGCCTCGGCTAAAACTCCCATCTCATCGTTGGAATGATATGATGTACGTCTCTTTAAATTTCCCCTGGCCATATCTTGAACCGCTGCGGTAATATCCTGGAGCGGGCGAGAAAAATATTGGGCCAGAATAAAACTCAGTATTAAGGCTAAAAGGGCGCAAAGTAAAACTGCCATAAGCAGGGCGGACAGAATATGTTTATAGATGCCTTGTAAATCTGTTAAGGGCATTGCCATTCTCACTACGCCGTTTATCTCCTGATTATCAAAAGGAACCGCGACATACAGCATGTTCATTTTAAGCGTATCGCTGTAACGCATTTCCACACCGATTTCTCCATGCAGGGCTGCATATACTTCGGGACGATTATTATGCAAATCCATTTGATCCGACTGGGCTGAGGAATCTCCTAATACAACCCCATCCGCTTTTATAATTGTGATTCTGGCGGCACTGTCTTTAGCAGCAATATCGCATATTCCCTGATAACTGCGTGTGGCATCACTCGGCCCACTGCGGTATTTGGTCATATCTGCCACTAACAAAGCTTCATTGGTAAGTCTATCTTCCAAATTTTTTAAATAGTAGTTCTTAGCGTTAACAAAGACAATCCCCCCGAATAAAGCAAGGAGGATGGTTATAACCAGCAGATAAGCTGATAAAAGTTTCCAGCGATAGCTCTTAAACATCATCTTTCTCCTCGAATTTATATCCCAATCCACGTACCGTTTTAATATGCTTGGGATCCCGGCTGTCCGTTTCTATTTTCTCTCGCAGTTTGCTGATGTGTACGTCTAAAACTCGGGTACTAATGCTATCATTATAATCCCATAATACCTGCAAAAGATAATCACGCTTCAGTACTCTCCCTTTGTTTCTAATTAACAGTTCCAGTAATTCATACTCCTTCAAGGTTAATTCTAACAAATTACCATTATAGTAAATTTCATATTTTTCTGGTTTAATAATAAATTTACCGGCCACTATTTCTTGATCAGACTTCACCGGTTCGGTGGGATCATTCTTGCGCCTCAGGACCGCCTTGACCCGAGCGCATAATTCACGAACGCTAAAAGGTTTGGTGACATAATCATCGGCTCCCAGTTCCAAACCCAGCACCCGATCTATTTCATCATCGCGGGCGGTTAACATTATTATGGGAGTCTTTACCTTTTCACGTCTTAACTCCCGACATATTTCAATGCCATCTTTACCGGGCAGCATTAAGTCCAAAATAATAAGATCCGGTTTTTCCTGCAGCACCATGGGAACTACTTCATTCCCATCATAGACGGCCAAGGTTGAAAATCCTTCTTTACTCAGGTTATAAGTTATTAATCTAACCAGTGCTTCTTCATCATCTACAACCATGATTTTACCGTTCATTATTTCACCTCCAATGATAGAAAGTCAGGGACTGAGGACAGGTCTGTGGGACAAGGGGACGGGTCCGTTGTCCCACTACAAGACATCCAATATGGGACAAGGGACCCGTCCCCCTGTCCCAACGGACCCGTGTCCTTGTCCCACCTAAACTTCAAACCAGCTGCCCCCAATAAATTCCCTTAGAATTGAATTAGGCGGGATGTTGGTGGATGGAATGACGCGAAAATAGCTAAGGAATCTCAGGAGACGGCTCGCTTCCACATGCTCTGGATGTTCATTGCCTATAGCCTCCAGTAAAGGTTCTGCATAAAGTTTTAAAACTGACAATTCATATACTAATGATGAGTTAAACATAACATTAGCATTTTCTTGAAAAGGAAATATATTCTTCTCTTCGCCTCTGCGCACCGAAGGCCAGCATTTGATGGTATTTAGGGCAGAGTACCCTCTGGTGCGGCTGTCCCTAATTATGCGCCGTATCAGACGGCTGTCTGTAGTCGGTATGCGATTGCTGTAATCAACATTTAACTGGGTTAGAGCACTAATGTAAATCTTAAACTTGTTGACCAATGGTATACGCCAGGTTAGACGTTCATTAAGCCCATGAATCCCTTCAATGATTATAGGTTCTCCCGGTGGCACCTTGAGCATGACACCTCTTTTTTCACTGATACCGGTTTTAAAATTATAAATGGGAATTTCTACTTCCTCTCCATCTATCAAGCGAGCCAAGTGATCGTTAAATAAATCGAGATCTAAAGCTTCTAAGGCCTCAAAATCATAATTTCCATATATATCCTGCGGCGTACGACTGCGATCCACGAAATAATTATCCAAGGAAATGGAGACCGGATGGCGGCCATTGACCCTGAGTTGAATCAGCAGACGCTGCGCAAAGGTGGTTTTGCCAGATGATGAAGGTCCCGATATTAATACCAACCTGATACTACGATTAGCACATATAGTATCTGCAATATAGGCTATCTTTTTTTCATGCAGGGCTTCGTTTACCCGGATTAAATCGTCAACTTCACCCTTGGTAATAATTTCATTCAAGGCCGCCAAATGCGGAACATGCAGCATCTCTGCCCAGTCCTTGGCTTCCTGGTGAATCATGGCCAATTTCTTTTGTTCATGATATGGCTTTAGAAGATCAATATCATCTTTCTCCGGGGTTCTTAAAATCATACCCGGCGAAAGGTAGAGCAGCTTGAATTTGTCAAGTATGCCTGTTCTATAAACCATGTAACCATAAAAATATTCTTTAAAGCCATCCAATTCATAAACATGTGCAGCTTCTTTATCCCGATAGCGCAGAAGTTTAACCTTATCCTCCTGACCCTGCTCAGCAAAAATCCGTCGGGCTTCCTCATTCTCAATCAAATATTTATTTATGGGTAAATCCTGAGCTACTAAGGCCCGCATCCGTTCCTGTATCTGTTCTATTTCAATATCGGTGGCAGGGTGGCCCACGAACTCACAGAATAAGCCATTTGATAGGGTGTGCTTTATCATCATAGTACGCTCGGGGAATAAGTCCCGACAGGCCTTAATTAATAAAAAGGTTGCACTGCGGCGATATATCCTTAAACCTGCTTCCATAGAAGTATCGACCAATTCCACTGTACAATCAATATCTAACGTAGTTTGTAAATCTCTTATGGTGTTGCTGATTATTCCTGCTACTATAGGGTATGGCCATTTCCCGCCAATACTAGCAATCAGTTCTCCCAACCGTGACCCTCTTTCAACTTGAAATAAACCTAGGCCGTTAATTGTCACATTTATGGTTTCAGTGTTGTTGTGTGCAATCGTCATGAGTCTCTCTCCCCTCTGATAGTAGTATTATTATATACTATTTACGGAAACTGTTTGAGGGCAGTTGACAAAGTATCCTTGGTTTGGGCAGTAAAAGCAAACCATTTCGGGTTACTTGTAAAGATTGATCCATCCCAGCGAGTTTTATTAAATTGCCTGGTTATAGAAAGTGTAAGCCAAGCAAGTAAAATGTTGGCAAAGCTTATGTTTCCAATTTGTAATCAATAGGTAAATAGAATGTAAATCCAATAAATAAACGTGATTTTCATCGCGTTATTGGCATTTGTCTGCAGCAGTATAGTTGAAAGCCCGCTCGTTCCCGTTATCATTCCCCATTGACTTCAATTTCCCAATCCTCTCCTTCCAGGGGATTATTGCTGATTGACTGGAATGATGCCCAGGATCTTTTATCGAGCAGTGGATTTATTGAATTGGCCTCAATTTGCCAGTAGGTCTTTTGGGCAGTAGTAGTGATTACAATATTTTTACGAAATTCCCGGTTCGAATCATTAAAAATCACGCTAAGATTGACGTTAAATGTATTGCCGGTGATATTTCTAATATTGTCAGCCTTAATATTCACAATATTATCTAAGTTTTTTAGCAAAGGTTCAATATCTACATCGGAATCTATTAATTTCGCTGCAATGTTGAGCTCATGTTGGTCAACTGCAGTAAAAAATACCGCTATAATCTCAGCTGGGGTCAATGCCTCCAGTTGTTGATCTAACACATTGGCTGCCTTCCAGATCATCATTTGATGAGCCAGGTCAACTTTTTTACTGCCATGGGTTTTAGAATCCTTGAAATGAATGCAAAAATGACCATCGAAATTATTTTTCTCTATGGCCCCCTGCCCATGTGGCATTCCGTTCATCGACGCCGCTATTCTTTGTCCATTTTTTAATTGGATGATTACTGCCTTACGGTTCCAAGCCCATTTACCTTCATAGATGTTTTTCATAATTGCTGTGTCGTCAGCAGTAAGAGGTTGGACATCAACATGATTATAACCGCCCCTCCTCTGCACCTGAAATTGCACTCCGGTATCAAAATCAATGACGGTAGCAGTGGCATATTTAGGAAAAATCTTATTGACCGCATCCCAGCTTATCAATTCACCATAAGGTATGGCCTTATCTAAATCTGATATTTGTCCTTCCGGGTTGTAAGTGATTAACTTAAACATCATCATTATTAGGATAATTGCTAAAAAAGTACCGCTTACCAGCCAAATTATCATTTTTCGGACGCGAATATCTAGCAGCAAAATAAAACCTCCTTTTCAGCATTTATATTTGCCAAGGAGGTTTAATTATTCCGTATAGTTTTGTAGTTGATAGAAGATGCGAAATCAGGGAAACGATAGCCGCTGTAACCTTAGTTGTGAGCTGGGCGAACATCAGGAGTACCCGTAGGGTGATATCGCTGACCCTTCGGGCACTGATTTACGTTAATTTCTTAATATTTTCAATAAGCTTTTTATAAAACAAATACTCCGTACAAGGTATTATTGTAGTGATTGAGCCGAGACAGTTGGATCCAATAAGATCATTTCAAAACAATACCCTGATACCCGTTGTATCCTAATAACGTTAAAAGATCAACGATATCAGCGGCTATCGTTCCCCCTCCGTCGTATTATCCGTTCATCGAAAAGCTGCCCCTATTTGAGTGCTCAGTCCGTTGCGTATCTCATCCATACTAAGGTTGACCTCAGCTTCGGTGAGGGTTCTGGTATCGGATTGAAAAGTCATCTTAAAAGCCATGCTCTTACAGCCGAGGGGAACCTGCTCTCCGGCATAGATATCGAATATAACTATGTTTTGCAGTAAATCCCCGCCCTGTTTTCGTATCACTTCCAGGGCCTGGGCCGCTTTGGTCCCCTCCTCGACGATGATTGCCAGGTCTCTTTCCACTGCCGGGTAACGGGTAATCTGCTCCATCATCACCCTCTGCTGGGTTAATTCGAATAATGTTTCCATATCGAGCTCAACTGCACAAGCGCGTGGTTTAATATCAAAGTTCTGCCTGACCAGTGGATGAATCTCTCCTATTACTCCCAGAGTCTTGCCTTTGCACTTAATAACCGCAGATCTGCCCGGATGATAGCCAGGCTCCTCTGCCGCTGCCCAACTTAAATCGACCATACCTAACTTGAAGAGCAGGTTTTCTACTATCCCTTTCAGGTAATAGAAGTCCATCTCTATTTCTTGCTTCAGCCAATTGTTTTCCAGTTTTCCCGCTACCACTGCCCCTAGTTTTAATACTTCCAACGGCAGAGCTTCTTCACGCGGATAAAATACCGAACCCATTTCGAAGAACGCTAAACTGCTGTTTTTGCGAGCCAGATTGCGACTAACCGTATCCAGAAGCCCTGGTAACATAAGGGTGCGCATTACGCTCTGTTCCTCCGATAAAGGATTGGCTACCCTGATCACGTCATGCAGTTTACTTTCGGCGGCTAGCTGCAGCATATCAAAATAACGCGGACTAACGAAACTATAGTTTATTATTTCATAGAAGCTGCCGCTCATAATTTCTTTAATCTGATCCTTAAACATCTGGTACTTGGTTAACCCCCCATGTGTAGTATCACCATAGGGCAGCACCGCCGGGATATTTTCATAGCCATGCAGACGGGCAACCTCCTCAATCAAATCAACTTCGATTTCTATATCGGGCCGATAGGAAGGAACAGTTACTATTAAATTACCGTCCACCTCCTGCCAGTCAAATTTGAGTTTCTGGATGTAATCTCGGATTTGATCCACGCCGAGCGATATTCCCAACAGATGATTTACCCGCTCCGGTCTTAATATGATCTGGCTGAGCGGGAGAGGCTCTGGATAGCAATCAGCTATATCAGCCACTATTTGACCTTCGCCTAGTTCATGTATCAAAGCCGCAGCTCGGTTAACCGCATAAATAACCCCATTAATATCCGCTCCCTTCTCAAAGCGCATCGAGGAATCACTTCGCAAAGCCAGTTTACGAGCGGTCTTACGTATGTTAGTTCCTTTGAAGCAGGCGGATTCCAGTAATACGTTGACGGTCTGTTCACTTATTTCGGTATTCTGTCCCCCCATAATTCCAGCCAGGGCTACAGGCCTGCCATTATCGGTTATGAGCAGCATCTCCGGGTCCAGCACTCGTTCTACATCGTCCAAAGTAATTAACTTCTCACCCGCCTCGGCACGACGGACTATAATCCGTTTCGCATCGCTTAATAAATCATAATCAAAGGCATGCAGGGGCTGATTACTTTCCAACATAACGTAATTGGTTATATCAACAACATTATTGATAGGACGAATTCCCGAACTTAGCAATCTAGTTTGCATCCAATCCGGTGAAGGCTTAATTTTCACATTCATTACCAGACGTGCCGTATAGCGGGGACAAAGGTCGGGATCGACAATTTGAACCGCGATGTGATTTTGAATTTTTTCCGAACTTTCATTTATATCAATTTCAGGTATTCTAATATTGGTTCCGTTTAAGGCCGCAATTTCTCGAGCCAGGTTTATAATTCCCAGGCAATCGCCACGGTTTGGGGTTAAATCCAATTCCAGAATGCTGTCTTCATTATCTTTTTCCACCCCTTCAATGGCAATTCCGGCCATTGTCAGGCGGTGGGCCACTTCTTCCGGTGTCCAATTGAAATCCACATAATCTTTCAACCAATTTATTGAAACTCCCATGCTGTCACCTCCTAAAATTGTTTAAGGAATCGTTTATCATTATCAAAGAATAAGCGCAAGTCATTAATGCCATATTTCAGCATGGCTATTCTCTCAATCCCCATTCCAAAAGCAAAACCGGTTACCTTTTCGGGATCGTAGCCTCCATATTGCAGAACCCGGGGATTTACCATGCCTGCTCCCAGGATTTCCAGCCAGCCCGTATGTGAACAGACCCGGCAGCCCTCCCCCTGGCAGTGTACACAGGAAATATCCATTTCCGCACTGGGCTCAGTAAATGGGAAGAAGCTGGGACGGTAACGGACTTTCACCCTTTCGCCAAATACCTTTTGGGCAAATAGCATCAGAGTCCCCTTTAAATTGGCAAAGGTAATCTTTTCATCGATCAGAAGGCCTTCTACCTGATTGAACATGGGGGAGTGAGTAGCATCATCATCTTTGCGGTACACTTTACCTGGTATAATAATTTTCACCGGAATCTGAGGCGCCAATCTCTCCATAGTCCGCACCTGTACCGGTGAGGTATGGGTTCTTAATAGTATTTCTTCGGTTATGTAGAAGGTATCCTGCATATCCCGGGCCGGATGATCACGGGGAACATTCAGGGCTTCAAAATTATAATAATCAGTCTCAATTTCTGGACCCTCGGCTACACTGAAACCCAGACCGATAAATATTGCTTTGATTTCATCAGTAACCCGGCTGATGGGATGTTTACCTCCACCCGCCAACGGCAGTCCGGGCAGGCTGACATCTATCTTTTCGTTCTTTAGTTTTAATTCCAGCTCCATTGCTGCAAGCTCGGCTGTTTTAGCATCGATCATATTTTCCAGAGTGTTTTTAATATCATTAGCAACCTTGCCTGCCTCTGCTCTTTCCTCACCCAGCAGATCCTTCAGCCCTCGGAGCAGTCCAGTTATCTCACCTTTGCGCCCCAATATCTTGACCTTAATCTCATTTAGCGAATCATAATCGCTGACTTGGGCTATCCTTTTTTCGGTCATGAGCTTAATCTCTTGTAACTTATCAATCATCTGTCTGCCTCCCTATTTCCCAGATTATTTGATTATATCCTGCTCTGCCGCCATTCCAACAGGTCCTGCAGAAAATAAAAATAGCCTTCATCCCCAAGGGACGAAAGCACTGTTCCGTGGTACCACCCTAATTTATCGGAAACTAATTCCGAATCTCTTCATGCCCGTAACGGGGGCGCCGGTAGGACCTACTGCTATTTCAGTCCACTGCTCCCAGGTGAATTCTTCTGCCTCTCACTTAGCCACACTTGCAGTCTATGATGTGGCCTCCCTGAAAGTTCGATAACAGCTTACTTGTCCTGCTCATAGCATTTAGTTTATTCATCAATTAAGCGTTTATATAATAGGTAATATATAATGCAACCGGATGTTTCGAAAAGATACCATAGGCTTTCGGCTTGATTGTACATAATTGTTCACCCTCCGATTTAGTTCATAGGAACTAAACAATACGCAAACATTCTCCACTATTAAACCTTCTCTGCTCCCACCTGATACTGTCTCCGTGCCTCAGCAATAATTATAGCACATGCGGCGGCCACATTCAAAGAATCAACCCGAGGATTCATTGGTATGTTTATGAAAATCTCGCATCTTTTTTTTAGAGCATCGCTTACTCCTTGGGCTTCGCTGCCGAAAACAATTGCCAAGGGCGTACCATATTCTACCGCGCCGTAATTTTTACTGCCTGAGATATCTGTGCTCATAAATCTATAATCCTGTTCACCCAGAACGTCGAGCTGCTCTGGGGATACATCGTTAAAGACTGGTACATTTAAAATTGCTCCCATGGTAGAACGGACGACTTTGGGACTGAAGGGGTCAACACATCCGCTGGTCATCAAAACTCCTTCCACTCCAAAAGCCCAGCAGGTCCGAAGGATGCTGCCTAGATTACCTGGATCTGCAATCCTATCCAATACGATCAATAGTCCCTGGCGGTCCAACATGGCCTCCCATGACCAGGTTGGTTTTTTGACTATAGCCGCGATTCCTTGGGGATTTTCGGTGCTGCACACGTGTTTCATCAGGCGGGGGCCAATAGAATAACAATCGGCAAAACTGGCCGCTGCAGAGTACATTGGATCGTCTTCTGTCAAGCTTTCATCCCAAAATACAGCCTGGACAAGGTCCGACCGCTGCAGAGCTTCCTCGACCGCCCTTCTGCCTTCTACAAGAAAAACACCCTCTGCATCCCGGTATTTTCTTTGTTTTAAACTGGAGGCCAGTTTTATGTATTTATTATCCTGGGAACTAATTACCTTCATCCATCTGTCCTCCCGCCTCGACCTCAGGTTATTAAAAAAGTATGGCTGTAAAGCCATACTTAAGACTGTTGATAATGTTAGACCGAGCAAAAAAGTTCAAGAGCAAGGCATCAATGAAAGCCAGTGATTGAGGCGGTTTAAGGTATGGGGACACACCCCTGCAGGGAATGTCCCCGTAACATGTACATTGATTGAACTGGCTTTCTTTGATAACGCAGCTATTGGGATTTTTTGACGGTCTAGACTGACTTTTTGGCCACATCAGCTAGTTCGGTAAATCCCTCCGGATCGCTTATCGCCAGGTCAGCCAGCACCTTGCGGTTGATGTCAACTCCAGCCACCTTTAAGCCATGTACCATCCGGCTATAAGTAGTCCCGTTGTTACGGGCGGCCGCGTTGATACGTGCAATCCATAACTGGCGGAATTCTCTTTTTTTAAGTTTTCTATGGGCATAGGCATAAGCCCCTGATTTCATAACCTGTTGATTGGCTACGCGGTATAATTTGGATTTACTGCCAACGTATCCTTTAGCCAATTTTAGTATCTTTTTATGTCTTCTATGAGTCGTAACTCCACGCTTTATTCTTGGCATAACAAAGTCCTCCCTTTATCTATTTGTAAGGAATCAGTTTCGTGATTCTCTTTTGTTCTACTCCGCTTACCAGCCCGGCTTTGCGTAATTTCCTTTTTCTTTTAGGGCTTTTGCCACCCAGCAGATGACTGGCATAGGCTTTGGCTCTCTTTATCAGGCCGCTGCCGGTTTTTTTAAATCTTTTAGCCGCTCCACGGTGAGTTTTCATTTTTGGCATGGATTAACCCTCCTTCGAATCGTTTTCTATTTTGGGAACCAGTATCATAACCATATTTCGTCCTTCAACTTTAGGCTGTTTTTCAACTGCAGAGATATCCGACAATTCCTTGGCTAATTGAATGCAAAGCTTTTCTCCCAATTCTGGATGGGTAATCTGTCTACCCCGAAACATTATCGTAAATTTGAGCTTATCTCCAGCAGCCAAAAATTTTCGGGCGTTCTTAGCCTTAACCTGAAAATCGTGCTCCTCAATATTCGGTCTCATTTTTACTTCTTTTATGGAAATAATTTTCTGTTTCTTGCGAGATTCTTTTTCCCTTTTGCTCTGCTCAAACTTAAACTTGCCATAATCCATCATGCGGCACACAGGCGGTTTAGCCGAAGGAGCTACTTCAACCAGATCGACACCTTTTTCTTCAGCCATAGCTAACGCTTCACGGATAGGAACGATACCAAGTTGTTCGCCGTCTTCACTAACTAATCTGACTTCCTTGACTCGGATATCTTCGTTGACTCTCCAATCCTTGCTTATAAGAAATTCACCTCCCAATAATATAAAAAAGCGGGTTACAAAAACCCGCTTCTAAATGCAATAACAGATTAATAGCCTGTGTTGATACAATCTCCTACCCAAGCAATATTTATGTCTGTTGTTGATGACCTTACGAACCTTGGTTGTAAGGTGAGAAGCGCGGCTCCTGCTTTACAATGTCCATCGAAAATATTATCATACCCTGAATCAAAAAGCAACTGCTATTGCCAACTACCTTATAGCTTTGTCTTTGATTTCGGTATTTATCATGGCAACAAATTCTTCCATGCCCATAGCCCCCAGATCGCCCTCTTTACGATGACGAACGGCAACGGTATTCGCTTCTACTTCCTTATCGCCCAATACCAGCAGATATGGTATTTTCTGCAGTTGCCCTTCCCGTATCTTATAACCGATTTTCTCACTGCGCTTATCTACTTCCACGCGTATACCTTCTGCCCTTAACCGGGCCAAGATTTGTTCAGTATAATGATGTTGTCTCTCAGTAATGGGCAGCACCCGCACCTGGACGGGAGCGAGCCAGGTCGGGAAAGCTCCTCCAAAATGCTCGGTTAATATGCCAATGAATCGTTCAATACTGCCATAGATGACACGATGGATCATGACAGGTCGATGTTTTTCCCCATCTTCCCCAATGTAATTCAGGTCAAATTTCTCAGGCATTTGGAAGTCCAGTTGTACAGTACCACATTGCCAGGTTCTATCCAGAGAATCCTGCAGATGAAAATCTATCTTAGGGCCGTAGAAAGCCCCATCACCTTCGTTAATCTTATAATCCATACCCCTTCCCTCCAGGGCTTGCTTAAGGGCATCTGTGGCCAAATCCCATGTTTCCTGGGAACCCATCGAATTCTCTGGTCGGGTGGAAAGCTCTACATGATAGTTGAAACCAAACTGTTTGTAGAAGAGGTCTATGAGGTTCATGACCCCGTCAATTTCATCAATTATCTGCTCGGGCAGCATAAATATATGGGCATCATCCTGAGTGAAGGCGCGCACTCTCATAAGTCCATGCAAAACCCCGGACATCTCGTGCCTGTGTACAAGTCCCATCTCCCCGACTCTAAGCGGCAGGTCCCGGTAGCTGTGCAGGTTCTGTTTATAAACCAACATTCCTCCGGGGCAGTTCATGGGCTTCACAGCATAATCCTCTTCATCTATTTGGGTAAAATACATATTGTCTTGGTAGTGATCCCAATGACCAGAACGGTGCCATAGTTCAGTATTCAGGATTATAGGAGTACGAATCTCTTGATAGCCAGCCTTCTGATGCTCTTCGCGCCAGTACTTCTCCAGTTCGTTTCTTAGCACCATTCCTTTGGGCAGGAAAAAAGGAAATCCTGGTCCTTCGTCGAGTAGGACGAATAGGCCTAGTTCTTTGCCTAATTTGCGATGGTCGCGTTTTTTAGCTTCTTCCAGTTTGTTTAAATAGTCATCCAGTAAAACTTGTTTCGGGAAGGAGGTAGCATAAATGCGCTGCAGCATCTTGTTTTTCTCACTGCCCCTCCAGTAGGCTCCAGCCAGGCTCATTAGCTTAACTGCTTTGAGTTTACCCGTCGCCGGAACATGCGGACCAGCGCAAAGATCCACAAATTCTCCCTGCTGATACAGACTGATTACAGCATCTGCCGGCAAATCCTCTATTAGCTCAACTTTATAATCTTCATTTCTGTCCGCAAAGAACTGAATAGCTTCATCCCTGGGCATTTCCATACGGATTAAAGGATAATTGCTTTTGATAATGGACTGCATTTCTTTTTCTATCGCTGTAAAATCCTCAGGGGTAAAGGTATGATCGGTATCGAAGTCATAATAGAATCCTTTATCCACAGCAGGACCAATGGCAAATTTGGTATCAGGCCACAACCGCTTGACTGCCTGGGCCATTACGTGTGATGAGGAATGGCGATATACCTGGCGGCCTTTCTCATCGTCAAAGTCCACAATTTCAAGATCTCCGTCACCATGAACTGTGGCATTTAAATCAGTAACCTTACCATTAAATATTGCCGCAACTGCATTTTTGGCCATTTTGGAACTAATGCTTTCCGCAATCTGCAGAAGACTAACTCCTTCTGGAAATTCCCTTTGGCTGCCATCTTTTAAGCTGATATGTATCATTCTAACGCCTCCCAAAACTAGCCGGAATCTTTATTACTATCTAAACAGAATATCAGATTTTCGATAGCACCGCAAACTATTAAAAAGCTGGGATTCTAACAGACCTCTCCCATTAACGCATTGAAGCCGGGCTGTAGACCCGGCCTCTTGTTAAGGTTTCAAACACATATGGTAACAGTTTTTTTATCTCTGCCGAATTCTTCTAAAAACGTAAATGACTACTACAAATAATATTAATGTAGAAACCAATTCAATCGGGCCGAAATTCAAAATCTATACCTCCCCTTATAACATAAATACAGTACATTTAGTATATTTTACCATATTAACCTATTAGAGAAAGTCGTTATATCGTTGAACGTTAAAAAACCATAAGCAAGTGAGCATTCATTTTCTCCTTACATCGGTCTATTTATTGTTCCAGCTTATTGGTTCTGCCCTCATTATTTTGATGTTTATAACATTGCTCGCAGCCTTTGCATTCCTTTATTCTTTTCTCGAACACTGTTTTTATCATCCTCACCGATTCACTCCTCGGCTCCTGTCCGGTATTGTGTAAGATAATCCGACGAGGTGCAATCGTTATCAATATACTCACCAGCATATCATCGAGGCTAATCTCTCCCCGGGTAATGTCATCCATATAGTAGTCGACATGGTTTGGCTCTAGTCTGATTCCATTTCCATCCCAGAGGGAAAAACGACCGTGATTGTCCATCATTATATTCACTTCCAGAACGGTGGGGGGTTGAGTATCAACAAAATATCTTAAAAGTTTGACAAACTCATTGTACTCTTTTTCGTTTTTCAATTCCTCATAGGCCAAATCTACCGCAAATTTGATTTCAATTAAATAGTCCTTCATGCAGAAATTAATAAAACCCTCCACAACCAGGAAGTCATGGTAATATATATAATCCAATATTTTGTGGGCTATTTTATTTTTACGTCCATAGTTCATTAACAAATTAAGGCTTTCATTAGTATTACATCGTTTCAAGAATTCAAGGGCTTTGTCCATTATGCTTGTTTGGTCACCAGGTGGTATATGCCTTCCCTTTTTATTGACCTCTTTCCAGGCCAGCTTATCTTCCCAATCCCTGACGATGTGTTCGGCCAGAAATTCTGAGATTTGGTGTTTGAATATATAAACAATATCTTCATCTTTAAGGTGGGCAGCCGTAGTGTTGCCATCCAACATTAAATCGAAAAGAATATTTTTGTCTTGATCAATTATCTGGCTCTGAATAGATAAAAAGTAGCCGTGTTGTTTTAACCATGAAAACTTGTGATGTAATTCATCCAGTAAAAACCCACAATCTGCGGCCGTTGTAATTTGCAGTTTATATATCATGCTCGGCCTCCTAAATCGATACTTTCATTATTATATGTGAGGCCATTTTTCATTATTCAGGGGTAGCCATCCAATATTTGCGACCTCAGTTACTTTTTCTCAGGTTATTTAAGAAAAATAAGAATATCGGGGCTTTAAGAACGCCTAATTTTAAGTAAATTCTTAGGTATACCTCAGGTTCTTTTCAGTAATGGTATTTACACTAAAGTAGCGATCATGAAATGGAAGCAGGTGTGATTATGTTTGTTGGACTTAGTAAAAAGGATATTTATTGGGCTTTTATAAATGCTTTTGGAATGATTTTAGTTGTTTACATATTATACATGGGGATATCTCTATTTAATTATTATTAGAAGGACACCAATGGTACCGCTAAAAAGAGTGTTTCCCTGCGGAACATAAGTTAGGCGATCTCGGGTGCCTGCAGAAGCTTCCTAATGATGCCCCGCCTCATCAGTAAAGCAAACCTCCCCGCTATTGGGTCGAAGTAATGCTAGGAGGATCCTCACTAGGGTCGTTTGGCCTTCACCAGACAGGCCCACCAAGGCCGCCATTCCACCCGTCAGGATGTCGGCGGATAGCCCCCTTGAAAAATTAGTTTTCGGCATCAGCACCACCCGTCTAACGGGTGGTCTGCTCAGAGGCTATAAGCCTCTGTTATCGGCCAGGGCCTAAAGACGCTGGCTTTCACTTCGTTCAAAGCCACTATGCCTTTGTCACTTTTGTATACTTGCAATAAAAATACCGGGGCCTTAAAGCCCCGGTATTACTGGTTTCTTATGGTGGGTCGTACAAGATTCGAAATATATACCCACTGCTTAAAACTCATTATATAGCCATTTTAAATCAATTGTGTGTCGATTAGTGTGTCACAATGCTTAATGCATTAGCCTTTTTCAAGGTATGAGCATACTTACCTGTTGTTGTGTTAACATTTTGACCAGCAAGTGCAGCTACTGACATAATTGAATTACCTTCAGTCAGTAATACCGTAATAACGCTGTGACGTAAATCGTGTACCCTCATATGGGGTAAACCCGCCTTTTTCAAAGCACTATTAAAAGTTTTTTGAATACTATGATATGCCACAGGTTTCCTATTTTGGGTAATAAATATTAAACTGGCATCTCTGCGTAGAGGTACTATTTTTGGGTCTTCTCGTTCTGCTTTGATTTTTTGGTAGTGCTGTTTAAGTAATCCCATCGTTACATCATCGAGAATGATTGTCCGTCTTGAATTCTCTGTTTTGGGACGATCATTTAGTTCTCTTGTCTGTAGATTAATACCTTTATTAATAGTGATTGAATTATTATCAAAATCTACCAATTGCCAAGTAAGTCCGAGTACTTCTCCTGCTCTACAACCAGTTAAGGCTAAAAGTCTAATAGCAAGACCGTAACGATAATCAGCAGCACATTCAGTTAAATGGAATAATTCCGACCTTGATAGTGTATTCCGTTCTTTTCGTGGAACTTTCGGCATTTTAAATCCTAATAAGATACTCTGAGGTGCTCTACCACTATCAATAGCTGACCTTAACACTGTTCGTAAAAATGAATATAAATTGTGCCTAGATCGAACTGAATGATTTGTAAATTGATCACGCAGTGCCCTGTTTAATTCACTCCCTGTTAGCGACCACAACATCATACTACCAATCACTGGTTTTAGGGTTTTAGCATAATACTCATAAGTTCTATAACTACTTCTAGCTAAAGAATCTTTGGAATCCAACAACCAATCGACTATTTGTTCTTCAATTGTCATTATTGCCGATTTAGGTCCCGCTTGAGCAATCTTTAATTGCTTCGAGAGTTCTCTTTCTCTCTCTTGTGCTAATGATTTTATCGGAGCATAAAAAGTTTCATTGAAATACTTTTTCTTGCCGTTTTCACCTCTTCCAATATAGATTCTAATCAACCAAGTTCCTGAACCACGTTTCTCTATCATTTATTTTCCTCCTTGGAGGAAAGACCAGATTATGTACATTTCTATATAACCCCATTCTCTTCCTGCCTGCAAATAAAGTTATTCAAGGCATTTTCCGATATCCTAAAGCGTCTTTCACTAAGTCGAATTGCTTTTAACTCTCCTGTATATATTAGTTCGTAAACATAGTTCTTTCTTACTTTAAGCATTTCCGCTATTTCCGGTACAGTATATAGATTAATAATATTTACCCCCTTATATTTTTCCAATAAAAAAGAAGTGCCAGACCGCACTCCCCTATATATCCGTGTATCTTATTCTTTTAGTTCTGAATGGTAGTTAAAATACCATTATCAAAATACAGGTAGTTATTCCCACCATATACCCATTGTTCATGAGTTCCATAACTGCCTGTTGTCCTATTAATGTTTTTAGGATTTCCCCATGATGATTGACGTACTTGTTCCTGGGTCATTCCTATTCTTACTCCCTCTGTTTTGGCTTTTGCCTTCTCTTTAGCATCTGTTTCGGCTTTTTTCGATGCAATCAATTCCGGAGTAAGTTCATTAAGAATTCTATCCCTATATTCTTTGACTTCCTGCTCTCCATATCCGCTATAATCTACTGTGTTTTCAGCGTAATGCCTAGCTATTGAATAATCTCCTTTTGCATACGACTCTAGACTCTGTGCATAGTTGTATAGCTTTCTTAAATTTGTATTATTCTCTGATAGTGAAAAAAACCAAGTAGCTGCTTCGTCATATTTTTTATCGGCTATTGCTTGAAAACCATACTCAACATTTTTTCCTTTCATTTCTGCTTTATAGTTCATTACCTCTTCTTTTAAGGGGCCAGAGTAAGTTTCATTAATTTGATTAAGATAATATTTACCCATTTCATAATCGCCCTTGGAATAGCTAACTTTTGCCTCACAATAATTATAAAGAGTTACATTCTCATTATATAACCATGTTGCTGCTTCTTCGTAGTTTCCAGCTTTGATTCTCTCCATATTTCTGCTTGAAATTGATTCTGTTTTTGTTTGTGATTGGCAACCTGTCAAGATTAAACTTAGTGAAAAGAATAGTATTACAGTTAATAAGATATTCTTACTACGCATTTATTCCACCCCTTTAATACCCCCACCAGTACCTAGCGAATATATTATCCTAGCTAAATTCATTTTTAATTTCTTTTATGGATTCGATTGGTTCAATTTCAACAACTGTTCCATTTATTATTAGTCCAACACGATTGCCTGAAAACTCAGTATAATCAATATCTATTCCTATTACTGCATTTCCACCCTTTTCATAAGCATTATATTTAAGTAGTTTCATTGCAGTTTTCTTTGCGTCAGCCAGCTTACTCTCGTAAGCTCTAGAACGCAATCCAAATATATCGCCAATTCCAGCGGTTACCTCACTAAATACACCAGTTCCAATAACTATTTCAACACTTTCAATATCAATATACTTATTCACCCTATATCCATCGACATTGTTAGTCGTTGTAATGATTATTTCATTTATATACTTATCAATTGGTTGTTCTGTTTCTTGCCTTTGTTTTTCATGTTCTAATTGACTCAACCTTTTTTCCTCAAGCTCCGCTTCTAGGTTGGTTATATCAATTTCATCAAACTTGTTTAATCCTAATCGATTCGCACAACGCTTATGATAATATATTTTTTGTTCAGACTTCCTAACCATAACCAATTCTTGAAGATTAGTAATCTCTTGACGACAAATGTTACACCGAATATTTATAGCCAATTTTTATTTTCCCCTCTTTTCTAACAATGCTATTTTCATACTAGAACATCGTTTATTGGGGATTTGATACTGAATCACGAATCCCAATTAAATAAAAGGCCATACCACAAATAACTTCTAATAATGCCCAAGTTATAATAGAACCAAATAACGATGCAAAACCGAATAAAATTACAATATCTTCATCCCCCATAGTACTCCAAATTACAACAGCACCAATAATACCTATTACAAGACTTAGCCATGCTATCACATGGAGAATATTTATTGGTAGATATTCATCTTTTGTATTTTCTTTACTCAATAATGCTACCTCCAATATACTTTTTCTTTAGATTAGAGGTAATATTAGGTAATTACAATGGATTCGGGTTAATTAGACGATAAGCGACAATTAAAGTATATTAATGACTATTTCAAGATATAGTTATCGGATAAACCAGCAATAAAAATTGCATAAAAATATATTAAGACTAGGATTTACTCCTAGCCTTATATAGATTGCTTACTTCTCATCCATAAAATAGGATAGAAATACTGCCTCTTTTTATTTATTTTTTAGTTCTAACCATATTAGTCAACGAACTTATAAACTGTTCACCATCATTAGCTTTTACGGTTACACCGCTAATATAATAAACAACAGAATTACTATTTGAAGTGGCACCTGTAGTATTGTTATTGGATGAATTAAATGGGTTATACTGAGCCGGAATAATAGCTTCTCCTTTATGGATCAATGCTATCTGATCATTTGGCACATATGGAGTACCCACTGCATAGGCAGGAATGTTAGAACTACTTTCATAATCATCATACGAAGACATTTGACTTTGCGCTGAACTCCATGCAGCTAATTTATCCTTAATCCATTCGACTTTATCAGATATCCAAGAGGATAGACTTCCCCAAATGGATTTTAATCCATCCCAAATAGCTGTAAATATACCTGCACCAACATTATAAAAAGTCTGGTATAAACTAGTAAACCAACTAATCAAACTATTTATGGATTCGTTAAACCAAGAAATAATCAAACTCCATACTAATTTGAAAGCATTATATAGAGCATTCATTATAGAATTACCTAGCGAAGTGAAACTTGAAATACTATTTTTCAGTACTGTTTGAATCAGTGTTAATTGTAGAGTAAATATACTTTTAATAAGATTAAACATATTTTGAGTAAGATTTTGTAGCTCAGTTCCAAACGCTGACCAATCACCTCTTAATAATGCTGTAACCATTTTCAAAGCACTAACGATAATATTAAAAGCTGTTTGTATAACTAATGCAATACCATCAAATATTGCTTTGTTTCGGATATATAATTCTTGTAAAACACTAATTAAACCGCCAATCAAACCAGCAACAGACATAAGTAACTCACCAAGAACATTTAACACCATGCTCATAGTTGATTGTATCTGTGGTAAATTGGCTGAAAACCAACTTGCAAACTGATTTAAGTAAGGTAATACTTTTTGCCCTATTGGTACTAAAATGCCTGTTTCTAGGTTTCTTTTTATTCCAGTTAATGCTTCACCAAAGGAATTATATTTAACATTGTTGATTTGTTTTAAGGTATCTGCTGTCATATTGGCATTATCACTAATATCCAATAATGCCGAAATACCCTTTATACCTAAATCCTCAAATTGAGTTCCAAATAAAGCTACCCCTGCTGTATTTTGAGCCAGAGGATCATCCATTTCAGTTAATCTTTTCAAGACATCCTGAAATGCTTGTTCCGCCCCTTCTCCCCCTGCTGCAAATTCAGAAAACATATCTTTAGCATTAAGCCCTAATAATTGGAATCCTTGAGCACTTGTAGTACTCATATCTTTTGATCTGATAGAAAATTCCTTAACCGCGTCACCGATTTTGTCAATTTGGAAGGCTCCTGATTGAGCACCCTGAATTAAGGTATCGGTAAATTCTTCAGCACTAATACCTAATTGAGCAAAATGGGTTCCATATTCATTTAACGTATCAAGCATATCATTATTCTTATCTGCTCCCTGTTGAGCACCTTGAGCTACTAGAGTATATGCTTGTTCTGCTGTAATTCCGAAATTAGCCATTAAACCATTAACAGTATTAATACTTTCTGTAACATCATATCCAAAGGTATCTCTCATCATTAAGGCTGTTTGGGTTGTATTCTCTAATTCTTCACCAGTTTGTTTTAATGTCTGTTTAACTGTTGCCATACTTTCGGCAATATCATCAAAGGATTCTCCAAAGTTATTGTTATAGATATTTAACAACGAATCCTTAAGCTGATCAGTTTCTTCTGCTGTTGCTCCTGTTTGAGTCGATAAAGAATTCAATGCTTTTTGAAGCTCATCAGCACTCTTTACCCCTTGCACTCCCATTCCTAGAAGTGCAACACCAACGGCAGCTACACCACCAACAACCGCACCCTTTAGAAAGGTAGAAAAACCACCCATTTTACCTTGTAAATTGCCAACAATGCCTTCTGCACCTAGCATACCTGAAGTAAAACCCTTGTCATTCAGCTCCAAATTATATGCATATGTTGCTAAATCTATTGTTGTAGACATATTTTTTTCACCTCCTTTGCATAGAAAAAGGATAATAAGTCTTAAACTCATTACCCTTTTTTATATCCGGTTAAAGTACGTATTCTTCCAAGATCGGCATTTGTGTTAAATCGTCTCTTTGATTTTGCTAGTAATTCTCTACCTTCGGGAGTTGATTTAAGTTCAATCAATCTAAAATGCTTCAGTAAGGAAAGAAAAATAACATAAGGCCATTTTAAAATTTCAAAATAATCTCTTTTTGATTTATCCATGAGATACGTAATATTTTCCATTATTTCTATATCTTCCGAGTCTTTAGAATCCCCCGTTATTAGGCGAGGGAATTGGAGTTTGGGTCTTGTGCTATCTCTCCAATAAACTTCATCATTTCTCCGATAACTGCCTTTATATAGCGAATATCATTGAATCTTTCTTTAACAAATTCAAGTGTTATATTTTTTGATTTATCAAGATTAAGAATATCAACCACTATTTCTTGACCTTTTTTAATTGCTTCAGCTTCACTTTTCATTTGAGAAATCCGTTCATGATATGCATATAGTTGCATTACAAACCCCAAATCAACCTCCCCTGGGATGGTGTATTCCTCACCTTTAGTATCTCTAAATATTAAAGATTCACGAACCAATAAACCTAAATCTACTATTCTACTCATTATCTATCCTCCTACGCTTGTACAAATGTTTCAACGATCTCAACTAAGTTGCCGTTATTGTCTGCTAGAGCAGAAAATTCACAATCACTTGTTAAGGCTTTTTCTTTATCAAAACTAAATTTAAAGCCATTGGTGTTTTGAGATTTCGAAATATTAACTGTTAGAGTACAGCCATCATCTTTTGTATGTATAAATCTTAAATAATTTGTCTTAAGCATACCTTTGCCGCCAATCTTTACGGTTTTTGTTCCGGTTGTACTATCTGTAGTAACTGTAGCTGGAGCTAGGATAGCAAGATTGTCTACTAACCATGTAATAATACCAACCGAGAATGTCACTTCTTCTTTGGTTATGAACCTTGCAACTATACCTCTATTTCCGCTTTCAATTTCTTTTATTGTTGGTTTATAGACCAATTCTGCCCCACTCTCAATTGCACCTACGTTTACTAATGCTGCCTGAATTGCATCCTCTGTAGCTGTTTCAGGATTCGCAACAGTTCCTAAATACAGTTCACCACTACCTAACAATATAGGGTCTGCTTCTTGATAATCTAATGCCATATAATAAACACCTCTTTCTTAAAATTAAATTTTGCATAAAAAATAGACAACCATTTCATGATTGCCTGTATCAGGATTCTTCCAAAAACCACCGCCGTTAAGGAGTTTTATACTTCTAATAGTGGTTTCATCGTCTTTAATTATCGTTTTATCTCTTGGATCATCGAGCAGTTTCATTAACCTACTCTGTATTGCAAGTAACTTGCTTAGATCCTTGCTAATCAATCGAAATTCAATTTGATAATCCTTTATATAACCCCCTGAAATGGGTTTAAAGAAATAAACTAGATATGTCTCATTCTCTATTTCTTTTGGTTTTTCTACCAAATAAATTGATTCCTGATTGTTAAGTAAGGCTTTTAACTGCAAATCCTCAAGTAAATAGTTTCGTATTACTTTCATGGCGTTAAAACCTCTTCAATTTTATTCATAATAGTTTGTTTATTTTGATCAACTGCTGGTTCAAGATATGGATTTTGTCTTTCTGCCCAGTAAGCATATTCAACATTAGAACCAACACTTCCAACAGTCTTTTTATCATCACTTTCAACCTTATGTGTTATTGATCTTTTTAGAGTACCAGTATCAACAGGACAATTTAACTTAGCATCTGCTTCAACAATTAAACAAACCTCTTCTACCGCTTTTTCGCGCCTTGTCATCACATCAGTGATTACCGCTTTAAAAGGGTTACTCATCATCAAGCATCACATCCAAATAATCATCCCATGCAATGATTTTGATGATCTTAAATTTCTTACCTATTGCATCAGTAACAGTCATTTCCATCTTAATATCATCATCAATATCGCAGAATGCTCTTTTGGTTACTTGCTCCTGGTAACCATATTCCCGATAAAGCAGTTCGCCCGAATAAGGTTGAATATCGCAATCTATTGTTTTTAATACTGATTCTGTTCCCTCATGATAGATACCCCAATCATCGATATAGCCCTCAGTGTTTGTTAAAAGATTTAATATTTTATCATAGAACATTACCCCATCACCTTAATCCTTGGTGGAGGTAAACAATCCTTAATTGATTGAGGAATACCATCAACTAGTGTCTTTGATCTACTCCCTTGGGTTGATTGAATAACCCCTACCAGACTATCATTCTTATAATAGAAAATAGCCAATTTAACAATCGTACTATTAAGAGTTTCGGGGATTTCATCTATATTGGAATAGTTTTTAATTGCCAATTGAGCGTTATCCAAGTGAAAATTTAAGGTAGTGTCTTTACTTGTGTCGCTTATACCCAATAATTCTTTCATCAATTCAAGCATTCAACCACCACCTAACTCTTAACAAAGCCTTGATAGTAAACATCGAAATCATCGGATACAGTGAATTGTTTAATAAATTCAATTTTGTAAATTTCAATGTTATTAAATCTAGTTGGATTTATTTCATATAGTTTAATCGGATCACCATCATTAATTTTGACTTTAAATAATATTAATGAAATTGGGCCATCAAAATCTATCGTTAAATCATACATAGTTTTTTCAAATTCTAAAATATATGTATTTTCGGTACTGGGGATAGTAATTGTCCCGCTTTTTGCTTGGTTGAACAACAAATTAATCACCTGCCTTTTTTGGTTTAGAAGGTATTTTTGATTTCTTCTTTTCATGTTCAGATTCTATAGTTCCCTGTATAATTTCTTCGTCAACCGTCACATTAAAATCAAAAGGGGTCTGCACTAAGGCAAACCCCATATTAATCAATTTGTCACGCATTGAGGAAGAATCAACAATTTTAACTTACATTTTCTTTCTGTAATTTAAACATTTGATAATCCTCTCAGCTTAATTAAGCAAGTGCTTCTTTGATGTTTACATAGATACCATCGACCTTATTATCAGGGATAAATAAATCATGATATTTTCTGTAATCAATCTTCCAAGCATTGGCAGTTTGATTGGTCATAGGATCAAATATTCTAGGAATATCAGTTTTTGATACAGCTATAGCAGTATTTCTAGCAGTAATGATCCAGTTAATGGATTTTGCTACATCACCAGAACCAGCTCCACCAGCAAGAGATTTAACAGTTGACGCACTCTGTACAGTATTCGCACTAACAGCAGTAGCAGTAATCAAAGCCGCACCATCACCAGTAAAGGTTAAAGCTGCAATGTCACTAGCCTTTACAGATAGAGCAACAGAACTACTATTAGTTCCTAATGTGATAGTAAGATTGCCAGTAGCATCAACTACACCAGCAGTTGTTGCACTTACCCCAGTTCCTTGAACAATTGTAACTGTATAAGCATTACCTGCTGTACCAACAGAAGCTGCTTCATATTTAACATCAGCTATAGTAACACTTGCTTTTGCAACTGGCTGAAAACCACCTGATGTTTGTCCAGCAGTTGTACCATCAAAGAATGCATAACCAGTTTTCATCCGTGCTGAAGGCACACGAACAATAGGAATTCCATCAAGAGCCAAAGTTTTAATGCTCATTTCGCCCTTTCGGAAATCGATGACATCAAGTCTCTTAGTGATCTTATCGGACAAGTCCAAAATTGGACTTATTGCCATATTCATTGAGATAACAAGAGGAGTGCCTTCGCCTACAATGTCATAAACTTTATAAACATCGGCAAGTAACTTATCCAAAATATCAGCAGTAACAGCAGTATATCCACCCACTGCCTTACTACTTGCAATGGCTTTAGTAGCTATTTTAGAGTAGCGATAAGCGTCAACTTCAGGAATAACTTTAGTCCTCTGGAACTCGCCTAATATTGATCCAGCATTAGCAACAAAATTAGTTTCATCAACATCCATAGCATCTAAGCTAAAAGTTCTACCCCTATCCTGAGTCAATTGATGGGTTTCAAAGGACAGAGATACAGAACCTTTATTAAAACCATTTTCTCTGTCATAATCAGCCAAGCCATCCATGACAACTTTGGGGATCTTAACTTCATTACCACCATTATATTTAACCATGTCGGAATTCAATTCCATCCAACCGCTAGTAGCACCAGCTACCATTTGAGTATCAAGTTCAGTCTGAAATACCTTTGCATATTCGATTACGTTTGCCATATAAATTCACCATTCCTTTTCTAATTTAAATTTGACTAATATCCACCGTTTAGGCTTTTTCTTACTTGTTCAGCAAGTAAATCTTTTTCGTCTGACTTACCGCCAGCAGGAGGTTTATAACCACCTTTTAATCTCTCTTCCACTGCTGTTGCAATATGATTGTTTAAAACTTCTTCAAGTTTAGTAAGGTTTGTAGTCGTAATTTCTTCATTGTCACCAAGAAAGAAGTCAATAATATCTACAGGTAATTTCTTATTGTTCGCATGTGTAAGAGCATGGTTTTTTACAACTTGCCTTCTCTCGTCAGTTTCCTTTTTATTAAGTCTTTCAGTTAATTCCCGAATTTGCTTTTGTTCCGGCGTTTCTTGTGGATTGCGTTTAGAAACTTCTTCATTAATCAGCTTTTCGAGATTATTTGTTTTCCAAGTTTCTAACCCCTTGGTAAAGTGGCTATCTACCTTTGGTTGGAGGATCTTTTTGCCTTCCTCAGTATCCAAGAAATTATTTACCCTATCAGGTGTTACAAAACCCCCAATATAGCCTTGAACCTCTTCATTCTGAATATTTTGCTCGATATAAGTTTTAACCTCATTAAAATCCATCTATATAACTCCTTCCGGCCTTATAGTTCTGGCCTATAAGTCCATAAAATATAAAAAACAGGCTATTTAGCCCATTTATTACGCTTTCTATAATTGTCATTTTTGTTCTGGTACTGCTTTTGCTCAAACTCACTGCATTTCAGTACGATTGAATTTTTCGCTTTATCGCATCTAAATCTTTTATTGCACTTATCGCATATATGACCAAATTGTTTTTTATTTTTCTCTTTAATAAAATCATCGATTTTATCAATATTAAACTGGTTTAATTTTCTTTTCTTGTCTTTTTGTCTTTGAGTCTCTTCCGCTTTCAATCACTCAATCCCCTTCTCCTTTGCCCATTCCTCATAGGTTTGGTAAGGAATAATTTCTTTAGTGATATTATCCCTTTTGGTTCTTGGCTTCCAATCCGAAACAACGGGTATCCAGCAACTTCTACAATTTGGATGTGCTGGTATTCTCGGCTTTGAGGGATCATCCATGTCCCAATACTTGCCATCTCTGGATTTACAAATATCTGAGGTTTTATTATCAAGAGTTGCATCATACATAGCCTTTTTCACTAATTTGGAATCCTCATATAAAGTTATATTGGCATCCGATTGCACCCTGGCTGTTTCAGTACGGACTAATCTTTTCGATACATAGGCACTTTGACCGAATATATCCTTTATATCTTTGGTCATTTTTTCTATGCTTTTCCCTTGAATAACACCATTTTTAATAATCTTATTAAGTTTGCTAACTAACAATTTTTTATTTGTCCAAATACGATCCGAAAACCGTTCCCCTGCAAACTTCTGATTTACAACGGATTCGACAAAGGTATCAGATAGAACCTTAAAAGGTATCTCAGCCATAACACCAGTTTGAACAGTAAAAAAAGTCCTGTAATAGGACTCTGAAAAGGATTCTTTTAATATTTCTTTTGTTTTGGTTGATTCAATGATATTAAGATTTTTGGCTTGATCTAAAATGAAAGATTCAAGTTTTTTAAGCTCTTTTGTCCTTTGAGCTTGATTCATTGTTGCTATATCACCATATTGGGCATATAATTTGGCAATTTCTAAACGCACATCATCCAAAGTATTTTTAAATGCCTTAATAATGGGTTTCATATTGTTTTCAACTTGTTTATCTAGTAATTGTTTTAAACCTAATATTTCTTTTTGTAGATTATCCATTGTCATCAACCTTATCTAGATCAATGCTCATTTCTTCGTCCAGTTCCTTTTTAACCTGTTGCTCCTCCAGACTTACATTATCAATAAATGAGAACTGCGCTCTGGCGGTCTTCTTACTAATTAAGTTTTCAGGAACCTGACTCAATATTTGAGCCATCATTAAATCATCCTGGGGCAAGGAAGGAGTGAATTTTGGCTTAATCAATTTGTAATCAAGCTGCTGATTCTGCAATATATATAAATATTTAAACAGGAATCTAATCCTATCCTTAATCAAATTGTGCATTGCATTGGTATTTGACTTGCACTTATTTTCCAGTGCTAATTGCCTTGTTCTCATTGCCAGTGATGAGTTATTACTGGGAACTTGCTCGTTGTTATTGATATGGCAGGATAACTCATACATGTTTTGCTTGATTTCCTTTAAGGTATTCATCACAAAACTGTCATTAATCTGTTTTATCAACCATTCGATAGTAACCTTATCGCCCTTGCCTTTGAGAATACCCATTTTCTTCATGTTAGGTAAATCGGCTTCATCAAATTCAGCATTCAATATTTTTAAATAAGATTGCCTATACTGACTGATTTCATGGCTTAAATCACTGATATTTGTCTCATACGCATTCTGAAGCGTGTAGATATCCTCAAATAAAGTATCCTTCTCATCATCATCAACCAGGCAAACACCTACCGGAATTTCGCCAAAAATATGACTATCTTCATTAATTAAGGCATTATTTTTATAATGATAGATTCTGTTGCTACTATAAACGTCCATATATATTGAGTAGGTATCATCTAGAGGTTTCCTGAAAATATGAATGAATAGCTTTAATTCTTCATCCTCAAAGTAGGGATAACCCTCCAGTGGGGAAATAATACGAGAAGAAAACTGAGCATCTTTATCTATGTAATATAATTCAAAGCCTTTACCATAGAGTAAAGCCCTACGAAATAGCTTTTTATCATGGTCTTCCTTCCAGTGAGATAATTGATATTTAACAACTTCTTCAAGATTTTGTTCTAAATTTAGATTTATGTAAGTTATTGGATTAGCCAGGATATAGTCGGCTTCTTCTTTAATAAAACGCTTTAAATAGTTATTTTTTATCTTGCTTGTAGATGTAGTATCAATATCACTCTTTTCAATAACCACATCACTCTCATTTTGGTAGTATCTTTGCATTCTTTGGTAATATGGCAACTGGCAAAGGTAATCTTGATAGCATCTATCTGTTAAGTCTTTTAATTCTTTATCAACAGGCATAAATTCACCTCTTTAAAATAATTTGCTTCTGTCTAGGAATTCTAGTTTGTATATTTGGTTCACCTCGTCAATGAGCCTGTCAAATTCCGCTAACACATCTGGAGCATCATCATGCTTGGCAAACTCGTTATAATCTAAAATCTGATTAGCAAAATCTTTATCTTCCTCATTAAAAATAAAATAGCCGGAATCCACTTTTCCAGCTATTGAACAGATTTTATTATGCTTATTTTTCAATTGTCTTTGGGACTCAATCTCAATATTTCGCTTAGAAAGAATCTCATCTTCTTTGATCCGCTTTCTGATTTCTGCTTCATCAAGCCCCTGATATGTATTTTTTTCAATCCAAATATAAGATATTTCGGGATATTCATTAAGTAAATCAATTACCTTCTGTATATAATCATCAAATTTATGTTTCTCTATAGTGCCTTTACGGATATATCTAAAGCTATTGGCAAGTTTAGAACCTACGCATATAGCGGTATAGTCATTCCTTGCCCCTGTTTCAACCGCAGGATCGACAACCATAATGGTCTTTATATATTCTAATGATTCTATTTCTTCTTTTGATATAGTTTTGACTTGATGGAATATCTTCTCTCCTATCTTGCTTGCATCGTTCATAATTTCAGATTTAAAACCCCTTGGATCTGAATAGTACATTAAGGCTAAATCATAACAAGAGTATTTATCAGACCACAACACAGGAAATGTCATTTCCGTTTCATGTGTAAAATAAAAATCCTTTGCATCAATCTCAGCATAAGGATTTTTCGGATCATAATATATCTTTTTGAATTCAGCCCATAAAGGATAATTTATGAAGTAATCATCCACATCACTATATTCATCTGGAACCTGCATACCCCTTTTAAGAATATGGCAATAGGATTTATCCTTGAGAAGTGAAGAAATGAAATCATTATCCGCTAATACAGTGCCTAATATAATGAATTTAGAACCTGGTTTGATCTTTTTACCGTCACGAATTACGGCAGTATCACCGGCATAAAGAACATCCTTCTGGAATGTTTCTAACTTCTTTTGCTTAGCTTGCTCTGTAATACAATCATCCAAACCAGCAATATCATCAGCTATTATATATGATGGTCTTTTCCCTAAGTGCTTACGACCTCTAAGGGAAGAAGTTGAAGATAAACATTCAATCTTACAATTATTAGCTAAATGAAGCTCATTCTTATTGATTGTAAAACGCTTAGTATTAGTATTTATCAAATCTCCAAAACTCTTCTTTATGTATTCATTATTTTCAAATGCTGCTCGAACATCTGAAAGAAATTTAACTCCATCTGCTTCAGTTTTGCCCTGTACGATGGTGTAAAATGACTTTTGATATACTGCCAACCAGATAACTAATGCGAATGTTACTACTGTGCTCTTGGCATGACCTCTTGGTAAACATAAGACTAAACGATCAAATTCATCTAAGATAATCATATCTTCAAGGGTTTTCCATAGGTCATAATGGAAAGATGCTAAATTCCTTGCTTCATTATCAGATTTAACCCGAAAAATATCTTGAAGATAGTACTGACAGAAGAAAGGTATTGATCTTTGACCTAATGACCACGCTAGGCCATGGTCCCCCCACAGGTTATTTTTATTCTTAATCATCAATTCTTTGGCTTTTTCTAAACCATAGAAATTGGATAGATATTTCAAAAGAAGAATCCGATCTTCTTTATCGTTATCATTGTCATTGGTTTTGATTGTTGAGATATTTACTCACCACCTTTTATTGGCATAAAAACAAATAGAAAACATTAAAAAACACAGGTAAAAACCTGCGTTAAAATTCTGGATATATATTTGTAGGGATTGATACTTATCGTTGAATGTAGAGCGAAATATTACAGTAATTAGTAATAAAATTACCTATGTTTTTATGGGGATTAGCATCTTATACCTCGTTCTTAAATTTTGTGAAAAAAATTGTATGGATAACCACATCGACCCCCATACTTACCAGGATAGAAGGCCACCCCTTTAATGAAATCTAATCCCCTACAAATTCAGGTTAATATATACTTCATCTAAATCATCTTGAGTAATCCCCAAATATTTCTTAGTATTCGCAATGCTCGAATGGTTCAATGCTTCCATTATCAAGGCAAGACTAACACCACTCTTATAAGCCCAATAACCCCAAGTCTTACGCATTGTATGAGTTGATACAGCATCCTTAATACCAATCCAATCAGCAGCATTACTTAATATCTCATGTGCTTGTTGTCTCGATATTGGTTTACTATTGCCATCCTTATCAGGCTTCTTACTGGTTATCAAGTAATCATCGGGGGATAATTGATTTGATTTTATATAATCCCTTAATGCTTTCTCAAGGTTGGGGGATATGGCAAACCTTTTACCTTTATCAGTTTTCTTTTCTCTAATATCAATATGAGTATTAACCTTCTTACCATCCCATACATCGGATATCTTGAGCTTTAATATATCTGATATCCTTAAAGCACTGGATATACCGATCATAAACATTAAGTAATCTCTTGGGTTTCTATCCTTAAGATAGCTTTTCATTTTCTCAATATCTTTCTTATCTCTCAAAGGTTGAACAGTATTCATGCCATCCGCTCCTATATGTCATATTATATTGTATATTATATATTATGTCAGATTGCAAAGCAAGCTTTTAAGCATAAATACTTTAAGCCCCAATACTACTATGTTTATTATCTTACTTAATAACATTATGTCAGATTAATTAATCAATTGTAAATTAGTAATTTCACTATCTTCAATGCCATCTAAAGGATCAATATATTCATCTTTGGTACTATTATCAGCAACTTCAAGCCTGGATGTAGCTTTTCCATCCATCTTCTCTACCATGAATTGATTAGCAGCCAAACAAGTACGCCTGTCAGTGGTATCATTGCAGAGTTTGTCAATGTTTTCTAGGTATCTTTTATATCTACCTTTGATAAATGCCATTCCCTGGTCTTTTATTTCACGTCTACGGGAATCCAACTCAGCAATTATATTAGAATCATTCATCCAAACATAATAGGTAGCTCTTTTAATACCAATTTCATTCTGAATATCAGGTCTATCACAACCTAAAATGACCATCGTAACAAATCTTTCAATATTTTCAGGAGTCTTAAATCTATCTCCTTGTGCCATTTTTATCACCTCTATAATATTAGATAATCTATAACTAATTTGAATCATTCCAATAAAAAAGAGCCATTTCGGCTCAAATAATTGACTTCGGTATTACCCCTCACACAGGGAGACAGGGTATAGAAGAGACCTTACAAAGATCTGTAAAAGCTAAAAACCCTGCCGTTAATGACAAGGTTCTTAAATATGAATAATCTTTATATGATTTTTCTAATATTAGTTTATGCATAAATCTTTTTTCTGTCAATGCTATTTTTTGTTTTTAAGTCTTATTCTTTCATTAAACGCATCTAAGATTTCCTTAACTCTATCTTGCCCATCTATTACATTTATATTCTTTCGACCATTTGGTATACCTGGAATATTTTTTAATCTTCTGTAACTAATAAATCTAATTTGATTTAATGACACGTAACTTGTTTCTATATCATTGAGTTGAAGATCGTTATATGATAAAACTTTTCCTTTAGGCTTTTCACTTGTTAATGGCGCAATAAGATATTGGCTTCCAACTCTATCAGACAAAATTACACTAAAATGGTAATCTGATAGCTCTGTACAATATCCTTTACCATAATTTACATATACAATATCTCCGAAGTCCAGATTCTTGGGGTAGTTTTGTGGTGCATATTTATTCCTTTTTATAACTATTTTTTGAATATCATCTTTTAGAGCTTTTTTCTCTTGTAAAGACTTTATTACTTTAAAAAGTTCGTCATATATTTCATCGGCATGACTTTCTATTAGTTTAGTTATACACCAATTTGAGTACTTAATTGCAAAGTTTATGTCTTTATCTAGTAAAAAATTGTAAGTTGCATCTAAGTTATTTTTTACCTGTTTATATATTTCGCTTTTTTCTTGCGTCATTGTTTCTCCTCCGATCCATCCCTTACCATAATTAGACAGAAAGAAGGAAAATCCTGCAAAATATGAAAAATATAGACCTTTGTTAAGAAAATTTTATTAACGCTTATTTAAACGATCATAATACCCTTCATACCAGCGTCTGAATTCAGCTTTAAATGAGTTATACATCCGGTAGTTATAGTCATTCATCTTCTCATTAACCATAATCGCAATACGCTCATACTGCTCATCCAGTAGCACTTTAACCACATCCTCGGTTAATTGCCCTGTCTCTATAGTTTTAACCGACAGCTCCAAAGGAATAACACTCTCTGGTTCTTTCGTTATTACCGGCATTACAATCTCCTCAATATTAATATCATACTTATTAAAATCTTCAAAGCTTTCAGAATCAATCAAATCCCGGTTGAGAACTTTTTTTATATTCCTTTTTGATTTTGGTTTAATATCATCCTCTAAAGATTCCTTTATATCCGCATTTTTAACCAATTTTATTTACCTCTCATTCTTAAAATATTTTTAATCCAACCATTAAAAAAGGATATTGAGGTATCAGCAACATAACCAATACCTCAATACCATGGAATACTCACCATGGACTAGTTGCTTAAGCTTTTGTAAGGAGGGGCCAGATTGACTACTGGCGAGTAAGCAACAACTCATATTCATGCTAATGCCATCTCAAATATTACAAATCCCTTACAGACTATTAACCCAAACAGTTAATAAAAATCTAATAAGGGACTAATAACCGAATTATCTTGCAATAGGCCTTTCTCAAACCTACTCCAAGATAATAATTTTCAGCCATCTGCCAGGGCTATTAAAACTATAATAAAAAAAGGAGAATCATAGCAGCCTTATTTTTAAAGTCCCAGGTCTGCCGGGCAGACATATCTCATAGGCTGATAGGGACAACATTTCAATTAAAAGCCTTCCTAACCTTATCCAAATCCAACCCAAGTGTTTGTTTTAATGCTTCTTCCAAAGTTAAAGAATCATCTGGATTAACTTTTCCTTTGGTAAACTCGCACACGCCATAACCGCAACAATCAATACAGTCTAACCTATCATCTCCACAAGGCGTTAAATCATTATTCATATCATCTATACTTTTAATCCATTCATCAAAAATAACATCATACCAATCACTAACCGATACTTTTATGTATTCAAATATATCCATATATCTATCTTCGGGAACTCTCCGCAACAACCGGATTATCCCGTATTTTGTTTCCTTTTCATACCATTCAAATATTTGATGGTATTGAATAATTAAATCATTATCGTTAAATTCCGCTTCAACCATATAAGTATCATTTATATTACACACATAAGTTCTATTATTAGTTAAATCAATCTCCTGTGGTAAACACTCGTTTACACAACAACCTGTTAAGTAATCTCTCATTTTCAAATAATCTGATTCAAACCAACGATAATTAAAAACTTCATCCCATTTGCCATAATTAATAGTCATTTCCATAGTTAACGCCCTTCCCCTTAAAATCGTTCATCCTTCATGCTTTCGAGGTTTTCTAACCTCCAAACCAACTCTTTAGCCCATTCAATCAAATACTGAATTGAATATGTAGGATTAAAATCAAACATATCTTTACCCTTGATTCTCTCATGCAATGCCCTTGCTAGGTCTGTTGCTCTAACTTCTTCATATAACCATTTGGGAGTTACCCCTTTTGGCTGCTTGTTATTTTCCATAAATCCAATCCTCTAATCATCATTAAATTTTCGAATACCATTAAGCTTAATTTCTCTATACAAATAGGTTAAATTCATGAAATCTCTAAATGGAACAGTTTCCCGTGTGATTTTTATAGTATCATCCTCACGAACCCACCATTCAATAATTGCTTCTCCGGCACGTTGCCAGTAGTTCTCAACACTTATTATTCGAAACATTTTCTCTTGCATGATTAACCCCTTTCGATTTAATTTATGACAAAATAATAATCCCCTTATTTAGAGGATTAATAAAATTGTATTAACCTATTATGCCTACCGGAGGTCGCCTGCCAGCGGGCCGGTAGATTTTTGCAGTAGCAAAATCTCCCAACGTATTTTTTATTTATTTTATAGATCATTAATTGACTAATAATTTATCACGTTTATTTTTTATTTTATTCCCAATGCCTTGGTTTATGGGGTAAACCCCATCCCCCAGCATTTGAGAAGTAAAAGCAAAAAAGTAAATCCTGAAATTATTAGGTGTTTACTTAATGAGGTTACAAAATAATATAGAAGTTACAAAAAAGTTACAAACAAATGCAACCTTTCAAACCCTCTATTTCACTGGCTTTTAAGACCATTTTCACCTTCGGTTACAAAGTTACAAAAAATTTTCACTTCATAAAATATATACCCTATATTTTTTATTCACTCAAATAAAGTGTAACCATGTAACTTTGTAACTTATAGCTCGAAACCCCCGATATTAGTTGTTTCTAGCGGTTACATCCTTGTGTAACCTAGCAATAGCTTTGTAACCTTTTTTCTATCATATAGCTAAAGATAATGCATTTTTATTCTCGGATTCTTTATATACTAATTCATAGACTTCTTCCGTTTTACCATCTATTTTCTTTATATTTCTTTCCTGTGACAATCCAAACTTTCTTTTTATAATCTTTTTGAATTCAGTATTTGTTAATGGAATATCATTATTTCCGTTACAATATTTTTTGTATTTTTCATATACGGCATTAACCTTTAGATATATATCAGATTTTCCAATACCCAGATATATATCTGCGAATCTCTCAGCATGGTTACTTTCTGACCTATAGTTTATCAACATATCTTTTGATTCTTGAGAATATGTAAAGTCCCTTTGTTTTCCCAGTCTCTTTAATCCAGCTAACGCAAATTGAAGAATGGCACTCATTTCGCTATGTAATTTTCCCTCTTTAAGTTCTAAGTCAATTTCATCACCACGAAACTTTTTATTAAATGGAATAATTACAAATCTTCGCTGTAATGCATCGTCAAAGTTTTGGATTACAGGAAGATCATTCATAGCAAATACTAACTTGCAGAAGGGTTTAAAATTGAAGGTATCTTTATTTTTAAACTGAGCTTCGATGGGATCACCGCTAGAAATTGCTTTTAACCAATTGATTGCAGAGTCTTTAACTAGCTTAGAACATTCCTCTGTAGAAAAGTTTAATATCTTATCTTTTAAACCAGCCCTAAGAAATGATTTATCTAATAAAGACATTGGAATACTCGCATAATTTGCGTCAGTAACTAATGTTTTTAATGTATCAATCAAGACTGATTTTCCGCTGCCTCCCTCGCCATAAAGCAAGAATATTTTCTCATGCTTTGTATTAGTGGTTAGACAGTACCCAAACATTTCTTGAATTGTTTTAATATTCTCTGGATTTCCTTCAAATGTAGATGATAAGTATTTATCAAAATTAGGGCATTTTGAATCAATATCATATTTATAATTAAAATGAATAGTTGTAAAATCATCTATAAAATATTTTTCTTTATAAAAAATAGGATTTTCCCAATCAGATAAATCTAATGTACCATTATTTAAGACCAGCCTATTTCTATTTTTATTTATGTATTTTAATTCGGTATATTTCTTATGTTCAATATGTTCAATAATTTGTTTCGTATAGAACGGTTTTGATAACATTTTCATTTCGAATGTAATTAATTGGGCAATATAATGTTTTTCTACGTCCGTCCAGTATTTGCCATTAAATATGAAATGGCCTTGTTTTGGGACAGATATTATATTATAGAGTGATAATATTTCATTACTTGCTTTGTTAACATCAAAATTTTCTTCATCATCAAAGTATTTCTCTAATATTGGAGCTTTGATCAATTCTCCTATCATTTCTTCTTCATTTAATTGTTTTTTTGCCATCCTTACCCCTTTCTTTTCCGTTTTGGTCTTTGATAATTTATTAAGTAGTTAACCTTCGCAAATCATCTTTAAGTCCCGGAATATCCTTAAATATAAACACTGTTCTATCGGTATTTTCTTTGTTTGGTTTGATATCAACAATCTGATACCCCAACTTTAATAGACCCCTAGCTACCGAGGCGGCATATACGAGTTTAACTAATTCATTTGTCATTTTTAACCCTCTCTTTTTTGTTGTTGACAACTGCTAATTATTTTGATAAACTGGCGTTGTGCAAGATATGCTCATTTTTCAGAAAAATATAGTTTTTAAAGGGTACTACAATATGCGTACCCTTTTTTATTTGCTCTGCTGCTGTTTACTATTCAAAAATATTTCTATTGTATCAAGCTGTTCAGGATATAAATCTGACATATTACGCCTAAATTTTGATAAATTGGACTCATGAATATTGACCTTGTTGGCAATAAATTTTGCAGTCACACCTTCATCAGCAATGAACTTATTCAGTCTTTTTCTCACTTCCATCTGTCTCACCTTAATATTCTCCTTTCATAATTTTTATTATTATTTCAATATTTTCCTTTTCCTATATTAATATTTGCATAACCCCCTAAAAACTATTGATTATTCTAGTTTTTCAGGGGGTTATTTTGTTGCAAAATTTAGAGTTTCAAAAAATATTATTATATTATATCTATGATGCTACTGTCAACGATTTTTTCAAATATTTTTTAATGTCGTTGATGTTAGTGATTGTAAACGCCGGAATACCATCATCTTCTTCATTAGCCATAAAATTAATATCAATCAATAGGTTTGTATACCCTGTTGGGGATTGATAGTATTTACCTTCATATAACTCTGTTATAATCTTTTCATATTGCCTAAAATTAATATCTGCCAATTTAGCAATATGGGAAGGGGTCATTTTATTTTTTTTGCCTGGACAAATAAAGAATCTGGCATAATTATTTTTATGCAACCTATTCAAAACCAGCAATATAAACAATACGCTCTTATAATTCCATGGTATTTTAGCCTTACGAATATAGTCTATTTCCGATTGATACACATTGACTTTAATGTCGGTAACATCAATATTGTTTTTTTCGGTTCTAATAACCTTACCATCTTCATCCTTAATCTCCCGATCTATCCGAAGGTTAACCTTTACTAATTCATTGTTTTTAGTAATTTGCTTTATTTGCTTTTTTGCCTTTTTTGCTTTGAGTTCTATTACCTTAGTATCAAAATCCTTTTGCTCATAATATTCACCTTTTACCCTGGCTATCATCTCATCGGGAAAGCAATTCCAAAGAATAGCCTTATCAGTGTATTTCTTGTCCGTATAACAAATAATCAGTAGATAATCTAAAATCTTATCCACATCAGCATTAGCACGACATAAGGACAATAAGGAATTCCTAACATAATCATAAAAAATCCTATATTTATAATTACTATCATCGATATCCTGTGGCTTAGATTGATATATTCTATCTTGGGATAACTTACTATGCTGCTTGTTAAATCTGTTCATCATGGCTTTTACCGAATCATAAGTTTTTGAGTATTGATTAGCTTTTTCTTTTAATAACTTTTGCCATTGAAAATTATCATCATAATTAATTTCGGAAACCTTATCAATCTTTGCAAATTGTTCTTCCAGATACCAACAAATCAGGTTGACAGTGCACCCATTGTGGTTTAATTGTTTTATCTCCTGTAAGTCTTTAATTCTCCTGATACTATTCCTTCTTTTTTCACTTCTAAGCTCTTTGGGATACTTATACCGCATGAAATAAGGTAATTTATGTTTAGACAAAAATTTCTTAATTTCAGTGGGTGTTTGAGCTAATATACCTGTTTTGGCATAGTCAATAATTTGTGCGCCAATCACACTCATAATTTTTATGTAATTATCTCTTTGCTCTGTTTGAGGTAGTGACCATAGCGTAGTAATATCATTAACACACTGGCCTATACCACCTTTCATGCCATTACAATCTGTTTCAATGAGTTTCTCCATATCATTGATAGGATAGAGAGGTTTTGGTATATTTCTTTCTTCTTCAGATAACTCAAGAGGTATATGTAATATAGTATTGCTCTCTTGTGTATCTAAAGCACTTAAGATGGTCTGCTCCGTTATTCCGTAGATACAATCCCCGTCAAAATCTGCTGTTCCCATTCTTAATGCAATACTATCCCATATATTAACCACATACCCCTCATTGGTATAATCAAGGTATTTTGCATCTTCATGACTTGGTTTAACTACATTTGAAACCTTCCACTCTTTGGCAATATGGGGAAATCTACATAGAGCAATCCTATAAACCTTATCCGAGTAAAACTGGTTGTAAACTTCATTTTTTTGAAGTACCCCTGTTACAGGTAATCTAAGGGCATGTTGAGCCAATCCCACTAAATCGGGAATTAGTGTCTGATAGCTGCCATTTAAAAAAAGCATACCTTTACAACTACGTTTTTTAAAGCCTTCAAGATCATCTTTAATCTTAGATTGTATGTAAGTATCATTAAATAAATCTTTATTCTCTTTTAAAGCCTGATAAAAAGGTGGAATATAGCGTTCTTCTTGAATTAATTCACCTGTTTCAGGATTAACTCTATCTCTCAAACCCCTATATTTCAGGAATTCGTCTACATCATTTCTTATTTTGCGGTATGTTTCAATTGTTTTATAACATAGTTTTTTGACTTCTTCTTTATCAAACGATAGCGTCTGAAGTGGTTGGTAACTCAGTACAACCTTGTCAGTTAGATGTTTGGCATCTGAGTAGCCAGATATATTAAAAGTTCGCTCATAGTCATGCGTTTTGCTATTAAAGGCATTTAACCAAGTCTCATAACTTTTATATTGCTTGTGGAATTTGAATTGTGACTTCGTTAGCACGACATCAACTAATAGATTTCCTTCTGGATCAAATATATCCCAGGTTCTACCCCACAAATCAGTTATCTGGGCAACCCCTTTTTCTTGGGCATATTCTTTTAGGTCAAAAGTATATAGATTACCTTTACCACAAGGTATAAATCTAAACTGCCAACAAGCAGGGATAAGTTTTTTATTTTTTTCTTTATCGTCACTAAGTTTAATTTCTAAATCTTCACACCATATTTTTGTAAAATCCAATGACACAAGGCCAGCTCCGTCAAAAGGTACAATCTCAGTTTTACATTTTTGATCATTCTCTACTTCATATAGGCCTTTTGCTGTTTCTTTAACTAAGTCAAAGGTTTCTTCAATATCATGCTTATAATCGTCAATGATAACAATTCTAGGCATGGTTACAGGAATTGAATCAGTGCTGCATAAAGCATAGTAGCTTGAGAACTTGGCAAGGACATCATATTCTAAATCAGCAGTTAGACCGCATAGCAAAATATTATTCACCTTGTTAAATAATGATTCTTTAATCATAACCGCTTTAGAATTACGGATATTGCTAGAACTAGCCATAAGGCGTTTAAATTTATCACCATTAAAAGTCAGATATCCTTTTGACTCTTTATTTAATTGAGTATCATCACCAATATCTACGATGATGAGATCCCTTATGTACGGATAATTTAAGTTCTTGGACATTGGTTTTTTATTCTCAGGGTTTAAAAATTTGACTATCCTCAATACTTCCGATTCCTGCATCAGGGTTGTGTATTTCATTAATTGTTTTTCATCTATTGTTAAGGTGTTACCCTTAAATTCATTGATATTTATTTTTAGAATTTGGTTCATCTTTTGGTTCATTTCAGTCACTAATATATTATCCTCCTTATTTTCTATCTATTTAATTTGTTCCACTTGGCAGTAAGCAGCCCCGGCTCCTAATTCCCCTGGTTGTTAGAGCCACCCCATAATGTCCGGTGATAGACGGTGTATATTGTCCATAAACTGACGGGAGTTAAGGCCAAGCAACACCACCTAATTCACCACTTAATTTAATTTTGCCTTGATAGCAACGGTCATTATATCCAGCTAGATCCGGTCAGGGCAATTCAATCAGCTTAAAGACTCGTTACGCTGTCATTTTTCTTTTAGAATTCTTTTTTTTAGGAGCCAGCGAGGATATACAATCATCACCATATACTTCCATTAACTCTTTTTGCTTATCTTCTGGTAATTCCGATAACACTTCATAAACTTCAGTTTTCTTGAATTTTCCTGTATTAATGAAATCTATAAGACATCTATAAGCTGCCAATCTATTGTAATAACCTTTTTTCTCGCTTACATCCTTCATTATTTCATTGACAACCTCTTCTGGTGTTTTAGCTTTGTCTATACCTTGTCTATAATCTTGAAGCTCTCTTGTAAAATAAAAAAGATCATCCAATACCACTAATGGTGTAAGAACAGTTAAAACATCTTGGTCTATTGAGGATGAACCTACGTTTTTGTGTATAACAACCTGTATACAGTCCAGAACATCTAGCCACAGTAGTTCCCTCTTTTCTTCAAAAGATAATTCCTTAATGTTATCTAAGTATTCATAATTCTGATTTAAGATATCCTCAAACATATCGGTGTGTTTTTCTGTCAGGATATTATCATCTCCCATTATTTTTCCTACTTGTCTGTGTAGTGCTTCGTTGAAAAATCCTCTATATTTCGCAACCATTACATTTAATTCTTCAGTATTTAAAATTGCCATATTAATCAATCTATCCTCCAATTTTCTTTATTGTTAATTAATCTTTGATTATTGGATTAAGCAACCCAGTACTTAATCTAGGCTGCCTAACCTCCATATACTTATTTCACAAAAACACCTATAGACTTTAAGCTTTTTATTGCTTCTGTTAAATCAATTTCACCTTTACAGCCACAACCTGGTTCAGAACACGATGCAATTCCATCTTTATGATAAATATACACAGTATCCTTTTTACAACCAGAGCAGTATTGTTTGTTTTTTTGTCCATCTAATTGTTTTAGTAAATTTTCTTTGATCTTATCCATATAAATTCCTCCAATTCTTCTTTTTAAGAAATATAAAACAACGCAAAAAAGCAACGCAATCTACCCACAAATTAGTAGGCTAATTCCCTTGCTTAAAGGATTCACAATATAAAATTATTCATAATATCCCCTCCTTCATTGTTCATTAATGAGCAAGAACAACAAAGAGATAGGGAAAGATTAACTTTTAATCAAACAAAATTATACCTGTATAAAATTGTTGTTCCTGCTCATTCGTTCACTTCCTTATACTCAGGATATAAATCGAGGAACATTAATTTATATCCCTTTAATCAATATTAATGATAATACTATAAGCAGTAATTGTCAACACTTAAACTAAATTTTTAAGTATAATATTTTTTCCATCATATTGTCAATATGAATATTCTACTATTCCTTTTTGATTTCTTCCCAAGAACGAAATTTACCTTCTCTAATTTCCCTTTTCATTTCTTCTATGTCTTCTTTGGTTAAATCTTCAATAGGATCATCTTCTTCATGTGGTGAATCATTTTCAATAACTTCCCACATTTTTAACAGGTCTTCCACTCTTATTAATAATCCTTTTACGAAAACCTTTCTAGCTTCAGGAGGTATTACAATCTCTTGAAATCCATCTTCATCTTCTTCTATAAAATGACCTAAATAAAACGCAATAAACGGGTCGTTTCTTTTACCTTGATCATTAAAAAAATAGAATTCTTCCGGGTATTCACCTTCGAACAATCTATATTTATTACCTGGAGTAATGATGTCTTTTAATTGTTCTGTAACATAATCACAGGCCCAATATTGGTAAACCTTTGAGTATCTAATCTTAGGTTGTTCTGCAATTTGTTTCATGGTATTTTCATTATCGTTCTGACCAAACCTGGTTAATAATTCGGAAATTTTTCCCACATTTACCCTCCTCTTTTTAAATACATAATATATCATTTTCAAAGAACAATATAGAACTATATGTTAAGAGGGAGCCATTTATCCCCTCGTTGGCAGTGGGTGTCCCACGACCACGCTGCTAATTTAACAGAGTGGTTTCGCTTGAGTCTCGCAAGCTCTTCAGGTGGGTTCTATTTTAATGTCTTATACAATTCTCTGTTTTCTAATTTTTCAATATTTCCTATAGAATGTTTGACTTTAGTTTTTAAACTACTAATCCCAGCATTACCACACAAACTATTTATAGGTTCTAATTCATATTTAATCCTTCTTCGATTTCTTCTTATTTCTTGCAATTTTTTACACAATTTATAACCTTCGCAAGCATTAAAATTACCTAATTCAATTTGATGCAATATGTCACTAGTTGTTATATCATAATTGCTTAATTCCTTATTTAAGGATACTTTTTCACTTTCTATTTTATCTATAAGTTGAAGAAGCTCATTTGAATATTCTTTGGCATTACACAATATTAACTCACTCCTTTTATTATTTTTTTTGTTGCAGAGAGGTTTTATACCACTTTTTTTGCTTTTCAGTCCTGATTAATACCAGTAATAATAGGTTTGAATTTATTGCATATATCTTTTAATGCTAGACGGTGTTTTCCCTTCATTCTTTTAGGTATCTCGATACTTATTTCTATGAATTTTTCTGCACCTTTGAATGGATCATTTTTTTGCATATCATGATAGTTTGCATAAACAAGTTCCCAATCAAGGTCTTTTGAAAATCCTGCTAAATCTCTTAATTCTCTTAGTTTCTGAATTGATATTTCTCCAAGTGATTTATTTCCATGCCATCTACTAGGAGATTTTAAAGCTATATAAGTCCAATTGTTAGGTGATAAATAGATATGACCATCAAAACAACCATGATTATCAACAATATAATAACCATAATTTGCCCTGCTAAAATACGGTCTTTTTACTAAATGCGGACACGCTTGATCAAGTTCTGCATAAGGAATTTTAATACCTTGATATTCCAGCTCTTCCTGCAAATATTGAAAAACTTGTTCTATTCTTAGGAAATTTAAATGAGGCTGAATTTGATTGTATGCGGAAACAAACATTTCTTCGATGCCCGGCATAATCTCTCTCAATTTACTCAAATAGCGAATATAGCGGTTTTTCATTGGTATCTCTTTTATATCTTTAATGGTATCCGGTACATCAACCTTACTACTATTAAGCCAACCAAAATTATAAATTTTATCGAGTTCAAATGTGGTTCTCATAATAAGTACAGATACAGAATTAGACTTATTAAACTCTTCTTTATAATGTTCACATACCTTTTCAAGCGCTTCCAGAGTTTCAGAACAATAGGTAAAAAGATATTCAAGCATTTCAATTTCATCAATCTTTAAATCTTCATACCCATTAAATGCTTTATGGGTATCCCCTGTTTTTGTAGATCCATACCTTTTTAATACCTCAATAACCTTGTTCATCATTTCATTCTGCATAATATAAACCCTCCAATTCTTATAAAATATCTTCATGAACTCATTATAAACTTCATGAACTTTCATGTCAATAGATATTTCATTAATTTTCATGTATTTTATTGATATTTCATGCATATACTATTATAATAGAAAAATAAATATAGAAGAGGTGTTTTAATTGGCAGATTTAAAAAATCGCGTGCAATACGCTACATCAATTGATAAAGAATTGAAGGATGCAATGAAGGTTTTATCGGATCAAACTAGGATTCCACAGAGTAAATTGATTGATGAAGCTATTGAAGATTTATTGAAAAAGTATGGTATTGAGGTGGGAAAGAAGTAAGCGCTTAGGTGCTTATTTCTTAGGGTAAATATATAACTAAATACAATGAAAATCGGCTCTAAATTGAACGAAAAGTAGTCAGGGGTTGTAGGTATAGGAGAATTGTTTTAAGCGTTTTTAGAGAGGAATTTGTGATTAACTAAGTTTTTCAATTCGCTATCATTCCCAGTGGCAGCGAACTCAAGTATTTAGTCGCATTAATAAGTGGACTGAATCCAAGTCTCCATATGATCTGGCATTATATGATAATAACAAAGGTCTGAACTTTGTATACTATGCCCCGGCTTATCGATATCCCTTCGTCAAACATCAGTAATCTCGGTACTTCATCGCTAATTTTAAGTCAATTTTATCGTCATAATCAAACAATAATAAATCATCTTAAAAGCCCGTTCTATCGGGCATTTAATAAATATGCAAAATACTATCGGCAATACAGAACACTTGTTCGGTTTTAATAACAATACTATAGATATGGAAGACATATTAAATGAGATAGTCCAATAAAACAAATAAATTTTAGATTAATTTATTTGCTCTCAGCCAGTTCATACATAAAGCGTATAATACATCTTCCATTTTTACATTGTTATTATGATGATGGACTACTTTTGAAATATTTGAGCCTTCATATGTAGTAATTCGTGTTTGATTTTCTATATCTTCTATGGTTTTGATTTCTTTCATTACCGATTTTTCAGGAATTTTGGGCATCATCTCACCTCAATTGTTACCTATTAATGGCGCTAATTAATTTTCAGTTTTCTTGATCTTGCATAAGCTCAGCAAAATATCTTTCTCTACAAATATTGAAAAATGTTCTATTCATGTTTTTGATTGCCTGTTCAGAGGGTTCATGAGGGATAACTATATAAAACTTAAGTCTTTCCTTTTTATTTCCGTCTTTGTTAAATGATTCTGAATTCTCCTCAGTCATTATAATTCTGACAGTTTTCTCGATCTCGGTTTTATTCCCTTCAATAACAATGGTATCTACTTCAATTTTATTATTCTTCAGTATCTGATCTATGCTATCTAATTGCAGATGTAACCACTCACTATCTTTAGTTAAATCCTGAAGAAAACTTACAGTTAATTTGTAAACCTTTCCTTTTTCAAACTCAGTTAAATTTTCTATCAAAACTGTTTCAAATATTACTCCTATATCCTCATCAAAAATATCCGTATTTTGCAGTATATATTCCATAATAAAACGCCACTCCTAAATATAACTTTTTGTTGCATTATTTATAATTTCCAAACTTATGAATCAAAAACATCCTCCTAGCGTCCTAACAACCCTCGAACTACGCTGTCTTTAATACCCTCAATCTTTTCTTCTCTATCTTCTTCATGTGCAAATTCTAGGGTGATCCACATCTTAGCTTTAGCATCATATCTCTTTAATATTGTTTCTCCATCAATAACGTGAACTTCATATTCAATACCTCTAATGGTCATCTTTTCTTGTTGCATCAACTACCGCTCCTAACGATGATAATAGATAAATGACTATGTATTATTTTTTGTAAACTCATAATAAAGTTTAGTTAAAATCTCTTCTTTTCTTTTTTCATTTTCTTCTTTGGTAAGGATAGGATATATATTCGTAATTTTCCAACCATCTATATATTCTATAGTTTTTCTATACTGCGGCTCTTGCTCTTTATCTTGTTTGATTATTTTCACCCCTTAATTTTTGCACAATTATATCGGTAAAGAATGATATAGTTTCTTGAGTTATATCATTTATGTTTTTTGTGTCTCCAAACTCTACTAAAACTCCAATGTTTTTGCCTTTATTATCAGCACCACTACTGTATTTATTTAACTCTTGCTTTTTATTCAAAAAGCCATACCCCCAAATCGATGATAAACTGTGAATTGCTTTCATCTACCTAAAGCAATTATCAAAAACGTGCTCATTAATATTTTCTTCACCATTGGCTTTTTGTTTTTCAATTGATAGTTGATTTAAATAACCAACAAATTGCCTCATAAATGCATCTACATACCAATCTGTAATTTTTATTAGTATTTTTTTAAATTCCTCATCGGGGATGATACAATATTTTACTATGACATTAACATTAGATCTTTTAGGCATCATCTCACCATTTTCTTGTATGTTTTTAGATCATTATACAAGAAAATAAGAAAAACGCAAATATTTTAATTGACATCATTATTCTTATTGTGATATACTTTTACATTTTTTAAATATATTTATTTTTCTATTTTAATAAATAGCAAAACGAGGGAGGCTTAACTATCCCTTATCCCCTATCTGTTGGATATTCGAGCTTAAAAACTATTGTATTTAATGAGGAATTTAATGATAGATTTGATTTTTATTTATTTGGAATAGGAAAGGTTAGGGCGAGAGCTTGGAGTGGTTTTTGGATGGGTACTAGACCATTTATTTCTTTTAATTAATTTCCTCAAATTCTTCAGAGATATAATATTCTTGTTCCTCTGTATCCCAAGTCATATGAGCTACGGTACGATATTTTTTATAATAAATACTACTGTATTCTATAATTATGGTGAATTCATTAATTATTTGTTTTTGATTTGTAATTATAACCTCTTCTTCAATAATGTTGTTTGCGCCAGGTAGAATTATACTATTCTCATTAAGGTTATTTGCGATATCTGTTAAGACTGATAACATCTCTCCGTATGGCTGTGTTTCTAGCCTTGGTAAAGTTTTTTCAAATAAATAATTGTGATCCAAATCTAAAGCAGTGACTTTAATACCAACCGCTATACCCACACCAATATTCTCTAGTTCATAATCAACTTCTATTGAATTATTATTCAAACAACCAGAATCAGCTTCACGAACAACTATAATAGGTCTAACTGAACCATAACGAATACGTGCATTTTCCCGAATACTCATAAAAGCAAATATAGCTAGAATCACGGTTAATGAACTACTTAATAATTGAAAAATAGCTAACCATCTATCGACTTTATCATTACTTGGTTCAATCCAAACCTTTTGAGTAAGAATGACACCAATTACTACTAAAATTATTAACAAAACTATTAGTAATAATGAAGATTTTTGTTTTACTAGATTTGTCAGTTGTTTCATTTACATCCCTTTCTATTAGAATAATTGTAAGCGCTTAATAACAGAGTGCCTATTTGACGTTATTATTACTATCTTTTTCGATAAGTTTTGCAGAATACATTACTCCTCCATTCCATGATTTTAATGTTGTGCCACATATATCGCATTTCTCGGAATCTATGTCCCTCATCATCAATTTAGTTTCATAAAGGTTATACTCTGCTCCACATTTCGAACAAGTTATTTTTCCTTTGTATCCCATAAAAACATCCTCCTCTTAATTCGCGATGAACTACCGAATACACTTTTTACTAATCCTCAACATTCCAATTCGTTAATTTATCAACCACTTCTTCTAAGGAAATTTCACCATTTCCAAATTCATAAACAATATCGGCTAAATAATCCCTACAAAAACAACCTGTACATTGCTTGCATTCTTCATCATTTTCATCATATTCTTTTTTATTAACACCATCATTTATAAAACATAAAGAGGTATCAGGTGGTATTGCAAGATAATCAAAAATAATATCATCAAGTTCATTACCTATTTCTCCAACTAAAGGTATTGTTACACCTAAAACATCTTCATATTGAGATTGACCTTCACTTATTGTTTTACTTAATAATAAAAGCCTTTTTAGTATGTCTTGATTGATTATCGATATAGTTTTACTCATAAAATAATTACCTCCATAATTATTATCAATATAAGCTTTATAATAACATTTCTCGTGATTGCTAATATGCTTAAAATGAATCCAAGATAACTAATTATATCATTTGCTATCTTGTTACATTAAAAGTAGTTGTTTACTATTTAGATTATTAGGAAGGAACTAACAGCATTTTGTAGTATTATAGGAAGAAGCTATAACTGCTGGATATGAGTTTTGCAGGGCATATAAGCCTAAATATCAGAATAATTCTTTGGAGGATTTATGCAATCATCATTAAGTGCCAATACACTTTTTCATTTCACTAAAACTTCTGAGAGTTTATTAAGTATTCTGTCGAACGGCATTTATCTTAATTATTGCCGTGAAGACCAAAGTTATTTGTGGGGTAACGAGCCCGGAACAAATATTTTCGCTACACCAATGTCTTGTTTTTGTGATATTCCTTTATCGAATGTCTCTAAACATATGGATAACTATGGCGAATACGCAATTGGTTTGAGGAAGGATTGGGCTATCACTAATAGAATTAACCCGGTCTTATATTTGACACAGGATTCGCTTACAATGATGAGTTTAGTAAATTGTCTAATTACTACATTACCTATAGCTGAAGATACTCAATCCCAATCCATAAGCATAGATGCTAAAAATATTTGTTCAAGTATTTCAAATGAATTAACGAATATTATATTAACCTCCAAACCATATGAAGGTAGGTCTTTAGAAACTGGACAGAACGTAAGATTTTATGATGAGCGAGAGTGGCGATACACTCCATCTATCAATGATTATTTTAAAGATATCCCGTCACTACTCAATGACACAGAGTATGCAGATACAAATATTCGTATGATGTTTACTGAAGAATTAAAACGGTTTAAACTATCCTTTTCACCGAAGGACATCAAATATATTATAGTTAAAGATGATGATGAAATATTGTCTGTTATGGACAAAATACAAAACATTAATGGAAATTGGGCACATAACGATGTTAAGTTACTTACCACTCGCATTATGTCTTCGAAGCACATCCTAGAAGATTTTTGAGATAAACATTCAATGAGTTTATCAATTGCTTTTTAGCTAAGTCATAAGAAACGAAATTAAATAATAATCCTAAAACCTCAGAAATTTAAACTGAAGGCTTTAGGATTATTATTTGTTATGCCTATATATTGGGTTTATTATTAGCTTCCTATTTGGGAGTGATGCAACTGCCAGCATAGTTGGCAGGGGGCGTATACCTAAACCTGGCGAAATAAGCCTAGCACAAAATGGAGTCTTGTTCTTGGATGAACTGCCTGAATTCAACCGGGATCTATTAGAAGCCTTGCGCCAACCTCTGGGGATACTTCTTAGGGCAATTTATATTAATAATCTTAGATACCAATAAATAGAAATAGAAAAACCTCAAGCAATTAAGTTTGAGGCTTTTTCATTAATACTTGTTAATTATGTTAATTTTCCTTATAACAGAATCTTCAATCACTGATTATATAGGTCTTATAAGCCATTTTTTCTGTGTGTCACTTTGTGTGTCTCTTGTGTGGCTGTTAAGAAACACATGCCGATATTTAGGGATACTTAGAGTTACATATCTGGTCTTTCCAATTTTTCTACCCAATCAAAAAAGCCCGATGTATCGAGCTTTACGCAATTTCTTATGGTGGGTCGTACAAGATTCGAACTTGTGACTTCTTCCGCGTCAGGGAAGCACTCTTCCGCTGAGTTAACGACCCATTTCTTATTCATGAAATCTACACCCCATATTATATATTGGTGACAGGAATTAGTAAAGGCCCCAATTTGGTCTATAGCTATATTGGGGAAATGTTGCGCTAATTTTGGGCTATTAACATAATTCAGGCGAAAACCCAATATAGTTGTAGAAGGTATTATGGGTTGGCCCCCGTGGGCACAACATTATCTGCCGATCGGCATAATTAGTGGAGGTATTTATTGATACTATTATTGAAAAAAAGAACCCTTGGATTATTTTTAACAGGCATATTTCTGCTTGGCTTCGGAACGTTTAACGTAGCCCTGCACCCCAACATGAACAAATGGAAACAAGAAAGGCTGGTCATTACGGTGGTCAAAACATCCCAAAAGGCGGTGGCCTTGACCTTTGATGATGGTCCCGATCCAGAGAGGACTCCGGCCGTATTAGAGGCTTTACGGAAACATAACTTCCATGCCACCTTTTTTGTGGTTGGCAACCGGGCTGAAAAATACCCGGAACTGTTAAAACAGATCGCGGCCCAGGGCCATGAAATTGCCAATCACAGCTATAGCCACAGTTATGCCAGTTTTAAGAGCAATAAAACCGATATATTTCGAGATGAAATTGATAAAACCAATTCCATCATTCAAAATATCACTTGCCAAAATCCAGTCCTTTTTCGTCCTCCCGGGGGATACCTATCTGATAATATGGTCGAGTTCACCAAGCAAAAGCAATTGACCATTGCCTATTGGACCTGGCAGCAGGACAGTAAGGATTGGAAGGTTGGCAACAGCGGCACTTCCATAGCCAACCATATAATTAAAAATATTCAGCCTGGACAGATAATTCTCCTTCACGATGGAGCTAACAACGGTTTACAGACAGCCCAGGCAGTTGATATTTTATTAGCTAAGCTGACCAGTGAAGGGTATCGTTTCATTACCATGAGCGAATTAATTAAATTGGGTGATAAGGAATAAAGCTCATTTTTAGGAAATAAAAATAGATAAATGACAAAGGGAGGTGTAAATAGACAATGCCAAGAATATTTGGCTTTTATGAGGTCAGAGCCAGAACTAAGATAGCCATTATTGCTGTATTAGTAGTGATTCTGTTGGCCAGTAGTGTTGTGTATGTTCAGGCTTATCACAAACTAAAACCAGTTTATGAAGTAAAAACAGATAAAAAAGTAGTAGCCCTTACCTTCGATATTAGTTGGGGCAACAATACTCCCCTGCCGGTAATAGACATTCTTAAAAACAATGGCGTAAAATCTACTTTCTTTCTATCTGGTCCATGGGTAAAACAATACCCTGATATCCCCAAACGTATTAAGGAAGACGGTCATGAGATTGGCAGTCACGGTTACCGTCACATTAATTTAAGCAACTTGAGCAAGGCCGAAATAAAAGACGAAATGTTGAAAGCCAGTAACAACATTAAAGAAGTGACAGGAATTGATGCCAATTTAATTCGAACTCCTAATGGAGATTATAATGATCAAGTTATTGAAGCCGCCCATGAATGTAACTATGAAGTGATACAATGGTCAACCGATTCTCTAGATTGGATGAATCCAGGGGTAAACAATATTATCGAGAGAGTGAGCAAGAAGGTTCACCCTGGAGATATTATACTTATGCATGCTAGTGATACATGCAAACAGACCACCGAGGCCTTACCTGTTATTATTAAGAATCTTAAAGACCAGGGCTATGAATTTGTAACCGTCTCAGAATTGTTAAAATTGAACCAGTAATAGGCAAAAAAAGTGGAGCCATTTAAGTTGTACTAACTTTAAATGGCTCCTCGTTATTGTTGGTCAGTGCTGTCGTCATCGATGTGTTCCAGCCCAATGTCCCTCAGAATTTCATCGATTAAGTTTTTATCCACCCTTATTCCCCCTCTCGTTCAATTTTTCTATTTTAACCCTAAAGCTATTCTACGCTCCTCATGTTTCAATTAGAACAACATAATGATAAGAATTATGCTTTTATATTAAGATTTGGTTAACATTAAGTTAAAACTTCTTTTGTTATTTATACCTTAATATATCGGCTATCGCTTTTAAAAATTAAGCCCTTTTTGAGCAGACGGGTCAAATGCTTTACAATCATCATCTTATGCCAGAATACTGTGTATTGGTTTTTTTGTTCCCACTCATTGATTATCCCCTGATTAGTAATGTCATCAATTGTCCGCGGTTCCGCTAGATAGTTTAAAATCCGTTCCTCTCTTTGCAGGGCAATGTCCAAATATGCTCTCATTAACTCCTCCACCCGCGAATCGATAACTCTTCTATGGGAGCTGACTAAAATGCGTGGTTTCAAGGATATTAATTTATTTATGGACATAATTACGTCATCCAGATCACAGAATTCCCCTCCGTACCAGGGACCCCGGGATGTGACGTCAAGATCACCGGCAAAGAGGATACTCTCCTGAGGAAAAAAGAACGAATAATGGCCCGGAGAATGGCCCGGTGTGTGTATAGCGGTAAAAGAGGTTTCTCCTACATCAAAAATATCGCCGTCCTTAAATACCCCGGATATTTCGAGCGGCAGAAAAGCTGGCTTTGAAGGTACATCATCCGGCAGATTCATTTCTCGTTCCCATATATGTTCTCGAGGACTGCCCATTAATTCCTCCCAGCGATGTAACCCCATTGACAAGGAATATTGGTATTCGTCCCGAAACGCCCATAATTCTTCCTCGCCTACCATTTTGCGAGCTTTAGGGAAAAAACTGACTCCATTAATATGATCAAAGTGGTGATGGGTTAACAGGAGCATATTAATCTCATCCAACGGAATCAGCGCATAAGCTCTGCCACCTGCCCCAGCATCGATCATTATCTTGACCTCATCGTCGATATATAGTGAGTTGCTATATGGAAACATAGCTTTTGCTTCGGGCCTCACTAGTTTTATTTGTTTGGTCAGTTCGATAAGCACTGAACCGCCTCCCAGAAATCGCTTGATAGGTTTCCCAATAAAAAAGTCCGGGTATAAGCCCGGACTTTTTCTTTAAATTAATCCAACTTATCGATCATTTCCAGTATCATATCAAAAAAATAATTCATATCTTCGGTGTCGTTTACTCCAGCCTTGAAACCAATTTCGGGAAACCTCCCCGGTCCATTTATCTTGACGTTAACCAAATACATGGTCTGGTCGCTTTCTTCATCGGCATTGTCTAAATCTATCTCATCCCACTCACCTTCAGCAATCTCATCTGAAATTTTGGAGGTTCCCTCTCCTATGGATTCATCGCTGTTTTCTATGATCTGAGATACAATCCACATTACATCAGTTAGACTCATACCTAGTTCTTCGCTCAGATGTAAGATTTCATTGGCAACCGGTGTTATTTTCAACAAGTCGGAAAGATTAACCGGATCCCCTTTACCCCATCTATTTTTCATAACGTCACCTCCGCCTCTATTTGCCACAAACTTCAAAATTACGGTCTAACGGTAATTAGTGCCCTAATCTAATCTGCAGCGGTTAAAACTCATAATTAATTGTACTCTCATTAATTAGATTATATGTGAACCGGACCTGAAAAAACAATTCATTTTAATCGTATCAGGTACTTGGGTTAGTATAATAATGCAATAATATTACAACCAATGCTCTAAATATTAGCTGCAGATTATAAACTATAACATGAAAATGGATTCAATGCAAACCTTATGGTTGAGACCAATAGCTAGTAATATTTGACTTATTTTTCTCTAAGCCTATACTTTAGTAGGTGTAATATATTTATCATAATGCCAGAGGTTTATTATGTTTATAAATGCTTCTAAGGAACTGAAGGGTTCTATTTTTATTTTGTTCTCGGCCTTCATGTATGCCACCCTGCCAATTCTGGTAAAGCTTGCCTATTCGGCGGGGCTGGGACCGGGCAGTACATTGTTGCTGCGCTATATATTTTCATTTATTTTATTGGCACTGTTCATCAAGGTTGTTAAACATGACCATATTCTGTCTCTTTCCCCACCGGTGATTGCTCAGGGAATATTTTTGACAGCTTCAGGATTGTTTTACTTTTTCGCCCTGAATACCCTATCAGCAGGTTTAACTACGGTAATATTTTTTACCCATCCGGTTCTGGTGGCTATCTTAAGTATATTGATTTTCAAAGAAAGATTTGTGCCCCGAATCTTTATTGGTCTAGCGTTAGCTTTAGGCGGTGTGGCTCTCATTTCCGGGCTGGTTGGACATTCCCCCGGACTATCTTCAGAAGGTATTTTTTTCGCTCTCCTGGCCTGTATCTGTTATAGTTTCTACAGTTTGCTGGGCCAAAAAACTGTTGCCCGCAGCAATCCGTTATCTATCACGGCGACACTCTCATTAATGGCGATTATTATCATCGTCCCTGTTTATCATAGCAGTTTAGGCTTCTTATTCGTATTGACCCCCTCCCAGCTGTTGATAACTCTGGTTATGGCTGTTTTCAATACTCTCCTGGCAGTACTCTTTTTCCTGAAAGGAGTGCAGAATATAGGGGCCGCCCGTGCGACCTTAATCAGCACCGCCGAGCCCGTTTTTTGCGTAATGATGGCTTTCCTAATTCTGGGAGAGACTCTAACTGGGATAGAAGTGATAGGCTCGGTCATGGTCTTTGCCAGCATGCTGCTGGCGGTATTTTCCCGCCCTGAAACCGCGAGTAATGAATAAGGTGGGACAGGGGGACGGGTCCCTTGTCCCACCCCAACGGTTGAAGTAAGTGGGACAAGGGACCCGTCCCCCTGTCCCACCTTATTCAGTTTCTGCTGGTTGTGGTGCGGTCAGCAATTGGTATATCTCTCGTTCGACCTGACGGATGTTTTCACTATTCAGATTTCTTTCTTTGTGAGGTATTGTGTTGCTGATAACGCCTTTGACCGACCCTGGTCGTTCATTAAGCACATATATTTCTTCTCCCAGCAGCAGGGCCTCATCTATATCATGGGTAACAAAAAATACGCTTCTATGATCCATCAGCCATAAATCCACAAAGGCATGCATAAGGGCGGTTTTTAACTGCATATCCAGCCCCTTGAACGGTTCATCCATTAATAGTATGTCGGCTGGATAGGCAAATGCCCGGGCAATCGCCACTCTCTGCTTCATTCCTCCACTCAGTTTATCGGGATAATATTTTTTAAAATCTCTAAGGCCAACCATGTCAACATAACGTTTAACTATTTCTAACCTTTGCATTTTGGAAAACTTGTCTTTTAGAACAAAGTCGATGTTTTCATCCACCGTTTTCCAGCGCAGGAGACGTGTCTCCTGGAACAAGTAGCTTATGGTCTTGCCTGCAAAGCCAGACATTTCACCCTGATCAGGAGGGAAAACTCCTGAGATAATATTTAAGAGGGTAGTCTTACCACAACCCGATGGCCCCAGTATGCAGATGAGCTTATGTTCCTCCAGTTTCATATTCAAATCTTTTAGAACATATAAATCGCCAAATTTTTTATGGATATTACTCAAAATAAAACTCATCCGTTCAACCCCACGTTCTGAATTTGGTTTCCAGAGAATTAAGCAAGGACTCGAAGATGAAGCTGATCAGAATGATTACCACTGTCCAAGCGAAAACCTGAGCGGTTTCCAAATCAATCTTGGCTATAATCAGATTAGTACCGATAGAAAAACGAGGTTGACTTAAGATTTCAGCAGCAATAATAACCTTCCAGGTAATGCCCATCGCATTTGAAGCTCCCGCCAGTAAGTATGGCAAAATCGATGGAATATAGAGTTCCCCCACAATCCGTTTGGTCCTGACCCTATACATGTGGGCCATTTCCAGCAGCTGTTGATCCACATTCTTTATTCCGGCTAAAACATTGCTGTAAATAATGGGAAATATCATTAGAAAGGTTACAAATATTGGTACTGTATCGGTTTGGAACCATATTATTGCCAGAATTATTACTGACATAACCGGGATGGTTCGAATTACGGTCACCCATGGCTGGAGCAGCCAGTAGACTGGTGAACTGAAACCGGCTATAAAACCTAACACGACACCTAGGGCGCAGGAAATAAAGAAACCCAATAATCCCCTACCTATGGTTAGACCAACTGAAGGCCAGAAATTTGCCGCCTGTATTACAGTCCACATCTTGACTAGCGTAACCTCAGGAGAAGGCATAATCAGTTCCTGATGCCAATACAGAGCAAGCAGCTTCCATACCAGCAGAAGTGCCAGCATGGAAGCCACCGAATACAGTCTATTTTTGGTAGTAGAATTTAGCATCGGGCAGTTTGCCTCCTATAGAATCAGGAGAAAAGTCCAGAAGTACCTGCAGGTATTTCTCTACGGCTGGTTTAGCGTCCATGGCGCTCATATAACGCAGGTTGCATCTGGGGATCGCTGTGGCGGCGACGCCAGCGGGTATACCGATGTCCTGCTTTTTAACTAATTCCCCCGCCTCAGCAGGATTTTTATTAACCCAATCAATTGAATTAGCGTACTCCTGTAGGAACTTGGTCATGATTTCGGGGTTTTTAGCGGCAAAATCAGCCTTGACCACCAGGCAGGTCTGAGCAAAAGGAACATCAGCACCATTAATTCGCGTCCATTCTTTTTGGAAATCCAGTGCCAATTTCATATCCTTATTTTGACCTAATACGGTTGAGACCCAGGGTTCAGGCAGAACCGTTATTTTACTCTTGCCGGCGATAGCAAGTTGGGCCTGTTCAACCGGGCTGGCAATGTATTTAATAGTCACGTCCTTATCCGGATTGATACCGTTTTTATTGAGCAAATATCTGAAGACTACATCGGCAGCTGACCCTTGGGATGAATTATCAATTTGCTGGCCCTTGAGGTCAGCCCAGCTATTGACAGCAACTCCATTAGTAAGTACATACATTACTCCCCAGGTATTCATAGCGACCAGTTGATAAGCTACACCTTTATTATACAATTTAGCCGCCGTATTCGTCGGAATAGTAGCTATCTCTATTTCCCCGGTCAAAAGTTTAGCACTGAGTGTATCGGGAGTCTGTTCAATCACGTATTCAGCCTTGACATTCTCACCCATAGATGGCTGAGAGTCCATCATCTTTATCATTCCAACCGCTGTAGGCCCTCTCAAGACCGCTACCTTAAAGTTGACAGCTTCGGGAGCTGCTTTCCCGGCATCCTTCTTGACCGAGGAACAACCTGCAACTGATAGTATAAACATAGTCAAAATAAACCACACCACCAGATTTTTCTTCATTTCACTGCTCCTTTCCCATACCAAGAATTATTTTCCTGCTTAATATTCTGTATCATCTCCACTTTTCCCTTTAATAAATACTAAGCCCTTAGTGTTTATTTTTGCATAATTAGCATCTTAGCATTCCTTTGGTTTTTTGGTTTTTTCATTTATAATAATAAACTATAGCCCAGCTAGTACACTGTCAACCAAGTGTACTTAGCAGTAACAAATGACTTGAAGTGAGTGATATATATGGAAATGATTGTCAAGCCTCTAAAGTCGCTGGATAAAACCGTAACTGTACCGGGAGATAAATCAATTTCCCATCGCAGCGTTATGATCGGAGCAATGGCTGCTGGAACTACCGAGATTGAAAACTTCTTACCGGGACAAGACTGTCTTAGTACCGTAAGATGTGTGCGGCAACTGGGAATTGAGGTCGAAGAACTAAGCCCAACCCATTTGCAGGTTAAAGGCAAAGGCCCGGCAGGACTATCCGAACCTGAAGACTATCTGGATGTTGGCAATTCCGGTACTACTATCCGCTTAATTTCCGGATTGCTAGCCGGACAGGATTTTTTTTCCGTCTTAACCGGCGATGCCTCCATACGGCGACGTCCCATGGCCCGGGTGGCAGACCCCCTGCGAGCAATGGGAGCCCAGGTCTGGGGTCGGAGCGATGGCCGTTATGCTCCGCTGGCAATAAGAGGCGGTCATCTTAAAGGAATTGATTATCACACACCGGTAGCCAGTGCTCAGATAAAGTCGGCAGTACTTATTGCCGGATTATTGGCTGATGGAGAAACTCTGGTCACAGAGCCAGCTTTATCACGTAACCACACCGAAAAAATGCTCAGGGCTTTTGGGGCCAATATTCAGACTGATGGATTAACAACCATGATTAAAGCGGGTGCATTAAATGCCCAAAAGGTAATCGTCCCGAGTGACATCTCGTCTGCCGCCTTTTTTCTGGTGGCGGGAGCAATTATTCCCGGCTCCAGAATTACGGTAACTCGGGTAGGTTTAAATCCAACCCGAACTGGAATACTGGATGTACTTAGCGAGATGGGCGCCGGGATCAGCATATCTAACCAGTTCGAGAGTTCGGGCGAGTTAATAGGAGACATAACCGTTGAGGGGCAAGGCTTAAAAGGTTTAGTATTTGGTGGTGACATAATTCCCCGTCTGATAGATGAAATCCCGGTATTAGCAGTCGCTGCGGCCGTAGCCGAAGGTCAGACCATAATTAGAGATGCATCTGAGCTAAAAGTCAAAGAAAGCAATCGCTTAAGAGCTGTTGCTACTGAACTTACCCGCTTTGGAGCAGATATTCGGGAAACTGAGGACGGTTTAATCATCAATGGCAGGCGCAGCTTAACTGGAGCGGTATGCGAATCTTATCATGATCACCGTATAGCCATGGCTTGTGCCTTAATGGGTTTGATAGCCAAAGACCAGACGATCGTACATGACGCGGAATGCATTGATATATCTTTCCCCGACTTCCAGTGCATTCTATCAAGCTTATATAACGAAGACAGGTAACCTTATTTTTAAAGGAGTGGCGATTTGTGAAAGTTGAACTCGGAAATAGGAGTTATGATATTTGTATTGGGGAAAACTGGCTGCCGCAATTAGGAGAAATACTCGATTTTGTCCCCAACACATCACGGATGATAATGATCACCGACGAAAATGTCAACAGATTATATGGTAACAGAGCATTGGATGTCCTTCATAAGGCAGGGTTTCAAGTTGATACGGCCATAATACCTGGAGGGGAAGGATGCAAAAACCTGACCACGACAGCCTCACTATATGAACAGATGGTAGCTTTAGGTCTGGACCGCAAATCCACGGTAGTGGCACTGGGGGGCGGCATTGTTGGTGATGTGGCTGGATTTGTAGCGGCTACCTATATGCGTGGTATAGCTTGTATCCAGATTCCCACCACACTTCTGGCCCAGGTTGACAGCAGTGTAGGTGGTAAAACCGGAGTAAATCTTCCTCAGGGAAAAAACCTGGTAGGTGCCTTTCATCAGCCGGGTCTGGTGTTTGTTGATGTAGCCTTTATCGCAACTCTCCCGGAAAGAGAATACCTAACCGGTCTAGCCGAAACAATCAAATATGGAATTATCTGGGATCGGGACTTTTTTGAGTATCTGGAAAACCATTGGGAACGCATTAAGGCCCGGGACAGTGAATGTTTGATACATATTGTCAATCGCTGCTGCGCCATCAAGGCGGATATTGTAGCTCAAGATGAAACCGAAAACAGCTTGCGCGCATTGTTGAATCTTGGCCATACCTTTGGTCACGCCTTTGAATCCCTGACCAACTATCACTTCACCCACGGAGAAGCAGTAGCCATTGGAACAATTTGTGCAGCGCGTTTAGCGCATCGTTTGAACCTACTCTGCCTTGATGATATGGATAGAATAGAAAATATACTAAAAGAATACGGATTGCCAGCTGATTTCGGAAATTTGAACAGCTCGGATATTATTGCCCAGATGCATAAAGATAAGAAAAATATTGGAGGTAAAATGCCTCTAGTCCTGCCCACGTCCATTGGCAATAGCCAGATATTTAATGATCTAAGTGAAGTGGATGTAGCGGCGGTCCTCGATTCCTTCTCGGTAAGCAAAAAATAGTTTGCACGGTTCTTATCTCTATGCTATACTTCATAGTAATTTCATCAAACTAAAAAACGATGAAGGAGCAAAGTAAGTTAACCCCAACTTTTCAGGGAGAAGGCGTCACCGACTGTAAGCGCCTTTAAAGTATGATTAACTGAAGTTCTCTCCGGAGTTGCAGGCTGAATTCCTTAAAAGGATGGGTAGGCTGAGCCGTAGACTTCCAACGTTAACGGGAAGAGGGTATCGGAACATAGTTCCCGCACCTTCATGAATGAGCGGATTTGTATTTAATACAGATCAACTTGGGTGGTAACGCGATAAGCAAGAGCTTTTCGTCCCTTGGGATGAAAGGTTTTTTTGTTTTTAGCGAGGAGAACGTTCCCGTACTTATTAATGAGTGGATCCTTAGAACGGATCAATCAGGGTGGTACCGCGGAAGCCCATAGCTTTCGTCCCTATGTGGATGACAGCTATGGGCTTTTATTATTTATTAAGGGAGGAATTCATAATGGTAGTAGTTATGGACATGAATTCAACAGTGGAACAGATTGAAATAGTAAACGCAAGGCTTGATCAGTTAGGCTTTCAAACCCAGCTTATCCGGGGAGTTAAACGAATTGTGATCGGTGCTGTCGGTGACCGGCTGGTAAATGATATGAGGGAATTGCAGCAAATGCCAGGGGTGGAAAAGATTGTTCCCATCATGAAGCCTTATAAACTAGTCAGCCGGGAGGCTAAGAGCGAAAATACCATCATTGAAGTACGCGGGATAAAGATTGGGGGAGATTCTATTACGGTGATAGCCGGACCCTGTGCAGTAGAAAGCCGCGAACAGCTCTTAACCTCCGCCCGTCAGGTTAAGAAGGCAGGAGGCCACATAATTAGGGGTGGGGCTTTCAAACCGCGTACCTCTCCATACAGCTTCCAGGGTTTAGAAGAAGAAGGCCTGGATATTTTAAGAGAGGCTTCCTTGGAGACAGGCTTACCAGTGGTTACTGAAGTCATTGATGAGCATAGTTTGCGGCTCGCTCTGAATTATGTAGACATAATCCAGATAGGAGCCAGAAATATGCAGAACTTTCGTTTACTTAAAGCAGCAGGACAAATTGATAAACCGGTTTTGTTAAAACGCGGTATGTCAGCCACAATTGAAGAGTGGCTCATGGCGGCTGAATATATAATGTCGGAAGGCAATGGAAGTGTCATCCTATGTGAGCGAGGGATAAGAACCTTTGAAACATCCACCCGTAATACGCTGGATCTAAGTGCGGTCCCTATGGTTAAGCGACTCAGCCATCTCCCGGTGATAGTTGACCCCAGCCATGCCACGGGTGACCGGGGGCTGGTTCTACCTATGTCACTAGCCGCCATAGCCTCAGGTGCCGACGGCCTAATCATAGAAATGCATCCTGAACCGGCTAAAGCCTTGTCAGATGGTCCGCAATCGCTTACCCCTGAAGGCCTGGAACAGGTGATGTCTCAATTGCATAATATTGTTCCTGCCTTAAATCGAGAAATACAAGCTAACTAGATAGGAGTAATGAACTGTGAAAAACAAGATGGCATATTTGGGACCACGTGGTACTTTTTGTGAAGAAGCTGCTCTCCGCTACACCGATCCAACTAAATGGGAACTAGTGCCTTATGCTACTATTGAGCAGGTTTTTGCAGCTGTACACCTTGGTGAAATGGATAGTGGTATAGTACCTATTGAAAATTCCTGCGAGGGCTCGGTAAACCAAACTATGGACTTATTGGCTTATGACTATGATTTGCAATTATCAGGTGAAATTGTCCTGCCGATAAAACATAATTTATTGTCCAGGCCTGGTATAGAATTGGAAGGAATCACGCGAATCATATCCCACCCCCAGGCTCTGGCTCAGTGTCGGAGATTTTTAACCACTAATTTTAAAAGTCTGGAGTTAATTGACGTTGCCAGTACAGCCGAAGCCGCTCGGCGCGTAGCTGACTCGAACGATTCCTGGGCTGCGATTGGCACAACCACCGCGGCTCGGGCTTATGGACTGGAAATATTATGTTCTGAAATTCAAGATCGTCAAAATAATGAAACCCGTTTTATTACTTTATCCAGCAAATGTGCAGGCAGCGACGTTTCTTGCATGCATACCCATTTGTGCAAGACTTCCCTTTTACTCTATTTAATGAACAAACCTGGTGCACTGTTTCAAGCCCTGGAACAGTTCAATTTGTACGAAATCAACCTGACTAAGATAGAATCCCGACCTGCTCAAACCAGAATTGGAGAATACCTCTTCTTCATTGATATTGAGGGTCACCAGCTTGATCCGAGAGTTAAGCAAGCACTAGCAGGCCTTAAATCAATAACCCACGATATCCGGGTACTGGGTTCATATGGAACGGCCTGTCCGGGGGCATGTCAGTAGCAGGGAATACATTGTTTATACAGTCAGTTATGGCTATAATTTATTATAAATACAATGAGTGCTTGCGCGAATTGCGCGCCAAAACGCAGGCGCTATAGCGCCTTCCTTTCGCGTTTTGTGTGCATCCCGCCGCGAGCGTTTTCATCAAACGCCTCCTCAGTCGGGGCTTTAACCCACCACTGAGGAGAAAATAGGTTTATCCCCCACCTATAGAGTAGGGAGTCTTAAGAGGAGTTTGATTAAAAGCTAGGAGGAATGAACATGCCGTTTGTAAATGTAAAAATGATAGCGGGACGGTCGCTGGAGCAAAAACGTGAGCTGGTTGAGGTCCTAACCCGTGAGGTAGTACGCATCTTGAACGTTAAGCCCGAAGTAGTTGAACTGGTAATTGATGAATATCCCCGCGAAAATTGGGCGAGCGCCGGGCAGCTATATTCTGATAAATAGGGAGTAAGCTTATTTACCTGGAAAGGTAGGACTATGCCGATATGGAAAAAGTTGATATAGCTATTGTCGGTGCAGGTGTAATCGGTTTGGCTATAGCCTACGAACTCTCCCAATCAACTAATAAATCTATTGCGGTGTTGGAGAAGAATACAGCCTTCGGACTGGAAACCTCGAGCCGCAATAGTCAGGTTATCCATTCTGGTATTTACTATCCCTCAACCATGTTAAAAACCCGGCTCTGTATTGAAGGAAGGCAGAAGTTATATCATTTTTGCCAAAAGTACCAGGTCGACCATAATCGCCTGGGCAAACTCATAGTAGCCTCCGATGCCAGTGAATCGGCCAGTTTACACGCTCTGTGCCAACAGGGGCATGCCAACGGGATTGAGGTTAGATCATTGTCAGCTCATGAAGCACGAATATTAGAACCATCTATTCAAACAGCTGGGGCTATTTTTATACCAGATTCCGGAATTATTGATGTTCATCAATTAATGCAGAGGCTGTACCGGTTGAGCCGCTTGAGCGATGTAATTTTCGCCTTTAATTCTGGGCTTCGGGGACTTGAATATACAGGAAGGGATTATATCCTGGAAACCAATCGTGACAAGTTCAAAGCTGATACGGTTATTAATAGTGCCGGTCTGGCAAGCGATGCTATTTGCTCCTTGCTAGGTCTGGATATAGATGAATGCCGCTACCGCATCCATCCCTGCAAAGGTGAATATTATGTATTAAAAAAATCAATACCTATTAATCATCTTATCTATCCTCTGCCAGGAAGATCGGGAACCCTTGGCATCCACATAACACCTGACATTTCAGGAATATTGCGGTTGGGTCCCAATGCCTATGAGGTCGTCAATATTGAATATGATATGGACGACAGGTATCAAGAGAGTTTTTATCTGTCAGTACGTAATTTTCTGCCAGATTTAAAAAGGGATGATATTGCCCCCGATTTTGCCGGTATCAGACCTCGCTTACAAAGACTCTCAGAGCCTCTACGAGACTTTGTAATTAATGAAGAGAGTGATAAAGGTTTCCCTCAATTTATCAATTTGATTGGTATAGAATCGCCTGGCTTGACTTCTAGTCTGGCTATTGCTGCCTACATCAGCAATTTTATCAATTAAGAGTAAAATTTGCCTTCTAACCATTTCCTCTGAATAATATATTTTAATCACTTATATTTTAGAGTCCATTTCGCAATAGTAACCAGCTTGCACCTGTATAGTTAAATGTCGACATATGGGGATAATTTCCCCTCTATTTAGCTGTCGTTTTTTCCGCTATTATAAGCTATATAAACTGCTTGACACTATCTATCACAAAAAATAAACTAAGTGAAGTAAGCGTAAGCTAAAATATTCACAAGTGGGAGAGAGGAGAAATCGTATGGTCAGCATTAATATCAATGGTATCAGTGCATCGGTTCCTGACGGTTCTACCGTAATGCAGGCTGCTGCAGCAGTCGGATTTGAGATTGCTTCATTATGCAGCCACCCTGACCTAAACGTCAAAGACAACTGTAAGGTCTGCGTGGTAGATGTAAATGGAGAAATGAAGTCCGCTTGTTCCGAACTCGTTGCCCCGGGAATGGTTATTAAAACCTTTACCCCCCAGGTAGTTGAAGCTAAGAGGAAAAACCTCAAACAGATCTTGTCTGTACATCCCCAGGATTGCCTAAATTGCGCCCGCAGCTTAAATTGTGAGTTGCAATCCTTAGCAGACACCCTACTAATCCGTTCCTTTGATAACAAACCCCTTCATCTTCCCAAGGATACATCTACTCCTTCTATCGTTCGCGATCCCTCCAAATGCACCCTGTGCGGTCGGTGTGTTGAGGTATGCAACGATATTCAGACTGTTGGTGCCCTGGAAATCAAAGATGGTATTGTTCAAACCGTGGACGGCAAAGCTCTTGCTGATACCAATTGCGTACTTTGTGGCCAATGCGCTGTGGCTTGCCCGGTCGGAGCCATCATCGAAAATGAAGAAATAGACAAATTCCTGGCAGCTGTAGCAGATCCCGATATGGTTGTAGTCACTCAGATTGCTCCGGCAGTACGAGTAGCAGTCGCAGAAGCAGTAGGAATGCCTACCGGTTCGCTGGGCATGTTGAAATTTGTGGCTGGTTTAAAACAGCTTGGTTTTGATTATGTTTTCCATACTAACTTTACAGCCGACCTAACGATTCTGGAGGAAGGCAACGAATTATTACAGAGGCTAAAAACTGGTGGTACTCTGCCCATGATTACCTCCTGCAGCCCTGGTTGGATTAACTTCATTGAGACCTTCTATCCTGATCAATTGGATCATCTATCCACCTGCAAGTCACCTCAGCAGATGTTTGGCCCCTTAGCCAAGACTTACTGGGCTGAAAAAATGGGCGTAGATCCATCCAAGATTTATTCCGTATCGATCATGCCTTGTACAGCCAAGAAATTTGAGGCAGCCCGTCCAGAGATGAATGCCAGTGGTTATCGGGATGTAGACCTGGTTCTTACTGTGCGTGAGTTAGGCAAGCTCTTTAAAATGGAACAGCTGGATTTTGATAAACTGGAAGATGGCAAATTCGATTCCTTAATGGGGGCATATACTGGCGCAGCCGTTATCTTCGGTGCTTCCGGCGGTGTTATGGAAGCTGCTCTCAGAACCGTTTATGAAGTAGTTGTCGGCGAAACCCTCGCAGATGTGAACTTCACTATGGTACGTGGTTTCGAAGGGTTTAAAGAAGCCGAAGTAGACTTGGCCGGAACCAAGGTAAAGGTGGCGGTAGCCAACTCCCTGGGGAATGCCAGAAAAATTATGGATGAGATTAAAGCCGGTACCTCTCCTTATCACTTCATTGAAGTTATGTGCTGTCCTGGTGGTTGTATTGGCGGCGGAGGCCAACCCATTCCAGCCACTATTGAGAAGAGAAAAGAGAGAATAGAAGCAATTTACGCGGAAGACGCTGGATTACCGATACGCAAATCTCATGAAAATCCCGAAGTCAAAGCCCTTTATGAAGATTTCCTGCATGAGCCTCTGGGGCATAAATCCCATGAACTCCTGCATACTCACTATCATCCGCAGCACCAATAACAGCCCTAGTAAACTTTGTAAGTATGATAAATACCAGGAGTTCATTACTCCTGGTATTTACATTTTTGATGCTATTAAGGCTCGAATGATAGCCTCCGGGCAATCTCATTTTTCACGAATTAATTACTTAATGAAATCCACTTATCAGAAAATAGCCGAATACGGTCAGTAAAGTGATGCTTATGAAGATCAGCGAGTTGGTAAAATTCATATGTGTCTGGTTGTTTTTTTGTACATCGGCCATGAATTCGGCTTTTGTCACATAATCACCGGCGATTAGAACCCGAAGATTATTTACATTACCGGTTATCTCCCTAATCCCATCTCTTATTTCCCTAATATCCTCTTTAATAGAATCGAGTTCTTCCCCCACTTACACCACCACCTCTCCCTACATGATATTCACTTGCTCTGGGAGATGCTACCATTTGTAATGACAGTACCTTCAGGAATTGTGGTAAGATGAATATATATTTAGGCTGGGAAAAGAGACGCAATTGAGGGAATTTTATGAATAAGCTGGAAGGATTTTATGTATTAAAAAGTATGGGAATACCGACAGTTCCCTGGCGTCGTTTTACTGGCCAGGAAGCTCTGGATGCCAATTTGCTGTGGACGGTTAGAGTTGCCGTGCAAAATGGCAATGATGTCAATTTACCTCGTGCAATCGGTGTTGCCGCTGAGGAAGCTGTCTTAATCGGCAAAGAATATATAAATGAGTTTTTACCTGACGACTTAATCATATTTTATCCGTATTTTATCGCTTTAAAAAGTGGAATTATCGATTTGCAGGAGAGTAAGACCATAATCGAAGCTGTGGATAAAGACCTCTGGAATTTAACAACATTCGGGCGTGCAGATGAGACTATTATAATTGATCATTTGTCAGGTACTATTTCTATTTTTGGTGACGCTCTTTTTTTAACTGATGATGAAATAACCGAGCTTAGGAACTATGCCCGTAAAATAAAAGCAGTTAACAGAGATTATATATTTGCTGAAAGCTCAGTTATGGTTGAGTGGAGTTATGCTGTTAATACCAATGTCAAGCGGGAAATTATTGGCGGGCGCTATTTAGTATTTACAGAATGCAAGGTAGTGGGGACAAGAGAATAAATTTATCATTTGATAGAAGAACAACCATTTTGAAAAGGCTGTCATACCCAAACTAATTTTAGTATGAATAAACAACTATGGTTGGCTGCATATTTCCATTATTGAATTAATAGTTTTGCCGCTATATTGACGGTCAATTAAATTTTGAGGATTCTCCGGGTTGGGATATTCTACCAGAACAGTCCGTGCAAACTGACTGGCCCAGCCCACGAAATGCTGCTGCAAATAGTTCTTATCATTAGATTTAGGATTTAAGTTGTTTATACCGAAATTTTTATTAAAATAATCACTTAATTCTATATCACCGTAAGTGCAGTTGGACCAGCCGTGAAAGTCTATTACAATATCCGGCTTTTCATTTAAGACCAGCTCGCTGAGGATTTGTGCCTCGGGGGTGCTAAAAGGAGCCTTACCAGTGTGATATTTACTATTACTACTATATTCCCAGTAGTAGTCAAAATCGCGATTAATGTCAATTCCCTGACCATTACACCTGCCTATCCCGTTTTCACTTTGTCCGTACAATATTCCGTCTGGATTCACACAAGGCACAATAATCAAACGAGTGGTATTGAGCTTTTCCGGGTGGTTGGAAAACTCCCTTATTACATCATTGGCAATCTGCACCAAAGCAGCCCCATCTTTTTTCCAGGCACCATCAAAACCATGCACGGCAAAGGTAATCAGCATCGTCCTATCGCAAGTTGCAGGTGTAATGACAACATCATGGATCATAGTGCCCATAGAACTATAACCAAGTACATTGTATGCGATTATGTTTTTTCCTGCTGGTACTGTCTGAACAGGTACAACACTTGCAGCAACCGGTTCCGGCCTGACATCTGCGATATTAGGAGCCATCAATTCCGACTGGGCAATAGAATCCTCGGTTGCTACCGTTAAAACCTCTATCGGAAAAGTGTAAATTAAAATCATGACTACTAATAAAAAAACGCTTTTCTTCAGGGAGATAACCTTCTTTCATGTTACTTCAATCCTTGCTATTGAATAACCGTCTGGAGTGCTGGCGATTCAAAACTGTCATATTTCTGTTTTAAAATAACAATATCCACCCTTCGGTTTATTGCCTGATTGGTCAAGCTCACATTGGGAACTCGGGGCCTATATTCACCATAACCAACCGCCGAAAGCCGGTCGGGAGAAATACCTGCTTCTTCCTGAAAAACATGCATAACATTGCACGCCCGCAATACCGAAAGTTCCCAGTTGGAAGGAAATTTGGCCGTACTTATAGGTAGATTATCCGTATGACCTTCTACGCGTATGAAGTTGGGAACCATGACCAGAGCTGTACCGAGCTGCTTAATAATACTCTTGGCTTGCGGAGTGATTTCATTGGAACCGGCTGTGAAAAGGAGAGTGTCTTTTATACTTATCACCAGCCCGCGTTCCTGCTCCATTATTTCGATATAATCCCCTAATTTAGTAGGAGCGTTTTCCGGGCCCTGACCGTCCTTACTGGCCTGCTCTGCTTTTATAAACTCCTGAATCTGTTTTTGCACCGCATCTAGCTGTGCTTTATCAATTACATCTTTATTCATTCCCTGGACCTGTTGGCCGGCCTCACCATCTATCACTGACGGCCCCGGCTTATCTGGCGGCGATATGGAGCTGCCGGTTAGAACCACACTCAGCGAATTAGCAATAGCATTGTATTTGGCCACATCAACCTTGCTCAGCGCATACATTAATATAAAAAACACCATTAATAGGGTGATAAAATCGGCATAACTTAGCAGCCAGCGTTCCATCCCGCCTTCTTCTGGCTCTTCTTGTTTTTTCTTTCTATGCCCCCCCATATTCTAAATCACCATCTTTTCCTTCTCCTGCTGAACTGTCTCCTGGCGGTTATCAGAGGGCAGAAAGATCTTTAATTTTTCTCTTAAAACCCGCGGATTCTCTCCGCCCTGAATAGACATAATACCTTCCAGCATCATTTCCATTAAGAAAACCTGCTTTTTAGCCCTATTTTTAATTTTGGCAGCAAAAGGAATCCACAGTAGATTGGCTGTAGCTATACCATACAAGGTGGCTAAAAAGGCAACTGCGATAGCTCCGCCCAATTCATCAGGAGTAGAAAGATTGCTTAATACATTAACCATCCCCATAACCGTTCCAATAATACCCATAGTAGGCGCATAACCACCTGCGGTCATAAATATCTGCGAGCCAAGCATCTCATTCTTCTCATAAACTTCTATTTCCATTTCCAGTATGGATTGGGTTAATTCAGGATCGGTACCATCTATGACCATTTGTAAGCCCTTGGCTAGAAATACATTGTCAATTTGGTCTAACTGGTTTTCCAAGCTTAGGAATCCTTCCCGACGAGCCTTATCAGCATTCTTAACCAGTACTTCCAGGTATTCGTTAAAGTCAATAGGATCACTCTTAAAAACCGTTTTTAGAAAATAGGGCACCTTTTTTATCTCATCCATGGAAAAACTAATAACGGTGGCCCCAATCGTACCACCAAAAACAATCATGGCGGCAGTACCCACCAGAAGCATGCCCATAGAGCCACCCTCCAGCAGAAATGCTCCTATCAACATTATAAATGCAATTAGAATACCGGCCAGCGAAGCTATATCCATTTACTACCACCTCGTCCACAACAATTTCATGTTTCCTGGCTTTTCGATAGAATAACCGTAAATTTGCGGTTATCTAGAGACCAGACTTTTGATCCTACTCTCAGTTGATATTATGTCGGTAATCCGTACTCCAAAGTACTCTTTCACCACTACCACTTCCCCTCTGGCAATCAACGTGTCGTTAACCAAAATCTCCACGGGCTCATGTTCCAGCCTTTCTAACTCCACAATCGATCCCTGGGTAAGTTTTAAAACATCAACAATATTACGTTTGGTTTTGCCCAGTATTACTGATAATCTGAGCGGAATATCTAATATAAGGTTAAGATTATTACTGTTAATAAAGCCACTGTTGTCCTCAACCACAATTGGCTGCGGCATTATTGGAGCTAGGCTCTTATCCTTTTTAATACTCTCCTCACTGGGAGCAGGAACTTCTATACTCTCAGCACTCGAAACAGGCTCACAATTGTTAGCCGAACCAGCCATTAGATACCCTACCTGCTGCTTGGCGATATCCATATTCATAATCAGCATTATCTCACTTTTCAGCAGCTCACCGATCTGCAGATTAAAGGAAATAACCGCTATTTCATCACTAAAAATATCCCAACTAAGATTATCTTCATCTATTCCAATATTAACTAACGTTACTTTTGGTGGAGTTATATCAATGGTTCTATTAAAAATCTGTGACATAGATGTTGCTGAATATCCTATCATCTGATTCATAGCTTCGGATACAGCACTTAAGGTTATCTCATCCATATCGGTAGAACAATTCAGGCCGTCGCCGCCCATCATGAGATTGGCTATTATGGCTGCATCTTGAGCTTGTAAAATAAATACATTACTACCATCCAAACCGGAGCTATACTTAATTTCCACCAAAAGATAGGGAGCATCAAAACCCTTCTCGAGTTCTGCAGGACTAGTACATTTTAGAGTCGGAGTATCAATTGAAACCCGCTGGCTCAACAGTTCCGACAACGCTGTCGACGCAGATCCAGTACTAATATTGCCTATTTCTTTGAGAACGTCTTGCTCTTCCGGTGATAAAGATGATTTTGCACTTGTGTCGGTATCTGGTTCAAATCCAGCGTTATTCCCACCCAGCAAAGCATCTATTTCCTCTTGTGACAGAAATGATTGTTCCATTTTTATCCCCCTATAATTTCCCCGTAATCATAGCCGCTAATTGATCTCCAATAATTCCCGGTTGAAAACTAAATTTAGGATAGCCTTCTATTAGTAGTTCCATGTCTTCCCCAACTATGGTGTCAAGCAGTACGACATCCCCTTCCTCTAATTGCAGGAATTCTTGAATAGTCAAATGAGTCTCACCGCAACAGGCAGTTAGTCCCAATGCTACTCTTCCTAAACGGTTTTCGACGTCTTTTGCCTGTGAGACATCAGCATATTGCTGAGTAGCAAACCAATTTTGGGCAGTTAAGTTGGGAATAGCCTCTTTTAGAGTTGCATAAGGCAAACATAAATTAATGATGCTTTGATTATTAGCCACATCTGCTGTAAAGGTAATTATGGCCACTGTTTCATTGGGCGAAATAATCTGGTTGTATTGAGGGTTAGACTCCATTGAATCGATTACTACATCAAATTTGAATACATCTGCCCATGCGAGAGCCATGTTTTCCAATAGCTTTTCAATTAATTTTCTCAGCACTCTGAGCTCAATCTCAGTTAGTTCCTTTACCTTCTTCGTATTTCGGCCTCCTGATCCGCCAAATAGTAAATCAATAGCCGGTGAAGTAAAGTTATGACTGGTTTCCAAAACGGCATTGCCAATTAAAGATGGCATTTGAAATATTGTTAATAAGGTAGGACTGAAAATAGAAACCAAAAACTCTTCATAAGTCACCTGTTCAACTGATGCTATTTTAATATTTATCGTGGTGCGCAAATAACCGGATAAATAATTAGATATAATTCTGGAAAAGTTCTCATTAATCATATATAGAGTTCGCAGTTGATCTTTGGTAAATTTATTGGGTTTCCGAAAGTTATAGTTTTTGGCTACAGCTGCTGGTTCTTCTTTAATTAATTCCAGCCCACTGCTATCATCACTGTTTAGATGATTTATAAGGGCATCAATTTCTGATTGGGAAAGAGCTTCATCCATAATTGACTCACTTATCCTTTGCTTAGTACTTTATTTATGGCTTCTATTACCCGATCGGGTTTAAATGGTTTAACCAGAAAATCTCGGGCTCCTGCCTTTATCGCTTCCATAACCAACGATTGTTGTCCCATCGCGCTGCACATAATAATTTTGGCTGTAGGATCTTGCGCGATAATATCTTTCACCGCGGAAATGCCATCCTTTTCAGGCATGGTTATATCCATTGTTACAATATCAGGTTTAAATTTCTCATACATTTCCAAGGCTTCAATCCCATTTTGGGCTTCACCTACGACTTCTAAATCATTTTTGGTAACGATGTCCTTAATCATCATTCGCATAAATGCGGCATCGTCAACTATTAGAATCCTTTTCCCCACTATAATACCCTCCTCAATCTTTTAAGTCCCATATTATTATTTTAGTGCGCCAACTTCCTCTACAGCTTTTTTCAACATTTCATCCTGGGATGTAATCATTCGGCCATTCATAGCAAAACTTCTCTCTAAGGTTATCATATCAGTCATATTCTGAAGCAGATCCACATTGGAACTCTCCACAAAGCCCTTTGATACCTTAATGTTCTCAGCTTGAGTCTCTCCACTTTGTGACGCTGCCAGAAAACCTCCTTGGGTAGGAGTAAGATACTCTTTATTCTGAAAGCTGGCTAAATAGAAATCTTGGTCAGGTTTTCCATCAACCATTTTCACGTCACCATTTACCCCAACTACTTTATTACCATAAGTATCTGCTAAATATCCATCTTTATTGATTGAAAACGAGCCATTCCGAGTGTATATGTCACCCTGTGCTGTGTTTAATCTGAAAAAGGCGTCTCCGTCGATAGCAAAATTATTAATATTATCAGTCTCTTTACGGCTGCCATCTGAAAAATCGTTTTTAATTTTGTCAACAATTACTCCATTAATTTCTTGTTTAAAAGTTTTAATAGATATTTTATTTTGTTTAAAACCATCAGTATTAACATTGGCCAAATTATTGGCTATGACCTCCATTTTCTTCTGCATTGCATCCAGACCGGTATTCGAACAGTAAATTCCTCTTATCATTTTTACCCCTCCTATTTCTATCGGCAATTATTAGCAATTTTTAACCGTATACCGTTGTTAGTCTGCTTCGCAAAGCAGTTAAACCCATTGATTTTAACTGAGATACTCGTGATACACTAACATCGAGCGCGTCAGCTATTTCTTTTAAAGTTAGTTCCTCATAATAATAAAGATTCAATACCAACCGCTGGCGTTTTTCCAACAAAGCAACCGCTTCACTTAAAACTTTGGTTTGTTCATCTTCTAAAATTTTATCCTCAGGGGATTTATCCAGCTCTATCTTCAGAGTATCCTTAACCCTCAACTCATTTAGACCAAGCGTTTGCTCTAGAGAAATGGATGAGAGCAATTTGAAGGACTGCATCGTTTCCTCAACTTCATTTTTATCCAAGTTTACTGCTTGGACTATTTCATTTATGGAAGCTTCCTTGCCAGTGGTCGCCGATATTTTCTCCATTGCCTCAGTTATTATTTGTACTTTTTGCCAGCAATTACGTGATAAAGGAGAATCCTTTCTCAAAGCGTCCAATATAGCCCCTTTAATTCGCTTCGATGCAAAAGTGGCAAATTGTATCCCTTTATCAGGCTGAAAACGCCCCATGGCCTCTAACAGGCCTAAAATTCCATAACCAATCATATCGTCCTTGTCCCATGAGTCCGGAATTTTGATATCCATGCGGTCTACTATTGATTTAACCAAAGGCAAGTATTGTTGGGGATCAATCGAATGATTTGTTTCCATCTTAATAATCATCCTTCATTATTTGTATCTGCTTTCTTAATGTATAAAATACATATTTCACAACCTGATCCTGTTTTCTCTCACTAATATTTTCAAATTCTATTCCAACCTTGTACCCGGTCGCATTTTTTTCACTTCTCACTACTTTCCCTAATGCTTTAACAACTACGTTCAGGTTTTCTAAACGAATACTTAAAACCAACTTTACACCTTTTAATAAAGGCAGATTGAGTGCTAGACTGAGTCCTTGTCCACTCAAATCAATTAATGGCGCTGCCCTGAATGGCTCAATATCTTCCCAATTATCTATTTCTTCATTACTAATAATTCGATAATTAACTAATAACAAGGTCTTAATTCTGACAAAGTTCCTTCTATCTGAAGAGACCAGCTTCTGAGGTTTTTGTAATTCCACATATTTAATATCGTCTTGTTCCTTTTTATTCAAAACAACTGATTTGAAAGCAAAACGAGCATTTTTGACTTTTAGCCAAACCATAACTTCATCGCCAGCTGCAAAATAAACTGCCTGACCATTTAGGGTAGGCACCAAAATTAAGAATGAATCATCATATATGTCCTGGATCAGGCTTTGGCCTAACCCCTCGTCCTCTTGGTTGTCAGCATATAAGATCGCTACCTCCACCTGGGTGTTAATTCTAAATAGTTTGTTGATATCCATTCTCATCCCTCACTTAAATAGACTCATTAATCTCTGGGCAAAATTAGTACTACCGTTATGAAAACCGATTTTTTGTTCTACAATATTGTCAGCTATCTGAATGACATCCTGGGATATTTGGCTGCGAGGATACTTAATTATAAACGGAGTCATTTCTTTTATGGCCTTCTTTACACTATTGTCAGAATACATTACACCCAGTCTTATAATATTTATTTGCAGATATCTATCAGCCACTATTTCAATTTTCCGGGCGCTTTCCTGTGCTTCCTGAAGACTACTAGCCATGTTGATCACTAAATAAACTTGTTTGTGCAGCTTGAATCTGGATAGAATTTTGATGATTCCATAGGCATCAGTTATGGAAGTTGGTTCTGGCGTTACGACTATGATCACATCATCAGCCGAGGCAATAAAGCCTAATACCACCTGAGATATCCCCGCTCCGGTATCAATTAATATGAAATCCATTTCTCGAGCATACTCTTCTAATTCTTTAACTAGATCTTCCCTTTGGCGGCGCCCTATATTGGCTGCTTCAAATATTCCGGAACATCCTGGCACAATACTTACACCTGCCGAGGCCTCTATAATAATCTCCTTCAGGGTCTTATGACCCTGTAAAACGTCATACAGTGTACAACGCGGAGTTAATCCCATCATTATATCGACGTTAGCCATACCCAAATCAGCATCCAGGATCATAACCTTTTGCCCGGCTTTACTCAGGGCAATAGCCAAATTAACCGTCAGGCTGGTTTTACCCACACCACCTTTGCCACTGGCAATGGTAATTATTCGTGTCTTATCCTGGGCAACAAATTCAGCCGGCTTAGTCTTTCCACTGAACAAATCTCTCAATCTTTCCGCCTGATCTGCCATTAAAAAACCACATCCCTCATTACATAGCCAGCCAACAGCTTAGGGTTAGCTACTTCTATGTCATCCGGCACATCTTGACCATTGGTTATGTATGCTATCGGCAAACCGGTATAATAGGCTGCGTTTAAGATTGATCCGGGAGTAACCGTTTCATCAATCTTGGAAATGATCATCTTCGAGTAAGCGATTATCTTATAATCATTGAGAAGCTGAATCATATCTCTTTTTTGGGTAGTAGCGTTTATCACTAAAAATATATCAGCCAAATCAAGCACATCTAAAAATGCCTTCAATTCTTTCAGTTGATAGAGATTTTTAGAAGGTCGACCGGTAGTATCAATAAGAATAAGGTCCTTATGGCTATTTCTGTCAACAGCTTCTTTGAGCTCTTCCGGAGACATTACTATATCCACCGATGCACCAATTATATCTCCATATATTTTCATCTGTTCTATAGCTCCTACCCTAAAGGTATCAATAGTTATAAAAGCAATATTAAAGCTGTTAAACAAAGAATAAATCGCTCCTATCTTAGCCATGGTAGTCGTCTTGCCCACACCGGGTGCACCCACAAAAGCCATTATTTTAGTTTTTAGATTCTTGGGGGTAGCTGGCTTAAAAATGGATAATAGTCTATCCTGTATCTCTTGCTTTATTTGCTCCTTGCTTCTATCTAATTCAATATCCTTCAGTAATAAATCCACAATATGTTCGTCAATTTCCATATTTAAAAAGCACTTTTTAATCTCATTTATCACACTTTCATTCATATTCCTAGAATTGTTATTATCAGGGTGGATGGGTGACTCCGAAAAACGGGTCAATAGGTTTCTGATTTGCCCCAATTCCTCTTTGACCTCATCCGGTTCTATTTTCTCCAGAACTGCCGTTACCTCTAATTTGGCAGGCATAAACAAGCCTCTTAGGCCTTTTTCTCTGACCTTATGACTGCTGACGATAATTGCGTCTGAACCTAAATCTTTCTTAATCAGGAAAAGGGCTTCTTTCATGTTTTTTACAAGGTATCGTTTAATGTTCATTTGACACCACCGAACCTTTTATTTCCACATCCAAATCAGGATTCAATTCATTTATAGACAGAACCGCAATCTGGGGCTTAAATCTTTCTATCAAGCGCCGCAAGGGCATTCTGATACGAGAAGAACATAGAATGACCAGGGGCAAACCCAAGAGCATAAACTGTTTTTCCAGTTTTTCGAGCTGGGTAAATATGTATTGAGTCAGATCAGGAGAAATAGCTGGATAGTTGCCCTGAGAGGAGTTTTGGATAGACTCACTGAGCTGCGACTCCAATAAGGGATCTATCGTTACAATTGTAATTTTCCCGTCACTTGAATACTGTTTGCTAATATTACGCATTAGACCCTGGCGGCTGCATTCAATAAGATAATCCATGTTCTTGGAGATTCTAGAGGCATCAGCCAGGGCCTCCAATATCGTTTCGAGGTCTCTAATCGATATCTTTTCTTTCAAGAGGCTTTGAATAACCTTTTGCACATCACCAACTAATAACTGGTTAGGTATTAAGTCATTAACCAGTGCTTCATTGTTTTGTTTAACCATATCAAGCAGATCCTGCATATCCTGCCGAGACAAAATCTCATGAGCATACGATTTAATAAACTCGGTTAGGTGAGTAATCAGCACTGTAGCCGAATCCACCACGGTGAAGCTTTCCATCTCAGCCTTTTCTTTGTTTTCTTCTCTAATCCACCAGGCCGGAAGTCCAAATGTAGGCTCAACTGTTTTTAAGCCATCTATTTCCGCTTCATTATCATCCGGATTCATAGCCAAATAATAATTGGGCATCAATTCGCCTCCGGTAATATCCACACCGCGAATTTTGAACCGATATACATTAGGATTTAACTGTAAATTATCTCTAATACGTATAGGGCGCACATATATGCCCATTTCAATCGCACATTGTTTTCTTACCGCAGCCAGACGATTCAATAGATCGCCTCCATTGTTTTCATCTATTAATGTAATGAGATTATAGCCTATCTCAATTTCCAAAGGATCAACCCGGAATAAATTGAGAATATTTTCTGGTTCACGACTGGTCGGCCGCACGCTCTCCTGGGAGGTCTTTTCTATTTGTTCATTATGTATTTCTTCTTGGTTAAGCGTATAAGCAATGTAACCGGTACCACCCGCTAAAATTATAAAAGGCAAGAAAGGCAATCCCGGTATTATAGCCAGAACTAATAATATGGCCGAGGCCAGACCGATCGCCCGCGGAAACTTGCTAATCTGGCTAGTGAGGTCAAAGCCAAAACTATTGCCAGTTTCCGCCCGGGTAACCACAATGCCGGTAGCTGTTGAAGCCAGCAGCGCAGGTATTTGTGCTACCAGACCCTCACCCACTGTAAGCAGGGTATAAGTTTGCATTGCATCAACTATGGGCATACCTTTTTGCCATGTACCGATAACTATTCCGCCGATAAGATTTATCAAAGCTATACCAATACCGGCTATAGCATCTCCTTTGACAAATTTGCTGGCACCGTCCATAGAACCAAAAAAACTTGCTTCTCGTTGCAATTTTAATCGTCTTTCTTTGGCATCCTGCTCAGATATCAAACCGGCACTGAGATCTGCATCTATACTCATCTGCTTACCGGGCATGGCATCCAAAGCAAACCGTGCCGCAACCTCAGCGGTTCTTCCCGCCCCATTAGTTATAACTACAAACTGCACAAGAGTAATAATTAAAAATATTACCGCTCCAACCACATAATTGCCGCCAACCACAAAAGAGCCAAAAGATTCAATAATTTTACCGGCATCAGCGTTGTTAAGAATGCAGCGCGTAGCAGATATGTCCAAGGACAGTCTAAAAAGGGTGACCACTAGTATTAGGGTTGGGAACACCGACATTTGCAGCGGTTCGGTTATGAATAAGGACATCAACATAATGATTAGACCGCTGGCTAGACTGCACGCCAATAATACATCCAGAAGCGGCGTGGGCAGAGGGATAATTATTATCCCTACAACAGCCACTATAAGAGCCGCAACAATAATATCACTATTGCCTGCCAGCTTGAAATTAGCCATTATATTGTTGTATTTATTGGTCATGCCCTGCTCCTCTGTTTCTTCTTTGCATATATATTGCTGCCAGAATCCCGGCTACTGCCTGATATAACTCCATAGGTACATAATCTCCTATTTCGGAACCTTTATATAATGATCGGGCCAGGGGCTTGTCTTCCATAATGGGAATATTGTTTTCCGCCGCCTTTTCCTTGATCTTTTCAGCTATAAAACCGGCTCCTTTGGCAATTATCTGGGGCGCCTGCATTACATTATCATCGTATTTTAAAGCTATGGCCAGATGGGTAGGATTGGTTATCACCACCGTAGCCTCAGGCACACCCTGCATCATACGTCGCATAGCAAACATGCGTTGTTTTTCTCTTAACCTGGATTTAATAAATGGATCGCCCTCGGTTTGTTTCATCTCAGTTTTTATTTCATATTTAGACATTTTCAGAGTCTGGCCAAATTGCCATTTTTGGAAGGCAAAATCCAGAACCGATATTATTAAATAAACCATTCCTGCCGTTATACAGACTTTAAACGCAAACTGTACAAGGTAATTTATCGTCGCCCCTGTAGTCATATTGGGAAGCATTAATAATTTTGGATATTCACCCTTGACTTGGTTGTATATAACCAAACCAACAAATGATAATTTTAGTAATGTTTTTAGGAACTCGAATAAAGCTTTTTTGGAAAATATCCTTTTTAATCCTTCCAGAGGATTAACATTGCTCAGTTTAGGGGTCATCGCTTCCGAGGAGAACACAAACCCCACCTGCAATAAATTAGCGACTAAACCGAAGAAAACTGCCGCTGCCAATACCGGCGCCATTATTTTAAAACACTGTAATAATGTGTATTTATAGAGATTAATTAATTGGGCCGGGTCCAAGGTTAAGGCCATTTCCTTAACCAAGATCTGTTGTAAATAAGCTGCCAGACTTTGCCCCATGTAGCCCTGGGCTAGATATATAACCCCAATAATTGCCATAAGCACTACAGCTGCATTTAAGTCGGAGCTTTTGGCAACCTGACCTTTTTTCCTGGCCTCTTGCCGGCGATGGGGAGTAGCAGCCTCCGTCTTTTCTTCCGATTCCGCAAAAAACATCCAGCTATGACTATAAACTTCATTCACATGAGCCGTTGGAGCGAAACTTAACTCCAACTGCCCGGCATATAATACTGCCATTATGGTTGCCAGGGCAACCAGGCTGACCAAGTTAATCAGTAGATACAAATGATTAGAATCCATTACTTTATTAATCCCATGACAAGACCTATATCTTTTTCCATCACGCTTAACACGTTATTGACCAGCGCGGTCATTATTGGCAGTACAGCCACAAGGGTTACCAGGCCTAAACCGGTCTTCACGGGAAAGCTAAGTACAAAAACATTCAACTGCGGCACCGTTCGCGCAATAATACCTAGTGCTATATCGCAGATAAGAAAGGCCACA